>Ga0302319_10003786_pt1 | contig 31353 bp, 22 predicted proteins | sample Bog_T0_2_FD_203319 | JGI IMG/M metagenome (GOLD analysis project Ga0302319, IMG submission 203319) | Peat permafrost microbial communities from Stordalen Mire near Abisko, Sweden - Bog_T0_2 | ecosystem: Environmental > Terrestrial > Soil > Wetlands > Peat | place: Sweden: Abisko, Stordalen Mire... | reverse complement strand
GCGCGCCAGTCGACCGATTGGACCGCCATCATCATCTTCGCCGCCTTCGTCGTCCTGACGCTCGGCATCACCTATTGGGCCGCGCAGCGAACCAAAACCGCCAAGGACTTCTACGCGGCTGGCGGCGGCATCACCGGCTTCCAGAACGGCCTCGCCATCGCCGGCGACTACATGTCGGCGGCCTCGTTCCTCGGCATCACCGCGCTGGTCTATACGTTCGGCTACTACGGCCTGATCTACTCGATCGGCTTCCTCGTCGGCTGGCCGTTCATCATGTTCCTGATGGCCGAGCCGCTGCGCAACCTCGGTCGCTTCACCTTCGCCGACGTCGCGTCCTATCGTCTGAGCGCGACTCCGACGCGCGCGATGGCGGCGACCTGCACGCTGGTCATCGTAGCCTTCTACCTGATCGCGCAGATGGTTGGCGCCGGCCAGCTCATCGAGCTGCTGTTCGGCCTGCCCTACACCTGGGCGGTCATCGTCGTCGGCGTGCTGATGATCATCTATGTCACCTTCGGCGGCATGATCGCCACCACCTGGGTGCAGATCATCAAGGCGGGCCTGCTGCTCGGCGGCTCGACGCTGATGGCGCTGCTCGTGCTTGCGCAGTTCGGTTTCGACTTCAACGCGCTGATCGCCAAGGCGATCGAATTGCATTCGAAGCACGAAGCGATCCTGAGCCCCGGCCCGCAGGTCGCCAACCCGATCAACGCGTTCTCGCTCGGCATGGCGCTGATGTTCGGCACCGCCGGCCTGCCGCACATCCTGATGCGCTTCTTCACGGTCGGCAACGCCAAGGAAGCGCGCAAGTCGGTGTTCTGGGCGACCACCTTTATCGGCTACTTCTACATCCTCACCTTCATCATCGGCTTCGGCGCGATCGTGCTGGTGGGCACCAACCCGATCTATCACGAGGCGGGCGACATCGCGAAGGCGCTGCTCGGCGGCGGCAACATGCCGGCGATCCATCTCGCTCATGCGGTCGGCGGCGATCTGATGAAGGGCTTCATCGCCGCGGTCGCGTTCGCGACGATCCTGGCGGTCGTGTCGGGCTTGACCCTGTCGGGCGCGAGCGCGGTGTCGCATGACCTCTATGCGAGCGTCTTCCGTCACGGCAATGTCGACGAGGCCACAGAAGTGCGCGTCTCCAAAGCCACTACTCTGGTGCTCGGCGTTGTCGCGGTGATTCTCGGCATCGTGTTCCAGACGATCAACGTCGCGTTCATGGTCGGTCTCGCCTTCGCGGTCGCCGCGAGCTCGGTGTTCCCGGTGGTGTTGATATCGATGCTGTGGAAGGGCCTCACCACCCGCGGCGCCGTGATCGGCGGTCTCGTCGGCTTGTTCAGCGCGCTGATCCTGACCATCGTCAGCCCGAGCATCTGGGAAGCGGTGTTCCACATGCCGAAGGGGTCTTCGCTGTTCCCCTACGTCTCGCCGGCGTTGTTCACCATGCCGCTCGCTTTCATCAGCATCTGGCTGTTCTCGATCACGGACGGTTCGGAGCGGGCGAAAGGTGAGAAGCTGGCTTTCGAAGCGCAGTTCGTGCGCTCGCAGACCGGCATCGGCGCCGAGGGCGCGGCTTCGCACTGAACCCCATCTGACAGGCGGTAACAACCTAGGAACGCCCCGCCTCGTGCGGGGCGTTACGCTATTTGGACGCCCGTTGTCCGGGGCGCAGCGCGACCACCTTGCCAGCCTCGACGTCGGCGATCTCGCCGGCGAACGGCCGGCTCGCCAGCGCGGAAACGCCCGCGAGCCGAAGCGATAACCCGATCGCCGTCGCCCCGTCGCCCGACAGCGCGAACAGACCCTCCCCTCCCGTAGCCGAGGCAAGCCGACCTCGGGGACGCCGCCGCCGGGAGTCACAAAACCCCTATGCTTACGTTCCGGCCGAGGTCAGCGACCTCGGCTACAATCCCGCGCTTGCCGGGATTCTGTGCGGGTTACGCTAGCAGCCCGTAAGCGATTGCTGATAGACTCGTGGCGGCACGCAAGGGGAGATCGACATGATCGCGCGCATTGTTTCCACGCTCGTCGCTCTGGCGATTTACGCCGCGGCGACCGTGTTTTTCCGCCCGATGGCGACGATCGTCGCCGGCCAGACAGCGGCGGGTCAATTCCAGAACTCCGATAGCGGCGCCATCGCCGTTCACGTCGTCTCCAGCGCGCTCACCGGCCTCGATGTGTTGCTGACCTTGCTGCTGATCGCGGCGCTCGCCTTCATATGGCGCGGCGCGCTGGCGAAGATCTGGCCGCGCCGCGGCGCGCTGGTCCTCGCGCCGGCGCTGCTGGCGTCGGCCGCCGTTGCCGCCCATCCGCACAAAGCCTACGCTTTCGCCGAAACCACCGACCGCACCGAGGCCTATACGATCCTGCCCAACGAATCCGCGTTCTTCATTCCCGACACCGGCGCGAACAAGGACTCGCAGGCGCAGTTCGATTCGGAAGCCTATCTGCAATCCAACAAGATCGCGGTGAAGCGCTTCGTCATCCCGCACCAGAAACTCGCGGGTTCGGGCGGCACGTCCTGGACGTCCACGGGCTGGGACTATTACGTTCCGACGGGCAGGCTCATCATCGTCGACCGCACGCCCTACAGCCGCGAATGGGTCGCCGCCCACGACCGCGGCACCTCGGCGCGCAACGAATCGATTCCCTGCCAGTCGAAAGAGGGCGTCAACATCACCATCGGCGTCTCCATCGGCGCGTCGGTGACGGAGGAGAACGCCTCCAAATATCTGTACCATTTCGGCGTGCTGCCGCCGATGGACGCGGCGGGACGCTTGCTCGACCGCTCGTCGCCGCAGGTCATTTTCACCTCGGTCTATTACAGCCGCCGCCTGTCCGACGTGATGGACGACGTGGGCCGCAAGCGCGTGCAGACGCTCGTCTGCAACGAGATCGCCGCCCGCAGTTTCGACGAGGACAACGATCAGGCGGTCAAAATCATGGACAATGTGAAGAAGGCGGCCGCCGACTATTTCGCCACTGTCGGGATTACGCTCGACTTCATCGGCTGGGGCGACACTTTCACCTTCGACGCCGACGTGCAGAAGGCCGTCAACGACAAGCGCAACGCCGAAGCGCTCAAGGACGTGCTGCCGGTGCTGCAGGCGCTCGCCCAACTCAAGGTTCAGGAAGGCCTGGGGCAGGGCATGGCGACCAAGGGCCTGCCGATCGTCGTCACCCCCGGAATGATCGACGCGCTGGCCAAGCTCGCCGTGCAGACCGGCGCGAGTGCGGCGGCGAAGACGGGGCCGTGAGCGGCAGACGCGCCGGGGCCTGCGGACGCGAGGCGAGCATCGTTGCGCGCCACTCAGTTCGCCGGGCAACCCGTCCAGCGTCGTCGGTCGCTCGCGCTGGCGACGGTGCTACAGGATCGAGGGGAACGGCACGTTCTGCTCGTCGGTGAACGCGTCCTCGAAGCCGCGACGGTAGTGGTACTGGATCTTGTCGGCGTCGTCGGGATAGGTAAATTTGCCGCCGACATCCCAGATGAACGGCTTGAACTTATATTGCAGGACGTTCTTCTTGTAGTTCCAAAGCAGCAGGATTTCGAGCGGGTCGGCCTTGAAGTTGGTCCAAACGTCGTGATGGAAGGGGATGACGACCTTGGTTCCCAGCGCCTCCGCCATGCGTAAAATGTCGACGGAGGTCATCTTGTCCTGATTGCCGACCGGGTTCTCGCCGTAGGAGCCCATCGCGACGTCGATCTTGTGCTCCTTGCCGTGTTTGGCGTAGCGGATCGAATAGTGCGAGTCGCCGCTATGGTACAAGTTGCCGCCCGGCGTCTTGAACAGATAGTTGACGGCGTTGTCGTCCATACTGGGGATCTTGCCCGCGAGCTTCTCGTTGGCGGTGACCAGTACGGTGCGGTCGAACGACTCGAGCACGACGATCTCGACGTCTTTGATCGTGACGGTGTCGCCGGGGCGGACCACCCTGATCCGATGGGCGGGAACGCCCCATTTCGTCCAAATATCGGCGCAGCCCTGCGGCCCGATGAAGGGCACGTCGGGTGTGCAGTTCTTCAACACCGCGGCGGCGAAGAACGGGTCGATGTGGTCCTGATGGATATGGGTCGACAGCACCGCGTCGACCTGCGTCACCGCGAACGGATCGAACACGACGGGCGCGGCGCGCAGGTTCGGCTGGGTCGCCCGCCCGCCCGTCATGTTGCGCATCTGGTGGAACGCCGCCATCTCCTTGGTCTTCTGGCTGCGCTTGCCGTTGCCGAACCACAGATCGGTGGCGATGTTGGTTCCGCCCTCAGTCTTGAGCCAGATGCCGGTGCAGCCGATCCACCACATGCTGAAGGTCCCGGGCGCGACTTGCGTGGCGTCGATTTCCTCGTTGAGCCAAGTGCCCCACTCGGGGAAAGCTCCCAGAATCCACTTCTCGCGGGTGATCTCGTCGATCTTGCTCATGGTCGGTCCTCATTTCTGCAGGCGGGGTCGTCGACCCGATTGTAGCCGGGTTCGTCGACCCCGGCCGCCGGCCTCAACGAGGCCGGCTACAACACGCCGCCGCTCAGATCTTGTCGAGCGACATGCCTTTGGTTTCCTTGGCGAACAGGTAGACGAAACCGCCGAGGACGAGCAGCGCCGCGAACACGGCGAAGGCGAGCGGGATGGAGTCGAGGGTCACCTTGGTCCCAAACAGCATGCCGAGAAGCGCGGGGCCAAAAACCTTCGCGGTGGCGCCGATGCCATAGCCGAGGCCGAGACCTGTCGAGCGAGCTTCGTTGGGGAACTGCTCGGCCCCGAAGGCGTTGAGGATGCCGAAAGCGCCGTCGCCGAACGACATGGCGATGAAGATGCCGAGGAAGAACACCCAGCCGGCGGTGGAAACATCCCAGTTGGCGGCGGTAGTGATCATTGCCGACGCGGCCGCGATCAACAGGCCGAGCGCGCCGACGAGGCCGAACCCGAACATCGTCCAGCGGCGCCCGATGCGGTCAGCCAGCCACGCCGAGGTGAGCCGACCGAGCAGGTCGCCCAGCGAAACCAGCATGAACAGTCCGCCGATCATGCTGGGGCTGAACTTGTAGCCGGAGCCGAGGATCGACTGGCCCCAGCCCTGGATGACGGCCGAGCCGAGGATGAAGCAGAACGAGCCGAGGGTGATGATGACCAGCGACCTGAGGTATTTGCTGAAGACGATCGAGTAGGACGCGGACTGCACGGACTTGATTTCGGGCAGGGCGCCGATCTGCTCGGCCGGTAATTCCAGGGCCCAGGCGAGCGACTTGCGCGCTTCGTCGGTGCGGCCGTGCGACTGCAGGAATCGAGGCGACTCCGGCACCTTGCGCAGCCAGAGCAGCAGGAAGATCGGCAACGCGCCCAGCGCGATCAGCAGGCGCCAGTTCGAGCCGACGACCATCTGCGCGAGCGATCCGAGGAACAGGCCGAGCGGGATGAATACCGAGGCGAGGCCCGAAAGCAAGCCGCGCTGCTTGGCGGGGACGAACTCCTGCACATAGGGGATAGAGGTGATGTTCAGGCCGCCGACGCCAATGCCGACGAAGATGCGCAGAACCGCGAGCACGATCCAGCCGTCGTTCGGCGTGAACACCGAGGCGAGGGTGAACAAAGTGAACAGCAGGACGCACCAGGAGAAGGCGGCCTTGCGGCCGATGCGGTCGGCGAGGCGCCCCCAGGCGATGGCGCCGATGACGGTGCCGAGCCCGGACATGGCGATGATCCAGCCGGCCTCGAAGCCTTTCAGATGCCAGGCGGGGTCTTTGAGCAAACTGCTCACGGCGAAGCCGATGAGGAACATGTCGAAGAACTCGGACACGTTGCCCACGACGACGAGCGATATGAGGTTCTTCTGGTTGCTGGTGAGGGGCCGGGAATCGATCTGCTCCAGGGCCGTCAAGCCGGCGGCTGCGCCGGGTGTGGTTAACATGTGAGTGACCTTTCGTAAGGACTCGGGGGGGATCAACGCAGGATGTCGGCGCCGGTGGCGATCTGGAGTTCGCCGGGCGTGACGTGAGTGAGGTCGCCGTGGTGGGTGAGGGCGAGCTTCGAGGTGCGCAGACCGAAGTTGACGCCCTCGATGACATTGGCGCTGAGATAGCCATGCAGGGCGCCGCCGACGAAGGCGTCGCCCGCGCCTGGACGGTCGGTGACGCGCACCGGCTCGATTGGGTAGCTGCGCCGGCCTTCGACGCCGCTGTAGTAGCAGCCCGCCACGCCGTCGGTGGAAACTACATGGTCGAGCCGATATCGCTCGTGCAGGGCGGCGTTGACGGCCGGACCGTCCCCTTGCAGGCCGAACACCTTGATGCCGTCGAGGCGCGAGCAGAACAGGATCGAGACATGTTCGAGCAGCGGCTCGAGCACGGAGCGCGCGTTCTCCGGCGTCCACAGCAGCGACCGGTAGTTGACGTCGAGCGCGACCTTGACGCCGCGCCGGGCGGCCTCGCCGACCGCATAGGCGACGGTGCGCCCCGTGGTCTCGGTCAGAGCCGCCGTGATGCCGGTCACAAACAAGACCTGCGTATCGAGCAGCGCATCCCAGTTGAAGGTCCCGGGGGTGATCTCGCGGAACTTGGTGTAGAGGCGGTCGTACAACACCTTTGCCGGCAGCGGCGGATCGCCGGGCTCCATGAAATAGAGCGCCATCCGGCCCTCGCAGCGCACGCAGTGCGCGAGATCGACGCCGACGCCGCGGTACTCGTCGATGAACCGCTGCGCCAGATCGCCATGCGGGATGACGGAAGCGAACGCCGCCCGCCGCCCGAGTTGGGCCAGCAAGCCCGCCACGTTGGCCTCGGAGCCGGCCGGCGTCAGCCGCAGCCCCCGGCAGGTGGCCAGACGGTCGCCCATCGGGACCGTGAGGCGGATCTGCGCCTCTCCAAACGTCGTCAGATCATAGGTGGTCATTGGGCGCCTCCTCCGTGTGATCGAGGCGATATTGCATTACCCGGCGCTGCGTCGCCCCCTTCGGGCGCGCCGAATTTTCACGGGAACGTCGTCATGACGGCCACACAAGGGCGATGGCCTGCTGTAACTCGGCGGCGGCCGCCAGCGGGTCCTTCGCGGCGACGATCGAGCGCCCGGCGATAATGATGCCGACGGGATGGTTGGCGAAGGTCGCCAGATCGGCGGGCGTGACGCCGCCGGTGATGGTGACAGTGAAACCCATGGCGGCGAGTTCGTCGACGCGCGCGACGTCGTCGGGACCCCAGGAGAGGTCGCCGGCCGCCTCGCGGTCGCGCGAGCGCTTGACGATGACATGCTGTGCGCCGGCTTCACGCCACTGGCGCGCCTTGGCCGCGTCGTACCATTCGTCGGACAGCTCGATCTGGACTTCGCCATGATGGGCGGCGGCGACGGCGCAGACTTGTTTGATTGTCGTCAGCGAGGCGCCGGCGACCACCGAGACGAGCGACGCCCCGGCCTCGAAAGCCATCTGCGAAAGCAACTTGCCGGCTTCGGCGATGCGGATGTCGGCCAGGATCGCCTTGTCGGGAAACAGCGCGCGGATCTCGCGCACGGCGCGCAGGCCTTCCGCGAGGACGAGGACGGTGCCGCATTCGATAATGTCGATCTGGGGCGCCGCGCGCTGCAGCGGAGCGAGCGCGCTGGGCAGGTCGGTCTTGTCGAGCGCGATCTGAAGTCTTGGCCGGGTCATGATCGGGCCTCGTGGGTTGGATGAACGGAAAGGAGCGACTGTGAAACCTGCCCGTAGTAAGCGCCGGGGCCGTGCTTGCGCAGGAAATGCTTGTCCAGCAGCGTCTGAGTGACTGCGCGCGCCGGGGCGACCAGTCGGGATAGCATCGCCATGCGCGCGCATTCTTCGAGGACGACGGCGTTGTGCACGGCGTCGGCGGCGTCGCGGCCCCAGGTGAATGGACCGTGACCGTTGACCAGCGCGGCCGGCATCGTGCGAGCTTCCAGCGAGCGCGCGCGAAACGTCTCGACGATGACGAGGCCGGTATTGCGCTCATAGGCGTCTTCGATCTCGGCTAGCGTCAGCGGCCGGGAACACGGGACCGCGCCATAAAAATAGTCGGCGTGGGTGGTGCCTTCGGCCGGCAGGTCGACGCCGGCCTGCGCCCAGGCGGTGGCGTGGGTGGAATGGGTGTGGGTGACGCCGCCGATCTCGGCGAAAGCGCGGTAGAGTTCGAGATGGGTGGCGAGATCCGACGACGGCTTGAAGGCGCCGTCGATTACCTTGCCGTCGAGATCGACGATCGGCAGGTCCTCGGCCTTCATTTCGTCGTAAGGCACGCCCGAGGGCTTGATGGCAATCACGCCGCGCGCGCGGTCGATCTGCGAGGCGTTGCCCCAGGTGAACAGCGCCAGACCGTATTTCGCCAGCTCGAGATTGGCCCGTAACGCGTCGCGCCGCAGGGCTGCAAAGTCGCTCACCAGCCGGCCTCCTGCAATTTGTCGAGCACGAATTGCCGCGCCGCCGCGGCGGACCGGTACGGGTCCGCCGATGCGTCCGCCCAAATTTCGACGAGAAACAGACCGCGGAAGCCCAGCCGTTTGAGCGTGGCGAAGGCGGCGGCGAAATCGACGCAGCCCTCGCCGAACGGCACGCCTTTGAACTGGCCGGGCTCGGCGCCGTGGGGAGCGCGCGTATCTTTCAAATGCACGGCGACGATATGGTCGATGCCCAGGGCGAGTTCGTCGGGCACGTTCGAACCCCAGGCGGAGAGATTGCCGAGGTCGGGATAGACCTGGAACCACGGCGTCGGGATATCGCGCTTCCAGTCGAGCCATTTGCTGATGGACCCCATCAGTGGCGTGTCCATGATCTCGACGGCGAGCATCACCTGCCCGGCGCTGGCGGCGTCGGCGGCCCAGGCCAACCCATCGCGGAAGCGCGCCAGCGAGTCCGGCGTCGAGGGTTCATAATAGACGTCGTAGCCGGCGAGTTGCAGGGTGCGCACGCCGATATCGGGCGCGAGCTCGATTGCTTTCCGCATGATCTCCTGCGCTCGCCCGCGAATCGCCGGATCGGCGCTGCCGAGCGGAAACCGGCGGTGCGCCGACAGGCAAATCGAGGGAACGGCGATGCTGCTGTCCTCGACCGCGAGGCGGAAGGCGCGGCGCTCGTCGCGCGTCCAGTCGAGCCGCGCTAGCCGCGCGTCGGTCTCGTCGATCGACATTTCCATGAATTCGTAACCGAATTCGCGCGCCGCCGTCAGGCGCTGCGGCCAGTCGAGCGAGGGCGGCAGCGCCTTCTCATAGAGCCCGAGGTGGGCGTTGGCGGCGGACATGTCCAAATCCATGTTCGATTGTTGAATGAATTGTGCATGTTTTGAATGAAACCGCAAGCCAACCAAAGATTACTCGATCATAATTCAAGCATCAGGAGCCACTCCAAGGCGCCCTCGCCGCGTTGGCGCGCGATCGTTCCGGTCGGGCCGCCATCAATGATTTTATTCCTAATTTCATCAGATTAGGCAGCTGAGCCGCTCGGGGAAGGGCCGCGAGGGCGGTTGCGCCGTCGTCGCAGAGGGATGCGGCGGTGCGGCGATATGTCCCGCCCCCCCTCTTCGGCCCCAATGCGCCGTGTTGCTCGGCGGGACGGACGCCGTCGCCGCCAAAGCGGGCGGCTTCGAACCAGTTGGCTCGGCCCGCCGCGCTTCGTAGTGGTCGCGGCGGATGCAAGAGCCACTCCGACCGCTTCAATCGAATCGACCATCGATTCGCCTCAAACGCGCATAAAAAATTCACAAATAGCGCGGGGATCGGGCGCTCGACGCCATCCGCAGCGCCGCGGCGGATCGAGTATGATGATGGGAATCGGCGGCGCGCGGGTCGCCACGGCGTTGGGGCAAGAGAGACGAACAATGTCGGGATTCGGCCGAACGACGATGGCGAGGCGGGCGCGACTGCTCGACGCCCTGCAAAAGGCCGACCTCGTACGGGTGCCGGAATTGGCCGATGCGCTCAGCGTCTCCGAAATCACCATCCGGCGCGATCTCGACGACCTCGCGGCGCAGGGCGTCGTCGAGCGATTCCACGGTGGGGCCCGGCTTCGCGAGCGGACCGCGCCGGCGGCGCGGTCGGAGCCTCGCTATGATTCCGACAGCCGGAAGCGGCGGATCGCCGCGCGCGCCTCCGCCTTCGTTCAGCCAGGCGACACGGTGATGCTGAGCGGGGGAACGACGACGCTCGCCGTATTCCGCGAGATCGCGTCGATGGACGTGCGCATCGTGACCAACAACGCGATGATTATCGGCGAGATGAACGAGCGCTCGCGCGCGGAGTTGTTCGTGCTCGGCGGCGAATACAACCGCCGGACGCGCGCGCTCAACGGCGACCTGACGAACCTGACGCTCAACGAGATCCACGGCGCGATCTGCTTCCTCGGCACCAATGCGATGAGCCAGAAGACCGGCCTCACCTCGTCGATCTATGCCGCCGCGGTCGTCAACCGGTTGATGGCGAAACAGTGCGAGAACCACGTCGTCGTCGTCGCCGACGCGTCCAAGGTCGGGTCGACGGCTCAGTTTCTGAGCCTGCCGCTGGCGAAAGTGCAGCGTCTGGTGACCGATTCGGACGCCGACGCGGCGGAAATCGCCGCCTACCGCGCGGCGGGAATCCAGGTTGCGTTGTGCGATATCGACGAGATCGTCTGAGCGTTTGTTCTTTCGGCGGCTTTCACATGTTCGTTTTCGCGCTACAGCTTCACTTGGAGCGAGCGCTCCGCCGTCTGGGAGAGACGTTCCCATGACGCGGCGGGGCCGCCCATTGCAGGGACAATGAGATTGCAGCATCGACGGCTCGCGACGGGTGTGGGTTTCACCCCAAAGTGACCCGGACGGTGTGGACGGCTTCATCGCTGGCGATCCGAATTCGCAACGGCAGCTGTTTGATCTCGACTCCGTCGATCTCGGCGTACGCGACGCCGCGATTGACCCGGGAGGGATTGTCGACCCTGAATTCGTATCGCGCGCGCCCTCGCCGTATGGCGATCTGGAACGTCGGCCAAGTCCTGTCGATGCAGGGATCGAAGCAGAGAAAGTCACCGCGGACGCGCAAGCCGAGGATCGCCTCGACGCCGGCGCGTTGCATCCACCCGGCCGATCCCGTGTACCACGTCCAACCTCCGCGCCCGAGATGCGCGGGATTGGCGTAGACGTCGGCGGCGACGACAAAGGGCTCGACTTTGTAACGCAGCACGTCCGCGCGGGTGCGCGCGTGATTGATCGGGTTCAGCATCGAAAACAGGTTGACCGCGCTGTCGCCGTCGCCGAGTTCGGCGAACGCCATCGCCGACCACAGCGACGCATGGGTGTACTGACCGCCGTTTTCGCGCACCCCGACCGGGTAGCCTTTGATATATCCGGGATCGGGCTCGCTCTTGTCGAACGGCGGCGCGAACAGCCGGGCTAGGCCGTCGTCGCGGCCTATGAGTTCTCGTCCGACGGCGGCCATGGCCTGGCGCGCCCGTTCCGGCGCCGCCGCACCCGACAGCACGGCCCAGGACTGCGCGATGGAATCTATCCGGCATTCCGTGTTCGCCGCCGAGCCCATCGGTTCGCCGTCGTCGAAGAACGCCCGGCGATACCAGTCGCCATCCCAGGCCTCGCGCTCCAGCGCGGCTTGCAGAGCTGCGGCATGGTCGGTCCACGAGTCCGCGCGCAGGGTTTCCTGCCGAGCCCGAGCCAGTGGAATGAAGGCGGTGAGCGCCGCGTGCAGGAACCAGCCGAGCCACACGCTCTCTCCGGCACCCCGTTCGCCGACACGGTTCATCCCGTCGTTCCAGTCGCCGGTTCCCATCAAGGGAAGGCCGTGGACGCCCAGTGCGAGGCTGGCGTCGAGGGCGAGCGCACAATGCTCGAACAACGTCGCGGACCTGTCCGAAACCGTGGGCAGGAAGAAGCAATCGTGATCGCCCGGCTCCAGAGATTGGCCTTCCAGGAACGGGATCGTCTCGTCGAGTATGTCGCCGTCATCCGTCGCGTCGACATAATGAGCTACGGCGAAGGCCAACCAGGGGCGATCGTCCGAAATGCGGGAGCGCACGCCTTGCCCCGTATGCGGCAGCCACCAATGCTGCACGTCGCCTTCCGGGAATTGCCGCGCCGCGGCGCGCAGCAGATGCTCGCGCGTCAAAGCAGGCCGCGAAGCGACGAGCGCCATGCCGTCCTGCAATTGATCGCGAAAACCGTAAGCGCCGCTGGCTTGATAAAATCCGGCGCGCGCCCAGACCCGACAAGAAAGGGTCTGGTAGAGCAACCAACCATTGAGCATGATGTCCATCGAGCGAACCGGCGTCTCGACGACGACGTCGCCGAGGACTTCGTCCCAGTGGCGGGCAATGTCGGCTTCGATCGCATCGAGATCGGCCGTACGAAAATTCGCAATCAACTCGCGCGCTTCGTCGATGCTCGCGGCCTCGCCGAGCAGCAAGACGACTTCGGCGGCGCCACCCGGCGGTATCTCGATCTTCGTACGCAGGGCCGCACAAGGGTCGAGACCTGCGCCGACTCGCTTCGACCAGGGCGCGGAGCTGTCCATGCCGACGGGGTCGGCGAGCAAACCGTTGCGGCCGATGAATTCGCGCCGATCGCAGGTCCAATCGGTCTGGGCGCCGCACAAGTCCGCAAAGGCGATGCGCGTTCCGAACCCCGGGTTGAACGGATTGCGCGCGAACGCCGCGCGAGTCTTGTCGTCGATATCGGTTGAGATGAAGGCGAGCGAGGCCGATCGGGATGGGCCGAGAACCCATTCGACATAGGCCGCCACGCTCAGCCGTCGCGGACGGCTCGAGCAATTGGTCAACCGCAGCCGCGATATCTTTATCGACCCGTCGATGGGTACGTACTGGCGCAGGTCTGAGGCAATTTCGTGCGAGACGTGCTCGAACCGGCTGTAACCGAACCCATGACGGGCGGTATAGGTCCCGGCGGGGTTGCGAATCGGGAACGCGGTGGGAGACCACAAATCGCCGGTGTCGTCGTCGCGGAGATAAAGCGCTTCGCCGCTGCGGTCGCTCACCGGATCGTTCGACCAAGGCGTGATTTGATTTTCCCGACTGTTGATCGACCACGTGTAGCCGCCGCCCTCGGTCGCCGTCTGGAAGCCGAAACAGGAATTTGCGATGACGTTGATCCACGGCGCGGGCGTCGATTGCCCGGGGCCGAGAACCGTAACGTATTCGGTTGCGTTCCTGGCGAAGCCGCCGAGCCCGTTGTAGAACTCCAACTCGGGCGGACGCGGCCACGTCGGCAGTTCGCGGGAAACGGCAATGCGCTTGGCCGTCGCGCGCACCAATTCCCGAGGCTCGAGAATGCGCTCTAACTGCTCGAACAGGCCGCCGCGCAGCGCCGGCAACACGATCCGGGCGACCGACGTCAACAGCGCGCAGGTTTCGCTGGCTATGAGATCGGTGCGCAAAACGAATACGCGGCCCTGCGCCGGCCCCGCGTTCGGCCCCGAACGATTCTGGCTCGCCCGCACCAGCGTCTCGATGGCGATTTGCATGTCCTGAACGTAGGACGTTTGGCGCTCGTTCAGAATGACGAGATCAACCGCGAGTTGTTTCATGCGCCAATAGGCGTGCGCCTGCAGCAGCTCGCGCACGACGTCGAGGTTTTCGACGTCGGCGATGCGCACCAGAACGATCGGCAGATCGCCTGACACGCCTTCTGACCACAGGCCCGATTGGGGACCGGCGCCGCGCTGGATCGTCTCCGAGGACGGACGCAGGGCCGGCGCGGCGTAGATGACATGGCCCGCCAATCGCTGAAACAACCCAGCCTCGCCGGCGGTTACGCCGAGATGATAGAGTTGTACCTGCGCTTGTGTCCAAGCCAACGTCGAAGCGCGGGAGAACGCCGTGGCGTCGCGATGTTTGTCGACGCCGTCGAGGAGCGCCTTCCGGCTGGCGGCCGCCAGGGTCCAGAAGGCCACGCGAACCGTGGCGCCCGGCGCAATTTTGATGCGGCGCCGGATCGAGAAGATCGGATCCAGAGTGGCGCCGACGGAGTTGGACAGCGGGCGGCTGTCCGTCACGGCGATAGGGGCTCGAACCGGGCGACCGCGCCCGAGAAAACGCGCCCGGTCGGTCTCGAACTCGGCGGCGCTGGCGACGTCGCCGTCGACGACCGTCAAATGCGCGGCCCATATCTCCGGCTCCGAAGGCGTGCGCCGACGGCGCGTCGCCACGATCGCGCCGACATCGACAAGATATTCGGTTTCGACGAACAGTTTCGAAAACGCGGGATGGGCGATGTCGGCGCTCTGCGGCGCTAAAACCAACTCGGCATAGGAGGTGACTTCCAGGTCGCGCGTTCGCGCGCCCGAATTGGTGATCGAGACGCGGCGAACTTCGGCGTCCCCCTCGCCCGAAACAATCACCTCCAAGCTTGTCGAGAGCGAGCCGTCCTGTCGGATCAGTTCGGCGCGGTCCTCGCGAAACTCGACCGAATAGCGATCGGCGTCGACGCCGCTCGGCTGAAATCCCGCCGACCACGCGGCGCCGCTGCGAACGTCTTTGATGAACAGATAAGAGCCGAAGTCGTCTGAAGTCGCGTCCTCGCGCCAACGCGTCAACGCAATATCGCCCCAACGGCTGTAGCCCGAACCCGCCGACGTCAGCATGGTGACGAAACGGCCGTTCGAGAGCAGGTGCGTAGCTGGCGTCGGTTGTTGCGCCGAGGCGAATCGACGCCCGCTGTAGGCCTCGATATCGCGAGCGCTGGCGGCCGATTTCACTTCCGCCGCCCAAGGACGAACTTTGGCGACGTCGCGCGGCATGCGCTCTTGCAGCAGCAGTTCGCTGGCTTTGATCATGGGTTCGGAATGGAAACGTTCCCGCATCTCGCTATCGAACACGACATTGGCGATCGCAACGATCGTCATGCCCTGGTGATGCGCCATGAAGGTCTGAACAATCGCGAAGTTTTCGCCTTCGGGCAGTCGCGCCGCCGTGTAGTCGATGGCCTCGTAGAAGCCGTAGCGGCCTTGCGCGCCGATCCCGGCCATGCGCGCCAGATTGATCGTCGCCGCTCGCGGATCGACCATCGCCGCCAAAGCCGCGGCGTAAGGCGCGATAACTTGATTTTCGCCGATACCTCGCTTCAACCCGAGTCCGGGAACGCCGAAGTTCGAATATTGGTAGGTGAACGCAAGGTCGCGGGCGTTGTAGGCAGACTCCGATATTCCCCAAGGCAGCCCCAGCTTCTCGGCGTAGTCGATTTGCCGGCGCACGATCAGCCGATTGCATTGCTCCAGCAAACTTCCCGCCGGCGCCCGCATGATCAGCGAGGGCATCAGATATTCGAACATCGATCCGCCCCAGGAAATCAGGGCGGCGCCATGAGCGACTGGCGTTGCGGATCGGCCGAGGCGGAACCAGTGCTTGGCCGACACGTCGCCTTTCGCAATCGCAAAGAAACTGGCGAGGCGCGCTTCCGAGCCCAGCAGGTCGTAGCAATTGGCGTCGAGTGCGCCCTCCGGGGCCAGGAAGCCGATCGACAGCAATTGACGGCTGCGGTCGAGCAGGAAGCCGAAGTCCATCGCCAGCGCCATGGAGCGCGCGACGTCTTCCAGACTTTCGAGCCGCGCCTCTGCCGCGGCCTTCGCGTCCTGGGAACGTGCGAGATCATGCCGGTGAGCGTCGATGGAATTCAGCGTCGCCTGCGCCCAGAACAGCATGTCGGCGCCGCTGCCGTCGCCACGTTCGATCGCCAGGGCGCCGGCGATGTCAACCATGATTTCGACCTCGCCGGAAAGGCCGGTGAGTTGCGATGCAAGATCGCCGTGCGCCAATTGCGCGTGCTGCAAAGCGAGGGAGATCCCGGCAAGCGCGTCGTCGAGTTGGCGCACCGTCACGGTTTGCGTCTGGCCGCCATCGCCCAAGCGGGCCGCCTCGACGCGCGTTATCTCCAGAGCGTCGGCTATGCCCGCGAGGCGCCGGCGCGGCAAAATCGGCCGCTCTCGCCATTCTCGGCAGGCATTGGCCAGCGCGATCAGATGTCCGGCCAAATTGCCGCTATCGACCGTCGACACGTAAGCGGGATGGAGCGCCGTCAGATCGCGCGTGTCGTACCAATTGTATAAATGTCCGCGGAACCACTGCATTCGCTGCATCGAAGCGAAGGTCGCTTCCAGGCGTTCGATCGCTTGCCCGACGCCGATCCAGCCGAAGTCGCGCGCGCTGACGACGGCAAGCAAGTAGAGACCGATATTGGTCGGCGACGTCCGGTGCGCGACGACGGGCTTCGGGTCGTCCTGGAAATTGTCCGGCGGCAACATGTTGTCGACCGACGTGACGAAGGTCTCGAAGAACCGCCATGTGCGACGCGCGGTCGCTCGCAGCGCTGCGACGTCGGCGCTCGAGACCACTAGATGAGACTCGGTGTTTGGCGGCCGGCTGACGAGCCGGGCGACAGCCGGCGAGGCGATCCAGGCCGCCGAAAAAATCAGCGCCAGCGGCCACCCGCCGTGTCCAAACGTCGATACGACAAACAACGCGACGACGCCGACGACGATGGCGCCGGCCATCCGGCGAACGAAGCCCATGAGGTCCAGACGCGGACCGATCGTCGCTTGCGCGGCGGGAACCCACTCCAGCAGATGCTTGCGCGTCACGCTCAGGCGCCAGAGCGTGCGGCCGATGGCGTCGCCCATCAAGCACGCCTGATCGGCTAGAAATGTCAGATTCAGCGCCGACAGCGCAACGGCGAGCCGGAAATCCCAGCCGAGCGCGCGCGTGTGACTCGAAATCGTGACTCCGGGACGTCGCGGCGGAATGGCCGCTATCACCGGAATGAGGGTCGGCAACGCAATCGTCAGAACGATGAAGGCCGTCCAAATCAACGCCGCAGGAAACGGCAGCATCCAGCCCGCCACAAGCGCCGCCAAGGCCGCGGGCGCCGAAAGCGTGCGGCGCAGATTGTCGAGCATCTTCCAACGCCCGAGAACAGGAAGCGCGCCGTCGACGCCCGCTCTCTTCGGCGGACATCCGAGAATCCAGGGCAGCAACTGCCAATCGCCGCGCGCCCATCGGTGATGGCGGAGCGCGCCGACATCGTATCGAGCCGGGAATTCCTCGACGACCTCGACATCCGAGGCGAGGCCGGCGCGGGCGAATACGCCCTCGAACAGATCGTGGCTGAGCAGGGTCGAGTCCGGCGTCCGATCCGCCAGCGCGGCCTCGAAGGCGTCGACGTCATAGATTCCCTTTCCCGCGTAGGAGCCCTCGCCGAACAGGTCCTGGTAGACGTCGGAGACCGCGGAGGCGTAGGGATCGATGCCGCTCAGGCTGGAAAAGATGCGCTGGAACAGCGAGCCCTCGCGGGCGCTCGGCAGCGAGGGCGTGACGCGCGGCTGCAGGACCGCATATCCTTCGACGACCCGGGCGACGGCGCCGTCGAGCCGCGGTCGGTTGAGCGGATGAGCCATCTTGCCGATGAGGCGGCGCACGCTATCGCGGGGCAGCCTGGTGTCCGAGTCGAGAGTGACCACGAATCGGATGTTCGTCGGCGTAACCGGCGGCCCGTTCCCGACATCGATGAAATGGGTGTCGGTCGCCGCGCGCAGTAACCGATTGAGTTCATGCAGCTTGCCGCGCTTGCGTTCCCAGCCGATCCAGCGCCCTTCGCCCTCGTTCCAGACTCGGCGCCGATGCAGCAACAGGAAGCGCGCGCCGCCGGGGGCGTCGCCATAACGCAGATTGAGGCGCGCGACGCCGTCAGCCGCCGCGGCGACCAGCGCGGCGTCGCCTTCCGCATGTTCGGTCCTGCTGTCCGTCCAGTCCGAGACCAACGCAAAATGCAGATCGCCTTCGGGACTGGCGAGATGGTGGACCTCCAAACGTTCGATCAGTTCGTCGATCCCCTCCAGCGTCGTCAACATCGTCGGAACGGCGACGATTGTGCGAAACTCGGCCGGAACGCCCTCGCGTAGTTCCAAGCCGGGCAGCAGCGTAGCCGCGTGGCCGAGATTGACGGCGCGATTGACGAAAGCGACGGCCGCATCGATGGCGGGAATGGCTCCGAGGACGCAGAGCGTGACCAGCATGGTCAGGCCGGCCCCACCGACGCCCAGCGCCGTCAACGGCGCCATGAGCAGCAGCGCGCCAACCAGGGCGATCGCCGCTATATATCCGCCCACGCCCAGCGAAAGATGCAGACGCGCCAGCCATTCCCATGGCGAAGGCCGAAAGGCGATTGTCGCCTCGAACGCAGCACGGCCGCCGGCGAGCAAATGATAGCCCAGGTCGCCGCGGCGCGCCGCCTCGATTTGCGGGATCGCCGTCTGCTCCCGGGTCGACGCCACGATCGCTGCATCGGCGATTTCCAATTCGGTGCGTTTGGAGCCGCGCGCTAACTCTTCGACGGCGCTGCGATAAAGCGTGCGGGTCGCAAAATCCATGCTCTCGAATTGACTGTTGGCGGCAAACAGCGCGTCGACGAGGCTGAGCCGTTCGAACAGCAGCTGCCAATCCGCGTCCGAAATCCCGCGCAGGCTGGCGATGATATTGCGCACCGTGACATTGGTCGCCCCTTGTCTGCGGTGGACATCGCGCACCACTGTCTCGCTCGTCGTCTCCTGAAGCGCGAGACGCTCATCGAGCCAAGTCAGCGCGGGAGTGATTTTCGGGTCCTGATCGCGCAAACGGTGCACGAGCTGAACGGCGAGCGCCTCCGAAAGCGGCGCGCGCTCCTGCTTGGCGAGGACGATTGCGATCGATTCGGTTACACGCCCGCCTGCGCCGAGCAATCTATCGGCGAGTCCGTCCGCCACTTGGCGAGCCGCGAGATTTTGTGAGATCTGCAAGGCGAGACGCGCGAGGTTCTCGATCAGCACGATTCGCAGCGTGATCGAGATCGCCCACAATTCTCCGATGGCGAGCGGTTGTACGCCCTGATATGCGCCGACGTAGCGAACCAGCATCTCGGAATCGAAACAAGAGTCGGTGTGGGCGACGAAAGCCCAGGCTATGCCGAACACGCGCGGATAGCCGGCGAACGGACCCGTCGCCAGTTTCGGAAGCTGCCGGTAATAACCGGGCGGCAGATCCGAACGGAGCTCGCGAATTTGCCGCTCGACGAGATAGTAGTTGTCGACGAGCCATTCCGCCGCCGACGTTATGGGTCGACTCTCGTTGATCGCCCCGACGACCGCGCGATAGGACGTGAGCAGAGTCGCGCCATTTGACGCAAGGCGGCGAGCGAGCGGCTGGCCGCTGGACGGCGCCGACGCCACGACCTGCGCAACCGCAAGGCTCCGCGCGTGTTCCTCGAGCCGTTCGAGGCCGAAGAGTTCCTCGCGAATGGGGGTCTGATTGTCCCACAAGGACGGACGCCTGAAGGCTGCGGCGGCGCGGCGAGCATTTGCGATCAATGGGACCTTTCCGCCGCACGAAGGCTGGCGAGTCAAACAACAAAAATGTGCTGCCGGAGTTGGTCGCGGCGAGACGGGCCGCGACGGGCGGCGCCGACAGGACGCCTGCGCTCCCGCGCAGATGACAAGTCGGTTCCTCTTCGGACGCTCCAGATTCACGGCGGGCCTTCGAGGCGCGCCGCGCCGGCGTCATCCCCCGATCAGATCACCGCGTTCAATAATCCATGCCGCCCATGCCGCCCATGCCGCCGCCGGCCGCCGACGGAGCGTCCTTTTGCGGAATTTCCGCGACCATGGCCTCGGTTGTGATCATCAGGCCGGCGATCGAAGCGGCGTCTTGGAGCGCTATGCGCACAACCTTGGCCGGATCGAGGATGCCCGCGCTCAGCATGTCGACATATTGTTCGCTCTGGGCGTCGTAGCCGTAAGTCTGCGACTTGTGGTCGAGAATGGCGCCGACAACGATCGATCCCTCGGCCCCGGCGTTCTCGACGATTTGACGGATCGGCGCTTCCAGCGACTTCAGAACGAGGTTGACGCCGGACTGGACATCCGGATTTTGATCCGTGAGCTTGCCCACGGCGAACTTCGCCCGCAGCAACGCCACGCCGCCGCCGGGCACGACGCCCTCTTGCACGGCCGCTCGGGTCGCGTTCAGCGCGTCGTCGACGCGATCCTTCTTTTCCTTCACTTCAACTTCGGTCGAACCGCCGACGCGAATGATCGCGACGCCGCCCGAAAGTTTCGCCAGCCGTTCCTGCAACTTCTCTTTGTCGTAGTCCGAGGTGACCTCCTCAATCTGCGACTTCAACTGGGCGACCCGAGCCTCGATGTCGGCCTTTTCGCCGGCGCCGTCGATGATGGTCGTGGAGTCCTTGTCGATACGCACGCGCTTGGCGCGGCCGAGCATGGCAAGGGTTACGTTTTCGAGTTTGATTCCGAGGTCCTCGGATACCGCCGCACCGGCGCTGACGACCGCGATGTCTTCCAGCATCGCCTTGCGCCGATCGCCGAAACCGGGCGCTTTGACGGCGGCGACCTTGAGCCCGCCGCGAAGTTTGTTGACAACCAGCGTCGCCAGGGCCTCGCCGTCGATGTCCTCGGCAATGATCAACAGCGGTTTGCCCGACTGTACGACGGCTTCGAGAACCGGCAGCAGACCGGGAAGCGACGACAGTTTCTTCTCGTGAATGAGGATGTAGACGTCTTCCAACTCGACGAGCATCTTCTCCGCATTGGTGACGAAATAGGGCGAGAGGTAGCCACGGTCGAATTGCATGCCTTCGACGACGTCGAGTTCGCTGTCGGCGGTCTTGGCTTCCTCGACCGTAATGACGCCCTCGGCGCCAACTCGCTTCATGGCGCTGGCGATCATCTCGCCGATCGCCTTGTCGCCGTTCGCGGCGATCGTGCCGACTTGTGCAATTTCTTCCGAGGACTGCACCTTCTGGGCGCGCGCTTCGATGTCCTTCACCACGGCCGCGACGGCGATGTCCACGCCGCGCTTCAGATCCATCGGATTGAGACCTGCGGCGACCAGTTTCAGACCCTCGCGGATGATCGACGAGGCGAGAACTGTTGCGGTCGTCGTGCCGTCGCCGGCCAGATCGTTGGTCTTGGTGGCGACTTCGCGCACCATCTGGGCGCCCATGTTCTCGAACTTGTCCAGGAGCTCGATTTCTTTGGCGACCGTCACGCCATCCTTGGTAATGCGCGGAGCTCCATAGGACCGCTCGATAATGACGTTTCGGCCCTTGGGACCGAGCGTCACTTTGACGGCGTTGTTCAGGATTTCGACGCCGCGCAGCATTCGCGTGCGCGCATCGACCGAGAAGTTGATCTCTTTTGCGGACATGAGTGTTTGTTCCAATCTCGAAAAACAGAAGGGGGGGTCGGAAATTTTCGATCGAGCGGCGTCGCCGCGCGCTAGCGTTCGATGACGCCCAGGATGTCGGAGCCTTTCATGATCAACAAATCTTCGGCGTCGATTTTGGCTTCGGAGCCGGACCACTTACCGAACAACACACGGTCCCCGGCCTTGACCTCGAGCGCCACGAGCTTGCCGCTTTCATCGCGCGAACCCGGGCCTACGGCGACGACGTCGCCCTCTTGCGGCTTCTCTTTGGCGGTGTCGGGGATGATGATGCCGCCTTTGCTCTTTCCCTCTTCTTCAACGCGTCGGATGACGACGCGGTCGTGCAGGGGACGAAATTTCATGGAGTCCGTTTCCGGCCGATATGTCAGGCGCGCTCAGGGCAAAGGCCCGGCTTGCGGCCGCATCTCGACACACCGCGCACATGGTTACGATCGGCTCTCGTTACAAGAGAGGACCCGGATAGAGTTCCGACGTGGGCATATGAGATCGCCGCTATCGACGGCGCCTTGTTTCGGACTCAATCGAAGCCGATACGGATGTCTCGTTGATTTGGCCGATGTGGCTTCGTGGCGCTAGTCGCCCGCGACCTTCTCTCTCAAATTGTCGATAGTGAATGCAGGCGCCTTTCCGGCGCGGCATGAAGCTCTGTTCGACTCCCGGAATGACTTTCGACGCCGACCACGGATGTACTGGCGGGGTTGAAATGCGTTCCGGTTGTTCGGATGGCCATCATGAACGACGCCGCCCCGAGTTCCCAGAGTCTCGCCGCCGCGCTCGCAAAGGACCACAATAATCATGACCGATACAAGTAATCTGCGACGCGCAGGCCGTGCGCTCCAGACCGACGCCACAGCGCATCTGTTTGCGATTGGGCAAGCCGTCCGACTGAAGGGCGGGTTGGCGCAAGCCGGATGCATCTATCACATCACCGGCACGCTGCCGCCGAGCGGCGATTTGCCGCAATATCGGATCCGCAACGTCGACGAGCATTATGAGCGGGTCGCCACTGAGGACCAGCTCGAACTGCCGCCGGCGTCGCGCGGCGGGGCGGGCGCCGCGCTGATCGAAAGGACGTTTGGGTATCGCTGACCGATAACGACGCGGCGATCGCGAGAGCGAGAAGCCGAAACAAATAAGGGCGCCGGCGAATCCTGGGAAACCGCTCTGCAGCGGGGTCAAGCTCACGGCAAGCGCATACCCTGAGCGCCAACTACGATTGGCGCGTTTGCGTCGAGAATGTCGAGCGCAAGGTTGGTTCTAATTGCCTCCTCGAGCCTTGCTCGCTCGCCGAACGCGAGTTCTGACAACGAGTCTCATCGAGAATTCGTCTTGGCTGCGACTGCGCATTGGCGACAGCGGCGATCAGGCAACGGCGACGCGGCGGCAGTTGTCGGTCAGCGATCGTCCAACCAGGGTTGCCGCCCCGACGTCGGTTCACTCAATTCATCATGAAGGGCGGTAGACGCTCGAGTGCCGACCGAAGCTCAGGCGGCCGCGCGCGCGTCCGCTTCGACGGCGAGTCGGGCGCGGGCGTCGGCGGCGTCGAGCGGGCGAGCGATCCAATAGCCCTGGGCGAAGGCGCAACCGAGCCGTCGCAGGAACTCGAATTGCGCTTCGGTCTCGACGCCTTCGGCGGTCACTGCGAGGTCGAGGGCGCGCGCGAGTCCGACCACCGCCTCGCAGATGGCGGCGTTGTCGCGCCGTTCCGGCAGATCGCTCACGAAAGCGCGGTCGATCTTGAGCCGACGGACGGGCAGGCGGCGGATGAGGTCGAACGAGGAACAGGCGGCGCCAAAATCGTCGAGCACGACTTCCGCGCCACGCGCATGCAGAGCTTGCAGCGCCCGGGTGGCTTCGTCGACCACGGCGAGCGAGGCCGATTCGGTAACTTCGATCTGCACCTGCCTGGCGGACAAGGCGCTGGCGGCGAGCGCCCGGTCGAAGAGCGACACGAACGAGGCGTCGCAAAGCTGCTCGCCCGAAACGTTGACGGAGATGCGCGCCGCTCCCGCCCACGAAGCCGCCTCGCGGCAGGCCTCGTCGAGTATCCATTCGCCGAGGTCGTGGATGAAGCCGTTCTTCTCGGCGATGTCGATGAAGTCGAGCGGCGCAATGAGGCCGAGCCCGGGATGGCGCCTGCGACGATGATGAGGCCATTGGCGATATTGGCGAGCACCAAGAACGTCGAACGTCGCGTCACGCCTTCGAACTGGGCGGTGCGCACCCGCTCGGCGATGGGTGGCTCCAGGTCGCCGGCGCTGTAAGCCGCCAGCCAGGAACGCAGGCGAGCTCGCAGGTCCGGCGCGGCCGCCCGGATTGGCTCAGACTTTTCCCGCAACAGCTTCATGAACGCTCGCAATCCTTGAACAACATACAACTTATGCGTGTTTTCCGAATCGACAATTGACGCAGGAGCGCAATATTCGCCGCTTTGGGCCAAAACCGGCGCGCGGCGCTTGCCTGGCGCGTCGTCGTCGTGTTGAGGGAAGCGCCGCTCCGCGGCATGGCCCTCTGGAACGCAGCGCGTCGCCTCGATGCCGAGATACAAGCTGACCATCGAATACGACGGCTCCCCCTTGTCCGGCTGGCAGCGGCAGGAGAATGCGCCCTCCGTGCAGCAGACGCTGGAAGAAGCGCTCTCCCGCTTTGCCGGGGCGAAGCCGGTCGTTCACGGCGCCGGGCGCACCGACGCCGGCGTCCACGCGACGGGCCAAGTCGCCCATGTCGACCTCGAGGGCGAGTGGGTCGGCTGGAAACTGCGCGAAGCGCTCAACGCCCATCTGGCGGGGACGACGGTCGCCGTGCTCCAGGCGGAAGCCGCCGCCGCCGATTTCGACGCGCGCCGCCACGCCGTCCATCGCACTTATGTTTACCGAATCCTCAACCGTCGCGCGCAGCCGACGCTGGATCGTGGGCGGGTCTGGCACGTCAAGCGCCCGCTCGACGTCGAAGCGATGCGCGAGGCCGCGCAGGGCCTGCTCGGCCGCCACGATTTCTCGACGTTTCGCGATGCGCAGTGTCAGGCGAAATCGCCGGTGCGCACGCTCGAGCGTTTCGAGGCGACGCGCTCGGGCGACGAGATCCGTTGCGAAGTCGGGGCGCGCTCGTTTCTGCACCGACAGGTGCGCTCGATGGTCGGCTCGCTGGTCGAGGTGGGATTGGGCAAATGGAGCGCCGCCGACTTGCGCGCCGCGCTCGACGCCGCCGATCGCGCCCGTTGCGGCCCGGTCGCGCCGTCCTCTGGGCTCTATCTGGTCGAGATCGACTATCCCTGAGGCGCCCGCGCCTCGCGTTCGCGCAAGAAGTCGGCGTCGAGTTTCGTCGCGCCGATCGCCAGCAGGCGCAGGGCGTCGACGTCGAGGATCTCGACGTCGCCTCGATGCTGTTTGCCGATCACCGCCGCGCGTCCCATCGCCGCCATGTTGCGCGCCAGCGTTTCGACCGTGGTCGCCAGATGATCGGCCAAATCGCGCCGAGACAAGGGCATGGCGACGGTCGTCGGCGCGGTCGCGACGAGCGGAAGCTGCGCGGCGAGGAACGCGGCCAGTCGCTCCACCGTTGTCGCGCCAAGGCGAATCGTCGCGATCTTGCGCAATCGCTCGATCTGGTGGACCGCCTCTTCGAACGCGCGCTTCGACGACGAGGGCTGCGCCATCACCTCGCCGACGCCGAAAGCGCTCAATTGCGTAGGCGCCGCGCTGACGGCGGCGCAGTCGTGGAAGTGTCGGTTGCTGAAACCGAACCATCGGCCGGGCGCGACGATGTCGATGATCGTCTTGTGGCCTGCGCTGGTGGGTCGAAAGATGACGACCGAGGCCGGCGAGGAGCAATAGAGACGGTCGGCGGGGTCGCCGACGTCGAAGATCTTGTGCCGCGCGGGAACGCGGATGCGACCCTCGTCGCGCGAGGCGTGCGAACGCCGCGGCGCCGTGGCGGGCAAGTCCGTCGCTTCGACTGTCTCGTCTTCTGCTGCGGAAATCATCGAATTGGGGAGAGATTCCATGATCGGATCTCGAATTGGGATCTCAAGTCCGGCGCGGCTTACAGCTTCGGGACGAAGACGGCTGACGGCTTGGGCGCCACGCGCAGACTCGATATCGTTTCGCATGACGGTTTGGAGCGAGGGGCGGACTCTGCGCGCCGTGAGCGACTCGATTCCGCTGACTCAACGGGCCGGAGCCGAGGCCGCGCGCCGGCGTGGACTCGCTGCTCGCGCTTCATACGGGGATAGGGGGACCGCGCGGCTGGCTGTGCGAAACGCGCGACTGCGGCGGCGTCTCGCTGGCGGCCAGGGGCGACAGGATCGCGAAGGCGTCCATCGTCGCTCCGATCAGCGACGGCGGTTCGGGCGTCAGCAGCCCGGCTTGTCCGGGGAAACGGCACAGCGGACAATCGTTGCTGCAGTTGCCTCCGTTGTGAGCCGGCCCCGAATTACCGGGCCGAGCGCATAGCGCGGCCTCGACGCCGACGGCGCGCGAGAGCTCGGCCAACGCCGAAGCTTTGGCGTCGCCGGGATGAGGACCGTGAAACGGAAGCAGGAACGCTTGCGGGAACAACGCCAAGGCGGAGAACAGCAGCAACACCAGCACGCGTTGCGGATGGGGGACGCTCAGCGTCCCGCCCGCAGCTCGTGCTTCATGTCTGCCGAGGACCGCCACAGGTTCCTCACGTTCATTTGACACGCGAATAAGACCACAAATCGCGGCTGGTGTCAATGTTAATTGACTACAGACCTCTCCCTATTGTCAGAGTTACCCGACAGTGACCGCCGTCTCAGACCGACGCGTTGATCCAACGCACCAGTTCGCTCTTCGGGCCGGCGCCGACTTTGGTCGCGACCTGCTTGCCGTCCTTGAACGCGAGCAGGGTCGGAATGGAGCGTATGCCATAGGTTCCCGCGACTTTCGGGTTTTCGTCGACGTTGAGTTTGACGACCTTGATCTTGCCTTGCATCTCCGTGGCGATCTCTTCGAGCGCCGGCGCGATCATCCGGCAGGGGCCGCACCACTCGGCCCAGAAGTCGACGACGACAGGCTCACTGGACTTGAGGACGTCGGCCTCGAAGCTGGCGTCGGTGACTTTGGCGGTGAGGGACATGCTTCTGTTCCTTTTCACGGCTCATACGCCGCGCTCGTCGAAAACGTAGGAACGGGAGGGGCCGACGTCAAGCCGCACGATGCGAGTTGGCGCGCCGCGAGAACGCCGTCATTGCGATTTAGTAACCAGGGCGAGACTAGCTTGCCCGCGCGTCTGCGGTTCGGGCGCAACGGGTCTGCCGGGACAGAATGAACATCATCCGATTGATCGCGGGCGTTTGGTTGACTTGTGCGGCGGGCGCCGCCCTCGCGCAGCCGATCCGCATGCCCTTGCCCTCCGACTTTCCCGCGACGCCGGCCGATCCGGTCGCGCCGATCCCGAGGGCTGCGCCGGTCTCAGCCGCGACCCCAACCCCGACCCTGGCGCCGACTCAAGCTCCGCCGTCCGTCGCCGCCGGCCCGGTCAAGACGGCTCCGGCCCTCGTCGCCAGCCCGGTCAAAGCCGCGACGCCGGCCCCGGCGAATCAGGACCCGGTTCCGACCCTTCAGCCGATCACGCTCATCGCCACGCAAAAGGCGGTCGAACGTTACGAGGCAATCGTGCGCGCCGGCGGTTGGCCGACGGACATCGGCGAAATCCGTCCCAAAACGATTGGGCCCGATGTGGCGAAGCTGCGCAAACGGTTGGCGATCGAGGGCGATCTCGGCCCCGACGCGCCGGCGGACGGGCCGGCGGCGCAGATATGGGACAAGACGCTCGCCGAGGCGGTGAAACACTTCCAGACTCGGGTCGGTCTTCGCCCGACCGGAGTCGTCTTCGGCGCGACGGTCGCGCAATTGAACGTCCCGGCCGAGGCGCGGGCGCAGGCGCTGGCCGCCAGCGCGGCGCGGCTGTCCACCTTCAATTTCGGCTTCGGCGAGCGCTATGTCGTCGTCAATCTGCCCTCGACCGAAGTCGAGGCGATCGAGCACGGAGAGGTCGTCCACCGCTACAACGCAATCGTCGGCGATCCCGATCATCCCTCGCCGCAAATTGCCGCGCACATCATGAACGTGAACCTCAATCCGACCTGGACGGTTCCGGTCTCGATCATCAAACGCGAGATCATCCCGCGCATGCAGCGCGACCCCAGCTACCTCGCGCGCGAAAAAATCCGCATTCTCGACGGCTCAGGCGCGGAAATCGACCCGAAGTCGATCGATTGGACGACGCAGAAAGCGGTCAATTACACGCTGCGCCAGGACGCCGGCTCCGGCAATTCGCTGGGCCAGATCCGAATTGACATGCCCAATCGGCAGGCCGTTTACATGCACGACACGCCGGGCAAGCGGCTGTTCGGCGCCGACTATCGTTTTCTCAGCCACGGCTGCGTGCGCGTGCAGGGCGTCTATGATTACGCCGAATGGCTGCTCGCCGGCACGCCCGACGCCGCCGGTCTGCCCTGGGACAAGTCGGAACTGCTCGCCAAGGTGAAGGAGGGCGCGCCGGTCGCCATCCGACTCGTCAAGGCCGCGCCGGTCATCTGGACCTACCTGACCGGTTGGGCGAACGACGACGGCCCCGCGCATTTCCGCACCGACGTCTATGGCCTCGACAATCCGCAGCCGGTGGCCGTGGCGGCCCCGGCGCCCGCCAGCGCGGCGGTGGCGACTGCGGCGCGCCCGCCCGTTCCGTGATCGCCGCGCGTCCGCTGCCAAATCGCGTCGATCCGTTCGGCGATTTGTTCGCGGTCGCCGAGCGCGGCCTGCTGATGGGCAACCGCGGCGGACGCCTGCACGACGGCGAGCAAGCGCTCGGCGCCCGGCGCTGGACGAGCCGGCGCTGGATCGCGTGCTTGTGCGAGTTCCGCGGCCGGCGCCGCGAAGTCTGGGGCCGCGGCTACAGCGAATTGTTCTTCCTCGACGAGCCGACCGCCTTGGCCGCCGGCCATCGCCCCTGTTTCGAGTGTCGACGCGCCGAGGCGACGGCGTTTTTGCGCGCGGCGGGGCGGGCGTCGGCCGACGCGCTCGACGCACGGCTCCACGACGAGCGTCTCGACGGCCGCAAACGACGCCGGCATCTCCGCCGCCTCGGCGATCTCCCCGACGGCGCAATGATCGCGCGCGACGGCTGCGCCTTCGCCGTGCGCGGCGATGCGTTGTGGCCCTGGAGTTTCGCCGGCTATGGCGCGGCGATTCGCCGCGAGCGCGGCGCCGATGTCGAGACATTGACCCCGCCGACGACGCTGACGGCGTTGCGGGCAGGCTATGTTCCGCTCTGGGCGAAGCGGGCGGCTTGACGCCAGCCGGTTCGGCCGTAACACTCGTTCCAGGAAACACAACACCGGGAGGAATTCATGAGACGTTTGGCTTTTGCGGCCGCTCTGGTCGTCGCCGTCGCCCCCGCGGCTTTCGCCGCCGACGTCAACGGCGAATGGGCGCGCACCGACGGCAAGAGCAAGGTGCGTTTCGCGCCCTGCGGCGGCGGGGCGATCTGCGGAACCGTCACCTGGCTCAGGGACGCCGACAGCCCCGGCAAGGTCGGCCAGAAAGTGTTCTACGAGATGCGTTCCAGCGGCGACAATACCTGGGCCGGTAAGGCGTTCAATCCCGACGACGGCAAGGAATACACCGGCAAGATGACGCTGAGCGGCGGCACGCTTAACACGGCCGGATGCGTATTCGGCGGCCTCATCTGCAAGAGCTTCGACTGGACCCGCGCGCAATGAGGGTTTGGGCGCTCGCACTGACGGCTTGTCTCGCCGCGACGGGCGCGCACGCCTTCGACTGCGGCAAGGCTTCCACGGAGGCGGAAAAGGAGATTTGCGCCGACCCGGCGGCGCGCGCCGCCGACGCGGATATGTCGAAGGCCTATGCGGCCCTCGTCCGAGGGGCGAGCGCCAAGTCGAAGGCGCAAATCGCACGCGCCCAGGTCAATTGGTTGGAGCGGCGTGACGGCGCCTGTTCGCGCGAGAACCTCGCCGCGTGTCTGGCGGAACAGAGCCGGCAGCGCGCGAAGTTCCTGGCCGCCCAGCCCGAGGCGGGGCCGGGTCTGCCTTCGCCGATGACGGCGAAAATATGGTACGACAAGCTGGCCAAGGGGCAGGTCGACGTCGACTACGAGCTGCTCGAATTCGCCGCGCCGAGTTCGCCGGGCGAACGCGCCTTCAACGCCGCGGTCGAGAAATTGCAGGACGACGCCAAGCCGCTCATCGCCGACAGGGGCGACGAAGGCGCCGCTTCGCTCGGGGCGACGATGCGCCTCGTCTACGCCTCGCCCGCGTTGGTCTCGGCCCGCGCCGAGCTCTATGTCGATGGCGGCGGCGCGCATCCGAACATGTCCGTGCGCAATTTCAATCTCGACATCGCGCGCGGGCGCCTGCTCGCCTTCGCCGACGCCTTCGACGCCGCGGCGGCCAAGACGGTCGCCGCGCGTTGCTTCAAGAGCGTCGTCGAGCAGAAGCGCGCCCGGCTCGGCGACGACGCGCCGAAAACGCCGGATGAACTCAAAGAGCTGGAAAAGGCGGTCGGCGAGGCGACTGGCGACCTCGCCCTGTGGAGCTTTTCGGCGTCCAAAGCCGTCATCGCCTACGACCGCGACACGGTCGGCGGCTGGGCGGAAGGCGATTACGCGTGTGAAATCGGCTACGGGGTCCTGCGCCCGCTGACCAAATCCGGACTGCCCCTGCCGTGAACTTTGTCGGGAAATCGTCGATGGGGGCCCCGTAGGGCATTTGCAATAGAGTAAATTCAAGGTAAATCAGTCGACAAGGCTGTCACAGAACCATTACAATTCAGCAATGAAGACGCCTTGTCCGCGAGCTAGACATGGCGCGGAGCGGAAGGGGTGCGGCATGAGCCTTCCCTCCGCTCGCGAAGACGGATCCGAAGGGATCGAGGCCGGCGGCGCGCGGTTGCGCGGGCGGACTTGGTGGATCGCGTAGCCGCAAAAGTGGCGTAAAGCCCAGTTAAGCGTAGGACTCGGGAGTCAGACGGGATCGCGATGGAAAACCTGACGACATGGCTTCAGCCGTCGTTCGACTTTGAAGCCATCGGCGTTGCGGAACGCGAAGTTGCGCGCGCGAATTATCAGCCGGCGCCGGCCACGCCGCCGCGGGCGGTGATTCGCGCGTTCAATCGACTGAATACGGTCGAACTGGCGGTGGTGCGGCTGGCTTCGCGCTCGTCGCGCTCGCTGGCGCCAAAATGGGCGGCGATTGCGCTTTCGTGGCTCGGAAACGGCTGGCTCTACCCGCTGGTGCTTGCCGTGCTGGTGGCGCGTTGGGGGGTGTCCAGCCTGAAGATCGCCGCGCCCGCCTGCGCGATCGCGGCGCTGTTGCATTGCGTCTATCCCGTGCTCAAGCGCTATTGCAGCCGGCGCCGGCCGTTCCAGGCCGATCCGCGACTGCCGAGCCTGCTGGAAACGCTCGACGAACATTCCTTTCCCAGCGGCCATACGATGACGCTCGCCGGCGTGATGACGCCGATCGTCATGCTGTGGCCGGCCGCCCTGCTGACGGCGCTGATCGTCGTCGGAGCGGTTGCGTGGTCGCGCGTGGCGACGGCGCATCATTATCCCAGCGACGTGCTGGCGGGCGCTGTTCTCGGCGTCGGCATCGGCTATCCGATGACGATTGGCCTCGTCGCGCTGTGGAGCTGAACGAAAGCCCTCTTGACTATTGGCGCGCGCTCGCGGCCTTAGGCGGCCGAGCAAGGTCGAGAGCAGCGAAGCGCGACGTCAGTGAAGATCCTCATCGTGTCGGACACTTGGCGTCCGCAGATCAACGGCGTTGTCCGCACGCTGGAAATGACCGAACGGGAATTGGGGCGTCTCGGCCATGAGACGCGAATCGTCGGGCCGGAGGCTGACCGCTGGGCGACGCTCGCGGTGCCGTTCTACCCCGAGATCAAGCTCGAATTGTTCTCCAGGCGCAGACTCGCCCGCGTCTTCGACGATTTTGCGCCCGAGCATGTGCATATCGCGACCGAGGGACCGCTCGGCATGGCAGGACGGCGAATCTGCCTGAAGCGCGGGATCCCGTTCAACACCGCCTACCACACGCGCTTTCCCGAATATTTGGCGGCGCGGGTTCCCAAGCCTTTGGCGGTCGCGATGAGCGCGGTCACCTATGCGGTG
>Ga0302319_10003783_pt1 | contig 31361 bp, 30 predicted proteins | sample Bog_T0_2_FD_203319 | JGI IMG/M metagenome (GOLD analysis project Ga0302319, IMG submission 203319) | Peat permafrost microbial communities from Stordalen Mire near Abisko, Sweden - Bog_T0_2 | ecosystem: Environmental > Terrestrial > Soil > Wetlands > Peat | place: Sweden: Abisko, Stordalen Mire... | reverse complement strand
CTCGCTGTGACAGAATGTTTCAAAGACTCCCCCAGGGCCCAACCATGGCAAATGAATCGGAAGGACGAATCCCGCTCGCCGACCTGCTCGTGTTTCACCAGTTGGCGCGGTCGCTCACTTCGAGCTTCGATCTCGATACCATTTTGCGCACCATTCTGGATCAGATGGAGCGGATTATGGAGGCCGAGCTGTGGACGCTGCTGATGCTGGACGAGGCCACGCAGGAGCTTTACTACGCGATTGCGGCCGGCGGCGAACAAAATGCCCTGCAAGGCCTGCGCGTGAAGGTAGGCGAGGGCGTAGCCGGCTGGGTAGCAGAACACGGAGAAACGCTGATCGTTCCAGAGACCGTGGCCGATCCGCGCCTGCAAGAGGAAGGGGCGGCAAGCCCCGGCAATGTTCGATCGGTGATTGCGCTTCCTCTGCGAGGGCGCAAGGGAACCCACGGCGTTATCGAGATATTTAATCCCCGCACCGAGCAGATGACCGATTACACCATCGCGTTTCTGCATATTCTGGCCGACCACGCCGCCATCGCGATTGAGAATGCGCACGACGTGGCCCGCATTCAGCAGCTCACCATTACCGACGACACCACCGGCCTCTATAACGTGCGCCATCTCTACGACGTGCTGGGCCGTGAGTTGAGCCGATGCAGCCGATTGAAGCTGCCGCTGAGTCTGGCCTTCATTGACCTGGATCAATTCAAACTAGTAAACGATGTGCATGGACACCTGATCGGCAGCGAACTGCTGGCACGCACCGGCCAGCGGCTGCGCGACCTTAGCCGCAAACAGGATTGGTGTTTCCGCTACGGCGGCGATGAGTTTGTGATTCTGATGCCGGAAACCAGCGCCGGCCAGGCGCAAGCTCTGGCACACACGTTGCTCGCCGACCTGATGGATACGCGCTTCCTCATGAAGAGCGGACTGGAGCTATCCGTCCGGGCAAGTGTGGGTCTGGCAACTGCGCCCTCAGACGGAGCTACCGTGCACACAGTGATCGGCGTTGCCGATATGCGCATGTATCTGGTAAAGAGCAACGGCCGCGGCAAGGTGTGGCAACCGTAGATTTGTATGGAATTAATTCGAGCGCAAGCTCCCACTCATGCCCAGATAAGATAGATTGCGGGATGGTGGCATTCTCACTGCGAGCAGCATCGACGGATTGGCAGCAGAGAAGCGAAACACAGCCGCCGTGGCCAATCCGCATTCTTAGTGCTGTATAATCCGAGCGATATGCGCAATTGAATGTCTGTGCTCATAGACAGTACCAGGGTCCTGTCTATTTCCGTTCTCGTTCTCAGCCCATCGGCAGGGCTCTCTAGCGATTTTGTTACGCATTTGTTGCGCTCGCAGCGCGCCGGGGGCAGATGCCAAACTGACGCGATCCATGCGTAGTGTTCGGGAGTAAATCAGTTATGCGGATAATTTTCCATTATAAGAGATATCGTGACAAGATAGTCAGCAGTCTTTGCCGGCTTGCTGGCCTTAACATTGCGAAACGCGCCGACTATTACTCGACGCTGCCGATGTGGGACCAACTCAAACAGAATAGGAAGAGATGGGATAGGCCGAGCGCGCTTGGTGGCTTGCACTTAGATATCGACGGAATGAAATCACTCTTGCTTCAGCTTCATTCACAGTGGGGCAAAGAATTCGGTCTCGAAGCTGGAGAATATGAAGCGAACTGCGACCGCGGGTTTGGCCCCGGCTATCCCAGATTCGACGCGAGAACTTTGTATTACCTGCTGAGAGAATGGAAGCCGCGCAGATATCTCGAAATTGGTTCCGGGCTTTCAACCTACTATGCTTCACTTGCAGCAAAAAAGAATGCTGAAGATGGAAGTGAGTTGAAGATCGAATGCGTTGAGCCGTACCCATTCGAATCACTTAATAGAGTTCCAGGCATTGAGGTCACTCAAGACTTCGCCCAAAACATACCAATTGAGACATTCAGAAAACTACAGGCCGATGACGTTCTTTTTATCGACTCTTCTCATGCCCTGAAAATCGACAGCGACGTAGCTTGGCTGCTTCTAGAGGTACTTCCCCATTTGAATCCCGGCGTCTATGTGCACATCCACGATGTTCCGTTCCCATATAACACCCCCTTCCCAGCGAACACTTGGATTTTTGGAGAGACCTGGCCGGTTTATTGGAACGAGGCTATGGCCGTTCAGGCTTTTCTCGCATTCAATTCCTCATTTGAGATTGTCCTCTCCGCGCCCTTTTTGAGGTATTCCGATGAGAGCTTCCTCATTTCCAATTTCAGCGATTACCTGCCAATTGCACGAGATGTAAATCCCTTTTCGTCGCTTTGGATTCGCAAGGTCAAATGAAGGGAGATTGAGCTTCATGTAAGTTTCTCCCAATCCGTCGACGCAACAAACCGTATGAAGGGATTGCGTCGATGGCTTGCTTTCCCGCTCGTCGATCTCGTCGCATCTTCTACAGCGACTGACAATCGCAACACGCAGTCGGCAAGTCGCTTAGCACCCATCGGTGCGGTGAGTGGCTGTGGCCTGAACGCTACCGTGTCGCGCCCGCGTTGACAATGGCAGGACCAACGCTGTACAAGGGCCGCATAAGAAAATAGGCAATTGCCGAGTGCTCTCCGCACTCGGCGTTCGCACACACAACCCCTCGTGCATAAGGAGACTCATGAAAACTGCAATCGTTCTTGCGCTGCTGGCTGCTTCAGCCGCTTGTTGGGCGCAGCCCCCGGCGGACTGCAAGCCTTCGTCGTTGAATATTCCAGGGGCACCGTACCCCTGTGTTTTCCCGGATAACCGCGCCATGTTCCGCGTGCAGGCTCCCAATGCCCAAAAGGTAAAGGTTCGCGTTGGAACCGGCTTCGATATGACCAAGGCGGCAGACGGGCTCTGGTACGCCACCACTACGCCGCTGGTTGTCGGATTCCACTACTACCTGCTCGACATCGATGGCGCGACCGTATCCGACCAGTCGACGATGACCTTCTTCGGCGGCGGCACCGATAGTAGCGGCATTGAGGTTCCCGCACCGGATGCGGATTTCTACAGCCTGAAGGACGTTCCCCACGGCCAGGTAAGGCTGCAGTGGTACTTCTCCACCGTGACGCAGCAGTGGCGCCGCTGCTTCGTCTACACGCCGCCCGACTACGACACCAATCCTTCGGCCAAGTATCCGGTTCTCTACCTGATGCACGGCTGGGGAGAAAACGAGGTTGGCTGGCATGTGCAGGGACATGTGGATGCGATCATGGACAACCTGATCGCCGAGAAGAAGGCCGTGCCCATGCTGATTGTGATGGACAATCTGAATGCCGGAAAGCCCGGCCAGGATGTGTCGATCTACAACGCGCGCGGTGCGATTACGCAGGCGGTGCCTGAGCCGCAGATGGGCCCTGGCGGAGCGCCGGGAGTTCCAGGAGCGGGCTTTGGCGGACCGCGGCCGGCAGCGGGCGCAGGTCCAGGTGCAGGTCCAGGTGCTGGTCCGGGCGCGGCTGCGGCGGCAGGCCGTCCTGCTGCGCCTCGCCGTGGCTTTGGCGGACCCATGTCGAACGCAACCTTCACCGAGATGATGTTCACCGACCTGATTCCGATGATCGAGAAGACCTACCGAGCCGTGCCGGGCCGCGATAACCGCGCCATGGCTGGCCTCTCGATGGGCGGAATGCAGACCTACGACACGGCGCTGCACAACCTGGACAAGTTCGCTTATCTGGCCGGATTCAGCGGCAACTGCGGCGGCTTTGGCGGCGGCGGCACCTTCGATGCGAAGACGGTTTGCGGCGGAGCATTCGCCGATCCCGCGGCCTTCAACGCGAAGGTGAAGGTGCTGTTTCTCTCGACTGGCTCGGTGGAAGGCCCAGGCGTAAAGAACTTCAGCGACAATCTGACCAAAGCAGGCATCAACAACGTGTACTTCGAATCGCCAGGCACGGCGCATGAGTGGCTGTCATGGCGGCGAGCCTTCGCCGACTTTGCTCCACGGCTGTTCCGGTAAACAAGCAAATGGCCCGAAGGAGAACCCTCCTTCGGGCCAAACTTCAGGCGATAGCCGTGCAGCAAGCGAGTTAGCAAATCAGCAAGTCAGCGGGCCAGCAAGTCAGCGAGTCGGCAAGTTAGCAAGTCGGCGGGACAGCGGGACAGTTTCTACCATCCTTAGTCTGAAGCTCGCATAAAACTCGCACCATAAAAGGCACTGTCATCTGAGCGAACGGGGCCCCGAACGTTTTTCAGTTCGGGGGTGGTGAGCGAAGAATCTGCGGTTGTTCTTCGTAACTGGTGGCAAGAATCTCAGACTCATCACACTAGCCTCAGGCTTTTGGCTTTCAGGGTGCGGGCGTTGGACTATCCGCAAACTAAGATGGGTGGCAGTTGACTTTGAGAAGGATTTAAACTATCGCGGAGGTCTGGAGAAAACTTTGAATGCAAATGAGAATGGAGACCCGACAGAACCCAGTTCAACGGATACGCTTGCAATTGAATAACTTTGCTTATTTCAATCCGACCTCCTCGGACTGTACTCGGCGCACGAGCGCGTGTTTGAACGTCAAAGCAGCTATGCTGGAAAGCTAATGTTTCTAGACGGTGCGACGATAGCCTTAACATTCACGGCACTCAGTGCAATAGGGTCCAAGCTCTCCATCGCACATGGCTTTATCGACGTGGGTAAGCTGTTCTGGGCATGGTCGTATCTAGTCGCGGCAATGGTCCTCTGCATCGCCTCTCAACGGATGACGCTTTACGCCTCAGAACTTTCGATTGCCGTCGGCTATGGCAGGTTGATCGGGCATCGAACTAAACTCGCTATTTTGACTCTCAGAAAGCTCGGACTTTATGACGAGAAGAGTAAGCCTCCGGTCCTAGATCAAGCCCTCTTGAATTCCGCTCAGTCAAAGGCGCACTTTTGGGAGAGCCTCAATGGGTGGATTCTCTTTGCGGCTGAAACCACAACCGTTATAGCCTTCCTCTTTCTGCTCCTCTTTAGGGAGGAGAATATGAAGGCTCTTTCAGTTTGGCTTGCGTTGTCACAGACAGGGCGTGGGGCACGGCATAGAATGCGGGTGAGCAATGAGGTGACGCATGAAACTGCTGCTATCACTTACTGTCTTGCTTCCTATCCTGATTGGCCTGTCGCTGTCGGCCGGCGCGGACTCTCCCGCTACCGAACGAAAGCATCTCGGCCAACCCACCGTTATCCAGGGCTACCCGTGCGCGAAGGACTACGCATGGTTTTTTACCGATGGCCGCTTGAACCGCTGCACACTGTCGCGCGCGTTTGCGATGGGCGAGGCGCGCATTTCCGAGGGATCGATTGTGGAACTGTTAGAGGACGGCAGCCTGCGCTACGCGATGCTGAAGCACCCTACGGTTCTGAGCGGTGTGGAGTGCACCGGCGGCGGGCCGCTGGGCCCCGGCGAGGGCGCTATGACGGCGCTCTATGCGAGCGGGAAAGTGAAGAGCTGCTTTCTTTCGAAGGACGAGACGGTGCAGGGGGTTCCTTGCGCCAGCGGCGGAATCTGGAAGGCGACGGTGGGGCATGAGTGGCCGATTGAGTTCAACGAAAATGGCAAGCTGAAAAGCTGCGGACTTAGCCAGGACTACGGCGGGCATAAACGCGGGGATAACTTTGTGCTGGGGCGGTAGGGGATCGTAGCGGTGCTTAGCGGAGTTAGCGGTGCTTGCGGAGTTAGCGGTGCTTGCGGAGTTAGCGGAGTTCGTGCTATCCCAGGTCTGAAAATCCAGACCTGGGGCACCCGGCGGGGGTTGTGCTATCCCAAGTCTGAGAATCAAGTCCTGAGACACCACGCCCGCTCATCGCGATGAAACTGCGATGAACGGGGCACAGCTCCACGTGGTGCGTGGTGAACTTTCGGGACTGATGAGCGGGCCACTTGCCTATCCCTGGTCAGAAAATTCAGACCAGGGGCACCCAGTTTTTGTGCTGGAGGGAGATTGAGTTACCCCTGGTTCGGGGTAACTCGATGCGGTCAGAGACTTAGTGCTGCATGGGCGGCATTGCGCCGGCGGGGGGTGGGCCTCCGGGGCCGCGGCGCTCTTCCTGAGGGGCGGCGAAGGCTTCAGGGTCAAGATGGCCGCGATGGCAGGTGCCGCAGGTGAGCGGGGCGGCGGGCGAACCCATCTTATCCATGTCGGCAACCTTCTTGATGTAGTTGGCCTTCATGTCCTCAGTCATTTTGTACATGATGCGGGCCATCTGCTTCTCGTCTTTGGAGTCGTCGTCAAACTTGAGGCGGGGGCGGCCGTTGGGGCCTACATTGTTGGGATCGGCGGCGTGGCAGGTGTCGCAGTGGACGCCGAGATCGCCGGCCCAGTGGTCCATGATTTCGTGAACCTGCTGCGAAGTTGTGTCTTTGGGCAAGACCTTGAGATTGACGGGCGGGGCAAACATGCGCATGGCTCCGCCAGGACCGGGGGGCGGCCCCTGGGGCGCCGGAGGAGCCTGGGCAAAGGTGGAGACGGCGAAGATGGCCGCGGTAACCAGGCCAATCGCAACTGCGGGCGATGAAAGGGAAGTGATTTTCAAGAGGAATCCTCGCGGGTTGGGGAATGCGTATACCCGATGGACGAAATTCTACCGAAGAAAGATGCAGTTCGTCTCTGAACCTTTTGTCATATTTGCGGTTAAGTTTCAGGGGGGCGGTTGGCTTTGGCGGGGCCGGAGACGCACGGATGGCCATGGAAGAGGAAACGGAGGGGCCAGTCGACGGCGTGTTTGATGCCGATGCGGGGGGTGACGAGGATGGGGCCTGGGGCGAAGCCGTCGTCGCGGAGCTGCAGTGGAGAGGTGGGATCGAGCAGGTCGAGGCCGTTGTGCTGGGCGCGGGTGAGGCCCAGGGCCAGGCACAGGCGGCTGGGACCGGAGGCGAGCAGGCGCGCGGGGGCTATGGGCGGAAGGCCGCGGTTGACGGCCATTTGGGAGGCGCTGTGCTCGCTGGCTGGCTCGAGGGCGCGGAGCAGAATGCAGCCGGCCGTGCCCTCGGGCTCGCAGGTGACGTTCATGCAGAAGTAGCGGCCATAGATGGCATAGACATAGGCGTGGGCGGCGGGACCGAACAGGACCAGGTTGCGCGGGGTGGGTCCACGAAAAGAGTGGGCGGCGGGGTCGGGCGGGACGTTGTGGGGGCCCTGGTAGGCTTCGACCTCGACGATGCGGCCAATGATGGGACCGGCGCTGGTTTGGTGGACCAGGAGCTTGCCCAGGAGTTTGGGGGCGACTTGCTCGGGAGGGTCAAGGAAGAAGGCGCGAGGCAGCAAAGCTCCCAGCAGACGGGGCTTGGCGGGAGCTTTGCGGGGTGGGGCTACTTTTGGGACTTGGTCCATTTTTTGATAAGGTCGAGCACCTCTTCGGCATGGCCTTCGGGCTTGACCTTGGGGAAGATGTGGAGCAGCTTGCGGTCGGGGCCGATGACGAAGGTGGTGCGCTCAATGCCGAAGACTTTCTTGCCGTACATGTTCTTTTCCTTGAGCACGCCAAACTGATTGCAGACTTTCTCGTCTACATCAGCAAGGAGCGTGTAGGGGAGCTCGTATTTGGCGCGGAATTTGGCCTGGGCCTTGGGCGTGTCGCGGCTGATGCCGAGGACGATGGCGCCGGCGGTCTGAATTTTCTTGAAGGTGTCGCGGAAGCCGCAGGCCTCGATTGTGCAGCCGGGAGTGTCTGCTCTGGGATAAAAGAAAAGGATGACGGGTTTGCCGGCATAGTCTGAGAGGCTCGCGGTCTTGTCCTCGTCGGTCTGGAGCGTGAAATCGGCGACTTTGTCGTTGAGTTCCATGGGGAATGTCCTCGCTGGGGTTGGGTGGCTGAGCGATGCTCTGGTTTGTGACGCCCTGGTTAGGCGCATTGGGTTACGGTTGATTGGAGTGGAGCAATTGGCGATCAGGTTCGATTATTTACGAGGCGGGTGCGGGGTGTCATCGCAGGAGAACGGAGTTTTTTTGCGAGGGCGCTCCGGGCACCGCTGCGCGCTGGTGTTTGTGGCCGTGCTTGGGCTGGCGGGTTTGCACGGGGCATGGGCGCAGTATCCGGGGCAGATTGAGAAGAAGACCCAGGAGGGTGGCGAGATGCGCGCCGTGGCGGTGCTGGAGTGGACGGGCGACGAAGACCACCCCAAGACCAGCCGCCTGATTCCGATTACCGTGTACGACGGCCAGCAACTGCAAGACGCGGGGATCTACCTGGCGCGGCCCGCGCCGCTGGCTCTCTCAAACGAAGTGGAGTACGAGCTGAAGCAGAACGGCAAGACGGTGGGTCTGTTTGACGTGAGCCGGGCGGGGCAGGAGCTGGGCTCGTGGGTGGGCCTGGGGGTTTGGAAGCCGCTGCCCAAGCCGAAGCCGGCAAAAGCGATGGCGAGCACAGCGGGCAAGGATATGTGGGGCAACGAAGATGACGGCGGCGACCGGCCGGTGCTGCATCGCAAGCACCACGCGGACGATTCCGCGGGAAGCGGCTCGGGCAAAGGCACGGACGGCGGATCTGGATCCGGTTCCGGCAGCAACTCCGGCGCGGGCAGCGGCAGCGCCGATCCTGACCGGCCTACGCTGCATAAGAAAAGCTCGAGCGACGATGCAGCGGGCGGCGATTCGACGGCAGGCGCAGAGTCTGCGCCCGATCCCGACAGGCCAACGCTGCACAAGAAGACAACCGATGAAAGCGCGGGAAGCGACAGTGCGGGGAGCACTTCGGCAGCCGACCCGGACCGTCCGGTGCTGAAGAAGAAGACCGACAACGCGAAGCAGGCGGCGGAGGAAAGCTCGGTGGAATCGGTGACGGTCGAGACCGATCCTGACCGGCCGCACCTGGTACGCGGCAAAGCGGCTGGGGTGGGCGGCGACGTGCTGCCTACGCTGATGGGGCTGCCCAAGGACATGCAGCAGGCGGTCGCCGTCTCCGATGCAAAGACCAGGCCGGAGCACCTGTGGACGTATAGCTGGGTGAGCCCCGAGGACGAGGCCAAGATGCAGGCGGACGTGGAGGAGCTGGCCAGAAAGGCGCTGGGATTGGAACCGCCTCCTGCGCCAACTGCTGCTCCCAAGACGAAGAAAACTACCGCGGCGCGTAAGAAGGCTACCGCTCCGCCTCCTCCTCCAGCTCCAGCGCCGCTGCTGGACGAGCAGTTCCACGTCTTTGAATTGGCGTATAACTCGGGGGCGACCATGGTGCTCTCGGCGCATACCGATGGCGTGGGCGCTCAACAGAAGTTTGTGACGCTGGTTTGCCAGCCCGATCTCTACGGCAACGTGACGACGCTTATGAAGAACGTGACCGATGCGGCGCACCTGGACGAGAAGCCGCGCCTGCGGCTGGTGGACGCGGTAGACGCAATGGCCGACAATCGCGGGGAGCTGCTGTTTGAGCTGCGCGGCGCGACCGAACGCCAATTTGCGCTCTATCGCGTGTTGCGCGGGCAGGTGGAGAAGCTGTTTACCAGCGGCGTTGCAGCGTTTGCGATTGAACAGAGCGACGCCAAACAGACCGCCGATGGCGAGACGCGATCCTCACAAAGGAATTGAGCGGTGATCGGGACTTGGCTTTGAGCGAGTGAATTGCGCAGGATGCATCGGCGTTGCAGACGGGAGGGCGCTGATTTGGTCCGGAGCTTACGGATATAATTACCGCCTACTATACAATAGAGCATGAGGGCGGCCGTGGGCCGCTCGGCGAGGTTCTTCCCTACAGATGGCAACAGCAACAGCCGTATCAGCTCCCGATTCCACCACTGTCACTTCTCCCGATGCCGTTCCGGTGACCAGCTCAACACAAACAGCCACAATCACTCACGCCGTGCCCGCCCGGGACGAAGTTCGCATGGGCCGCGCCGCAACGGTGCGCGAAGGGTTCAACTGGCTCACGCTGGGCACCATCGCCGCGTTCCATGTCGGAGCGATTGCTGCCTTGTTCTTCTTCAGTTGGTCACGGTTGTTGCTGATGGTTTTTCTCTACGTTCTGTCGATCAATGTGGGCATCGGCATGTGCTATCACCGCTTGCTGACGCATCGCGGCTACCAGGTGCCCAAGTGGCTGGAGTATGTGATGGCCATCTGCGCCACCATGTCGCTTGAAGGCGGCCCGATTTTCTGGGTGTCGACGCATCGTGTGCATCACCAGCTCAGCGACCAGGAAGGCGATCCGCACTCGCCGCGCGAAGGCGGCTGGTGGGCGCACTTAGGGTGGCTGCTCTTTGGTCATGCGCTGCACGCGCAGACCGCCGCACTGGCGCGCTACTCGCCCGACCTATGCCGCGACCGCTTTCACGTGTGGCTGAGCAAATATCACTGGGTGCCGATTACGCTGAGCGGCGTGCTGCTGCTGGCCGGCGGCTGGATTTGGGGCGGCTGGGTAAACGGCGTGGCGCTTGTGCTGTGGGGCGTTCTGCTGCGGGTAACGCTGGGCCTGCACGCCACGTGGCTGGTGAACTCCGCTACGCACCTGTGGGGCAGCCGGCGATTTGATACGCGCGACGACTCGCGCAACCTGTGGTGGGTGGCGATGGTTTCAGGCGGCGAGGGCTGGCACAATAATCATCATGCGCATCCGGTTTCGGCGCGGCATGGGCTGGCGTGGTACGAGATCGATCCCAACTACATTTGCATCTGGCTGCTGTCAAAAGTGGGCTTGGCGCGCAAGATTCAGATTGCCAAGTTCGACCGGAACGATCCGAAGCCCGCGGGGCAGTAGAGCGCAGGGAAACTGACGAACAGCGGCCCATTCCACGAGGGAATCGGGCCGCTGTTTTTTTGTGCGTGGAATAGAGTTTTGCGGAACGCCGGCTTGGGCTTATTTGCGCAGCCGTGCGCGGAGCCAGAGTATTGCGAACAAGGGCAGTGCGACGATGAGCACCAGCAGGCCGGCTGGCGCGCCTACGTAGAGGTAGGTATCGGCGAAGTTGATTTTGGTGGCCGAGGCGGCGTTCCAGACCAGCAGCGCGAAGATGGCGATGCAGGTGGTGGCGAAGAACGTGAAAAATGCCGACGCAAAGGCCAGCAACAGGCTCTGAAACAGACTGAAACCTTCAAGCGGAAAGCCCAGAACTCTGCCGCCGCCGTGCGCGCTTTGGGGGGAATGCCGCATCGCTTCGCGTGACCTCTCTCGTCTAGAATAAACGTGCATGGCAAGTACTGCACAAATCGATCTTTGGCCGGCGGAAAAAGTGGCCACGCAGGCCACGGTTGTTCACGCAGCCAACGGAGTTCACTACGGCGCATGGGGCGAGACGCGCCTGGCCGAGGCTGACCTGGAAAAGCTGGTGGGCGCGGTGCCGGCCACGCTTGCGGGCGCGCTGGAACAACGGACCTACTACTTTGTGCCGCTGGCGATTGCCGATAGCGGCGAGGTGATGATTGCGCCGGCCTATTCGGTGGAGCTGGGCGACCGCGCCGTTTGCCACCGCAACGCGGTGTTTGGCTCGACCGAGGCGGTGTTTCTGTCGACGCGGCTGGTAGAGGACCGGTTTGGGCTGGCCTTCGAGTTTTTTATCAACGTAGCGCACAACTTTGTTGAGACAGCGGGCGTGCCGGAGAGCTTTTCGTCGCTGGCCTGGTCGCAGGCCGAGGCGCAGGTGCGCGGGGAAACCAGCCAGGATGCGTGGGAGACGCGCCGTCGCGCGCTGGGCCAGGACAACGGCCAGAAGCACATCGACGAGCGGGCGCGGAATGCCTACTTTGAGTCGGCGTTTGCCGATTCAATGGCCGTCTACATGCTGTCGTTGTCGGTGGATTTCGACTACCACGATCTGCGCGAGCGCGAGTATCCTCTGCTCGCCGCGCCTGCCCTGGCCGAAAGGCTGCGCCATGTGGCCGGACTGTTCCCGGCGAATCCCGGGTATGAATTCCAGATTCTTTATCGGCGTAAAGGGTGAAGGCGAAGAAGTCGTTTCAGGCTGTTACAAGGAAAACACTGCCACTTCTTCATTTCAGGAGGAGTTAATGCACATTCTGGAGAATGTCATTCTGGCCATTCAAGTCGTCATTCTGCTTTTAAGCATCTGGCTTATTAAAGGATATTTCCCCTCTTATTTTGCCGAAAAAGGTAAAAATCTGGCGACAAAAGAGGATATAGGACGAATCACGGCCGAGACTGAACGGATTCGATTGCAATACGAATTGGATCTTGAAAAAGCAAAAAATGAATTCCAGCGCGGGATCGAGTTGATGAAACATCAACTGTCCATCGCTCTTGACTCTTCAAAAGAACTCCGCAATCTTGAGACTCAAGCCTATGTGGACTTCATCCGTGGAATTGCAGGGTTGGCCATCGCTCAAAAGCATAATAATTCTGCATCAGCTGTTGAATATTTGGTTTTGACAACAGACGCGAAGGCACGTATTGCGATTTACGGTGGCAGAGATGTCGTTGAAAGCGCGGCGGCATTTTTTGAGGAACATGAAGCGCTTTCAAGTATAGAGGAATGCAAGCGTTCACAGATATTGTTCAGAGGATGCGAGAGAGAAGCATCGTGCAGGAAGAGCGGGTATCTGGCGATCGAATCAGTTCGCTTCTTTTCGGCAAGCATTGAGAAATGAACGGCTGCACCAGAGTAGTGATTATTGCAAAGGGTCTATACTCTGACGATCCTCTCATCGAGGATGGCGTTCATTATTTATTCAAACAGCGTAACGACCTTGGCCAGCACTTCACCCAGAATCTCCGGGGGTAGCGTATCCACTTTTCTGCCGCCTCGCGCCTGCAGGTCGAGTACGCGCGGCTGATCGCAGCGCACAACTCCAGTGGTCTGGATGCCCGTGATAGGGACGGCGAAACTGATGCGCCGGGCAAACTCACCGCCGCTGGTGATGGGCAAGACGACAGGCAGCTTCGTGACCGCGTTGAATTTCGTGGGCGATATAACCAGAACAGGCCGCTGGCCGCGCTGTTCATGCCCCAGGGTGGGATCGAGCGAGACCAGGTAGATATCGCCCCGCTTCATAGCAATTCGCGGCCCACGGGCGGCGCATCGATCCACTCTCTGTCTTCAGCCGTTAGTGGCTGGGAGTAGTCGCATTTGACCAGCAGTTCGTCCAGCGTGTAGCGCGGCTTGGGATGCGGCTTCAGGATGAGGCTGTCCCCGTCGACAGCCAAACCGACAGTGGCCCCAGCCTTGAGATGAAGCTGATCGAGCATTGCAGGCGGCACAGCCAGCATGACCGAGCCTCCGACCTTGCGCAGATTGGTAGTGTGCACTGAGCGCCTCCTTGAAGTTATATATAAATATAACACAGAGGCTCTCGAATTCTATTACCGAGCGACAGGCCCTAAACTGGCCCCGCGCTGTAGGCGATGCGGCCTTCGCTGATGGTCCAGCGGACTTTGCCTTGCATGGTCCAGCCGTCGAAGGGGGTATTTTTGGCTTTGGATTTCGACTGGGCGGCGCGGTAGGTCCACTCGGCTTTGGGATCGAAGACGACCGCGTCAGCAAAGCTGCCGACGGCCAGCGTGCCGCGATTCTTGAGGCCGAGCAGGGCGGCCGGCTGGGCGCTGAGCAGGCTCAGGACGCGGCCGATGGGCATCTTCCACTCCTTGTGAAGCCAGCGGAGCGAGAGGCCGAGGGCGGTTTCAAGGCCGGTAATGCCGTTGGGCGCGTGCTCGAACTCCACTTCTTTTTCGTGCTGCGCGTGGGGCGCGTGATCGGTGGCGATGGCGTCGACCACGCCATCGAGGATGGCCTCGATCATGGCGTCGCGGTCGGCCGCGGAGCGCAGCGGCGGGTTCATTTTGGCGTTGGTGTTGTAGAAGCCCACGTGCTCCTCAGTGAGCAGAAAGTGGTGCGGGGCAACCTCGCAGGTAACGCGCAGGCCGTTGCGGCGCGCCTGGCGTACGGCGGCGATGGCGGCGGCGGTGGAGGTGTGGGCCACGTGCAGATGAGCGCGGGTGTCGCGCAGCTCGGTGACCAGACGAATGTCGCGCTCGACCAGTTGCGATTCAGCCTCAGTGCTCATGCCGCGCAGGCCCAGCTTGAACGAGACCGGTCCCAGGTTCATGCTGGCGCCCTGGGTCATGCGGGTGTCCTCGGCGTGCTGGATGACGCACAGGCCCATGCGTGCTGCGGCGCTGAGCACCTCGCGCATCATGCTGTCTTTCAGAATCGGCCTTCCGTCGTCGGTGACGGCTACGGCTCCGGCGGATTTGAGAGCCGCGTAGTCGTTGATCGTCTCGCCCTTGGAACCGCGCGTGGCGGCGGCAATGGGAAAGACGCGCACGCTTGCGCCGCGCTCGGGCGACTGCATCCAGCGCGTGATCTCGACCGAATCGTTGACGGGCGTGGTGTTGGGCATGGCGGCGACGGAGGTGAATCCGCCAGCCGCGGCCGCCGCAGTGCCGGTCGAGATGGTCTCTTTATAGCCCTGGCCAGGCTCGCGCAGATGCACGTGAATGTCGATGAGGCCGGGCGCGATGGTGAGGCCGGCGGCGTCCAGAACCTCAGCGCCGTTGGCCAGCTTGAGCTTGCCGGGCGCGGCGATCTCAGCCACGCGGCCGTCTTTGAGCAGGATGTCCTTTGCGGCATCGACGCCGGCAGAGGGATCGATGAGATGTCCGTTACGAATGGCGATGGCGGTCATGCGCGGCCTCCTTCAGCCGAAAGAGCGCGCTCCATCACGGCCATGCGAATGGCGACGCCGTTGGTGACTTGCTCGAGGATCGCCGACTGCACTCCATCGGCAACGCCGGCGGTAAGCTCAAGTCCGCGAATGATGGGACCGGGGTGCATGACGACGGCGTTGGGCGCGTGAGCTGCCAGCCGCTGGCCGGTGAGCTGGTAGCTGGCCTTGTAATCTTCCAGATCGATTTGCAGGCCAGCAAGGCGCTCGGCTTGAATGCGCAGCATCATGACCACTTGCGACTGGCCGATGGCCGCCTCAAAGTTGCGCTCGATGGAGATGCCGGGGCCGGCTTTTGCGGCCAGCTCGGGCAGCAGCTCTTTCGGACCGCAGAGCACGACGCGTGCGCCCAGCCGGGGCAGCAGCAGCATGTTGGAGCGGGCAACGCGGCTGTGCAGAATGTCGCCGCAGATGGTGACGGTGACGCCGGCGAGGGTTTCGGCACTGACTTCGGTTACGCCGGGGCGTAGATGCGCGAGGATGGTGCGCAGATCGAGCAGCGCTTGTGTGGGATGCTCGTGCATGCCGTCGCCGGCGTTGATGACCGGCAGCCGGGTGCACTCTTCAAGCAGCCAGGCAGCGCCGGAGGAGTTGTGGCGCAGGATGATGGCCTCGGCTCCAAGCGCGCGCAGGGTGAGGCCGGTGTCTTTGAGCGACTCACCCTTTTCAATGCTGGAGCTGAGGCTGGAAACGAGCGTTGTGTCCGCGCCGAGGGACTTGGCGGCCAGCTCAAAACTGGTGCGGGTGCGCGTGGACGACTCGTAAAACAGGAGCGCGATGCGGCGCTTGGCCAGAATGTGGTCGCGCTTGATGGGATCTTCGCGTTCGAGTGCGGTGGCGCGGGCCAGAATGCGGCCGACGCCCTCGACGCTCAAGTCCATGACCGAGAGCAGCGAACCTGGATTGTAGGGAGACGGCCATACGGGCGCGGGAGGCGGATGAAGCTGGCGTCGAACGGGTGTTGCGGCTGGATTCATACTTTTCAGCTTTCAGACCTAAGCTTTGCCCGGAACTCTGTTCCGGGTTCTGTACGCTTGCACACTCCGAGAGGCTGATCGGGCAAGCGCTCCGCTTTAGCCCAAGCGCTCCGCCTTAGCCCACGCGCTCAACCAGCAGCACCTGATCGTCCTGGTCGACCTCGTGGAATTTGACTTCGATAATCTCGCGGCTGCTGGTGGGCACATGTCTGCCTACATATGTAGCCTCAATGGGCAGCTCGCGATGGCCGCGGTCAATAAGCACGGCAAGCTGTACGCGGCGCGGACGGCCATGGTCAAAGAGTGCGTCGAGCGCGGCGCGGATGGTGCGGCCGGTGTAGAGCACGTCGTCGCAAAGGACAATGTCGCGACCCTCGATGTCGAACCCGATTGCGCCGGGGGTGACGACGGGCCGCACATCCTGGGTGGACAGGTCGTCGCGGTAAAACTGGATGTCGAGCACGCCGGTGTCGATAGGGCGCTTCTCAATGCCGCTGATGAGCTTGCCGAGCCGCTCGGCCAGTGGAATGCCGCGGCGCTTGATGCCGACCAGCGCCAGGTCTTCGCTGCCATTGCTTTTCTCCACGATCTCGTGGGCCAGGCGCACCAGGGTACGCTCAATCTCAGAGGCCGACATCAGCCGGCCTTTCATGCGCAGGGCTGGATTCTCTTGGGATTCGCTCATGGCTGCTCTCTCGGGACTAAAGGATTATCTCTCGACGGATGATACGAGGGGTTGCCGGTCGTGGGCAAGCTGTGGAGAACTGGAGTGCAAATTGGCTGAATTGCTTTGCAACGTTGAGGCGCTTGCGGTCGATCTCGAAAACTACTTTAAACCTGCGTCAGATTTCAGGACGGCGTGAGCGGGCGAGCAGGCGCGCGCCGAGCGCGCCGCCGGCCACGGCAAACAACAACAGGACCATGGCCAGTAGAGTAATGACGGCGATCAGCCAGCCGGCGCGGCCCTCGGGCGGCAGCAGCAACTGCTTGGTGATCGCGATGGTCTGCTGATCGACGCCCATCTGCTCCCACTGCTGGCTCAACTGCTGGTTTACGAGAGTCTGCCAAAGGTTGTCGTAGAACGCGCCCTGGTGCAACCAGAAGCGCATGGCGAAGAGGGTGATGCCGGTGGTGGCGGCGGCCACCCATGCGCCCATCAGGCCGGTGACCAGGCCGATGCGCGCGCCCGCGCCCATGGTGATCCATGCCGGCCGCTGGCTGCGCATGTAGAGCAGCACAACCCATGCGCCGGCGATGGCCATCATGGGCATGCCAAGGATGCTGACCGGCGAAAGCATGGAGCTGAGAATGCCCGCGGGCACCGCCAGCAGCACGGCTGATTTGAGCGCCGGCTTCCAGGCTACGCTGCTGGCGTCGCGCACTGCTTCGTTCCAGCGTTCGGGCTGGCCCTGTTCGGCTGCGCCCTCAGTCGAGTAAACGAGCTGCGGCAGACCACAGACCGGGCAGAAGCATTTGCCGTCCTCGACGGTCTGATTGCAGCGTGTGCAGGTGACTTCCATACACTACAAAGCCTATCGCATCCGGCTTAAGGGCGCTTTAGCGAGTCAGCAAGTCAGCAAGACAGCGAGTCAGCAAGTCGGCTGGTCAGCGAGTTAGCAAGTCAGCCCGTCAGCCCGTCAGCGGGTTAGGGCAATCGTATTGAAGATTTCACTGACGGCGCTCTGTCGTTTGGGTTTGCTAGGAGGGAGCAGGGGCATTTATGCCCCTGATGTGAGCAGCGAATACACTCGCCTTCAGGCGCGGGCATTGCATCGTTTTACGTTGAAAAGCCCGCGGCTAAAGCCGTTTCCTGTTCAATATTTTTCAGGGGCATAAATGCCCCTGCTCCCTCCAAAAGACAACCTGAAGACCCTTTGTCCGATCAATTCTCCACTACGACATTTCAAATGCGATTGCCCTGGTCAGCGGGTCGAATTAACTTGCTGGTCCTGGTGCGAAGAGGGCAGTCGACTCGGAAGACTACCTGGCGGCTGAGACCGTTTGGGCGGCGGACTCATGAAGCCGTGCCTCGACAATGGCCTCGGCAGCCTGAACGGCCTCTTCAAGCGACATGTTGGTGGAGTCGAGCAGGATGGCGTCGGCAGCGGGCCGGAGCGGTGAATCGGCGCGATTGCGGTCGCGGTGGTCGCGCTCACGCAGGTCGCGGATGACCTCTTCCGGCTGCACCTGGGGGGGGCGGCCGCTTTGGCCGAGCTGATCGTAGCGGCGCAGGCCGCGCACCTCTGGGGCCGCATCGAGAAAGATTTTAACTTCGGCGTGCGGAAAGACGACCGTGCCGATATCGCGGCCTTCCATCACCACGCCGCCGCTTGCGCCCATCTGCTGCTGCAGGCGCACCATCCAGGAGCGGATTGCCGGAAACACGCTGACGCGCGAGGCCGCGTCGGTGACGACTTGATTCCGCAGCAGTGCGGTTACATCTTCGCCGTCGAGCAGAACGCGGTTTTCTGCCTGGGTCGGCTCCAGGCGAATGGCGGTTGCCGTGGCCAGCTCTTCAAGGGCGGTGGTGGAATCGAGCGAAAGCCCGGTGCGCAGCGCCTTCAAGGCGAAGGCGCGGTACATGGCTCCGGTTTCAAGATTAAGCAAGCCGAAGCGGCGGGCCAGATGGCGGGCAAGAGTGCTCTTGCCCGCGCCGGAAGGGCCGTCGATGGCGACGATCACCTTGCGGCCCGAGCCGTTGGCGCCGGAAGACTCCATACCTGGGTTCATCCGCGCTTCTTTGTGCTCTTCCGGGCCGGGGCGGTAAAGCCGTATTGTTTGCTGTTGCCTGCCTTGGCGCCTGCCGTCAGCGCGGGCTTGCGGCCATTGCGCGAGGAGCGTGCTTCAAGATGCGTGCCGGGTCGCGCATCTTTTCTTGCGCCGGTGGCCTTGCGCAGCAAACCGCTCTTGCGGGCAGGTGCGCCCGCCTTGGCGGCCGGCTTGGCGATTGCGTGTCCGTTGCGCGGACTGTTGGCAGACGGCTTGCCGTTGCGGGCAGCGGAAACCGGCTTGGCGGTGCGGCTGAGTGCGCTGCCGTTTCCGTTGCCGTTGCGATGGGTTCCGTTTCCGTTCGAGGAGCCTGAAGCGCCAAGTGGGCGATGCTGGCTGCCGGCGCTTCTTGCGCCGTTCGCCGGCCTGGCTCCGTTCGCGGGCCGTGAGCCGTTGGCGGGTCTTGCGCCGTTTGTGGGCCGAGATCCGCTTGCCGGTCTGGCGCCGTTGGCACTCCAGCGAGCAGCCGGGCGTGCATCCGATGCCGGACGGCGAGCCGAGCGGCTGGAGGATGTGGTCTGGGCCGGCTTGCGGTCGCGCGAGTGCGTTGCCGGACGGCTGAAATGGGGCCGGGCGGCGGGAGACTTGGCTCCAGAGACCGGCTTGTGCGCGGCAGGCCGCCGAGGCGTGTGAACCTCAGGTGCTTTGGGCGGAGCAGGCGGCTCGGCCGCGGTAACAACCGGAGCAACCGCCGCGGCAACAACCGGGGCTGCAACTGCGGCTGCAACCGGTGCCGCGGCTGCGACCGGAACTGCAGCAACAGACGGAGCGTGAAAGTAAGATACGGCAGCGGCCTGCGGATGCGCCCAGCGGTCCGGCAACTCTTCGTCGAACTCATGGGAGTGCAGGAAGTAGCTGGAGGCCGGCATGGACGAGCTGGCGTAAATGGTGGGCGCCACTGAAAACTCGGGCAAAGTTCCCGCCACGTAATAATGCGGCGCGTGGCCCAGAGAGATGGTGTGCACCTGGCGCGTGGCCACCAGGCCGCGGAGCACTTCGCGCACCTTGCTGCGCGAGGTGAGCGCAACCAGGAACATCTCCACGTCTTCCATGGTGGCGGCGATGACCGCTTGCATGTAGATGGAGGCGAGCACCGAGATGGCGGTGACCTGCGAGGTGGAAGCACCCTCGGCAATGGCCTTCTGGTACCGGGTGCGCAACAGTTGCCACTTGGGCGTTTGGCCGGCCGCCGGGAAAACCGGAATGATGCGCAGTTGCTGCCAGAGCTCGGCAATGGCGCGCATGACAGCCTGCTCGCTGACTTCGCGGCCCAAGGCGTGCTTGAGCGCGGGAATATTGGCGTCGTCGGCTTCAAGCAGCTTGTAGGCCTGCACGGCCAGCTGCGAAACCTGGCGCGAGCCGGTCAGTTGCGGGTTGCGCCGCCAGTCGCGGTCGCCCCGGAGCGCATACACGTAGGGCAGCACCCAGGTGGCCACAATGTAGTCGGGCTGCTCGCCGGGTTGACCCTGGAGGTTAAGACGCACTGCCACGCCGTCTGTTTCCAGGCGGACCAGCAACTCCTCAGCAAGTGCGATGTGTTTGGGATCGGGGTTGGCGCTCCGCTGTCCCGCTACGCCTTCAACAAAGGATGGCGCCACGGAGTTGGAAAACTGCCTCCGGGGCAGAAAAAGACACAATCCAGTCTCTTCAATCCATGTCCGGGCGTCTTCAAACGTAAGCGTCCCGTTCCCGTTTAAGCGCATCCGTTCGGCGCGCGATGCTTCCAATTGCTCTAATGTCAAAGAAAAACCCTCACTTCCAGGCTCGTGGATAAGTCAAAAATTGAAAAATCACGGCAGGTTAACCCAGGTTCTCCCGAGTTGTTCTCGCGTATGCTCGACCGGCGGATTGGGGGGTACCGCTGACCGGACTCGCTGGCTTTTCTAAGCCGTTCCTGCAAATTACGCTTGCGCCAAGCTGCCTACGCTCCTGAGAGCCGGGCATTGCCATCCACCCATCAATTCTAAATGCGAATTAGATACGATGGAAGGCCCGCTCGATGTCCTTCCAGGAATAATGCAAAGCTATTGGACGTCCGTGGGGGCAACTGGTGGGGTGTTCGGTGGTGGCAAGCTGGGCCAAAAGCCACTCCATCCGCGTTTGGTCGAGAGGAGTGTTGATTTTGATGGCCGAATGGCAGGCGATGGAGGCCGCGATGCGGGTTGTGAGCGAGGTAAGATCTTCATTTTGTTTTACTTCGTCTGGCTCTGCGGACGACTGCTCAATGACCTGGGCCAGCATCCGCTCGAGCATTTGGCCCTCCAGGCCCACCGGCGCGGCTTTTACGGCAAGTGTTTGAGGGCCAAAGGGTTCCACCTCAAATCCGTTGCGTTCCAATTCTTCGGCAATTGCGGCAAAAACCACCATCTGGTCGGGTTTCAGCTCCACCAGCAGGGGCATCAGCATCCGCTGGCGCTGGACTTTTTCAACCTGGCGCTCGCGCAAAATCTTCTCAAAAAGAACGCGTTCGTGAGCGACATGCTGGTCCACAATCCACAGTCCGTCGTCGCCGGCAGCCAAAATGAACGACTCGCGGAGCTGGGCGAGAGGCCTGAGCGAGCCCAGATGGTTGAGCGTGGCGGCGGACTGCGCTGCTTCAACCAGCGCCGTGCCGGCGGCGGCAGTCGAGCCCGGTAATCCTGCATTCTGAGCAGCGAAAGCGGCCGACTCCTGGCCGCAACCATCTGAATTGCTGGGAGTTGAGGATCGAAACAGGGCAACGGCGGCCTCGGCAAAGGCCTGGCGATCAAATGTGGCTGCCGAAAAGCCTGCCGATGGAGCGCTTTCAGGGTTAGAACCGTCCGCGCCGAAGGGCAGTTTGCCGGGGACCGGCGTGAGCATGCGCTGGGTAAGCTGGAACGGTTCGGCGTCGGCTCTGGCGGTTTTGAGCGTCAGCGGGTCAGAGTCGGGCGGAAAATCGCTGGGGGGCAGGGAATCGGGCGCTCCGGGCAGCGGGGACGCGGCCGGGGGCATGAGCGAAGGGCTGGCGGTGGGCTGGTTGCCGAGCGCGGCCAGAAAATCGGCGGCGGGCCGCGCTTTGATGAGCGCCAAGCGCAGGCTGTCGCGGACAAAGTCGTGAACCAAGCTGGATTGGCGGAAGCGCACCTCGGTTTTTGCGGGATGGACGTTCACGTCCACCTCTTCGGGCGGCATCTCAAGAAACAGCAGCACCACCGGAAAGCTGGTGGGCGGAATCACGTTGCGATAAGCCTCGGTGATGGCGTGCAGCAGCAGCCGGTCGCGGATGAGGCGCTTGTTGACGAAGATGTAAATGGAGTTGCGGTTGAGCTTTTGCAACTCGGGCTTTGAAAAGAATCCGGAGAGGCGCATGGTGCCGGGATCGCGCACCGGCTCGTCGGGGTCTTTCTTCCACGGCGGAGGCTCGGGCAGACCGGCGCGGGCGAGCGGCGTTTCGGCAGCCAGGGGCAGCAACTGGCCAAGCGTCTCCTTGCCGAAGACCTGGTAGATGCGCTCGGCGGTGCGGGCCACCGGCGGCGCGGAGACGATGGTGTGCGAGGCCGAGACCAGCTCGAAGTGCTTTTCAGGATGGACCAGCGCGTAATGGGTGACCAGCGCCGTGACGTGAGCCAACTCGGTGGATTCGGCGCGGAGGAATTTGCGGCGGGCCGGGGTGTTGAAGAACAGGTCGGCGACGGCGATGGTGGTTCCGCGGGGCAGGGCGGCGTCGTCCACGTGCAGGATTTTGCCGCCGGCGATCTCAAGATGCGTCCCCGCTGCTTCTTCTTCCGTAGCCGTGTCGAGCGTGACGCGGGCAACTGAGGCGATCGAAGGCAGCGCCTCGCCGCGAAAACCGAGGGTGGCGATTTTGAGCAGATCGTCGGCGGTGCGCAGCTTTGAGGTGGCGTGGCGCTCGAAGGCCAGCAGCGCGTCGTCGCGATTCATGCCGTGGCCGTCGTCGGCGATGCGGATGAGCTTGCGGCCACCGGCCTCAACTTCAACGCGGATGCGGTTTGCGCCGGCGTCGAGGGAGTTCTCGAGAAGCTCCTTGACCACTGAGGCTGGCCGGTCGACCACTTCGCCCGCGGCTATCTGATTGGCGACCTGGTCGGGTAGTACGCGGATGCGGCCCATGATGATTCAGGGTAAATCAGAAGGCAGCTTCTAGCTGCTAGCTTCTAGCCTCTAGCTTTTTTCGTGCGGAACTAGCTTTCAGCTGTCAGCTCTCAGCTTTTCTGTGCGGAACGATCAATGGAGGATTCAATAGTGGCACCCGGGCGCACAAAACAAAAGATGCCGCGCTGTGGCGGCATCTTTACGATTGCTGTGCGGGCGCTGTCGGAGCGCCTGTGAACTGAGTAATAAGAAATCTTCCGGAGGTTAGATGCCTACGCCGAACTCGCCGGTCTGCTGCTCGCCGGCGTTGGCGTAGAAGTCATAAGGGGTGCGCTTCTTGAACTTTGAGCGGCTGCGCAGCTCTGCGCCCAGATAGATGCCGAGCGCGGCGACGGCCATGCCTACCGAGAACCAACCGATGATTTGGAGGGCTTTTTTGTCCTTCTTCCCCTCAATTTGGAGTTCTTCTGCGGTTTCGACGGCTTGGGGGTTAGTAGACATAGTGGGCACAGCCTCCTGCACTTTTATGATACTCCCGATTGCTATCGGCCGGCCCACATTGCGGGCCATGTTCCCTGTGGATTTGTTTACCGAATTGAGTCGATTCGGGAAAGCCACGCGGCCTTCTCCTGTTCGGGAAGAAAGCTGGCGCGGATGGAGTTGGCGGCCAGCCGGCGCAGCTCTTCGCGGCTGAAACCCTGCTCGGTGTGCGCCCGCAGGTACTCGTTTGCCAGGTCTGAATCGAAGAACGCAGGATCGTCGGAGTTGAGCGTGACGAGCAGGCCCGCGTCAAAGTACTGCCGTAGAGGGTGGCTCGCGAAAGAGGGACATACCCCGGTGCGCACATTCGATGTGGGGTTGAGTTCGAGGGCAATGCCGCGCGACTTGAGTTCCTCGACCAGCGCCTGGTCGCGGATGGCCGAAAGAGCATGGCCAATGCGTTCGGTGCCGACAGAAAGCGCTTCCCAAATGGCATCGGGACCGGTGGTTTCGCCGGCGTGGTTGGTAAGACGCAGGCCGGCAAGGCGCGCCTCGTCGTAGAGATAGCGGAAGGGTTCGGAGCCGGCCACCCGCTCGTCGCCGCCCAGGCCGATGCCGACGATGGATGGGTAGTAGCCGCGCATCTCGGCGGCCTTGCGGAAGACGCGCTCGGCTTCCTCGACGGTAAAGTGGCGCACTGCGTCGAATATCCAATAGAGCGAGAGGCCAAGCTCGCGCTGGGCGCGCTCGCGGGCGCGCTCGAGAGCGGCAAAGATGGGCTCAAGGCAGTGCGGGTCAAAGTTGCGCCACATGTAGATGACACCGACCGAGATAAACACTTCGGCGTGGATGATTCCCTGCTCGGCCAGATGCTCCATCATGCGCCAGGCCACCAGCTCGTAATCCTCGGGATCGACAAGGCGGCGCGTCACTGCTTTGAAACCTTCGATAAACCCGGTGAAATCGTCGAACCGGTAGAAATACTCCGCCTCGGCCTGCGAGAGAGGGAGTTTATCGTGGCGCGCGCTCAGCTCAACCAGAGTAGCGGGCGTAATGGTGCCTTCGAGGTGCAGATGCAGCTCGGCCTTGGGAAGACGGCGGATGAAGTCTTCAATCGAGGGCATACTTCAAGTCTAGCGGAGTTAGCGTGGCTCGCGGAGCTTACGGCCGATGGGTGCGAACTCTGAGCGGTGGCGGCTGTAGAAGAAATAGATCAGCAGGCCGGTCACCAGCCAGGCGAAGAAGCGAACCCAGGTGATGATTTCAAGCCCCATCATCAACACGATGCAGAAGACGATGCTGAGCACGGGAATGATGGGCCCGAGCGGCACACGGAAGCCGCGATAGCGCTCCGGCTCGCGCCAGCGCAGGATGAGCACGCCAATCGATACCAGCACGAAGGCGAACAGGGTGCCGATGTTGGAGAGGTTGGAGACAGTGCCGATGTCGAGCAGGCCTGCGGGAATGCCGACGACGAATCCCGCGACCCATGTGGCGAAGGCGGGGGTGCGGAACTGGGCATGAATACGGCTGAAGATGGCCGGCAGCAGCCCGTCGCGCGACATGGCGAACCAGACGCGCGCCTGGCCGAGCTGGAAGACCAGGATCGAGGAGATCATGCCCATCAGCGCGCCAATCAAGACAAACAGGCGAGCCCAGTGCAGGCCTTCTCCGCCCTGCTGCAGAGCGAGTTTCTTGAGGGCGTTGACCACCGGCGCCGCATCGCCCATGACCGATTGCCAGGGCACGATGCCGCTGAGCACAATGGCCACGCCGCCATACAAAACCGTGCAGGCCACCAGTGTGGCCAGAATGCCAATGGGCAGGTCTCGCTGCGGATTCTTGCACTCCTCGGCCGCCGTTGAGACGGAGTCAAAGCCGATGTAGGTGAAGAAGATGATGGAACCGCCGGTCAGCACGCCCGTCCAGCCGTTAGGCATGAAGGGGTGCCAGTAGTGGGGCTTGATAAAGCTGGCGCTGGCAAAGATGAACACCAGGATGGCGGCGATTTTGACCAGCACCATTACGTTGTTGGCGCGGGCCGACTCGCGGATGCCGCGCACCAGCACCACGGTGAGCACCATGACCACCAGGAACGCGGGAATGTTGAAGCCGAAGTGCCAGCCGGGCTTGTAGAGGTCGTTGCCGGCCAGGTCTTGCAGGCCGGTGGGCAGATAGGCGGGCGAGATCCACATGAGCGGCATGTGGAGGCCAAACCAGTCGAACAAGTCGACAATATGCGCGGCAAAGCCGACGCTCACGCTCATGTTCGAGAAGGCATACTCCAGGATCAGGTCCCAGCCGATGATCCAGGCCACCAGCTCGCCCAGCGTGGCGTAGGTATAGGTGTAGGCCGAGCCGGCGATGGGAATCATCGACGCCATTTCGGCGTAGCACAGGCCGGTTAAGGCGCAGACACCTGCAACCAGAACCAGCGAGAGAGCCAGCGCCGGTCCAGCGCCGGGGCGGCCGGCCATGGCGGTGTGGTGCAGCAGCCAGTGCAGCAGCGGCGTGTCGCCGATCGACGGTGTATCGAAGTGCTGGCCGGCCATGGCGGTGCCGATGACGGTAAAGATGCCCGAGCCGATGACTGCGCCGATGCCCAACGCGGTGAGCGACCAGGGACCGAGAGTCTTTCTGAGCGCGTTCTCCGGCTGCTCCGACTCGCGGATGAGCTTATCGATCGATTTGCGAGCAAGCAGTTGGCTGAGCAGTTCGGTTCTCCTCGCGCCGCGCGCGCAACTCAAGCGCGGAGATAGTCACAAAATAAATTCCATCTGCGTGGGGAGGAGCAGGGAAACAGCTTCTAGCTTCCAGCCTCTAGCTTCTAGCGGTTCGTGGCTGGGAGGGTGTATGGTTTGCCGGTTGGTTGCTGCCATCCTAGCGACTGCAAGGATGGCGAGCGACCGAAGCCCCGGTTGGAGAGCCGCCGCGAACGAAAGCCGCGGTGGCTGCTGAGGCACGAAAAAGCCAGAAGCTAGTAGCTAGCAGCTAGAAGCTGCTTTACTACCGCTTCGACACGCCGCGTATCAGCTTTTTGACTTTCTTTTTCTTTGCGCCGCGCGGCTCTGTGCGCTTGGCTTTGGGGGCGGCCTTCTTGCGCGCCGTGCGCTTGACCGCTTTGCGTTCCAGCTTATCTTCAATCTTCTTGGTGTCTGCCACCTGTGAACCTCTTTCCGTTGGGTCTCTTCACCGCCGCCCGCGGCGCGGGCAAACGCAAAACCTATCGTAACAGGGATTACGACGCGATTAAAGCGAGTCGGAACTGTTAAACAGGGCAATTGCATTTGGAATTGGAATCAAGAACAACATCGGCTTTGAAAGAGCACGGATTTATCCGTGCCGCAGAAATCAGCAAAATCGGTGGGCTTGAACCCCTGGGGGAAGGTTTCTGCTGACTTCGAAAACCATCCCTCAGGTGCTAAAGCACATTTCATTCCGGACCTCCTTCTCCGGCACGGATAAATCCGTGCCCTTCAAAACAATCCCATTCCGTTTTCAAATGCGTTCGCCGTGGCGCTGCCAACAGATCTATTGGCCGTCACAGCGCGCGGCAAATTGCCTGCCTAAACTCGAATGCGCCTGAGGTGCTTTCAAGCGATGGAGCCGCGCAGCCGCGTTTTGGCCATCAATCCGGGATCGACTTCAACCAAGTTCGGCCTGTACTCGCGCAGCGGTGCGGAGTGGGTGCTGACCATGCGCCACGGCGATGAGGAGCTGCGGCGCTTTGGCGACCGGCCGATGATTGCCCGGCTGGAGTACCGCGCGGAGCTGATTGCGCGGGCGCTTGCCGAGCAGGCTTACGACCCCGGCCTGGTGGCGGCAACGGCCGGACGTGGCGGGCTGCTGCCGCCCATCCCGTGCGGAACCTATTTAGTGGACGACGCGATGGTGGAGGCGCTGAAAGCGGCGCGGCGCGGGGAACATGCCTCAAACCTGGGCGCGTTGCTGGCGCTCCGATTTGCACGCGCGGCGGGCGTGGAAGCCTACATTGTGGATCCCGTGACGGCGGACGAGTGGCAGCCGTGCGCCAAACTGTCGGGCTCGCCGCTGATGGAGCGCTCGCCCATTGCGCACGTGCTGAACACGCGCGCCGTGGCGAGGCGGTATGCGCGGGAGGCGGGACGGAGCTACGGCGATTTGCGGCTAGTGGTGGCGCACATGGGTAGTGGCATCAGCGTCTCGGCACACCGGGACGGACGCATGATCGACAGCAACACCATCGACGATGGGCCGTTTGGGCCGGACCGCACCGGAGCGCTGCCCGCGCTGGCACTGGCAAAGCTCTGCTATAGCGGCCGTTTTGCGCAAAAAGAGATGGAGCACAAGATCTTCGGCAGCGGCGGACTGTTTGCCTACCTTGGCACGCGCGACCTGCTTGAAGTGGAGCGCAGGATGGACCAGCGCGATGCCGAAGCGGCTCTGGTTTGGGATGCGATGGCCTACCAGATCGCCAAGGAGGCCGGGGCAATGGCTACCGTGCTGGAGGGGCGCGCGGACGCGCTGCTGCTGACCGGCGGCATGGCCCACTCCCAGCGATTGGTGGAGCGGCTAAGCCAGTCGCTCAAATGGATTGCGCCGATCCGCGTGTATCCCGGCGAAGACGAGCTGCAGGCACTGGCCGAGGGAGTATTTCGCGTGCTCGACGGCGAGGAGCAGGCGCGGCGGCTAGCCGAAGAGGTGCGCGAGCCGGCTGAGGCGGCCGCAACCAGACCGCCGCTGGTGCTCGGCATTGAATAGCGGCGGAACTTTTTGGTTTGCCCTGAGTGATAAAGGTCACATCTCCGCGATCAATATCGGGGGATAAATACTTCATCGCAATATCGCGAGGGCCCCCATATGGATGCTTCAAGGTTGATCTCGATGTTGATTGAGATTGAAAGGGCAGTTGGGCAGATAAGTGCGCCGGAGATACGCTCGATGCTGGTTGAGGCCGAGCAGTGCGTCTGTCAGCTCCATCAGGACCGGATGGAGATCCTCGATGAGAATCTGCGGCTGCGCAGCGCGGTGGTCACGATGATGCCCCTGATGCCGGCCTCATTGCGGCTGCATTGTCTTGCGCCGCCGCAGCACGAGCAGCTGAGCTTGATGCTTGAGCCTGCTTCCTAAAGCGGCCCACGTGAGAGCGCGGATTCGTCTTGCCGCCGCCGCCGCTCGAATTACCATCGACTCATGCCGTTGGTCGAGGTCAACTCCGTTTGGAAAAGCTATGTGCGCCGCGTGGGGATGCGCAGCGAAGAGCGAACCGTGGTCGAGGACGTATCGCTGACGATTGAGGCCGGCGAAACGCTGGGGCTGGTGGGTGAGTCCGGCTCAGGCAAGACCACCGTGGCGCGCATGATTCTTGGGCTGACTGAGCCAACGCGCGGCACGATTCGTGTGGGTGGCGTGGACGTAACCCGCGCCTCGGGCGAGGAGATGCGCCGGGTGCGCCGCCAGATGCAGCCGGTGTTTCAGGACCCATACGGCGCGTTGAATCCCCGCATGAACGTGCTTGAACTGGTGACCGAGCCGCTGGCGATCCACGCGCGCGATGCGGGAGTGAATGACGGGCTCGATACGGGACTTGGGGCCGGAGGCCGCGGACGCCGCGCAGCCTTGCGGGCGAAGGCCGTGGAGCTGCTGAGGGAAGTGGGCCTGGACGAGTCGGCGCTCGATCGGCATCCGCATGAGTTTTCCGGCGGGCAGCGGCAGCGCATCAACATTGCGCGGGCGCTGGCGCTCAGGCCGCGGCTGCTGATTCTCGACGAGCCGGTCTCGGCGCTCGATGTGAGCGTAGGCGCGCAGATTGTAAATCTGCTGCGGCGGCTGCAGAGGGACTATGCGCTGACGTATCTGTTCATCTCCCACTCCATGCCGCTGGTGCGGTACCTGAGCACGCGCATTGCGGTCATGGAGCGGGGACGGATGGTGGAGACGGGCGAGGCGGAGGAGCTTTGCGCCCATCCGCGCGAGAGCTACACACGCCAGTTGATTGCGGCCACGCCGGAACTGCCCGTCGGCTGACGCGGCAACCGAGCGAAGGCTCTCTTATTGCGGCTGCTGCGTTGTTGCCGGCTGTGAAGCCGCGGGCTGCGCGGCTGGCTGCGGCGGAGCCGATTGTGCCGGAGCGGCTTGCGGTTGCTGGCTGGGACTCGGGTTCAAACGGACGGAGGGATGACCTTGAGGCATGACCATGTCGGTTACATCCACCAGCTCGATGTCGAAGATGAGATCCGCTTTGGCGGGGATGCCGGGGTGGGCCGCATCCGGTCCTGGGCGACCGGCCGCGCCGTAGGCGAGTTGCCAGGGGATAAAGAGACGGCGTTTGCCGCCAACCTTCATTCCGCCAAAGCCCTGATCGAAGCCGGGGATGACCTGGCCCACGCCCAGCGGAAAGGTGATGGGGGGCGGCCCGCTCATCACAATCTGGCCTTTGTCGTCGCGCACATACTTGCCGTCTTTGTCGGTGAGCGGCTGGCTGGGGTGGTCATAGGACGAGTCGAACTTGCGGCCGTCGGCGGCCAGCCAGCCGGTGTAGTGAACCTTGACCAGCTTGCGCGCCTCGGCTTCAAGGCCAGTGCCGAGCTTGATGTCCTGGTAGCGCAACGCAAAAGCAGTTTCAACAGGGCCTGCCGCAGGTGGAATGCCGGGCGGCAGAGCGGCTGCCGTAGTTGAAGCGGCGTGCACGACGGGCTTGGCGGCTGTTGCCGTGTGCGTTGCCGGCTTGGCTGGCGCCTGGGTTTGGGCTTGGGCTACGGCTGCGGCCGCGGCGAACATCAAAAGCAGAAAAATGCGTTTCATTGCTTGATCGTCTCCATATTTGTTGATCGTCTCAAGATAAACTGTAGCGCGAGCACTAGCTTTGCTTTGCCCGCAAGGCTGGTAAAACCTCAATCTTCATTCTGCCAGCAGCGCGGCCAGCAGCGCCGTGCGCGGGGCCAGATGTTCCACCACAATATGCTCGTGGGTTGCGTGCGCGCCATCGCCTACCGCGCCCAGGCCGTCAAGCGTGGGCACCCCCAGCGCAGCCGTAAAGTTGCCGTCGCTTGCGCCGCCGGTCGCTGCCTCAGGCAGCATAAAACCAAGTTCACTGGCCAGCGCTTTTGCTTTGTTGTAGAGCTTCACCGTACCGCGGCTGCGCTCCATGGGAGGCCGGTTGATGCCGCCGGTTACGGTCAGCTTGCAGCGCGGGTCAAAAGATTTGAAGGGCCTGGGGGATTTGAGCCGCTCGAAGCGCCGTTCGATGCCGGGCCCGTCGGACATGCGCGCGATGCGGACATCCACTTCAGCCCAGGCCTCGGCGGGCACAACGTTGGTGGTGCTGCCGCCGCCGGCCATGCCTACATTCACGGTGAGGCCGCGCTTCAAATTGGTCCAGCCACTCACGGTCTCAACCACGCGCGCCAGTTCGCGAATGGCGCTGGCCCCTTTTTCAAAATCCACGCCGGCATGAGCAGCCACGCCCTGGATCTCGATTCTCCAATTGCCGGTGCCTTTGCGCGCGGTTTTGCAGGCCAGCCCCAGCGCCGGCTCCACTACGTAGACCGCTTCGCACTCGCGCGCCAGCCGCTCGGTGATGGGCCGAGAAACAGGACTGCCCACCTCCTCGTCGCCGGTGAGCAGCAGCACAATCTCAGTGCGGCCGGGCCAGCCGGCTTCCTTGAGCATTTCAAGCGCGGTGAGCGCCATGGCCACGCCGGCTTTCATGTCGAGCGTGCCGGGACCACACATGCGCCCATCGCGCGCGCGGCAGGGCATGGTCTTGAGGGTTCCCAGCGGCCAAACCGTGTCCAGATGGCCCAGCACCATCACGCGCCGGTCGATTTTTCCGTTGGACCCTTTGCCGCCGGTTTTCGGCCGGAAGCGCGCTTCCATCACGTTTCCATAGGCGCGTTCCCGGTGCAGCTTTACGCGTCCGCCCAGCTCGCTGGCCCGGTCGGCAGCCAGCGCGATGCAGGCGTCCACGGCAGCCTTGGCGTCAGAGGGAGACTCCACCTCGACGAGCCTGCGCGTCCAGTCGAGCAACGCCCACTCCTTGTTGCGAGCGCCGGCCAGCAGCGCGCGCATTGAGACGGGATGTTCTTCGATGAATTCCATTGGTAAGCCGTATCCGATTGTACCCATACTTGGCTGTATCGACATCTGCCAGCGGGCAGCGCCTAGGGCAATCGCATTTGGATTCTTACTTGTCGGCAGGACCTGCTTTGAAAGGGCATGGCTTTCAGCCGTGCCGAAACATGCGCGAAAAACCGACCGGCTTTAGCCGCGGAGGGATGCTTTTGGGATGAAAGCCCATCCCTCAGGGCCCAAAGGCCGGAGAGATTCAGCAGGATGCGCTTACGGCACTGCTGAAAGCCATGCCCTTTCAAAGCAGAATGCCCCCGCAATCTGAAATGCGATTGATCAACGCGGCAACGCCAGCATCGGTATCAAGCAGCCGGCAGCCTTTAGCCGGGGATTTCCTTTCGCATCAG
>Ga0302319_10003781_pt1 | contig 31375 bp, 24 predicted proteins | sample Bog_T0_2_FD_203319 | JGI IMG/M metagenome (GOLD analysis project Ga0302319, IMG submission 203319) | Peat permafrost microbial communities from Stordalen Mire near Abisko, Sweden - Bog_T0_2 | ecosystem: Environmental > Terrestrial > Soil > Wetlands > Peat | place: Sweden: Abisko, Stordalen Mire... | reverse complement strand
CGAGCACGACGGTGATCACCTCAGCGTTGCCGACCTCGACCGCGAACGGATCCTCCGAAAACCCGTCCTGGGCGGCCTGATCAACGAATACTCACGCGCCGCCTGACACCCCGAAGACTCGCAGGTCACCAGCCGGATCCTATTTTCGAGCGGGACAAGACTGACGGGAAGCGTGATGGGAAGATGACGACGCTAGGACTCGAAGACCATGTCGTGGATAGCGATGTCTACGATCGGTCGGTGGCCCGGTTCCGGGACGCGAAGGTGCTGCTGCCGACGTTCGCGCAGCTGGCTGGCCCGGTAGATGGCATCCCGGCGGCGGTACGCACGGCGCTGGCCGGGGTGCGGCCGGACGCAGCGCATCCGCTGAACCTGTTCCGGCTGCACTGGTACAACGGCGCCGACCGCGCGCGCCTGGCCACCGTCCCCGGCTACGTCGCGCTGCCCGGGGAGCTCACCGGCGTCGAGGCCACGATCATGGTGGCGATCGGCGCGCGTTTCCCGATGATCGGCTCGCACAAGGTGCTGGCCGCCTACGGCTGCCTGGCGCCGCGGATCATCACCGGGCAGTTCGACCCGACCCGGCACCGGGCCATCTGGCCGTCCACCGGCAACTACTGCCGGGGCGGGGTAGCGATCTCCCGGCTGCTGGGCTGCCGCGGGGTGGCGGTGCTGCCCGAGGGGATGAGCCGGGAACGCTTTGACTGGCTGGACGGCTGGGTCAGCGATCCGTCCGACATCATCCGCACGCCCGGCACGGAAAGCAGCGTCAAGGAGATTTACGACCGGTGCGCCGAGCTGGCGGCGGACCCGGACAACGTGATTTTCAACCAGTTCGCCGAGTTCGGCAATCACCTGGTGCACTACCTGGTCACCGGGGGGGCGCTGGCCGCCATGTTCGGGGACATGCACCGCGCCGACCCCCGCCTGCGGCTGAGGGCGTTCGTCTCGGCCTCCGGGTCAGCGGGCACCCTCGGCGCCGGTGACTACCTCAAGGAAACCCACGGCGCCGCCATCACCGCCGTCGAGGCGTCGCAGTGCCCCACCATGCTGCGCAACGGCTTCGGCGAGCACAACATCCAGGGCATCGGGGACAAGCACATCCCGCTGATCCACAACGTGGCCAGCACCGACTTCGTGGCCGCGGTGTCCGACCAGGCGACCGATCACCTGGCGCTGCTGTTCGCTGAGCCGGCCGGCCTGTCCTACCTGCGCGGCCGGCGCGGCGTGAGCGAGGCCGTCATCGCCGCGCTTCCACTGTTCGGGCTGTCGTCCATCTGCAACATCCTGGCGAGCGTGAAGCTCGCGAAGTACCTCGACCTCGGGCCGGACGACGTGATCGCCACGGTCGCCACCGACGGGGCCAGCATGTACGGCAGCGAGCGGGCCCGGATCGCGGCCCGTGACTTCCCCCGCGGCTTCGACGAGATCGCCGCAGCCGAGGCGTTCGGCCGGTGGATGCTCGGCGCGGGCACCGATGAGCTGCTGGAGACCACGCGCACAGACCGCCGGCGGATCTTCGACCTCGGCTACTTCACCTGGGTCGAGCAGCAGGGCGTGCCGGTCGAGTCGTTCGCCGCACGCTGGGAGCCGTCGTTCTGGACCGGCCTGCGCAGCAAGACGGACGCGTGGGACGAGATGATCCGCCAGTTCAACGGGCGGACCGGGGTCACCCCGTGAGCCAGGGCGCGTCCACCCTGGTCTGCGCGGGCTGCGGGACCGCACCTGAGCGGTCCGAGCCCTATCCGTTCGCCTGCCGCAACGCCGGGGACGACGACGTCGACCACGTGATCGTCCGGGTCCTGGATCCCGGCCAGGTACGCTTCCCGGCCGCCGGCGGCCGGGCCGAACCATTCGCCGCCTACCGCGGCCTGCTGCACAGCTACCACCGGGCCATCAACGGCGGCCTGGCCGACGAGGACTTCTGCGCCCTGGCCGGCCGGCTCGACGAGCGGATCGCCTCGGTCGACGGGCACGGCTTCCGGCGTACCCCGCTGCGGCGCGATGAACGGCTCAGCGACGTGCTCGGATTCCGCGCGCCCGGCGGGGTCTGGGTGAAGGACGAGACCGGCAACGTGGCGGGCTCGCATAAGGGCCGTCACCTGATGGGCGTGCTGCTGCACCTGCTGGTGGCCGAGCGGATCGGCAGCACCGACCCGGCCCGCCGCCCGGAGCTGGCCATCGCCAGCTGCGGCAACGCCGCGCTTGCCGCCGCCGTGCTGGCCCGGGCCGCGGACTGGCCGCTGCGGGTGTTCGTGCCCTCGGACGCCGCGCCCGGCACCGTGGCGCGGCTCGCTGACCTGGGGGCCGACGTCAGCACCTGTCCCCGGCGGCCAGGTCAGCCGGGCGACCCGTCCTGTCACCGGCTGCGCGCCGAGCTGGCCGGCGGGGCGATCCCGTTCACCTGCCAGGGCAACCTGAACGGCCTGGCCATCGAGGGCGGCGAGACGCTCGGCTTCGAGCTGGTCGCCGGGCTGAGCGCGGCCGGCGTGGCCCTGGACCACCTCGTCGTCCAGGTCGGCGGCGGAGCCCTCGCCACCGCCTGTATCAACGCGTGCACCGAGGCCGCGGCACTCGGCGCCGCAGCCGGCGTGCCACAGGTCCACACCGTGCAGACCGAGGGCGCCCACCCGCTGGAACGCGCCTACGAGCTGGTCCGCGGCACGCTGCCCGCCGACCCGGCGGCGGCTGATATCCGGGCCGCGGTCGCCGCCGCGGCCCGGCACCGGTCGGATTTCATGTGGCCGTGGGAGAGCGAGCCGAAGAGCCTCGCCGCCGGGATCCTTGACGACGAGACGTACGACTGGCGTGCCGTGGTGGAAGGCATGCTCCGCACCGGCGGGAGGCCGGTAGTGGTGTCCGAGGATCAGCTCGGCGCGGCGTACCGGCTCGGCGTGCAGGCTGGTTACCCCGCCGACGCGACGGGTACCGCGGGCCTGGCCGGGCTGCCTGAACTGCTCGAATCCGGTGCCATCGCGCCGGAGCACACGGTAGCGGTGCTGTTCACCGGCATACAGCGATCAGGCACATGACCAGGCACACCGCGCTGCGCACGGTCAGCCCGGGTTCCGCGTACCGGGCTAGCCGCTGGGCCGCGCCGGGCCGGCCGTGGTCCCGGCCATCAGCAGGCCTATCGCCTCACGGCTGACCGTGCGCGGGTCGGCCTCGCCGGCGATACGGCCCTCGTATACGACGAGCAGCCGGTCGCAGATCGTCATCACCTCTTCCAGGTCCTCGGAGATGACCACGACGGCGGTGCCCGCGACGCGCTGGCCCAGCAGCCGCTGGTGGATGTACCGCGAGGAGGCGACGTCGATGCCGCGGGTGGGCTGCGCCACCAGCAGCACCGCCGGCGAGCGGGACAGCTCGCGCGCCATGATCAGCTTCTGGATGTTGCCGCCGGACAGGTTACGTGCGGGCGTCTCCAGGCGCGGCGTCCGGATGCTGAAATCGGCGACCAGACCGGCGCAATACCGCCGGACGGCTTCCCGGCGCAGGAACCCCCGCCGAAAGAAGGCGGGGCTGGTGCTGTCCACCAGCAGCAGGTTCTCGGCGACGGTGAAATCCCCGATGACCCCGTCCCGCATCCGCTCCTCGGGGACGTAGCCCAGGCCCGCGCCGCGCACAGCGGCCGGCTTGCGGCCGGTCACGTTTGTGCCGTCCAGGACGATGCTGCCGCCGGTCACCGGGCGCAGCCCAGCGATGGTCTCGGCCAGTTCGCGCTGTCCGTTGCCGGAGACGCCGGCGATGCCGAGGATCTCGCCTGACCGGGCCGTCAGCGACAGCCCGCGGACCGCCTCAGTGCCGCGATCACCGGCCGCGCGCAGGCCGGTCACCGCGAGCCGGACCGCCCCGTCCCGCCTCCCGGGCGGCACGGGCAGCGGCGCGACTTCGTGCCCGACCATCATCGTGGCGAGCTCGGCCTTGGACGTGCTCGCGGCGTCGACGGTGGCGATCTTCCGGCCGCCGCGCAGCACGGTGATCCGGTTCGACAGCTCGAGCACTTCGTTCATCTTGTGCGAGATGAAGACCACGCCCAGGCCGTTGCTGATCATCACCGTCAGCACGCCGAACAGGTCGCGCACCTCGCCTGGCGTCAGCACCGCCGTGGGCTCGTCGAGCACGAGCAGCGAGACGTCGCGGTAGAGCGTCTTGATGATCTCCACTCGCTGGCGCTCACCGACCGACAGCTGCCGGACCAGGGCGTCCGGATCGATCCAGAGCCCGTAGCGGTCGGACAGCTCCCGGATGCGGACGCTGACCCGGCCCGGGTCGATGAGCGGGCCGCGGGAGGACTTCAGCCCGAGCGCCACGTTCTGCGCCACGGTCATCGTGGGCACCAGCATGAAGTGCTGGTGAATCATGCCGATGCCGCGGGCGATGGCCGTCGCGGGGGACCGGATGGCGACGGGCTCCCCGCGCAGCAGGATCTCGCCTTCGTCCGGCGGGCAGAGGCCGTACAGGATCCGCATGAGCGTGCTCTTGCCGGCGCCGTTCTCGCCGAACAGGGCATGCACCTCACCGGCCCGGACATCGAAGTCAACCCGGTCGCTGGCGAGCACCCCCGGGAAGCGCTTGGTGATCCCGCGCATCTCGAGCAGCGGGCCGGCCGCCGCGGGGGTACTCGCCAACGCCGTCTCCCTCTCCCTGTGCTGGTCGCTACCGTGCTGGTCTCATTGAGGCGGCGTGATCGCGCCGGACTCGATCTTCCCGGCCACCGATTCGCCCGCGGCCTTGACCGAGGCGGGCAGCTGGTAGCCCGGGTTGAACTCGATCTTCTCCCCACCGTTCTTCAGCGTGATCGTGTAGGTCGCACCGCCCAGCTTGCCCGCCCGGATCGCGGTGAAAATCTGCGACAGCACCGGAACCCAGTTGTAAGCCTGGCTGGAGACCACGTCCGCGGGGGCCAGCGACGACTGATCCCACTGGGTGCCGAACCAGGCCACGTTGTCGGACTTGGCCACGCCGATCGCGCCGACCACCGACTGGGAACTGCCGGTGAGCACGTCTGCGCCCTCGGACACATAGGACTTGGCCGCGCTGGCCATCAGGGATACGTCGCTGAACGAGCCGGTGAACGACAGGTGCACGGTGGCGTGCTGGTCGGCGGCGAGGGCACCGGCCTTGAAGCCCCCGGTGTACAGCTGGGCGTCACCCACGTTGATCGGGCCGATGACCCCGATCACCTTCTTCTTGCTCAGCAGCCCGGCCATGTAGCCCTGCACATAGCCGCCCTCATTGGCCGCGGCCTGGTAGGCGAACACGTTCTTCAGGCCGTACGTCGACCCGGCCGTGCCCCAGGCGAACGACACCTTGGGATACTTGGCGGCCAGCTGCTGAACCGTGCTGCCGTACTGCGATCCGTTGGCAATGATGAGGTTGTAGCCCTGCGACGCGAACTCCTGCATCGCGTTGGCCGCGTCCGATACCACGAACATGTTGTCCTGGACCGAGATCTTCAGGTCGTCCTTGGCCTGCAGCGACTGCAGGGCGGCGTACATGGCCTGGCTGAACGCCAGGTCGTTGGTGGCGCTGGGGGTGATCAGCGCGACCTTGAGTACCGGGGGGGCGTGGCTGGAGGCCGCCGTGGGCGTGGCACTGCTGCTGCCGCACCCGGCGGCCAGGATCAGGACCGCAGCTCCTGCGGCCAGCCACCGCGTCCTGGTGAAGGATATGTTCATTGTCTTGCCTCTCTTATCTGCTTTATTGCGTGCCGTGACAGCCAGCGGCCAGGTCACTGCCGCCGGTACGGTTTGCCGAGCGCGGCGGGCTGCCGGTACCGCCCGACCAGGAAGAGCAGGGCCAGCACGACGATCACCGCCGGGGCCGTCGCCGCGAGGTCGGAAAGGGACAGCGGGATGATGCCGAGCGTCTTCCAGGTGAGGATGACCGATCCGGTCAGCCCGTAGAGGAGGGCACCGAGGGCGACCCCGGCCGGCCGCCAGCCGCCGAAGTACACCAGCGCGACAGCGATGAACCCGGCCCCCTGGGTGAGGTTCTCCTGGAAGATGCCGTCCAGGATGAGCAGCGAGGCCCCGGCCAGGCCGGCCATCGTGCTGCCGAAGATGACCGCGGTGTAGCGCACCCGGGTCACGCTGACGCCGAGGCTGTCGGCGGCCGCCGGGTTCTCCCCGGCCGCGTGCACGTTCATCCCGTACGTGGTGTGGTGCAGCACGTAGGTGAGCGCGGGGACCAGCAGCAGCGCGGCGTAGACCAGGATGTTCTGCTTGAACAGCATGGTGCCGAGGTAGGGAATCCGGTCCAGCAGCGGGATGTGCACCGCCACGAACGGCCCGCGGCTGTTGGTGATCGGCGTCGGGGTGCCGACGTACCGTTCGAAGAGCAGCCCGGACAGGCCGAGCGCGGCGATGTAGATCCCGATACCGCTGATACCCTGCTCGGCGCCGATTGTCACGTTGATGAACGCGGTGATCAGGCCCATCACCACGCCGATGGCCAGGGCGACGAGGACCCCCCACCCGATACTGCCGGTCCGCAGCGCGACCAGGTAGGCGCCGAACGCGGCGAGCAGCATGATGCCGTCGACACCCAGGTTCAGCACGCCGCTGCGCTGCCCGACCGTCTCCCCGAGGGCGGCCAGCAGCAGCGGTGCGCCGAGGGCGATGCCGGACGCGATGGTGGCCGACAGGACGGCCGCGGTGAAGAAGTGGCTCACGGCTGCGCCTCCCCGGCCTGGTCCGCGGCGGCGGCCGGCTCAGGGCTGGCCTGTCCAGGAACGGGCTGCTCAGCGGCGCCCTGGCCGGACGCCGCCTGGGCCACGGCCGTCGCGCGGGCATCATCTCGCCGCAACCAGCCTCTGGTGAGCAGCTCGCGCACGCTGGCGGGACCGGCGGCCCCGGCCGGCAGGCCGGACCGCCGCCGGACGGCATCGAGCGCGACGACAAAGCAGACGATCAGGCCGACGATCGTGGTGACCAGGTCGGAGGAGTAGGGCACGTTCAGTGCGATGCCCATCGAGACGCCGCCGACCAGCAGGCCGCCGAACAGGAACGCGGACAGGATCGTCCACAGCGGGCTGAGGCCCGCGAACAGCGCGACGACGATCCCGTAGTAGCCGTCGCTGCCGGTGAACCCGGTGAGCGAGCCGTCGGTCACCATCCGGTGGCTGATGCTGCCGAACACGAGCATCGCGCCGGCCAGCCCGCACATCGCCCCGGACAGGGTCAGGGCCAGCATCGTGGTCCGCTTGACGGCCATCCCCGCGTAGCTGGCCGCGTCGGTGGACAGCCCGACGGCGCGGATGCGGAACCCGAACCCGGTCTGCCGGAGCAGTACCCATGCCGCCACCGCGACCAGCACCGCGATGACCACGCCCAGGTGCAGCTGGGTGCCGGGAACGATGATCGGCAGCCACGAGTTCGGCGACAGCAGCCGGGTCTGCGGGATCCGGCCGACGACCGCGAACGACTCCGTCCTGTCGATCATCGGGCCGGCCAGCAGGTAGTTCATCAGCTGGACCGCAACCAGGTTGAGCATGATCGTGGACAGGACCTCGTTGACGCCCCGGTAGGCCTTGAACGCGCCGGGGATGGCACCCCAGATCGCCCCGCCGGCGGCCCCGGCCAGCAGCACCAGCGGAATGAGCACGAAGCCCGGCAGGTTCGGCAGCACGAGCGCGGTCGCGGCGCTGGCCAGGCCGCCCATGACGAGCTGTCCTTCGCCGCCGATGTTGAGCACATTGGCCCGGAACGAGATGCAGATGCCCACGCCGACCAGCAGCAGCGGCACCGCCTTGACCGCGGTGCTCGCCAGCTGGTAGGAGCCGCCGAAGGCGCCGCTGATCAGCGCGTGGTAGCCGGTCAGGGGATTGGCGCCCATCGCCGCGATGATCACGGCCCCGATGACCAGCGCCCCGATGGCGGCGGCCGGCAGGATCAGCCAGCGATTGAACACCGCCCGCCAGCCGCCTAACGGCGCGGCTGCCGCCAGCGCCCTGCCGCGGGACGCTCCCTCGGGCTGGCTCATCGCCCCTCCCCGGTCCCCCGCGGCAGCAGACCCGCGGGCTGAATGCTGGCGAGCTTAGGGCGCGGGCATTTCCGGGAGATTGCGGGAGATTACGGGCGTTAGGCCGCTGCCCGCAGGACCGGCCGCGGGGAATCTCTGCGCCCTCGCTTCTGGACCTTTGACCCTAGGCGGCAGCCCCGGAGAAGATGTTGGGTCGCTCAAAACGGAAGGGAGCGCGCGGTGAAATTCGTCCTCAACGGCACTCCGGTCTCGGTGGACCTCCGCGGGGACGAGCATCTGCTGGAAGTGCTGCGGGAGCAGTGCGGGGCGCTTTCGGTCAAGGACGGATGCGCGCCAGAGGGCTCGTGCGGGGCGTGCACGGTACTGTCCGGCGACAAGGCGGTCGTCGCCTGTGCCCAGGCGGCCAGGCGGTTCGAGGGCCGCGAGATCGTCACCGCCGAGGGCCTGGGCGAGGCCGAGCGTGCCCGGTGGGCGGACTGCTTCGTGCTGGCCGGCGCGTCGCAGTGCGGCTACTGCTCGCCGGGAATCGTGATGAAGGCCGAGGCCCTGCTGCGCAGGGAACCCGAGCCGGGCCGGGACCGGATCGCCGCCGCCCTGGCCGGGAACCTGTGCCGGTGCACCGGTTACGCCAAGATCCTGGACGCCATCGGCTTCGCGGCGCGGGCCCGGCGCGGCGTGCCGCTGCCTGCCGCCGATCATTCGGGCCGGGTCGGCTCGCGCACCGCCCGCTATCAGGGGACCGAGCTGGCGCTGGGAGACAAGGCCTACGTCAACGACCTCACCATGCCGGGGATGGCGTTCGGCGCGATCCGGTTCGCCGACCATCCGCGCGCGGTGATCCTGCGGATCGGCACCGAGCGCGCCCGGGCCTACCCGGGGGTCGTCACGGTGCTCACCGCCGAGGATGTGCCCGGCGAGCGCGTTCAGGGGGAACTGGTCGCGGACTGGCCGCAGCTGTACGCGGCGGGTGAGACCACCCGCTACGTCGGCGACGTGCTCGCGCTGGTCGCGGCGGACAGCCGCGCGGCGGCGCGGGCGGCGGCGGCGCTGATCGAGGTCGACTACGAGGTCCTGGACCCCGTCACCGATCCATCCGCCGCGACGGAGCCCGGTGCGCCGCAGTTGCACCCGCATGCGCCCGGCAACGTGCTGTCGGTCTCGACGGTCAAGCGCGGCGACGCCGACGCGGCGCTCGCGGCCTCGGCTCACGTGGTCACCGACACCTTCCGCACCCAGTTCATCGAGCACGCGTTCCTCGAGCCGGAGTCCTGCCTGGCCTACCCGGCGGGACCGGGCGTGCATTTCTACACCCAGGGCCAGGGCATCTGGAGCGACCGGCGGCAGGTCGCCGGGCTGCTCGGCCTCCCGCAGGACGCGGTGCGGGCGACCCTGGTCAGCTGCGGCGGCGCCTTTGGCGCCAAGGAGGACCTGAACGTCCAGGGACACGCGGCGCTGCTGGCCCTGCGCACCGGCCGGCCGGTCAAGCTCACCCTGTCCAGGGCGGAGAGCCTGCGCTTCCACGTCAAGCGGCACCCGCTGACGATGACCTACACCCTCGGCTGCGACGCCGGCGGGCGGCTCACCGCGGTCCGGGCCCGGATCACCGGTGATACCGGCGCGTACGCGAGCGTCGGCGCGAAGGTGCTCGAGCGGGCCGCCGGCCACAGCTGCGGCGCCTACCGGGTACCCGCCGTCGACGTCGAGGCCCGCGCCGTCTACACCGATAACGTGCCGTGCGGTGCGATGCGCGGATTCGGCGCCAACCAGGTCAATTTCGCGATCGAAGGCCTGCTCGACCGGCTCGCCGGGCTGACTGGCCTGGACGGCTGGGACATCCGCTGGCGCAACGCGCTGCAGACCGGCGACATCTTCGGCACCGGCCAGCGGCTCGGCCCCGGCGTGGGACTGCGCCAGACCCTGCTGGCGGTCCGGGACGACTACAAGAACGCCCGCTACGCCGGCATCGCGTGCGCGGTCAAGAACACCGGGATCGGCAACGGCCTGGCCGAGTACGGCCGGGCGATCTTGCGGCCGGAAGCCGACGGGACGGTGACCCTGTACCAGTCCTGGACCGAAATGGGCCAGGGCCTGTACACCGTACTGGCCCAGATCGTGTGCGAGCAGCTCGGCCTGACCCCCGACCGGGTTCGGGTGACCACCGACACCGAGCGTGAGCTCGACGGCGGCCAGACCACCGCCTCCCGCGGCACGGTGCTCGGCGGCCGCGGGGTTATCGCCGCCGCCGCCCGGCTCCGCGACCGGCTCGCCGAGCTGGACGGGCCCCCGCCCGGCGATGGCGGCCCGAGCCGCGAGCAGCTCGCCCGGCTGGCCGGTGAGGAGTTCTACGGCGAGGTCGTTATCGACTGGACCACCGCGCCGGGCGCGGACGTGGCCGAGCCGGTGACCCATTTCGCCTACGGATGGGCCACCCAGGTCGCCGTGCTGGCCGGCGACGGGCGGATCGCGAAGGTCATCGCCGCGCACGACGTGGGCAGGGTCATCAACCCCACCCTGCTTGAGGGCCAGATCGAGGGTGCCGTGCACATGGGCCTGGGGCACGCGCTGTCCGAGGAGTACATCGTCGAGGCCGGCCATCCGGTCACCACCACGCTGAAGTCGCTGAACATCATCCCGCCGGCCGGCATGCCCGAGGTCGAGTGCCGGTTCATCGAGGAGAACCAGCCCGAGGGCCCCTACGGCGCCAAGGGCGTCGGCGAGATCGGCCTGGTGCCCACCGCCGCGGCGGTGGCCGGGGCGCTGCACTCGTTCGACGGGACGTGGCGGACCGTGCTGCCGATGAAGGATTCGGCTGCGGCCCGTGCCGCCACGCCGCGGCTGGCCAGAAGCCGGTAGTGACCGCCGACGAGCCGGCCGTGCCGTGACCGCCGGCGGGCCGGTGACAGCGAACGGGCCAGTAACAGCGAACGGGCCGGTGGCGCCCGGCCAGACCATGCTCGCGCTGTGCGGCGGCACGATCGTGACGTCCCTGGACCCGCCGGAGGTCACCGACGCGGATCTGGTACTGGCCGGGGACCGGGTGCTCGCGGCCGGCACCGCCCCGCGCGGCGCGGTGCGGCGCGATGCCACCGGCACCCTGATCGTGCCCGGCGCGGTCTGCGCGCACCATCACCTGTACTCCGCACTGGCGCGGGGGATGCCGTTCCGGCTCGCGGCGCCGACCGACTTCACCGAGATCCTGCAGCGGGTGTGGTGGCGGCTGGACCGGGCGCTTGACGAGGCGTCGATCCGCGCCTCCGCACTGAGCGCCGGGCTTGAGGCACTGCTGGCCGGGACGACGACGATCGTGGACCATCACGCGTCGCCGAACGCGATCGACGGGTCGCTGGACATCATCGCGGACGCGCTCGCCAGCCTGGGGCTGCGCTGCGTTCTGTGCTACGAGGTCACCGACCGGGATGGCTCGCGGCGGGCCCGCGCCGGGATCGCCGAGAACCTGCGGTTCCTGGCCGCAAACCGGCCGCTGGCGCGCGGCATGATGGGCGCGCACGCCTCCTTCACGATGTCCGACGAAACCCTCGCGGCCTGCGTCGACGGCGCCCGGCAGGCAGCGGTGGGTATCCACATCCACGTCGCGGAGGACGCCGCCGACAACCGCGACGCGCTGGCCCGCTGCGGCCGCACCGCCGCCGCCCGGCTGCATCGTGCCGGGGTCATCACCGGGCAGGCACTGCTCGCGCACTGCGTGCACGTCACCGGGCCGGAGATCGAGCTGGCGGGCAGGGCCGGCGCCACGGTCGTCTGCAATCCGCGCAGCAACATGAACAACGCCGTCGGGCACTCCCCGTTCACCCTCCGGTCCGGCCGGGTCGCCCTCGGCACCGACGGGATCGGCGGCGACATGATCGCCGAGTCGCAGGCCGGCTTCTTCCGGGCCAGGGAGGAGTCACTGGCCGTGCCGCCCCGCTGGCCGCTAACCCGGCTCGCGGCCGGGGCCGCCTTCGCGGGCCGGGCGTCCGGCGAGCCGCTGCTCGGCACGCTGCAGCCGGGCGCTCCCGCGGACCTGGTGATCCTGGACTATCCGGCGCCTGCTCCGCTGACCGCCGCAGGGCTGGCCGGGCACTGGATCTTCGGCCTGACCGCCCGCTGCGTCCGGGACGTCTACGTTGCCGGGGACCGGGTGGTCGCCGGCGGCCAGTCCACCCGGCTGGACGCGGCCGCGCTGGCGGCCGGGAGCTCGGCGGAAGCCGCGCGCCTGTGGGCGCGGCTTGAGGGCATTGCGCCGCATACGTATGCGCCCGGCGGACGGAGGAGCAGATGAGGGTCGCGCTCTACCTGCAGGACAAGCACTCGATCGCCGAGAGCATGGAGTACGCCCGCTACGCCGAGGCACGCGGCTTCGAGGCGGTCTGGCAGGCCGAGAGCAGGCTGGCCCGCGAGGCCACGGTGCCGATGGCCGCGTACGCCGGCGTGACCAGCCGGATCAAGATCGGCTCCGGGGTGGTCTCGATGTGGACGCGCAATGTCGCGCTGCTCGCCGCCACGTTCTCCACCCTGGATGAGCTGGCCCCTGGCCGGGTCATCCTCGGGCTCGGCGCGTGGTGGGAGCCGCTGGCCGCCAAGGTAGGCGTGGACCGGCGCAAGCCACTGCGCGCGATGCGGGAGATCGTCGAGGCCACCCGGCAGCTGCTCGCGCTGCAGCATGTCACCTATCACGGCGAGTACGTCCACCTCGACGACGTCGCGCTGGACATCGTGCACGGCGACCGGTCGCCGCGGCAGGTGCCCATCTACATCGGCGCCACCGGCATGCGGATGATGGAGCTGGCCGGGCAGATCGGCGACGGCGTACTGCTCAACTACATGGTGACCCCGCAGTACACCGCGCGGGCCCTGGAGGCCCTGAGCGCCGGCGCGGCGCGGGCCGGGCGCACGGCCGGCGACATCGACCGGCCGCAGCTGATCGTCTGCTCGATGGACCACGACCGGGATCTCGCCCTGGACCGCGCCCGCGAGCTGCTCACCCAGTACCTCGGCCAGCAGCCGCACATCATGGCGGCCAGCGGCGTGGATCCGGCGCTGATCGAGGCCATTGGCAAGGTGCTGACCTGGCCGGCCGGCCCGGAGGAGATCCGCGCGGCCATGAAGCTCATTCCCGACGACGCGGTGCAGGCCGTCTCGGCGACCGGGACGCCGGAGGAATGCCGGGCCAAGGTCGGGGAGTACATCGCCAACGGGGCGACCTGCCCGGTCCTCTACCCGCTCGGCGACGACGTGCGGCTCATGATCGACACCTTCGGCGCGGGAGAGGCACGGTAATGCACGCTGATCTCGTCTTCCGGGCCGCACAGCTGGCCGACGGAGAGCAACGGGTGCGCACCAGCGATGTTGCCGTAGCGGAGGGGAGAATTGCCGCCATCGGCGAGCGGCTGCCGGTTGAGTCGTGCGGGGAGGAGGTTGACGCTCGCGGTCTGCTGCTGTGCCCGGGATTCATCGACATGCACGCCCACTCGGCGCTGCACCCTTTCCTGGATCCGCGGCAGGCGCCGAAGGTGGCCCAGGGCTTTACCACCGAGGTGATCTGCCCAGACGGTCTGGGTCCCGCGCCGGTAACCCCGGATGGGCGTGCGGAGCGCCGCCGTTACCTGTCGGCGCTCGAAGGTCCTGGCCCCGAAGAGTGGCCGTGGGGCTCCCTGGCTGACTACCTGGCCGCGCTGGAGGCGACGCACGCCGTAACCAGCCTGGTGGCAAGCGTGCCGCACTCAGCAGTGCGGGAGGTCGTCCTCGGGCCCGCCAAGCGCCCCCCTGACGACACTGAGCTGCGGCGAATGCAGGACGAGGTTACGGCGGGCTTCAGGGCCGGAGCCCGGATGCTTTCTTTCGGGCTCATCTACGCACCAGGCCTGTACGCCGATACGGGCGAACTCATCGCCCTGGCACAGGTCGCCGCGGACGAGCGTGTCCCGCTTATGCCGCACGTCCGCAACGAGGGGGCCGGAGTGCTCGACGCTATCGGGGAGTTTGTGCGCATTGCCGAGCGCACTGGGGCGGCCCTGCACCTGTCTCACCTCAAACTCGTCGGGTCACCCCATCTGCTGGACTCTCTTCTGCTCCTGATAGCCGATGCCGCGCAGCGCATCGATCTCAGTTTCGACCACTACCCCTATGGTGCGGGAAGCACCCTGCTCAGCGCCTTGCTGCCGCCGTGGGCCTTCGATGGAGGCCCGGCGGCGATCCTGGGCCGGCTACGCGACAGAGCCGAACGGCTGCGGATCTTGCGGGACATCGAAAACGGCCTGCCGGGGTGGGAAAACCTCTTCGCCGCGTGCGGTCCGGCCCAGATCACGATCACCGAGGCGGGCCGGCCGCGTGCCGCCGATGTCGGCATGACTATTGAGCAGATAGCCGCCGAGCGATGTGCCGAGCCATCAGTTGCGGTGCTGGACCTTCTCACCGACACAGATCTGAATGCCGGCATGGTCGATCACTACGCCACTGAGGAGGTAGTCCGGGCGATCTTCACCCTGCCCGGGGCGCTCGTCGGCTCCGACGGGATCTTCAACGCTCGTCCGCATCCCCGCCTGTACGGAACCGCAGCCCGGGTGCTAGGCCGCTACGCGCTGCGGGACGGCTTGGTCACGACCGAGGAAGCTGTGGTGAGGCTGACCAGCCGGGCCGCGGACCGGCTGGGCCTGCGTGACCGCGGCCGCGTCGCTCCCGGGTTGCGCGCCGATCTCGTCCTGCTTGACCCGGACAGCTTCATCGACACCGCCACCTATGAGCGGCCCTGCCAGGCACCGCCAGGGGTGCGCCGGGTCCTGGTCGCCGGGCGCGACGTCCTTGAACCGGACCTCCCTCACCCACAGTGACGGCCGCAGCGAACGACGAGCGAGGACAGCGGGTCTGCGGCCCTCGCCACGGTAGCCACGGGCCGACCGAGAGTTCCCGCCATGCGGCCGGTGCCCTGGCGCGGGCGATCACAAATCCCAGGGCGCACGCGCCCGACCTTGACGGGACCGATAACGGCGGCCGCAAGGTCACCAGCAACAGCCGCCGGCCAGCCCGGAAAAGGGACGCAGGACTCCCCCGAACCGGCTCAGCACGGACGTGCGTGAGTGGCAGATGCGCGGCCTCGTAACGGGCGCTGTGGGTGCCGAAAACCTATGCCACCAGGCGATACTCATGAATCACGCCGCCGACGCGGTCACGTCGCTGAACCCGGATCCGATCAAGGTCGGTGACGTTGCCGGGCAGCCGGCGCAGCGGCGCGGCCTGTTTCAGGGCTCGGTGCGGCCGGTGGGTGTTGTAGAAGTCTTCGTACTCCCGCAGCACGGTCATAAGGTGGCGTTGGTTCCATACCAGAGTCCGGTCGAGCAGTTCGCGGCGGCAGCTGCCGATCCACCGTTCCATGACCGAGTTCATTCGGGGCGCCTGGATGGCGGAGCGGACGATCCTGGTGCCCGCGGCACGGAAGACCTCATCGAACGCGGTGGTGAAGCTGGCGTCCCGGTCATGAATCATGAACTTGACCCGCGTCCCGGCGTCCGCCAGGTCCATGAGCACGTTCCGGGCCTGCTGCACGACCCACGCCTGGACGGGATGCTCCGTGGCGCCCAGGATCCGGACGCGGCGGGTACCGTGCTCGATCACGGCAAGGCGTTCACCTTGGCGCCGTTGAGGAGGTCGGCGGTGAAGAAGTCCAGGGCCAAGATCCCCTGTGCCTGTGATCGCAGGAACTCGGCCCACCCTGGACCGTCGCGGCGCGGCGCCGGGTCGATCCCGGCGTTCTTGAGGATCTCCCAGACCGTGGACGGCGCCACGGTGATGCCCAGTCCCGCGAGCTCGCCGTGGATCCGCCGGTAGCCCCAGGACTCGTTCTCCCGGGCGAGCCGCAGCACTACCGACCGCACCTTGCGGTGCGTGGCTGGCCGCCCGGACCGGCCACGCTGCGACAGGTGCCCCCACCGGCGGCGGACGATGTCGCGATGCCAGCGCAAGATAGTGCCCGGAGTGACGAGCAGCCGCATCCCGGCCAGCCTCCCGGCCGGCACCGTCCCGGCGAGCAGCGCCAGCCACGCCCAGTCCGGCCACGCCAACCGGGCGCGCGCCTTCGGCCGCTCACGCTCGGCGACAGCGAGCTGATGGCGCAGCATCAAGATCTCGGCATCCTTCCACCACGACTCCCGGCGCGACAGCCTGAGCAGCGACATGACACGGGACACGACCAGGAAGACCAGCTTCAAGCCCATAAGCCGAAGATCATCCCACCTCCGGCCGAGCCAAGACCGGCCCGGCCGACGCCGAGCCGCTTGACCGAACCGACCGCGATCCTAGGGCATCTGCCCAGGTGGCATAGGTTTTCGGCACCCACAGGTCAGAAATCACGGCCCGGCCCGTACGGGCCGGAGCCACGCCGTGATCGAACCCAGTAGTTACTAGCCCTCGTAGTAGTGGTCGACCAGGGCGAAGACCTCGTCCAGGATGGCCAGGCCATCCTTGGCCTCGGCATCCGACACAGTGCACGGGGGGACCACGTGCAGCCGGTTGTAGTTCACGAACGGCATCAGGCCGCGGGCCCGGCACTGCGCCACGAGGGTCTGCATGGCCTCCGACGAGCCGCCGTAGGGCGCGAGCATCGCCCGCGTCGCCCGATCGGATACCAGGTCCAGCGCCCAGAACACAGCCAGGCCGGGCACCTCGCCGATCACCGGGTGCCGCGCGGCGAGCTCGCGCAGGCCAGGGCCAAGCACCTGCGTCCCGATCCGCGCCGCGTTCTGCACGATCTCCTCGTCCTGCATCGCGTCGATGGTGGCGACGATGGACGCGCAGGCCAGCGGGTGGCCAGAGTAGGTCAGCCCACCTGGAAAGACCCGGTCGTCGAAGGTCGCGGCTATCTCGTCGGAGATGATCACGCCGCCGGCCGGCACGTAGCCGGAGTTCGATCCCTTGGCGAACGCGATCAGGTCCGGCACCACGTCGTGCTGGTGCCGTGCACATGCGTGTCGCCGAACAGCGACGCCTTCCAGCCGCCGAAGGAGTAAAACGCCATCGGCACCGGGATCGGCACGTTGATCCCGATCATGCCGACCTCGACCTCGCTGGTGAACCGGCGGGCCGCTCCCCCGTCGTTGGTGAAGATCGCCGTGCCGTTGCCGTAGGGGTTCTCGCTCACCACCCGCAGCGCGTCGGCGTAGCTGGCGGCCCGCACGACCGACAGCACGGGGCCGAATATCTCGTCGGTGTAGCAGCCCATCGAGGGGGTGACGTGATCGAGCACGCTCGGCCCCAGCCAGAAGCCGCCGGGCTCTCCCCCGGTCACCGGGTGCCCGCGCCCGTCGATCGCCAGCACCGCGCCGTCGCGCACGCCGGAGTCGAGGTAGGAGGCCACCTTGTCCCGGTGCGCCTCGGTCACCAGCGGCCCCATCTCGGCCTCCTGGTCATCACCGGGGCCCACCCGCAGCCGCGCGACCCGTTCGGCAATCTTCCCGACCAGCTCGTCGCCGGTCGGCTCGACCGCCACGACCACCGAGATGGCCATGCACCGCTCGCCCGCCGAGCCGAAACCCGCCGACACCGCAGCATCAGCGGCCAGTTCCAGGTCGGCATCGGGCAGGACGACCATGTGGTTCTTCGCGCCGCCGAGAGCCTGGACCCGCTTGCCGGCAACCGCGCCAACTTCGGCTACATAACGGGCCACCGGCGTCGATCCGACGAAGCTGACGCCACGGACGTCGGGGTGGGTCAGCAGGGCGTCGACCGCCTCCCTGGCGCCGTGCACCACGTTGAACACCCCGTCCGGCAGTCCGGCCTCGGCCAGCAGCTCGGCCAGCAGGAGCGACGCGGACGGGTCCTTTTCCGATGGCTTGAGCACGAAGGAGTTGCCGCACGCGATCGCGATCGGGAACATCCACATCGGCACCATGGCCGGGAAGTTGAACGGGGTGATCCCCGCCACCACTCCCAGCGGCTGCCGGATCGAATAGGCGTCGACCCCGGTCGACACGTTCTCCGAGAAGCCACCCTTGAGCAGGTGCGGGATGCCGCAGGCGAACTCGACGACCTCGAGCCCGCGGGCTACCTCGCCGGCCGCGTCGGAGACCACCTTGCCATGCTCGGAGCTGACCAGCGCGGCCAGCTCACCCTGCCGGGCGCGCAGCAGCTCGCGAAAGGCGAACATCACGCTGGCCCGCTTGACCAGCGAGGTCTCCCGCCAGCCTGGCAGCGCCGCCGCTGCGGCCGCAGCCGCGGCCGCCACCTCGCCTCGGCCGGCGAAGTCCACGGTGCCGGTCACCTGCCCGGTCGCCGGGTTGTAGACATCGCCACGCCGGGCGGCCTCCCCTGACCACGGCTTGCCGCCGATCCAGTGCGATATGTGCCTCATTGCCCGTTCCGTTCTCCTGTGTCCCGTGATCATGGCTGGTTCCGGCGGCCCCCCGCGGAGAATCCCGCGCGGTCAGCCGCCGGGCGATCTTCTCCGCCAGCTCTACCTGGTTGCGGATTAGGTACAGCGCGGAGGTGTGCGTGACGCCGGCGGCGAGCTGCCGCTCGAGCGCCTCGCGCACCTCGGCCACGTCGTAGCCCAGCATGCTGGTGCGGATGCCGCCGAAGAAGTCGAGGTAGCTGCGGCGCGACGCGTCAGTGACGCGGCTGCCCTTGCCGCTGACCAGCTCAACCGCGGACCGGTACATGCTCAGCTCAGCGCCGGGATGATGTCGGCGCCGTAGGCGGCCATGGTGGCTTCGGGCTGGTCGTGCATCAGGTAGACGGCGAACTGGTCGACGCCGAGGCCGGCCAGCTCGCGCAGCCGGTCGACATGCGCGGACGGCGGCCCGGTCAGGCAGAACCGGTCCACGATGTCGTCGGGCACGAACTCGGTGTCCGGGTTCCCGGCCCGCCCATGATGAGAGTAGTCGTAGCCCTGCCGCCCGGAGATGTAGTCGGTCAGCGCCGTCGGCACCGGGCCGTCGATGCCGTACCGGCGCACCAGATCCGCCACGTGGTTGCCCACCATCCCGCCGAACCAGCGGAGCTGATCCCGCTGATGGGCCAGGTCGGTGCCGACATAGGCGGGCGCGGCCACGCAGATGGTGACGGCATCGGCGGGGCGTCCCGCCGCCCTGGCCGCGTCGCGCACCGCGCCGATGGTCCACCGGGCGATGTCGGGGTCGGCCGTCTGCAGGATGAACCCGTCGGCCTGCTCGCCGGCCAGCGCAAGCGCCTTCGGCCCGTAGGCCGCCATCCAGATCTCCAGCTTGCCGTCGCGTACCCACGGGATCTGCACCACGGTCCCGTGCAGCGTCGCTTCCCGGCCCTCGGCCAGGTCCTTGATCACCCGCATCGCCTCGGCCAGCGTGGCCAGCGAAGCCGACTGCTGGCCGATGACCCGCCGGGAGGAATCGCCGCGGCCGATGCCGCAGATCGTCCGGTTGCCGAACATGTCGTTGAGCGTGGCGAACAGCGAGGCGGTGACCGACCAGTCGCGGGTACCCGGGTTGGTCACCATCGGGCCGACGACCAATGCCGACGTCGACGCGAGTATCTGCGAGTAGATGACGAACGGCTCCTGCCACAGGACATGCGAGTCGAAAGTCCAGCCGCAGCGGAAGCCCAGGTTCTCGGCCTCGCGCATCGCGCTGACGACACCGCTGGCCGGCGGATCAGTCTGCAGAACCAAGCCGAATTCCATCGGTTGTCTCCCCGTTCCTTGCGCAGCGGCCCTACCGGCCGTTCAGCTCCGCGACTGGCCCATCAGCTCTGCTACTGCTGCATCAGCTCTGCTACTGCTGCATCAGCTCTGCTGCTGCTGCATCAGCTCTGCTACTGCTGCATCAGCTCAGATACTGGCACAGCTCCCGCTGCAGGAAGCGGCCGTGGCCGGTCACGCCGTGATACTGGCCGGCGTCGATTATGACCCGGCCGCGTGACAGCACCGTCTGCACTCTCCCGGTGATCTCCATACCCTCATACGCCGAGTAGTCCACGTTCATGTGGTGGGTAGCGACCGAGAGCACCTGGCGGGCGGCCGGGTCGTAGACCACGATGTCGGCGTCCGCGCCCGGCTGAATCGTGCCCTTGCCTGGATAAAGGCCGAACATCCGCGCGGGCGTCGTCGAGGCCACCTCGACCCAGCGCGCCAGGGAGAGCTCTCCGCCAGTCACGCCCTGATGCAGCAGGTCCATGCGGTGCTCCACGCCGGGAATCCCGTTTGGAATCTTGCTGAAGTCGCCGCGGCCAAGTTCTTTCTGCTCGGCAAAGCAGAACGGGCAATGATCGGTGGACACGACCGACAGGTCATTAGTGCGCAGCCCGCGCCACAGCGACCCCTGGTGCTCCCTGGGCCGCAGCGGCGGGGAGGCGACGAATTTGGCGCCGTCGAAGCCGGGCCTGGCCAGATCTTCGATCGACAGGTACAGGTACTGCGGACAGGTCTCGGCGAACACATTCTGGCCGGTGTCGCGTGCCGCCGTGACGGCATCCAGCGCCTGCGCAGCGGACAGGTGCACGATATACAGCGGCGAGCCGGTCACCCTGGCCAGCGCAATCGCCCGCGAGGTGGCTTCGGCTTCCAGCTCGGGCGGCCGGGTCAGGCCGTGCTGGACCGGGTCGGTCTTCCCGGCCGCTACGGCCTGCGCGACGAGCTGATCGATCGCGATGCCATTTTCCGCATGCATCATGACCAGCGCGCCGGTCTGCGCAGCCTGCTGCATCGCGCGCAGGATCTCGCCATCGGTCGCGTAAAAGACGCCGGGATAGGCCATGAACATCTTGAAGCTGTTCACGCCGGCCCCGATGCAAGCGTCCATCTCCTTCAGGGTCGCATCGTTGACATCGGACACGATCATGTGGAATCCGTAGTCGATCGCGCACTGGCCGTCCGCCTTGCGGTGCCAGTTGTCCAGCGTCGATAGCAGCGAGGCGCCCTTGGCCTGCACGGCGAAGTCGATGATCGTCGTAGTGCCGCCCCAGGCCGCCGCGCGGGTCCCGGTCTCGAAAGTATCGGCGGCGAACGTACCGCCGAACGGCATCTCCATGTGCGTGTGCGCGTCTATCCCGCCAGGCAGCACGTACTTGCCCGCGGCGCTGATCACCCGGTCGGCACTCGCCGCCCAGGAAGCGGCAACCTCGGTTCCCGGCGCGGCAAGCGCGGCAATTCGCTCACCGTCCGTCAGCACGTCCAGCGGTGCGGCGCCGCTCGCGCTGATAACCATGCCGCCGCTGATCAGGATGCCCATCACTGCCTCCGGTCTGCGCTGCCTGCGGTCTGCACTGCCCGACGGTCTACGGCTCGGTCAGCGGCCCGTAGGCGTCCGGCCGCCGGTCGCGGTAAAAAGCCCACAGATGGCGGACTTCCTCAAGCTGGTCCATGTCCAGGTCCCGGACCACGACGTCGTCGGCGGCATCCGACGCGCCGTCGCCGATCAGCTGGCCGCGCGGATCGGCGAAGTAGGACTGGCCGTAGAAGTCATCGTCACCCAGCGGCTCGACGCCCACCCGGTTGATCGCGCCGACGAAGTACTCATTGGCAACCGCCGCGGCCGGCTGCTCAAGCCGCCACAAGTACTGCGCCAGGCCGCGGCTGGTGGCCGACGGGTTGAACACGATCCGCGCGCCGGCCAGGCCGAGGGCCCGCCAGCCCTCCGGGAAATGCCGGTCGTAACAGATATAGACGCCGATCCGGCCGACCGCGGTGTCGAAGACCGGATAGCCCAGGTTGCCCGGCCGGAAGTAGAACTTCTCCCAGAACCCCGCGACGTGCGGGATATGCGTCTTGCGGTACTTGCCGAGATAGCTGCCGTCCGCGTCGATCACCGCTGCGGTGTTGTAGTAGAGACCGGGCAGCTCCTCCTCGAACATCGGCACGATCAGCACCACGCCATGCCGCCGGGCAACCTCGCGCATCAGCTGCGTGGTGGGACCGTCCGGGATCAGCTCGGTGTAGGAGTAGTAGTCGCTGTCCTGCACCTGGCAGAAGTACGGCCCGTAGAAAAGCTCCTGCAGGCACACCACCTGAGCGCCTGCTGAAGCAGCCACGCCGATCGCGCCGACCGCCTTGCTGATCATGGAATCCTTGTCCCCGGTCCAGCTGTGCTGGACCAGCCCCGCCCTGACGATCTCTGTCACCATGTCTCCTCCTAGCTCGGTCTCCTCCTAGCTCGGTTCTGGCGGGACCTCTCACCCGCCATTCCCGCCCACCCGGGCGCCGGTCACCCGGCGCGCGCGGCCACATTCGCGGTCACCCTGCGCTTGCCGTCCAGTGCCGACAGCACGAGATAGACCGCGAACCCGGCCGCGAATCCGACCACCCAGCCGTAGTTGTACAGCGGCTTCAGCAGCGGGACCAGGCCATCGGCAGGGAACGGCCCCTGCCCGGGCGCCGAGTATGCCCCGCCGACCGCCAGCCCGGCGCCGACCACCGTGGCCGCCACCGCGGTCCAGCTCCAGCCGGCCTGGTACCAGTAGCTGCCATGCTCCCGGTACAGGTCGGCCAGGTTCAGCTGGGTCCGGCAAAGCACCCAGTAGCCGGCCACCAGCACGCCGGAGACCGCCGCGATCAGCCCGCCGTAGAAGCCCAGCCAGGTGTAGATGTACACGTGTGGGTTCGACAGCAGCCGCCACGGCTGCAGCGCGACGCCCACCACCCCGGTGATCAGCCCGCCGACGCGGAACGAGATCAGCTTCGGGGCAAGGTTGGAGAAGTCGTAGGACGGGCTGACCACGTTGGCGGCCACGTTGACGGAGACTGTCGCGCCGAGCACGGTCAGCAGGCCGAGGATCACCACGGCGGGGTTGGACAGCTTGGCGGCCAGCTCCACCGGGTCCCAGATCTCCTGGTGGTACACCGCCTGGGCGCCCGAGGTGATCAGGATGGCCAGCAGGCAGAAGAACGTCATCGTGGTCGGCAGGCCGAGCACCTGACCCAGTTGCTGGCTCCGCTGGCTGCGGGAGAACCGGGTGAAGTCCGGGATGTTCAGCGACAGGGTGGACCAGAACGCGATCATGGCCATCAGCGACGGCGTGAACACCCGCCAGAACCCTGGCCCCCAGCCCAGCCGCGATGGCTGCGACAGCAGCGGGCCGAAGCCGCCGGCCTTGGCGGCGATCCAGACCAGTAAGGCCACGAACACCACGAGCACCGCTGGCGCAGCCCAGTTCTCGAACCGGCGGACAGTGTCCATGCCGCGCCAGATGATGCCGACCTGGATCACCCAGAACACCGCGAACGAAAGCCACACCGTCCACGGCTGACCGCCGAAGTGCGCCGCGTTGACCCAGCCCTGGCCGGCCAGCTTGCCGACAATCACGTAAACGCCCTCGCCGCCGAGCCAGGTCTGGATGCCGAACCAGCCGCAGGCCACCAGGGCTCGCAGGATCGCGGGAAGGTTCGCGCCGCGCAGGCCGTAGAAGGCTCGCGCGAACACCGGGAACGGGATTCCGTATTTGGTCCCGGCGTGACTGTTGAGCAGCATCGGGAATAGCACAATGACGTTGCCGATGGCGATTGTCAGCAGCGCCTGCCAGGGGCTCATCCCGAGCACGATCAGGCTTGCTGCCAGCGCGTAGGTCGCCAGGTTGTGCGACATGCCAACCCACAGCGCCAGGTAGTTGTAGGTCGTCCACGTCCGCCGGCCGACCGGCACCGGAGCCAGGTCAGCGTTCGAGAACCGCCCGCCAATGGCCTCCGGGCCGACCAGCTCAACCCGGCCGTCCGGGCAGGTAACCTGGCCGGGAACGTCGGCTGAAGCGTCGATGGAGGCCATTGCTGCTCCCTGTGCTTCGCTACGGGCTCTACATAACCGTCTCCCTTGACGACCAACCAGGCCGCCATTCGCGCAGCCCGCTGGCTCTGACGCTACACCGTCGGCCGGCGCAGCGCTAGTGTCGTATTAGTCATTGGCTAGCCAGGCCATTGGAGCTGCATTTAGCGGCGCGCCGTACGGGCCCGCCGGAAAGGGCGGCCAGCACATTTCCAGGGCAGAATACGGAGCGAATATTCAGGAACCGATGCCCATGCGCAGCCGACTGTGATGAGATCCTCACGATGGTGCACCAGGCTGCTCCGATCAAGGGACCACCTGGCACTACGCGGGACTCAGATCTCCGGAAATTCGTGATGATCAAGACCGCCACCTGCGGGAACGCGATCGAGGCCTTTGCGGAAGCTTGTTTAAATCGCCGAAGCCCACTGCCTATGAGTAACATCAAGATTCTTCACTTAGCGGTGCCCCGCAGCGAAGAGCTTGCTGTCCGCCATATCCGGGAACCTCCTTCGGAGGGAAGATCAAGAACTTGGCGGACCATCGAACCGTTTCGCACAGCAACTTCCGGCGGCCTGAGGCTGCGACATAGCCCGTCACTAGCCCAATGTAGACGTCGTCACCAGGATTTAACGCAGCTGTAACAAGGTCACTTTACGGCCGGTCATTCTGGCATTGTCAAGTGTGGTCCAGCGCCCGGCGGCAGGTGATCTCGTCGCCCGATCAGGATGTTCACGCCTGCCATTTGGCCCCCGGCTGCCCCGACGCGAAACCCCGCCGGGCCGCCAGAGCCCACTGACGCTGTCTTGGCGACCGTCACATCGGCGCCGACCCCGTACAGGGCGTGCAGGACCTAGGCCGTGTTCCAAAAGGGTGGGGTTGCTGATCTTTTAGTCGCGGGTGGTGATCCAGGTGATGAGGTCACGGGCGATGCTGGCCGGGGTGCCGGTGGTGGCGGTGTGCTCCTCACCGCGGACGGGGTCGGCGCGCTCGGTCTCGCGGGTGCCGTCGGGCAGAAGGCTCACGGAGGCGTACCAGCCGCAGGTCTCGCCGACTGGGGTGATGGTGACGAATGTGCCTGTCTCCGGTCCAGCGCCCGGATCTGGCAGCGCAAGCAGGCATCATCAGGGCTTGGAGGATGATAGTTCCCGCAGGTCCATGAGAGGTATATCGCAGGTCTACCGGAGGTCAATCGCTACGCGCAGCAGAGTGCCCTCTGGCCGACCTGCGATCCGCCAACACCGTGAGCTTCAGTACCATCCTGGATGCCGGGTCGCATCTGCCTCCATCCACGCCAGCAGCGGCGATTACGGACCGTATCTGCCGCATAAGCTAGCTCTGTGCCGCCGACCCGGCTCCGCGGACACCGCTGTCCCCGCACCGGTCCAAGATCGGCCGCATCCATGTTTGCTCCATGTTTGCTCGGATGTCCCGGTACGGGCCGGTAGCGGGCGGTACCACGCGGCACCCGGTCTCCCGGTTCGCTGTACAGCCCGGCAGGTCACAGCATTTCCCGGCACTACTTGACACCGCATAAACGGCAAACCAGCAGACTCTTAATCTGCGGGTTCGGGGTTCAAGTCCCTGGCGGCGCACCCATTCTGACCTGGGGTTTTACCGTCTCGGGTCATCTTTTTGATGCCCGGTTTGTCCAGATTTTCTGCCCGTGCTCGCTCCGTGCTTGCTCGGCGGTCGGATGTTGGCGGGCCCGGCGTCGGGCCGATTGGTCTAGACCAGCTGTTTGGACCCCTTCCGCTGCGGTTACGCAGCGCGATAGCAGCAGGCAGGAGTCGTGCGGGCAGGCTGCCACCCGCGGGCGGTGTCGCCGTGGCCATAGGTCTGGGCTGTCCAGCGCACTCAATCCGCACAGCCGTTGTCCGCCATCTCCCCTGAAGCATCCTGCCGGTACAGACACGTCCGGCTCATCATGCCCTGCCCGCTCACGGCGATCGCCGTCGACGCCATCTGGAGGTCTATCAAGGTACATCCCAGGTATATTCGCGCCCTGACCTGCCACTCCCCTGCCACGAAAGAGGAATGGGCACCCCGGGCGGGAAGCTAGCGCGAGGGCGGCCACACGCGGGCTGTGGCGCCGACGGCGGCGTCGTGTCCGGACCGCGCCGCCAGCGCGCCGACACGGCGCCGTCCGGCCCGGGACGGCCGCAGAATGCGGGCGTGGCCGCATCGCACGGGCTCGGCGCCGATCGTGGATTACCTGTCAGCGGTGGGCGCGGGCGTACAGCGCTATTGCGTGCGCTGGCTGGCGGCAGGCCGAGCGCGGACAGGGTGCACTCGGTTAGGCGGTCTTTGGGTGAACTCGAACTCCAGGCGGCTGTGGCGGTGGCGTCGTCACCGACGTTGATGGAACTGGCCCTTCGCGCCGGCCTACTGGCCGGCTACCTCCTGCGCAGCACCGCGGCCTGTTTCTCCAGCGGGAGGATCTCGGAGCCGAAATCCGGGTACGCGTCAAGCCAGCGCCGCAGTACGTTCTGCATGTCCGGCACGACGAGGTCGTCTAGGACGGTGGTGGCCACCGGGCTCAGTGACCCGCTCAGCAACGGCAGCGCCGGATAGCGGGCCTGGTGACCGGTGGCCGCGGGCGGCCCGTCAATGAAGAGGAGATCGATCCCCGTCAGGTCCTCCCATGCCCGCCTCGCGTACCACGAGTAGGTTTCGCCATCGAGGCTGAAGTTCTCCAGCGGGGCGTCGCGTACCTCGGCGAGATCGCCGACGTCATGCCTGGCCAGGATGTCGCGGGTCTTGCCGCCGAAAACCGGGTCGTGATCGAGCGCGATGATCCGCCCGTCGATCCCGAACCGTCGCATCGCTAGCGCGAGCCACAGCGTGGACGCGCCGCTGCCGCATTCCACGACCAGCGACGGCCGTTCGGTGATCACCAGGTTGACTAGCACCATGAGCAGGTCTGGCGACGCTGCCCAGCCCCGGGTGGCGGGCAGCACGTCGCTGGCTGGCAGCACGGCGCTCAGGTTCTGCAACGCTTCCAGCTGGCGGAATGTCTGCTTGATCTCCTTCTCGATCTTTTTCCCGATCTTTTTCTCGACGTCGGCTCCGACCCGCCGCACGATGTCGCGCGTGCCCTTGGTCTCGCCGGACAGGTTGCTGATCCGGCTGGCCAGGTCGAGGCTGTGCCGGATCAGCAGCAGCAGGCCGCCAAGCAGCGGCCCCAGCGCCATCAGTGCCACCGTCGGCACCGCGCCCGCGTCTGTTGCCAGCCCTAGCCCGAGCGCGCCAGCCAGCCACGCGGTGACCAGCACGGCTACTGTCTCGATGCGCACGAACTGCAGGATCAGTCGGCGCATGGCGGACTCCCTTATCCTGCGGCCGGTGAGGTCTTCACGCTGGTTTGAGCTGAGCTGGGCAGATGGCCTGCGGCTGATGGGGTGCCCGCAGGTTAAGCGGGCTTGGCCACACCGGCCCGGGGTCCAGCGCTTCCACCGCGGGTCGGCTTCGGCGATGGCGAGGTTGAGGGTTTCGAGTTCAGCGACGAGTTCGTGGAGCCGGCGGTGGTTGCCGAACCAGGGCTGGTAGTCGGCGAGTTGCTCGTCGGTCAGGATGCAGATGGCGGTCTTGCCGTCTTTCTTGCGAGTTCACTGGCGGTAGGGCCATGCAACTGGGGCGGGTCGGCATGGCAGCGGCAGTTCACGTAGCCGCAGCGGGTAATCCGGTCAGCTCGGGTGCCGGGCGGCGCAAAGCCCATCCTGGCGAGGCCGCAATCGCCGTCGCGTCGGCGGCTGAATTTTGATCCCGGGTGGCCCCGGGCTGCCAGTGGCGGACAGTTAAGTCGCAAGACGACCACGCAGGCCGAGAGCTGCCATCGCCACGCCTGCCAGCGCAATCACCGGACCGGCCACCGCCCAGAAGGTCACGCCGGACATGGCGCTTCCGCCGATGTCCCCCAGGCCCTGCAGCGTGAAGATGACTCCTGCCACCGTGATCAGCAGGCCCACGCCCACGAGCACAGCCCGCTTCACGATAAGTGCCTCTCCTCCAGGCCCACAGGATGTGAGCCCTCTCGGTGCCGTCACCTTGAGTACGGCCTGGCCGCCAGAAAGGATTCCAAAACTGGGGCCGGATCGCCGACAAATTCCGGCCGTTGGACACGGACACGGAACGGACCGGTGGTACGCAGCTGTGCGATCTGTAACCGAAGATCACACAACTGTCACAATCAATCCCGCCCTCCGCTCGGCCCGTAGTAAGTACCGAAAAGACGCCGATCCGGAGACTACGGAGGATTCAGAGCGAGATGAGCATCGCCGCGTTGTTCGCCTGGTTGCTCACCATTTTCGGCGGCATCATCCTCCTGATGATCTGGATCATCGAGTACGACAGCGAGTTCCAGAGCGCGGCTGCGACCCGTTTGCCTGTGCCGGTGATATCAGCTCATGCGCTGCTGGGCATGGGTGGGCTGGTGTTGTGGCTCAGCTACATTTTGATAGATCAGGAGCGGCTGGCCTGGGCCTCGGTCGCCGTTTTGGGCACTGTCGCCGTCCTGGGTCTGGTCATGGCGGCACGCTGGGTCCGGGTGTACCGCACCTTCGCTCACCCCGGCTCGTCACTTACGAGGAAACATACTGTTCCTCCAGAACGGAACTTCCCGGTGCCGGTCGTCGTCGCCCACGGCATCCTGGCCGTCACCACCCTCGTTTTGGTGCTGTTCAGCACGCTTGGCGGAACCTGACAGCCATAACCGCACGGCCTAGTACTACAGCCGCATGCTGTGATTTAGTGCGGCGTGGCTGCGTGATCTGGGGTCCTCGGGGGTCCAGTCTGGGACGATGCTGGATGTGATGGATGAGGCGCGGGTGCGGGCGGGTGAGGCGCATGCCGCGTGGTCGGAGTCGTTCAACGAGATGTTCGCGGGCGTGGCGGGTGAGTTCGAGAACGCGGGGTCGCGCAAGCGGGCGCGGGCCTACGTGCTGGGCTTGCTGTCGCATGCGGAGCGGAAGAACGGGTGGACGCTGGCGGAGTTCGCCGGGGACCTGACGCCGGACGGGATGCAGCGGCTGCTGAACTTCTACGCCTGGGACGCCGGCGCGGTGCGGGACGCGGTGCGCCGGTACGTGGTGAAGAACCTGGGCGACCCGTCCGCGGTGCTGGCGGCCGATGAGACGGGATTCCTGAAGAAGGGCCGGATGTCGGCGGGGGTGGCCCGGCAGTACACCGGAACGGCGGGCCGGGTTGAGAACGCGCAGGTCGGGGTGTTCCTGGCGTACGCGGCGAGCGATGGCGCCCGGGCGCTGATCGACCGGGAGCTGTACCTGCCGGAGAAGTGGACCGCGGACCGGGATCGGTGCCGGGCGGCCGGGATCGGCGATGAGGTGGCATTCGCGACCAAGCCGGCCCTGGCGCGGGACATGCTCGAGCGCGCGGTGCAGGCGGGGGTGCCGTTTGCCTGGTTCGCCGCCGACGAGGTGTACGGGCAGAACCCGGGACTGCGGGACTGGCTGGAAGACCACCAGATCGGCTACGTGATGGCGGTGCCGTGCAGCGAGCTGATCACTGTCGCCGCGGGCCGCAGGCGCGCGGATGCGCTGGCCGCCCTGGTGCCCGGCCAGGCGTGGCAGCGCCTGTCGTGCGCGGACGGGTCGAAGGGACCGCGGCTGTATGACTGGGCGCTGGTCGATGCTGCCAGCGGTGATCACCGGCTGCTGATCCGCAGGTCGCTGCACCTGAACGAGAAGGGCGAGCGGGAGCTGGCGTACTTCTGGTGCTACGCGCCGCGCGGCGCGGCGCTGGCCGAGCTCGTCTCGGTAGCCGGGGCCCGCTGGGCGGTGGAGGATTGTTTCGCCGAGGCCAAGAACGAGACCGGCCTGGACCACTACCAGGTCAGGCTGTATCAGGCCTGGTACCGGCACATCACCCTCTCGATGCTCGCGCACGCTTTCCTCGCCGTCACCGCGCACGCCCTGCGGCCCGCCCCCGTGCCACCGGACCCGCCGCCTGCCAGCGCGGACGACAGCCAGCCCGCTCAAAAGGGGACCCACAGCCTGTGGACAAACATTCAGCCCGCCCAGGACATATAGCCCGCCGCAGGTCATAACGGATGGAAACGGCGAGGAGATGATCCCGCTGACCGCCGCCGAGACCCGGCGCCTGTTCAACCTTTACACCCGCGTCACCCGCCCGGAGCAACACCACGAGCGCTGGTCAGACTGGCGCCGCCGCCACCAGGCCCGCGCCCGCCGGTTCCACTACCAGCGCAGGGTCCGAGGTCTCAAGGTGCGGCTGTAGTACTAGGCGCACCTTTGCGGAGGAGCGCGGTCCGGGCGTTGCGCACCGTCGCGGCCGGAGGTGCCGTGTTCGGCGCAGGCATCGCCTCCCGGTTCCTGGCCAGCTACCCGGACCGGACCTTCACGGCAAGCGGCCAGCGGCCTACGGACACGACGAGGCACCATGGCGTTACGTCACGGTGTGACCTCCCGTCCTGCTGGGGCGCACCGGAAGGCCGCGCTGACCGATCCTGACCGCGGTCTGCAGAATTTTTCCGGTCCGCGCCAGGCCGATCCGCTTCGCGTTACGTACTACCGGTATCTCGTTAAAATCCCGCTTCGAACGGAGACAGCCGATGCGCAGAAAAGTACTGTGGGCTTCCTTTGGGCTGGTGGCGGTGGCGCTTATCGCTGCGGCGTGCGGCAGCTCATCGACGACCCCCAAAAGCCCGGGCAGCCCGGCAGCGGCCGGCGCTTCCGCCTCGGCTACGGCGAGCTCATCCGGGACGGCCCTGAAAACGGCCACGATCGGCGGCGTGACCGTACTGACCAGCGCCAAGGGCTTCACGCTGTACTCGTTCGCCCCGGACACAGCGACCACCTCGAACTGCAACGGGGCGTGCGCCACATACTGGCCGCCGGTGAAAGGCCCAGCAACCGCGGGCTCGGGCGTCACCGGCACGCTCACCACGATCAAGCGCTCGGACGGCTCGATGCAGGCAGCCTACGACGGGCATCCGCTCTACACCTACGCCGCTGACACCGCACCGGGCCAGGCTAAGGGCAACGGGCTCAACCTGTCCGGCGGTGTGTGGCACGAGGTGACCGCCTCCGGCGGCGCGGCGCCAGCCAAGAGCTCGTCATCGGGTTCCGGTGGCGGCGGGTACTGAGCGGCCGGGCGACGGCCGGCTGCCGGAAGAGCACGAGGTGACGGAGCAGAGGCGGCCCGCCAACCGCGCCCGGGCACGGCTCGCACTGCGGCTGGCCGGGGGCGGGCTGCTGGTCGCGACCGGCGCGATTCACCTTGACCTGTACCTGACCGGCTACCGGTCGATCCCGACGATCGGCTGGCTGTTCCTGCTCCAGGTGATCGCGGCCTTCGGGCTTGGTGTCCTGGTGCTGGCGACCGGCGGATGGCTCGCCGCCGCGGCTGGTGCCGGGTTCGCCCTGGCCACCCTGGGCGGTTACGTGCTGTCGTTGTGGATCGGCCTGTTCGGGTTCAAGGAGGTCCGGACGACCGCGGGGATCGTCGCCGGGGTGATCGAGGTGGCTGCCTTCGCGGCCCTGGCCGGCCTGGCGGGCCTGACGGCTGCGCCCGGCAGCCGCCACCGGGCCGGCGGGCGCCTGCTGGCCAGCCTCCAGGCTGGCATGCCGGGCACCCGGGTGATCGCGGTCTCGGTGGCCACCGTGTCCGTGGCGGCGTTGGCGGTGCTGGGCGCTTCG
>Ga0302319_10003779_pt1 | contig 31397 bp, 18 predicted proteins | sample Bog_T0_2_FD_203319 | JGI IMG/M metagenome (GOLD analysis project Ga0302319, IMG submission 203319) | Peat permafrost microbial communities from Stordalen Mire near Abisko, Sweden - Bog_T0_2 | ecosystem: Environmental > Terrestrial > Soil > Wetlands > Peat | place: Sweden: Abisko, Stordalen Mire... | reverse complement strand
TTCGAGCGTGACCGCCGCCGCTCCGCTCAGATCTTCATCGTCGGCGACCCGAGGAATGTATCCCCGCTTGAGATATTCCGCCAGCCCCGGCCGCTCGCCGCATAAGCGGCTGTGCGTTCGTGGGTCCTTTGCACCACGAAGCATCGCAGCAAGGGCGGAGCGAGTGTCGAAACCAGTACCTCCGAAGGCGTAGATACTGGCGAGAATGGGACTCGATGGGTCCCCGACCATGACGCAGCTATCGTCATTGGCCACTCCCCAGATGGGCAACCCCCCTCCCTGTTCGGCATCCGCAACGAGAGACTGTGCCATGTCGCTGCCAACCTTTGGAAACAGCATGGTAATCAGTTGCACCTGGGATCGGTAGATATCCCATCCAGAGTAATTCGCGTACTGCACTCGCCCTTCAGCCTTGTGAATCCGATTGTCGAATCCAATGTAGTCTCCGTTTACATCGCTGAAGACTGATGGATGGAGCAGAGAATGGTAGAGCGCTGTATGGAAGACTTTCCGCTGCGATTCACTTCCACCCGATATTTGGATATGACCCAACGCTTCGTTCCAGGCGGTCCGCGCCGCACTGCGCACGCCATCAAAATTCCATCCGGGAATTTCCTGCTTGAGGTTCATCCCCGCATTCGCCGCGCTGACATACGACAAACCGACCTTGAGCACCACGTTCCGAGTGCCAGGCGGGAAACTTAAATAGCCTCCCGATCGTTGACCATGCATGGAACCGGGGGCTCGAGTGACTCTGAGTTCGTCAAAGGTTCCCGCCATGTTGGGATTGTCCTTCACCTCCAGCTCGAAATAGACGCGATAGTGATTCTCCTTGCCACAGAACTCATCGCTTTCCACTGAACCCGTCATTCGGTTCGAATCGACGCGAATTTCAGCACTGTTCACACGAGTCAAGTTCCGGCTCAGATCGACAAGAATCGTATGTGCACGCCCATCGGCCGGAAACTGCACGCGCGCAATTCCCGAGTGAACAGCAGCGGCTAATTCGACTTCAATGCCGCTATCCAGTTGCACGCTGTAATAGCCTGGTTGGGCAATTTGACTTGCAGGACTGTATGTTGCGCTATACGGCGCCGGGTGCCTTGGCTGAGGCTGCGTCGGAACTCCCGAGATTGGGAGAATCGGCACGTCTCCAAAGACGCTGCACCCTGGCCCACTCAAATGCGTCAGGCTGAATCCACGAGTGCTTTTGTCTTCCCAACGGTAAAATGTGCCGGGGATGCTATCCGGGCTCCAGTACAACATTCCAAAGGGTCGTACGGCGCCGGGCAGGGTGTTACCGAAATCTTGCAGGACGTTGATCGATGTGCCAATGAAAGGGTCCACTTCCGACGTCGCGTCTTGCGCCTTGCACAACAACGAGGCCGCGATCACAGAAAGTATCGAGAGATATTTGATTCCGGCATTGCTCAAATACTTTCTCCTTCGGGACAAGCCAGTAAAGCTAAGCGCGATCTTCCCATCTATCTTCGACACTCGCGAGTCGAATTAAACCTGCAAGCCACGGAATGGCTATGATGACTTCAAGGCTTCTCCGGAGGAACCGCATCCTGGCTGGCACCCCAGGTTTTGTTCGGTTCAGATCCCATCTGCAATCTCAGGGTGCCGCCCTGCATCAACGTCGAATGGTCGAACCACGGCCTGTTGAGAGGCTCATCGTTCAAAGTCGCGGACTGGATGTATTTGTTGATCGAGGAAACATCGTGCGCAACAATGCGAAACGTCTTCCCACCATCCACATCGATCTCGCATTCCTCAAAGAGCGGGCTTCCAAGCACGTAGTGTGGCCGGCCGGGGCAGACTGGATAAAACCCCATCGCGCTGAAGACATACCACGCGCTCGTTGCTCCGTTGTCGTCGTCGCCTGGCAGACCAAGCGGTTGGTCTGCGTACCACGTGCGCATGATTTGTCGCACCGACTTCTGCGTCTTCCACGGAGCGCCCGCGTAGCAATAGAGGTAGGGGATGTGAAAGGCTGGCTCATTGCCCTGCGGGTATTGCCCAATCAGTCCTGTCGAATCGGGAAACTGGGACAGAAAAACGAACTTAAGCTCCCCATCGTATCCTTCGGAGAATAGAGCATCGAGCTTCTTGATGAACTGTTCCCTGCCGCCAATCAGTTGAATCAACCCACCAATGTCGTGCTGCACCAGAAATGTGTTGACCCACCCGTTGCACTCAGTAAAATAGTCGCGGCCCGCCTGTCCCCCTGACCACTTTGGGTTAATCCCCTCAATGAATTCGCCGGATGCATTGCGCGGCGCCATAAATCCGCTGCGACCATCGAAGATCTTGCGATAATTCCGCCCGCGTTTGGCAAAATACTCAGCATCTTCTGACCTACTCAGTTCTTTGGCGAGTTCAGAAAGGCACCAGTCGTCGTAGGCCGCATCCAGCGTGACCGAAACCGACTGACGCCGCATCGCTGGATTGACTCCTTCGATGGTCTCCGCCTCGCCCTTTTGCAGACCAGGGTAGAATCCGCGATCGTAGTAGAAACGATCCAGGTCTGTGGCGGGTCCACGCGTATCCGGAAGCACTGTCTCGGCAGTCGCTACCTTGCGCAACCCCTCGTACGCCTTGGCCAGATCAAAACCGCGCTGCCCCTTGACGTACCCATCGAGAAACATCGACGCGGCATGATTGCCGTTCATATAAAGCAGGTCGCCGCGCATGTATGGGAATTGCGGCATCTTGCCCGACTCCTCATACATTCGTACATAGGATACGAGCATATCTTCGTGTCGCAGAGGTTCAAGAATGGCCGTCAGCGGGTGACGCGTTCGATAGGTATCCCATAGGTTGTCTTCAATGTAGAAGTGATGACCGTTTGCCTCATGGCCGGTGCGATCGAATGGGCCAAGATACCGGCCTTCCTCGGTAATGTCCTTCATGTACTGACATGACCTGTAAAGGCAGGTATAGAAGAGTCGCCGCTCCTTCTCTGTACCACCCTTCAAACGTATCTTGCCATAGAGCGAATTGCACGCGATTCTTGCTCGGGATTTCACAATTTCGAAGGTGTCCGCACCCACTTCTCGTTCCAGGTTACGTTTTGCCTGGTCGACGCTGATGTAGGAGAGACCGGCGCGAATCTCGACAACACCTACCGGCCTATCGAACTCGAGGACAAGCGCCAACGATTCATCCTCTCCCCCTGTTTCTCCGCCGTTGGGTCCAGAAATCATGCGGGCCGGTCGCGATGTCTTCCCGAAGATGTAACTCGGCACACCTTTTTGTTCTTCTTCGCCACTGAATGCAGAGTCGCCAACAGCTTTGTACTTGGCCGACTCCAGCGGTCGGATCACCACGACTCCGGACGACTCGGAAGGAAAGCTGAACCGGAAGAAAGCAGCGTGAGGAGCCACGGTATATTCCGCACGGATTTGAGAGCTTTCCAGGCGATAGGAACCGTAATATGGGCGGACTATATCGTGGTCATGATCCCATTCCGAGGTAACGGGAATGGACACAGTGCGCGCTGAGCCTAAGACCGCCATTATGGCAGACGCACCGAGTGAAAACCCCTGCATCGATGTGGCCAGGTAGATGTCGGTTACATCCTTTGCAACCACTGGCGAAATAACGGCAACGCCGTGCGGTACCTGCACCTCCGGAGCAACCGAAGTGAGCAGTTGCCCGATTCCGCCGATGTTTGGATCGACCCAGTCCACCGGATCAATGCGGAGCCCATCTTCGCTGCTTACCGGCCTGGCGCTCCTCGTTTCAGTTGCAGGTAGAGCCCTTGACACCGAACTTGCGGCAACGGCCCCCGCAGACAGCAGAAACTTGAGGATGCCGCGCCTCTCGCGCAAGTGTGGAAGCGATCTTCCCCTCGTGATTTGGCGAAGCCAGCGATCCAGCAAAATCACCCCATGCACTCCAAGTCTGCAAGATGAATCCAGACTAGAGCAGCGAGGCAATCAGCCGATGTGAGGATGGGCCGGATTTCTCTTACAAAATCATCATGTCGCGGAAATTCCGCGATGACCGGAGACGCAAACTCTAAACCGGCCTGGGAGTGCTTTCCCCCCATCGCTCACGTTCACCGAAGCGTGAACTTAGCCCTTCTGTATCTGCTTGCGATAGTCGCGCGGCGTGATTTGAAGGAGGCGCCTGAAGACCAGGCCGAAATAGCTTTGGTCGGCGAAACCCACGTCCTGTCCAACCCTCGTTATCGGAAGGTCAGTGGAAGCCAGCAGGGCCTGAGCTTTTGTGATTCGGAAGCGATTGAGGTAGGTGTCGAAAGACTGACCGGTTGCTTTTTTGAAGCATCGCATGAAGTGCGGCTTGCTCATGCCGACAATGTCGGTAGCGCAGGAAAGAGCAATGGGTTCAGGATAGTGAACGTCGATGTAATCAAAGAGTGGGTGGAGTCGCTCCAAGGTGCGCTGCCTGCGTTCGAATGCACCGGCTGTTGCAAACTGTCCCTTATAGTGATTGATCAGCAAGACCAGAATCATTTCAAGATATGTGCGAGCAACCAGTCTTGAGCGATCTGTTGTCGCCGGCAACTCTTTGTGTATTTGAAGGATCAGATTGAAGATTGTTGTTGGAAGTCCAAGCGTCCGGGGAATGACATGGGGAAAGCTCTCGTCTTGGAGGAGGAACGGCATGAGGTACTGAGCCTGTCCTCCAGTGCTGTCGGTGGCGCTAAGAACGCCGGGCTGAAGGTAGAGAACCACCGCACGAAACGGATGGGTACGGACCTCGCTCAGGCGATGATAGAAATAGCCATTGAGGACAACAAGATCGCCCTCCCCGATGATGAATTCGCGATCCTGTACCTGGTAAGCACCACTTCCGGAGTAAACATAAACCAGTTCAAAATAATCATGCCGCTTTAGCCGTATGTTCCTGTTCCTGCCAAAAGCGAAAAACTTGACGTCCAAAGGGAACGCAGGAGGAAAGGACCAGACATGCATCCCATCGGCTTTAGTCTGTGCTTCCACAACCGAGTACACGTTCTCCCACTGCATCTTCAATCCCGACGTTCTTTGTGCCAGCGAGTTTGACGCCATGGCTGAGTTCCCCAAAATTCGTTCCCATCAGCGGCATATTAGACATGAGAGTTTTGCGATCGTCAATTCAGTTTCAATCTTGTCCAGCCCCCTGCGCATCCGTCGGAATCCACAATCCAGTATATGCGTCTAAGCAGGAGACTTGCAGCGCGAACTGCCCTCGCGTCGTTGGCTATTAAAATCTCTTCCGTAGACAGTTGATCAGAAAACCCGCGACTTGCATCATGGTAGATTTCTCATAGTCATTGACGGAATCTTCAGAGTTCTACACATCGATTACAATCCCTGCAAATGGATTGGCTTCGCCTCACCGCAATTCTCGTCGTGGCTGCTCTCAGCTCCTCCGCACTCTCAGGGCAGTGCTCGGCTACCCCACAATCCGGTGGGCGGAGCCAACTGGATATGGCGGGCTGCCTGGCGGCGGGAGGCAAGCTGGATTTGGCTTCCAAGCAAATCAGACAATACCGCGAGACTCATCCGCAAGCTGTGGACGGCGCCGTTGCTGAGGCACAGTTGTTGCTCCTGGAAAATTACCTTTCAGACGCCGGGGAGGTTTTGAATCGGATATTGCTTGTTCATCCCCGCTCCGTCGAAGCGTTGACCCTTGACGCTGAGTTGGCCCGGCGCACGAACGATTCAGAAAAGACCGAGCGGCTCTTGATTCTTTGTACCAAGGTTGCACCGGAAGACGCTGAGACCTGGAAACGCCTTGGAAATTTCTATCTTCGCAAACAGCCAACCAATGCGGTGACTTCGTTTACTCATGCGCTGAATCTGCACCCGGACGACGCCTTGGCTCTTGCTGGTCGCGCCAGTGCGGAGGCCGATACGCAATCAGCGGCAGATGCGGCTCGCGACTTTGCCCGTGCGATTTCTCTCAATCGAAATTCCGCGCGTCCCGATGCAATGGTGGATTGGCTCTACGCGGAGTTTCTCAGTTCCCAGGGGAGGAAGCGCGAAAGCCTGACGGCCTACGATAGGGCGATCGGCCAGGATGCGTCGTTGATGGAAGCGTATCTAGGTCGTGCCAAAGCTGAAATGGCGCTGCAGGAGTGGACTCGAGCCGCTGCGGATCTCGAACGGATTGCCCCGGATCAGAAGTATGCGATCACGGCCCTGGCTCTGCTTGTCAAGGTATATAAAGGCCAGGGAAATCTGGACAAGGCGAGGGAGGTTTCGAAGCAATTGGAGCGGGTCTCCGCCGAAGACGATGCAACGAGGAGTATGGGCCATGAAATCGCGTACCGACTGGAGACGGCTGCCGGCCTGATCCGCGAGGGCAACTGTGACAAAGCAATCCAGATCGATCAGGCCCTTCTGGAAGCCCATCCAGAGGTAGCTTCCGCTCAGCTGCAATCCGGGCAGTGCTATTTTCAATTGGATCGTCTGGGTGAAGCGGAAACCGCACTCCGTGCCTACCTGGAGCACTACAGAGATTCCGCGGAAGCCCATTCCCTGTTGGGGCGGACTCTGCTGCGGGCAGGCAAGACTGACACCGCACGCGAGCAGTTCAGTGCAGCGCGGCTGATCGATCCGCTGATGATTGAGGCCTCGCTTGGTCTGGCCGCATGCTCCATACAACAACAGAAATACGAAGATGCTGAAAAGATCTTACGAGCCGTTTTGGCTTTTCCTGACGCCTCGACGCAGGCGCACCTGATGCTTGCCGAGTGCCTCTACAAACAGAATCGCCGGCAACCCGCGATGGAAGAGATTTCGCGGGCTCTTGCAATGGACCCGTCCGACAAGGATGCTTTGCGCATGAAATCGGCACTCGCCGCCAAGGTACAGCCATAAGTCCCATCTCATCGGGGACTCGCCACTGCGCCGTTTTCCGCCACACTTCGCTGATGCAAGGTCACAGCAACGGCATAAATCAAGATCGCCAGGTAGATGCATGCCTCGACGACATAGGACCGCTGCAGGCCAGCATGGTCCGCCACCCGTCCTTGCAGCACGGGCACAACCGCGGCTCCCAGAAACCCGACCGTCAATATTCCTGAAGCTTGTGCCTTCCAGTGGCCTGCCCCTCGTAGCGTAATCGCATAGAGTGTCGGAAAGAATATCGAAACGAAGAACCCCAGGGCCAGTGCGCCCGCTACGGCTGCGGTGCCGGTTGTGAACAGGAGCACGCACAGCGACATGAGCGCCGCTGCAAGGCTGATAACAAGGTGGATTTCAGGAGCAATTCTCTTTTGCAACCAGGCCGCGGAGAGCCTGCCGCCGGCAAACAAACCAAAGTAGATCGTAAACAGGCGCTGCGCTGTGTGCGACGAGATAGACGCAACATTCCCGCTCTCAACAAAATTCAGGAAGTTACTAAACAGAGATGCCTCGGCTCCCAGCACGAGGAAGATGATGCATGCGCCCGCGATGACTGCCGGGTTTCTCCAGGCACTACGCTCTCTTGCATTGGCCGAAGTCACTCCGGCCGAAACATCTGTAAAGTCGGTGAAGGAAGAGCGCATTCCGAAAGTCGTGGCGGCAACCACGGCCAGTAATGCGCCCAGCACGAGCAAGAGGCCGAGGATGCGAGGCATTTTGCTTTGAACGGCAATTGCGCTCGCGGGAAGGACGATTGATAGCAGGGCCGGCGCAATAATCTGTGCGATCGCACCGAGGGCGTTGCCCAGGTTTAATCGGCTCGACGACCCCGACGCCGGACCCAGTGCGCCGATCATCGGATTGCCGGCAATCATCTGCAGCGTGAATCCGGTTCCGATGATGCCAAAGCCCAGCAGAACGATCCAGTAGCGTGAGAAAACCAGCCCAGGGACGAGCAACGCTGTTCCTGCCGCATACATACTCATGGCAATGCCGAGACTACGCACGTAGCCCACTCGCTGGATAAATAGAGCCAGCAACGGGCAGAACACAAAAGGGATGCTCTTTGCCGTCACGACATACATCTGCTGTTGATAGCCGAGGTGGAAATACTCCTTCAGTTCCGGAAGAATTACGCTTTCAAAGCTCTGCGTCATCCCGCAAAAAAAGTAAATGAAGTAAACAAGGTAGAGCAAGCGCTCTTCGCCGGGTATCGCGAAACCACGGACGATGCCAGGCTTGAGCGTGCTTATGTCAGTCGCAGGCGGCTTCATGGTTTTGGCTTGTCGCTATCCGCGCCTTGATCTGCATACGGTTCGTTATCGCTGAAGATCGCCTTGTCGCCAATTTGATTTTCGATCTTTACGCCATAATAGCCATTGTTTCCGCGAATGATGGCGGATCGTGTCCCATGAGCGATGCGGATGCTGGGCGGTTGATAGCGCACATCCCGCCCATTGAAGCTATGCCCCGGATCGTGCAGCTTTGAACGAGCATCGAAGGTGGAATTCTGCACCTGCACTTTGCCGCCTTCGACAAGCACCGCGGCCTCACGAGAATCCAAATCGGATGAGAAATAACAGTCAGAGAAGGAGACGAAGCCATCGCCCTGGAGAACCGCATTGTGCTCGCTCGGTCCCCAGAACGCGGAGTTGACGAATCGGACACTACCGCTGGAATGCGGTGCTATCACCACCTGCGTACTCGCACCGATGTGGTGGCTGTCAAACTCGCCATTGGTGACCAGCAACCCCTGCGGCTGAATGGCTTCAACTAGAAATGCAATCTGCGTGGCGTCCGCGCCGATGCCGGAGAACTGTCCATTTGTCGAACCATTCGCGGTCTCGATAAAGCGATAGCCTGTCTTGGCCGGAAAAACGAATGTGTTGGTGACGTATTCCCAGTCGCTGCGGCCAAAGATGAAGGCTTCAAGGTTCTGTTGCATGTAGTTGAAGACCTTATCCCAATTCCCGGCGAAGGCACGGCTGGCCCAGAAATGAGAGCTGAACTGAACATTTTCCAGACGACCAATGTCCCCGGTCCAGTCGACAAAAATGCCGCGACGCAGTACGCAGCCGTGCACGCCCATGATGCGGTGGCGTCCGTTTTCAGTGGGCCCGGTGCGGATGCCATTATAACTATTGATCAACGTCACGTCGCTGATAGTCGAGTCGAACGACACCTCTTTGGCATTCGCTGGATTGGCGCGGATTTGAATGGTCCATGGATAAGGCTGGATGTTGTCGACAGTCTGTTCCGGGTAATAAATTGTTAGTCCGGCAATAGATGTCGAGCTGCGCATTTCAAGAAAGGAGGACGCGTTCTCATCTCCGCGCCCTTCGGTGGGCTCAAGAATGGAACCCGTTTGCGGCTCCCAGGATTGCGGACTCTCATTGATTCCCTTGAGGTGCACACCCATCTTCAACTCTAGATGACCGCGGCATAACCAGCGGCCCGGAGGAACAAGGACGATACCGCCCTTCTTGCTGGCCTCGTCGATAGCGTGTTGGATTGCGGCTGTGTTGTCGTTGGCGCCATCACCAACAGCTCCGAAACTGCGAATATCGAAGACCCCATCTTCGCTGTCTGAATGAGACGCTTGAACCGGACCAGCGAACAGGAAGACTGGGCCGCATGCAAAAATCGCCGCAACCGCAAGCAGCCGAATTGCCAGGTATCTCGCCATAGGCCACATCAAATCGCTTTCCTTTCTTCCCGAGGTTTGATGAGCAACACTCTGTCTCCGCCCGTGCCACAGTCGATCCCCACGTGTTCTCCCAGCGGCCGCGCCCAAAGCTCGAGACCTGTGGCTGGATCAATACACCTCACTTCGAAATCCGGGTCGAAGAAACCTCGCCGAAGGTAAATCATGCCACTGGCTGGGCAATAGACAACAGCAAGATCTCTCTCCAGAGAACAGGCTGCCGCGACAAACTCGAGGGGCGAATCGATTCCAGGCTGCACATCGAGCAATTCCTGGCAGGGACTCAGGCTCCACCACGCAACAGACTTCAAGATTGCGTGCAAATGCGACATGCCCAAGCTTCCGGGAAATCCGATAGCTTCCCTCCAGGTTTGAGCCGTACCGCTTGCGGGATGGTTCAGGGGAACTGCAGGAGACTCCTCCCAGCTCCAAACGCCATGGGCTCCATAAGAAACGCCAGCAACAGGCGCGGCCAGAAGACTCCAATAGCAAGCGCGCCTCACTGCAAGAGCATCGATCTTCTCCGGCCCTGGCACATCCAGCGGCAGATGCCCCTCATAACAGGTCTCCAGATCGATGGTCGGCATGTTTCTGGAAGAGATTGCCTGACCGTCAGAGTCTCTCTGTAATCTTTCGTTGATCCAGCGGGGGCTTTCAGGGCCTGTCCATTGACCACTCTGGTAGCCATTGAAGCTGTACCACGGCTCGCCCTTAAATTCTTCGTCGACCCAAAGTCTTGCGGAAGGATGCATGGTGGCGAGTCGGGGAGAGTCTACAAGCGTTGCGCGTCCTACGCGCCGCCAGCGCTCGGCTTCCGCGCCGAGGTAACTCCCGTCTGCGGCCAGAATCCCTACCACTTGGTGCGCTCCATAGCGGCTCACAAGGTAGCGTATCAGTACAACGAGTTGATCTTCTTTGAGAGCGGCGCCTGGATTGAGATGAATGTCATGCTGGTTCCATGTTGCCGCCCAGGCCAAAACGGGCGCGGCGACGAGTCCAAAGTCGTTGATGCGATCAATCCGCTGATCAAGCCTATGAAAGAAAGCCGGCTCAATCCGGATCCTCTGCGGATTCGTATACGCCGTGCGCCCCTCGGTATCGGTTGCGCCGCCAAGCCAGTGCGTAGCCACAAACTGGATGACACTGAACCCCTTCATCCGGCGATCGGCGAGATAGTCATCCCAGTCCCCCACCTCTGCTTTGAGAGGGCCGTTCCAAGCAGTATCCGCAAGCCAGAAGAACGGCGTCCCGTTTCCGTATTCGAGATGGCGGAGATCGGCGGAAACCCGCAGTGGTCCGTTGATGAGCCAGTCGTTCGATGACGCTGCCTCGATGCACTCGAACTTGCCTTGCTGGCCGAGTAACCCGGTGTCGTCCGTCTGCGAGCAGTATGCGCGCCACGACCAGTGCCCTGTTTGAGGTGGAGAAAACCGGACGCGCCAGCACCGCTCCCCGTCCCAGAAGGCATCTACCTGGAACACGCCCGCTTCGCTGATGAATTCAACCGTGACCCGCACATCCTGGACTGGATTCTCATAGGCGAGCACACTTTCAAACACTGTCTCAAAGCGAGAGTGAATAGGGACTTGGATCACCCAAACAACCTTAATGGGATTACGCTCCTGCTGGCTATGAGAATCCCATCATCCATTCTGAGAATTCATGCTCCGCGAGAAAACCCTGGGACGGGAGGTAGCCGACACTCGTGAATGATCGTTGCGTTTGAATTCCCTGCCAGTTTGTTATAGAAGCAAGGGTGCACCGGCGTTAGCCTTCGGGCAGACAGCGGCGGTTTCCATTTGACGGGCGATGATCGAACCGCCAGCGGCAATCTAACATTTTCAGAACTCTGCAAACTCAAGGTGATCCGATTGTTTTTTCCGGTTGATTTCTTTCCCATGAGCCGCCGCAAGATGCTAGGCCTAACTGCCGCTGCCGCCACCTCGATTTGCTGGAACAAACTGGGTGCGTCCACGCCGGAGCAACCAGACCCGAAGACGAATGAGACCGTCAGAATTGGCAACGCGTCCGGCGTTCTCTTGAGCTTCGAACGCCGCGGTCTTCAATTCTCTCTGCAGCAGATCCAAAGACAGACCCAGCCGCCAATCCTATACGGGGATTTGGCAGTAAAAACCGCCGGGCCTGGTCCAATCGGCAACCCGCTGACCCTCGTAGTCCTGAATGGGCCTCAACAAGGAACCTATGGCATGCACACATTTGAGTTGACGCAACTGGAGCACTCCTCAGCGCGGTTGATGGTGTATTTGCGCAACATCAAATTGCCTATTCAACTCGGCTTGGAGATCACCGTTGAAGGGGATGTTGTCGAGTGGCGAGGCCAGGCAGTTTGGAACGGCCCCGAAGATGTGGACGTAGATTTGTACTATCCTCTCTTGTCGCGTGTCCGCTTCGATCCCGCTGGCAGCGACCGCCTGGTCTCCGGAGAGCTCTCCGGGGTGGAAAAGCCCCACGTTGCCGCGCTGAACTATTCTGCGACTTACCTTGGTGGCTTGTCTTCGCCCGTATTTCTTGTGGAAGGCGCGGGGCGTGGGCTTGCCTTCGTCGAAGACAGCCGCGCGGATTTTGCGGCAGATCCCGGAGCCTGCCGACAGCGCAGTGCTGTTGTCGGAACAAAGTTCCCTTTGCCCGACGATGGCGATACGGCCCATGCGCTGGCTCCGGGCGAGGACGGCCCATTCCTGGGCTGGCGTCATCGTCGCTTGCTCTTAGGCGCTAAGCGGTTCGGCGGCCAGGCAGATTACGATGAGGCCGAATCCCACGGAGCATTGCCTCTCACCAAACTGGGCGACAGCTTGGATATCGGACCGATCCTGAGCTACGCCTACACAGGCACCTGGAAGACCGCTGCGCTCTGGATTCGGCAGCAACGGCAGTGGGTTCCCTTCCGCTCCAGCCCGGCAAGGTGGTACCGCGATACAACCATCCTGTCCGAGGAAATGCCGGACCGTCTGCTGCGTACCGGAAAGTCTTTGTATGACCTGCCACTTTTGCTTGAGGAGCGTCATGAGCTCGGCAGCGACATGATGAGCATTCCAGGATTCGCCGAGCCTGAGATTATCGGGACCCAGGAAAACATGCTCAATCGAGGCGACTACTTTTATCCTGCGGAGAATCTGGGCGGCTGGGAAGCGATGCGCCGAGGCGTTGAAGCTACACACAGGCAGGGTGGTCACGTGCTGCTGTACGTTGAGGGATTGATCGTGTGGAAGCGCTCTCGGATCGGCCGCTCCAAGGCCAGCGACTGGTCCCTCATGGACGCAGATGGTAAATACACTGAAAACTACCGAGGCTTTTTCGATATGTGCCCCGCGGAAGCCGGGTGGCAAGACTGGTTTGCCCGCACACTTGCCGATATCGTTCGCACCACGGGCGTGGATGGCTTTTTCATGGATTCGATGCTGGCCACAGACAACCACCGCTGCTTCAATCCCAAACACGCCCATGCGCCGCAGCCGGATATCTGGAACTGGGGTCTGCGCCGGGTTCTCCAGCGTGTACGGGAAGAGGTCGACAGAGCCGACCCCAACACCATCCTCCTCTGCGAAGGCGCGGGTGACCTGGCGCGAGAGTTTACCGATGGTTCGTTGTCGCATGGCCATGCATGGTCGCGCATGACGTTTACCATCCCGCTTTCACGCTTTCTGCATCCCCAGATGCGCGCTTTCGAGGCAGACGGCATGCAGCCGCACGCATCGGATGCCCCGCGCTGGCCGGTGAAGAAGCCGCTACTCTGGAATGCTGTGCAGGGATATCGCGTCTTCATGGAAGTGGAGAGTCACGAGGAGCTGACCTCCCTCGGCCGTCGTGTCCGCGAATACTACGATCTTTATCCGGAGATTTGCGATGCTCCAGTATCTTCGTGCGACGTGCAGGCCACAAATTGCATGGCTCAGTGGTTTGATGGTTTGCCATCGATCGTCACCTGCGGCAACGATTCAGATTCCGGGCGGCTCGGGACCCTGGAGTTTCCCGCAGCCACGCGAGTCGCCGTGCTGTTCGACCGGCGCGACCAAAAGCGGATTCCGGTCGAGTCCTGTAAAGCTCAATTCACGATGGAACCGTGGGAGTATCGAGCGTTCGAGTTACGCGTCTAACATGTGGCTCAATGGCACATCGAGTTATGGCAAAGTAATCGTTCCATTCAGCGGCAAACTTTCCGAGGAGTCTCCAACCATAATCGTGAACTTGCCGGGGTCTACGCGCCACTCTTTCAACTGCACATCCCAATAGGCAAATGCACGTCGATCCAGTTGAAGGCTCACACGCTGTGTTTCCCCGGCTTTCAGGCGGACCTTCTTGAACCCCTTCAGTTCCTCTGCAGGACGCTCAATTTGTGCCGATGGGTCGCCAACATAAAGCTCTGCCACCTCCGCGGCGTCGCGCAGACCAGAGTTTTTCACGTCAAATGAGACATCGACTCTCTGAGCCTCGATTGCCTGAGCCGCATCGATCTTAAGGTTGCTGAATGAAAACTTCGAGTAGGACAAACCAAACCCGAACGGGTAGAGCGGCTCCTTATGCCGGGAGGTGTAGTATCGGTATCCCAGGAAGACTCCTTCGGTATACTTCACCCTCGGAGTCTCTCCAGGCGAAGCCGGTGGTGCGAAGTAGCTGTCGTGTACCGGATTGTCCTCCCATGAACGGCCAAAGCTGATTGGAAGCTTCCCTTCTGGCGACCTTGCGCCAAAAACGATTTCAGCAAGCGCAGTGCCACCCTCCTGGCCCGGATACCAGTTCAGCAAGAAGGCAGGCACAGCGCCAATCCAACCGTGAGTGTCCACTTCTCCGCCGGAGGTGAGCGCCACAATGGTCTTTTTGTTCGCCTTGCACACCGCCTGAATCAAGGCATCCTGCCCGAACGGAAGCTTGTAGCTGCGATCGAATCCCTCGCTCTCCCCCGGAGCGTCGTAGCCCACGGCAACCACCACTGCATCGGCCTCCGCGGCGACCTTCAAGGCCTCAGGAGTAACTAGTTCCCCCACACCGCGCATACCAAAGCTTATGCGCGGATCGGCTGCGCCAGGCAGGTAATCGAGCGTGATGAGGGCGGCCTTGTCCTTCTCAAGATGAACCGCGGCAGTTTGCGGGCCCTGGTTCTCTCGCGACACCTGCTTCATCGCCTCTTTGCCATCGATCTTCAAGACGTACCCATCCGACGCCGTAGCGGCCACTACAAGCAGGTGCTCCCCGTCGACCTGCGGCATGTAGACGGCCGAGTAGCGAATGCTTTTCTTGATCCCCCCGTCTTCACTCCAGGCCAGTGGCTTCCAGCTTGCAATGTGATCGACATAAGAAATCGCCGGCGTGCCTGTGAAGTCGCGACTGGGGAAGGTTTCCTGCTTGATCGCTCCCCGGCTTTCAGAAACTGGGCCCGTTGTCGAAGTGAAGTGCGTTTCATTGAACAGATCATCGAGAGACGGCAGTCCCGGAGAATAAAGCACCCTGACGCCGGGGACCGAGCCCAGCCCCTGCAAGATGCTGCCAGCCCCATACGGAGTGACCGTCGAACTGCCTCCACCGCCGCCAACCGCCGGCCACGCATTGGGTCCGATTACCGCCAGAGTGTGTATGGTCCTTGCATCAAGCGGAAGAACTCCGTGCTCATTCTTCACAAGAACAACGCCTTCGCGGGCTTCGTCCAGAGCCGTCTGAATTCCCTGCTGGTTATAGCGGGAAAACTCACCCGCTTCGGCCGGTGGGTCCAGAAATCCAAAGCGAACCGCGGTTCTCAGAATCCTGCGCACCTTGTCGTCAATTTCGCTTTCGGGCACGATTCCCTGCTCAATGGCCGGCATGAGCGTCTTCTCGTTCATAAACGCAGCCCTGGGCATCTCCAGGTCGAGACCGTTTTTTGCCGCTGCCACACCGTCATAGGTGGCTGCCCAATCGGACATGAGAATCCCCTCGAAGCCCCAATCGTCCTTGAGCACCTTCAGGTTCAACCACGCATTTTGTGTAGCATGGACTCCGTTGATCGGGTTGTAGGAGTTCATGACTGCGCCCACATGCGCCTCGCGCACAGCGGCCTCAAAGGCGGGGAGATAGATCTCCCTCATGGTGCGCTCATCGGCATCGGAGCTGACGCCATGGCGATCGTACTCCTGGTTATTCAGCGCGTAGTGCTTGACCGTTGCCACCACACCCTGGCTCTGAACGCCCTTTACGTAGCCAACAGTGATGCGCGCCGCCAGATAGGGGTCTTCGCCGAAGTACTCGAAGTTGCGTCCGTTCATGGGAGCCCGATAGATGTTCACTCCAGGTCCGAGCAGAAACTTCACGCCGCGCGCAAGCGCATCTTCCCCCAGCCCTCGACCTACGCGTTCAGCCAGTTCCGGATCCCACGATGCTGCCAGCGCAATACCCGCTGTATATGCGGTTGACGGGCCCCATGTGCGAACTCCCACCGGCCCATCGGACATCCGAAGATGGGGAAGCCCGATCGATGAGACTGCGCGGATGTACATGCCATCATCCCCGCCGATCAGGCTTATCTTGTCCGCAAGCGTGAGCTTGGCAATCATGGCATTCACACGCTTCTCAATCGCCGGCGAGTCCGGCACAGGAGCCCGAGCCAAGGCATTGGACGATGCGCCGAGCATCGACGCGCACAAAAGCAGGCAAAAGCAGGCAGTGGACTTCACGTCGATGGCTCTCCTCATTTGCCCGCCAAAGCGAGCGGCTCAGTCACGTTCAAAGCTGTTCCGCGGAAGACCACCTCAGCATCCGGGCTTGCTTCCGAATCAACACCGACGCCACGTCCCGGCCTCACCCACACAATGCGAAACGTCTGCCTGGGGGACTCGCTCTTGTATCTTCCCTGCCGAGGTCCGATGGTGAGCGTCCGAGTCGCCTCATTCCAGCGAATCGGAGTTGTGGCGTACTCCCCCTTTTCGTAGTTGTAGGTCGCCCCGTCGTCTTCGTAGAGCGTGATGTCCCCATCCGCGCCCGGGTAAACGCGGACTTCAATCGGGCCGGAGACCTGTCCAGCAAACTGCTCGACCGGACCAAGGGGTAATATCGATCCAGCCTTCAGGAAGAGAGGAATCTTGTCCAAAGGAGCCTCCGCGACAATCGTGCGTCCTCCGGCTTCGCGTGTCCCGCTCCAAAAGTTGATCCAGCCTGGCTCCTTGGGAAGATACACATCGCGATGCGTCGCGCCGGGCTGGGTTACCGGACTCACAAGCATGGACGGCCCAAACATGAACTCATCGCCAACATCGGCAACTGCCGCGTCGTCGCGATAGTCAAGCGGCAACCCGCGCATCAGTGTGTAGCCGTCATGCGTGACGCGCCATGCAGTTGAGTATGTATAGGGCAGGAGGCGGTAGCGCAGTTCATCGTATTTGCGAAACGTCGATTCGACCTCAGGACCGTATTTCCATATCTCCGTCTCGCTGTTATTTCCGTGAATGCGAAACAGCGGGCAGAACGCGCCGTACTCAAACCAGCGCGTCAGAATCTCGTGATAGCCGGCGGATTCATGCTGGTAGTCAGGCCTGCCGAATCCGCCTACATCGGTTGTCCAATATGGAATCCCACTGGCGGTAAAGTTGAGACCCGCGGGAATCTGAAGTCTCAAATCCTCCCATCCCGCCCCAATGTCACCAGACCACGAAGCCGCTGCATGGCGCTGTTGCCCTGCATACGCCGCCCTGGTCAGGATGAAGACCCGCTGGTTGGGCGCCGCGCTTCGTTGCCCTTCATACACCGCCTTCGTCACATAGAACGGATACGCATTGCGAACGAACTCGCCAGGTCCCATGAAGGTCTTGTTCCCTTTCAGAACGTCGAACTCAGGTTCGGTGGCGTCTAGCCACCAGCCATCCACACCTTGCCGAAAAAGCCCGTCACGCATATGCGACCAATAAAGCTTGCGGGCCTCGGGATTGAACGCATCAAACCACTCCGTACCGGGAACCAGCAAAGATGCGGCTTTCATCTCGTTGTAGATGGGAGTATCGCGGTCGAACTTCGACCAGACTGAGATGAGGAATTGCAGATTCTCCGCATGGAGCTTGTCGATCATTTCCTCAGGCGCGGGATAATGCGCCTCGTCAAATCGCATAGCATTCCAGCCGTACTTACCCCAGTACTGCCAGTCTTGAATAATGCCATCGACCGGAATATTGCGATAGCGAAAGCCCTGCGCCGCTTCCAGCAACTGTGCCTGGCTGGAGTAGCGTTCGCGGCATTGCAGAAACCCGTACGCCCACCTGGGAAAGATCGGCGCCGCACCGGTAAGCACGCGATACTCCGCAACAACCTTGTTCAGGTCTGGGCCATAAAGGAAGTAATAGTCGATCGCATCGCCAACCTCCGAACGAAAGCCTGTCAGGTTCGACTCGGATGGCCCTTTGATAAACACTGAAGCGCCTTCGCTTCCGCCCGTCATCGTCAACGTGTATCGAGTGTGTGCAGCCAGTTTCAAACGCCCGCTCACCGCATAAGGAACCAGGTAGCCGGTGAGATGAGCGACAGTCTCATCGTTCACCTTGAGCGCTATATCATCGCGACCAGTACCCCCAGCGGCCAGAAAACCGTAGACGCCTTCATCCCCTGTTGTGAAATCCGCCTTTCCGGCTTTCGCATCGATCTTGACCTCATTATCCGTAGGGTTGAAGTCCGTCCGCGCAGCATTATTCCAGAACACCCCATAGCCTTTATTCGACAGGACCACCGGGATCGCAATCTGCGTATCCACTTGCTGTATCCGCACCGGAATGCCGCGCCAATTCATGAATCCTTCCTGCCGCTGTCCAAGACCGTAATAAGCCTCGCCGGGCGCTGAAAGGAACATCTGCTCAGGCTTGTAAGTCGCCTCCCCCGCAACGCTCGTTGGGGCTAAGCTTCTCCCACCCTGCAGCGGCTCCTCCAGAATCGCCGCACCGTTTCTGTCCAGGAATCGAAGCCGCCCAGACTCCTTCGAAACAACCACTCGCAGGGAAGCAGTAGAGAGAGTCAGTTCCCCCTTCCCATCGTTCGATTTCGCGCCAGCGTGCGAGCACTTCTCCAACGCGACCGGCACACGCACCACTGGAATGGTCTTGCCAGGGGCGAAAACCACATGAATGACCGAATCGCTGCAAGCGTCAACATGCAGCGTGCCGCCCTGCAAATGCACCAGAAGTTCCTGCGATGGCCTTTTCCCTGCCGGTGGCGGAACTCTCTGGGCCATTGCCTGCAGCACGGACGCGGCGCATAGAAACAGGACAAATATTCGGGAACGCATGAGCCAGCCTTATAGTATTTTTCAGCGAATCTGATTAACTAACCGAGCATAGATGCTGAAACTCCGTCGCTCTGTAAGAATCGCTCAAGGAACTCTAATAAAACTACCTATCGTGCCGTAGAAATACATGGCGCACTGTTCGCTAGGTTTGTTATAGTTCGGCAGTCGATTTCTTACCTCGATGCGGGGTGCCCTTGAGCGTCAACAGAGATATAGCCTGCGACGATACGTTTCTGGTCACCGAGACACAAGTGAATGCCGATGGCGTCCACGTCTGGCCCTTCGACCCATCCTTCCCCGTGGATGCCCTGCAACACAGCCTGAGCGGGACCCGGCCTTTCCGCATGAATCGGCACGACTATTTTGAACTCGTCTACCTCATCTCCGGAGAGCTAGTGTGGCAGGTTCAAGACTCTTTTGTAACCGAATCGGAAGGCGACCTGTTCGTGATGACCAGCCCCAAGTTCCACAGGGTCACGGAGCGATCGGGCGCCAAGGTCGAGGTGCGGTCGCTATTTTTCGACCGTAACCTTCTTGCCTCAGCTGCGGGAAGCGATTTTGAGTATCTGGATTACCTGTTCACCCAAGCATCGAATCAGCGGCACCTGGTTTGTGCTGACACACATTTTCCTCGCGAAGTGGAGCAACTCATTCGAGAGATCGCCAAAGAACTGCCGGCAAGAAGCGACCGCGCCCGCTTATGCGTCAGGACCTATGTGAAGATGATTCTGGTTCTCTTGATGGACCAAGTCGCAGTCCCCGGCCCGCGTCATTCCACCGCGTCGCGGCGTCAGGGATCGTTGGATCGCCTGAAGCCGCTGTTCGAGACAATGGAGCGCAACTACGCAGGCAGAATCTGCACGGAAGACGCAGCCGCAATCGTAAACATGAGCCTGTCGACCTTCCGGCGCACGTTCATACAACTCACCGGGGAATCCTTCGTGCAATACCTCAACACCTTTCGGATTGCGAAGGCTCAGAAGCTGCTGGCCTCGACTGACATGCCCATATCCGAGGTTTGCCTGGAAGTCGGGTTCTGCGATCAAAGTTACTTTGGCATGATCTTCCGGAGGCTCACAAAAATGACGCCTCGCAGCTATCGACAGAACATCAACGAAAGTATCGAGCGGCAATCAACGAGCGGTTCCGCTTGCACGGCGCCGCAGCCTGCGGGACTGGTAGACCATCCTTTCTACAAAGGCGAGCTGATGCTTTCGTCAGCATTTGATTCGATGCGCTTATAGAACCGAAGGTGACTTGACGGTAGTCTGAACTCCGCACACCGTTCCTGAAGACCCACCTGTGCAAGGACTACCGATGACCTTCAAGTTTCTCAGCTTCACCCTCGCCTCTCTTTTTGCATGGGGAACAACATGCACTGCGACCGCGCAATCTGCTGCAAATGAAATTCAGATCTCCGCGGGCAGCCACGATTCGGCAACGCCCTTGAAGCATTTCTGGAGTAACACCGTGGGCGCCGGGCGCGCAAACGAAGGCCTGCGCGCGGCTTGGCAGGATCAGCTCCATATGGCGGTGCAGTACGACGGATTTCGCTATGTTCGCTTCCACGGACTGTTTCATGACGATATGTTCGTGTATCGCGAACAGGACGGTGTTCCGGTCTATAACTTCCAGTATGTCGATGACCTTTTCGATCGCATGCTGGCGAATGGGGCTCGTCCTTTCGTCGAACTCGGATTTTCCCCATCCGCGATGGTTACCGAGAAAGACAGCACGGGATTCTGGTGGAAGGGAAATGGTTCTCCTCCTGACGACTATCAAAAGTGGGCGGAGCTGGTGCGCCACTTTCTCAACCATTGCATCCAGCGATACGGCGCAGACGAGGTCAGGAACTGGTACTTCGAGGTCTGGAACGAGCCTGACCTGCATGGTTTTTTTACCGGCACACAGGCTCAATACTTTGACCTGTACAAGACAACTGCGCTCACCATCAAGCAGGTCGATCCGCAGCTACGCGTGGGAGGACCTGCAACCAGCAACTTCCATCCAGACCCGGAGATCCTCAAGCGGGCAGTAGCTGCGCGCGCTGATCTGGAGAATCTGTCCTGGCGTCCAACCTGGCTGAATGACTTCTTCAAATACTGTGCCGACGACCATCTGCCGGTCGACTTCATCTCGACCCATCCATACCCGATGGACTTTGCGCCTGAAGAAAACTCCAAGGTGCTGTTACACCGCGGGGTCAACTCCACCCACGACGATCTGCTGTTGTTGCGAAAACTGGTCGATGCCAGTCCCTATCCTCATGCTGAAATCCATCTGACGGAGTGGAGCTCTTCTTCTTCATCGCGGGATCACACTCACGACTCGCTACAGGCCGCGACCTATATTGTGAAATGCAATCTGGACTCAATCGGCCTGGTCGATTCGCTCTCTTACTGGACATTCACAGATGTCTTTGAGGAGCAGGGTGCGGGGGACAGTGTTTTTCATGGAGGCTTTGGAATGATTAATTATCAGGGCATTCCGAAACCCGTGTTTCACGGCTACCGCTTCCTGAATGCGCTAGGCGATGAGCTGTTGGCCAGGGCTCCGGGAGCTGTGGTTACCCGCGACTCAAAAACCGGAAAGCTTGCCGCCCTTGCATACAACTATCCGCCGGAAGTTACGGTCGCTCTTCCCGGCACTCCCTCGCTTACTGAGGCCGACAAGATGACTGAGGCAGGCAGCTCGCGCGAATTATCGCTGACATTGACTGGGCTCACGCCCGGCGCTCCATTCGAAGTTGAGATTCTCGACAAGGGGCACGGCAACACGACAGCTGCCTGGGAAGCGATGGGCAAACCGGATCCCCCGACTCGCGAGCAGACGGCCGCATTGAAAGCTGCGGCATGGAACACTCAAAAGGAGCTTTTGCAATCCGATGCTAGCGGAACATTGACGGTTCGGCGGCCATTGCAGGCCTGGACCCTGCTGCTGGTTCACCAACTGTAGCGCGCAGTTCGCATCAGCGGGCAAGCAGCGTTCGCAAGAACGCTGCCCCCTCTTGCGCAATCGCATCTGGCGATGGTGCCAGGTCGCGCCAGATGGCAGCCGCTGCTGAGATCTCGGGCTGATTGAATCCGAAACTCTCAATCGTCAGGTACCCGCCGTACCCGGTTTCATTCAAGACATCGACCATTCCGGCAAAGTCCACGTGCCCACTCCCTGGAATTCCGCGGTCGTTCTCGCAGGCATGTACATGGCGAAGGCGGTGTCCCAAGAGGCGGCACGCCTCAGGAATGCTCTTCTCTTCGATGTTGGCGTGAAATGTATCCAACAGAACGCCGATGCGGGGATGACCTACGGCATCGCAGAGGTCAGCTGCATCAGAAACCGTATTCAGGAAGAAGGTTTCAAACCGGTTCAGCGGCTCAATTGCCAGCGTCACCGCGTTCCTTTCGAGCACTGGAACAAGCCCCTGAAAGCATTCCACGGCCCAATTCCATTCATCCAATGTTCGCCGCCGTCCAGGCAAATACCCGACGGGTGCATAGACAGGCCCCGACAAGAGCGTCGCACCGAAATCGGCAGTGAGTTGGACACACTGGGCAAGGTGCTCTTGAGTTTTGGCCCGCACCGCGGAATCGCCATCGATAGCGCTCAACCCCGGGGGCAGGATTGCACAAATCGTGCAATCAAGGCCGTTGGCGTCAAGCTCCTTGCGGATCGAATGCACATCAAACTTGGATGGGTCGAAGACAGGAATCTCAAATGCGTCGAATCCGTATTCTCTAACTCGCGGCAGAATGTTGAAGCAGGAAGGACCGAACTTCGCTGTCCATAGAAATGAGTTGACGCCAATCTTCATCTTGCTTCTCCCAGGGGATGCCAAACGGCACGGCTGCCATCGATACCGCACTGGTAGCGGAGGGCCTCAAGACAGTGCGGCTCTGAGCCGTCGGCCCGCATCACCCATACGGAACGCTTGTCCGCTCGGCGCTCGGCGTAGGCAAGCTGCATCCGATCCGCATGATTCCAGAAATCCTCATCGGTCAAACGAAAGGAGATCCATTGCATGTCCGGCGACCATGCCGCGCAGGTCGCGAATTGCCCCAGTTCTGTCAGTTGCCTGATTTTCCTGTTTTCCACCGTGACACAAAACAGCTCAAGAACGTCACCCACCGAATCGCTGTACAGAATGCTCTCACCGTCCGGGGAAAGGGTCGGAGTCACGGCGCCTATTGGATTCTCGTGCGAAGTAATCTGGGTGGCTTCCCCACCGTTTACCTCCATCAGAAAGACGGCATACCCCGTGCTTAGGTACTTGGTGAAAGCAAGCAGTTTTCCATCCGGAGAAATATGCGGATCACGGCCTTCGCCGAGGACCCGAGATTCCCCGCCATGCGCATGGATCTCACACATCAGGGGCGGCTCGCAACCAGCAAGCCCGTAGACGATCCGTTCTCCATCTCCAGACCAGTTCGGAAAATATACGACACGCGGAGCAAGCTCATACGTCAATTGCCGAACATTGCCGCCATCTGCATCCATGGCATAGAGGTTGTACGCGCCATCCCTGTCGGAAGTAAATGCGATCCTCGCTCCATCCGGCGACCAGCTTGGATAACGCTGATGAGAGACCGGATTCCTTGTCAGATTAATCGCAGTGCCGGTATACGGATCGACGCAAAAAATCTCAGTATTTCCTGTGCGAACGCTGGTCGTTAGAAATCGATGACCGGCCAGTTCGCCTGAAAACTCCGCCGGATTCGCCCGCGCCTGGGTCAATTCAGTGATCGGCTGATTCATTTCTGTGCCAATTTACTCTCAAAATTGGGCAATGTCACAACCTCGCCCGCACGCAGCGCTGACTCATGCGCACAGATACCGGCGCAAGTCCAGTTCAACGATTGGTAGACATCGGGAAACGAGGGCCGCCCTTCGAGTATGCTGCTGACAAACTCATGGACCAAGTGTGGGTGTGAACCGCCATGCCCCCCGCCCTGCGTGAATGACAAGTGTGCATTCTCCGCGTCGTAGACTCCCTTTTGAGTGAATCGGCGAATCGGCTCGGGAAGCAGCCGAGCATAGTCCGGAACCGCGGTTCGAGACGGCTTTTCGCCAACATGGACAATCGGGGATTCCCCCTCGATCCTGGCCCATTCAAAAGAAGCCTTCTCCCCATAGAGATCAAAGCTCTCGATGTATTGGCGTGAGGTTTCAAACAGCGATCGCGTCACTTCAAAGGCAAGGTCTTGCTCACGCACTTTGAAATGCGCAGTCTCAACCGCAAAGGGAGATCCGTACTTGCTTGCCAGCACCTGCGCAATGCGGCCCGAACCAAGGCAGGAAACGGACTCTGCCTGGCCGTTCACGATTGCAAGGCATGGGCTGACGGCATGCGTGGCGTAATGCATCGGCGGCAGGCCCTCCCAATATCCGGGCCATCCGGCCATCTCCTGCTGGTGGCTTCCGCGCATGAACTGGATCCGGCCCAACCGGCCAGTGTCCCTCAGTTCCCGTGCAAACAGGAATTCACGCGTGTAGATAGCCGTCTCCATCATCATGTAATTCTTGCCCGACTCGCGGGCAGCGTTGACGATGCTCCAGCACTCGTCAATCGTTGTTGCCGCAGGGACAGTGCAGGCCACATGCTTTCCTGCGCGAAGTGCGGCAACACTCTGTGAGGAGTGAAGATGAATCGGCGAGTTGATATGCACCGCATCAATAGCCGGGTCTGCAATCAGTTCATCGAAACTGGCGAATCGCCGCTCAACTCCGTAAATGGCCCCAACCTCATCTAAATGAGAGCGGGTTCGCTGGCAGACCGCGTATAGGGTTGTACTTGGGTGCTGCTGATAGATCGGGATGAATTCTCTCCCGAAGCCGAGGCCTACTATCGCTAAATTCAGATTATCTTTGCTCATGCCGATTTCCTTCCGCGGTTCTTCGAGCCAGCGCTGTGAAAAAGTCCCTTCACACCATCCATCAGCTCGTGTCCGCACTCTAGAGCATTTTCGATTCTAGTCTTGCCATTTTGAGATCGTGCAAGGTGGCTTTTTCTTGGGGAAAAAGCCACTCAGCCGCCCAGTTTATGTAAACAGCAAAATCGAAACTGCTGTATCCCAGCCTCTCCTTCGCATTGGTGAGCGGATTCACAAAGAGGCGCTCTTGCGGTTTGCAGGCAAGTTTGAAGTCTAAGGTGAAAGGATTGGGCAAATCTGTAATGAATTTGGACATGTGTCTGACGAATGCCGCATCGCATCCAATCTCCCGGGCGGATGACCAGGACCGGAGTAAACGACGCGCTCGACGTGAGAGACTCCTAATTTCGGAATCGTAGATAACTCTCCTTTGCCAAACGAGATTGCGACCACAGACTTCGTTGAAGATTGGAGGGAATAGCCGCGCACTATCGCGAAAAGATCTGGAGTGAGACCGCATCACCCATCTCGAAATAGCCCTTTGGCGATGGATGGATATGGTCGCCTGAATCATAAAGAGCAAGAATATGGTCAGGACGAAGAGGATCTCGAAGGACCTCGTCAAAATCAATGACCGTGTCAAAATGCCCAGGGGCACGAATCCACTGATTGATAGCTTGTCTGTCTCCCTCGGTCTCCGGTGAACTCGCATAATAAGGGGTTCCCGCGCACGGCATCAAGGTTGCGCCAATTACCTTGATTCCATGATCGTGCGCACGCGCAATCATCTGTGAGTAAGCGGAAAGGATGCGCAAGACAAGTGCCTGGTGAGCTGCGCGCGAAACCTCTCCATCCATCGTCAATGTGCCGAGATCGTTGATCCCTTCAAGCAAGATCAAATAGCTCACACCGGGCTCGGACAGTACATCGCGATCAAATCGAGCCATCGCATTCGTTCCCAACCCGTCAAGAAGCAGGCGATTTCCACCAATGCCCTCGTTTAGAACTCCGCGCTCTGATGTTGCCGCCAGGTTGTGAAGACGGCGCGCAAGCTGATCCGTCCATCTTTCATTCGCATTCACTGACGCCGTGTGCCCGTCAGTGATTGAGTCTCCCAGAATCACAATGCTGGAAGCATTCGCGGAGGCGGCGACGTCGACGCCGGCAAGGAAGTACCAGTGCTCCAACTTCTTTGGTTCAGAGAATCGGTCGGCCGACACTGCGTCCCCGCGAACCAGATACGCTGTGGCTCGGGAATCCGAATGTCCGGTCATTTGAAGTGGAACCTGGCCTAACTGAAGTGTTACGGCTAAATCTGAGAGTGGACCTGCGGAAAAGGCAAGCGCATCAGAGAAATAATCGGCGCCGGCGGGCACTGTTACATCTTGCACCCCACCGAAAGTTAACGTCTTGTCTGTCGCAATGTCTACCTTTGACTCTGCAGGCGAGAAAGGGCTCGCAACGTGAACCGAAGTCAAATGCAATGGAGATAGGCCGAATGCATTGGAGATACGAATGCGCAGCTGGGTCCCGCCAAGGGACAAGTGAACAATTTGCCTGAGCGATGCGCCCCGAAATTCCTCTTCGGAAATTGAAGTGTCTTTCTCCAGAGTTTGCTGCGCCGCCGCCCATGAGCCGACCCAGCGCTGAGAAATAGCTGAGCTCGCCGCATATGTGGGATGCACTGCTGGAACAAGAATGCACAACATCAGAATTGTCTTGATGCGCACAGTTTTCAAAACCCTCTCTCCATGGCATTCATTGCTCAAAGCAACCAAAGCCTTGGAAGTATTTCACTCCACTTTATGACGCGGGTACTGCTGGCTCGCCGCATTGTCCCTGCCCTCGTCCTCATCTGAGGCCTTTACACTCATGTTGCCTCACCGGCTCGATGGAACCCCGATTCTAATCATTGCGGCGCCATGGGCTGGAACCCTCATCGAGTATCCGTCCCGCACTTCGGTCACATCCTGCCCCGTCCAAAGGTCTTTGGCTTGAAGATGTCGGGAATTCCAAAGGCCAAGTTGTAGTTTTGATACGCTGATGACCGCAGGTCGGCGACCGCGGTTAAACAGAACCACAGCCTTACCGCCATCGAACAGGTGCCGGACCCACACTTCATGCTCACCTGGCGGAGACACTCGAGTTCCCTGCACCCCCAGTGAGTCCTGATCGATCGCAATGACCTCTTTGTTTCTAAGGGTGTCCGCGATCCCGGGCGCCATCTTGGTCAAGTCACAGCTTACTATCAGTGGCGCTGCTAAAATCGCCCATAAGCTGAAGTGAGCTCGCGCTTCTCCAATGGTCAACCCGGGAAGCCCCACCAGCAGAAGATCGGGGTCGTTCCAATGCCCTGGACCTGCAAACTTCTCCAGGCCAACTTGTGCGTCCAGAATCCTTGTCCAACCGCGTGGGTAGCCGCCCCTCTTTGCGGCCGTTTTTCCCCCACAGTCCCAGCAATCCTTGCCGTCTCCGGTGGTTCGCCAAAGGTTACCGACGCTGGCAGCCCACACCCAAGGGTGGTTATCGCCCCATTCGCAGAGACTGAAGACCATTGCCCGACCCGTGGCTTGAATCGCACGGCTCATCTTACCGTAAGCAGTTTTTGCGTCCAGCCCCTCTGAGTGGCACCAGTCCTCTTTCACATAATCGATTCCCCACTGGGCAAAAGTACGAGCATCAATCTCCTCGTGACCCTCGCTCCCGGGACCGCCGGAGACGCAGTCTTCCGATCCAACGTCCGTATAGATGCCGAGCTTGAGCCCCCTAGCATGAACGTAGTCTGCAAGCGACTTCATCCCCGATGGAAATTTGGTTGGATCAGCCACAAGGTTGCCTTCCGCATCGCGAACTTTCGCTTTCCACCCAGCATCGACAACGACGTACTGATAGCCCACATCCTTCATGCCGCTGTCTGCAATGAAGTCGGCAGCCGCTCGTAATTTTCCTTCATCGATTGCAAGTTGGAATGCATTCCACGAGTTCCAGCCCATGGGGGGAGTCGATGCAAGCCCATTGTTCAGCGCGAAAGCTTGCATGCTAGATGCCGTGCAGAACAGCACGCCGATCAAGACAGCTCGCGTCGCGTGCCTTGCAAACAGGAAGCTCTCCTTTGACGTCTTAAGTGCATTCGAAGCACACTGCATGGTTTGCTCCCGGCTATTTTGGCAATTGGACGTCGGTGCAAAATGACGCGCAGATTGCGTGGGCCATGTAGCCCGCCGCAGTCGCAAAAGCTCTGCCATCGTGGTCGACGACACCCGTTCGCGCGTCCAGGCCTTCCGATATAATCCCGGCATCCCACGCACTACCACGCAGGACTCTAAGCGCTCGATCTCGCCCAAGTTTCAAGCCAAGATGGTCGGCAACGCTCCATGAGGTTGTAAAAGGCAATCGATAACTACCAGGCAGGCCATAGGGGTAATCAGAGTAAGAATACGAATAGTTGGGCGAGTGGAGCCACGCGAATGTCTGGACGAAGAGCGGATCGCCTTCGCTGATAAATCCAAGTGCAGGAAGCTTCATCAGCGAACCCGGAGGAACATCCCCATAGATCGGGTTCTTGCCGTCTGTCGCGCTGACAAGGATCGACCCGATTGCCCCTGGTGCTTGCGTTGAAGTGCAAGTGCGCAGAATCGCAGCATGCAAGTCGCCAGCTCTTCGCAGCATTGCTTCTTGGCTCGCAGGTTCATGCAATCTCTCAAACAGTCCTGCAGCATTGACGAATGCTTTCCACACCAGGACATTGTCGTAAGTGGAAAACTGCTGCTTGCGGTATTGGTCCTGCGCGTCCTGCAAAGTACTGTAAAGGCCCGTGGACTCGTCAAAGTGTTCCTGCAGGCGATCAACCAGACTGGTTAGCGCCTCGCGGTGCGCTTCCAGAAATTTCTGATCCCCGGTCTTCGCGATGTACCCATTCAGGGCGATGATAGGCGCCACGCCCTCGTCGAGTTCATACCCATCTTCCAACACAATTCCATCAATGAATCGACTATGCGTCCCCGCATTGCGCAACTGCACCGTCAGCGCGTATTCAAGCGCCTCCCGCGCAAAGGGAACATCAATGTCCAGAAGCCCCGGAAAACTCCACAGCATTGCGTCTCGATCCCAGTAGGCAGCAGAGACATAATAGTGCGGGCTACGAGATGTGATTCCGGCGAGCTGCTCCGTATCGAGCGCTCTTCCCCACGCGTAAAGTTCCGTAAACAGATAGTTACGATTCATCGGCAGATCCAGATCCGCTTGACCCGTCGAGCGAGTTCGCTTCTTGCACCACGCGGCAGTCTGGGCAATCAGGGCATTCGTTCCACTTCGGTCGATCACTTGATCCAGAACCTGCGCCGACTGCCCCGCGCTATACTCCTCAAGCCCGACACCGATCACGTAGTGGACCTCCGCGCGCTCTCCGGGAGCCAGAACCACATCGCGGCTTGCCTCCAGTCCCGGCGACACACTAACGGGCTCGCTGGACAGCTTTGCTGTCGACTCCGGATAGAGAAGCGCCCAGGCAAAGTGGGTATCGTGCGTGATGAAGGAAAAGACATTGCCGTCGTCGAACCAGGGTACTGGCCCCATGGAGCGTTTGCCCTGCAATTCAACCGGAGTATAGGTGACTCGATCCAGAGCGCCCCAGGAAGCCTCCAGATGAAACCCTACATGGGCGGCATCAGTGCTCTTGTTTGTCAGAGTCAGTCTGAGAAATGCTGCCCTGGCTCCCGGCGGCACACAGTAAGTGATCGATCCCTCAAGCCCATTCGAAATGAAGTGTGCCGTTGGAATCCAGTATTCGATGAGATCCCAGGAGAGCTTGATGGGGCTCATCGGCCTCCCGTCCACGAAGAAGGCCGGCTTGAGTACAGGTGATCCCCGATCTCCGGTGACCTGCAACAAGCCACGGTCGCGCATCGAGAGGACATTGAAGCTGCCCAGTGAGCCATCGGCGGCGTTGATCTCCGGCAACGCAATCCACTCGTTTCCCGTCGGGATCACGTCTGAATCGCCATAGGAGACCGGCGTTCGAAGCCAGCCGTCTTGTGCGCGGACCACACCGGTCATTTGAAAGCAAACGAAGCCAATTGCCAGAAGGCCAACCGCTCTGTGGCTCATTCGTACAAGCCTGGCGCACCTTACTACTCGCAGAATCTCCAATTGCATCCCCCGATTCCAACTTCGGTCGCTATTCACCGCAGAACACAGAAAGCATTGCTCGTCACTCTACGTTGCATCTATGAGAATCCGTTTGACTCTCTTATGAAAGTCGCATCGAGCCCCAGACGCACACACTTGCTCACGAGCCTGGAAACGAAACACGCCACCAGTTTCAGTTTCCCCTGTTACCACGATCGACACTTCAGTTCTACGAATGAACAGCCGGCGTTCCGCCCGGTTCGCGGATCGTGAGAATTTGATTCACCTGCGTATTCCCCAGGCTTTGCCGAACCCCGCTCGGCCATATAATCTCAATCTTCTCGATATGGCTGTCCGTACCCAGACCAAAATGTACTCGCTTGTCGCTGCTGGAACCATAGCCCACGCTGGTTGTGGCGTGGTTGTGTTGAATGCCGCTGGCGCTGGTCACCGTCACGCGTGCGCCCAGGCCATCCCGGTTGCTCCTGGTTCCCACCAGATTCAGCAGAATCCAGTTGTGCGTGCCGGAACTTCGGTTTATGAGTAATTCGGGGTTGTCATTCAGACAGTTGACCACGATATCGATTCGACCATCGTTATCGATGTCTCCAAACGCGGCGCCGCGATGCGCCGCGCGCGAACGGAAACCTTCACCTGCCTGGGCTGCTACTTCGCTGAAGGTAAGATCGCGGTTATTGCGTAACAGGCAATTCTGCAACTTGTACGGCAAATGATCGAGAAAATCTGAGTTGTCAAGGATTGCACCATTTGCGGTGAATATGTCTTTCCATCCATCATTGTCGAAATCGTAGATACCCGTTCCCCACCCAGTCAGTTTCAGGGATGCATTCGTAATGCGTGAGGACAAAGACCTGTCCTCGAATAGCCCTTTGCCGAGGTTCTTGAAAAACAGATAGCTGTCTCCAAACATGTCCGTTTCCACAACGTCCGGCAAGCCGTCGTTGTCGATGTCTCGAAAATCAATGCCCATTCCGGCAACGCTCTTGCCCTCCTGGTTGTATGAGACACCACTTAGAATGCCAACTTCAGTAAAAGTCCCGTCGCCATTGTTGTGGAAGAGAAAATTTCGCAGCGTATCGTTGGAGATGAATATGTCTGAGAACCCGTCTCCGTCATAGTCCGCGAAGGCAACGCCCATCCCCTTGCCGATGTGCTTCAGAATTCCGGAGGCTTCAGTAACGTCGGTAAAGGTACCATCCCCGTTGTTATGAAACAGCAGGCTTGGGACTCCCTCATAACTATTCGGTGAGCAATAGGCACTAACTCCTCTGTTCATGCAGATGACGTCCGACTCCGGCGACCATTTCAGATAATTGATCACCATCAAGTCCAGGAAACCATCGTTGTCATAGTCAAACCAGCCGGCTGCGACTGAGAATATTCGCGCCAGTTGCGGATGGGTTCGCAACAGTCCGGCTTTCTCGGTCACATCTGTAAAGGTCCCGTTCCCGTTGTTGTGGAATAACTGGAAACCGTTGGCGCCCGCGACAAACAGATCCTGATGGCCGTCATTGTCATAGTCGGCTGCCGCCACGCCGATTGAGTAATACGCACCTTGCAAG
>Ga0302319_10003775_pt1 | contig 31421 bp, 22 predicted proteins | sample Bog_T0_2_FD_203319 | JGI IMG/M metagenome (GOLD analysis project Ga0302319, IMG submission 203319) | Peat permafrost microbial communities from Stordalen Mire near Abisko, Sweden - Bog_T0_2 | ecosystem: Environmental > Terrestrial > Soil > Wetlands > Peat | place: Sweden: Abisko, Stordalen Mire... | reverse complement strand
TGTCGGGCCGCTTTGACCACGCCACCCAGAGCTTGCTGGCGCTGATGTTGGCGCTGGGCGCGGTCCTGATGGGCAACACTTGGGACCTGCCCGCGTTCGGCCTGCTGGCGTCGTTGCTGCTGCTGGTCCAGCTGCATGCCAACGGGCGCTTGACCGCCCAGGCCTGGGCGCCCAAGTGGCTGCTGCCTTCGGCCCTGCTGCTGGCGGGCCTGGGGGTCGTCGCCGCGCCCTTCCTGCTCTTCTTCAGCAACCCGGCCCATGGCTTCGGCTGGCATGGCGCCCGCACGGGCCTGCGTGACACCCTGGTCTTTTGGGGCCTCTTCTTGGCGGTCCTGCTGCCCTTCGCCTGGCTGAGCCTGCGGGCATTGGCCGGGGCGCCCAGCGCTGCGGCCAAGGGCGCCGGGCTCAAGCCGGTCAAGGCCGACGCCAGGCCCGAGCCCAAGGCCGCCACCCGAGCCTGCCCCAGCTGTGGCGCCAAGCTGCGCCCGGGCAAGGACTTGTGCGGCCAATGCGGGGCGCATTGGGAGGCCCCCGCTGAAGCCGCCGAGGAGGGCGCGCTGGTGGCGGGGCCTGGGTGGGCCCTGGCGTGGGCGGGCCTGGCCAGCGAGCCGGGCCGCGCGTTCCAGCACCGGTCCGTGAAGGTGGGCGCCCCGCTATTGGGCCTGCTCTGGCTGGCTTGCGCCTGGGCCTGGCCCACGGTGGCGGTCTTCGGCGCCCTGGCGGCCCTGAGCGCGCTGATGCTGCTGGCCCGCGGTGGCAGCCGCGAGGCCCTGTTCACCGCGGCGCTGATCCTGGTGGGCAGCGCGCTGGTGCTGCTGTGCGAGTTCGGCTACCTGCGCGACGTCTTCGAGGGCAACCCGGCGCTGACGCGCATGAACACGGTGTTCAAGTTCTATTTCCAGGCCTGGGTGCTCTTCGCGGCGGCCCTGCCTTTCGCCGTGTGGTGGACGCTGAAGCGCCTGCGCCAGGCCGCCTTCGGCCTCGGGCTGGGTTACGGCCTGGCCCTGCTGGCGCTGGGCGTGGCGGCGCTGGTCTACCCGGCCAAGGCCATCGGCTTCGTGTGGGACGACTGGGACCGCTGGTCCCGCCTCGAGCCGACGCTGGATGGCGCGGCCTGGATGCGCCGGGACCTGCCGGCCGACTATGCGGCGATCATGCGCCTGCGCGAGCTGGTGGGCGGGCAGCCGGTGATCGTGGAGGGGGTGGGCGGCGCCTACACCCATTACGCCCGCTTCAGCGCCTACACCGGTTTCAGGGCGGTGGTGGGCTGGGGCAACCATGAGAGCCAGTGGCGCAAGGATTGGCCCAGCCAGCAGGAGCACGACGTCGACGAGCTCTACACCACGCTGGACCCATCGCGGGCCCGGCAGCTCTTGGACCAGTACCAGGTGGAGTACGTGGTGGTGGGTCAGATGGAGCGCGAGAAGTACGGCTCCAACCCCGCCGCCTTGGACAAGTTCGCCCAGCTCGGCGTCATCGCAGTGAACGAGCAGGGCACGCTGGTCTACCGGGTCAACCGGTAGGCCCATTCAACGGAGCGAGCATGGCAGGCATCGCATGCCCCCAGTGCGGGGCGGAGAATCCCAAGAGCAACCGGTTCTGTGACAGCTGCGGGGCAAAGATGGCCGGGCCGGCTGGCGCGCCGGCTGCGGACGACGCCAAGCCGGGCGCCAAGCCGGCCAAGGCCGCGGCGGCCCCGCGGCGCAAGCCCGAGGATGAGGACCTGAGCCCGGCCCTGGCGCGCCCCGCCGGGCTGTGGGGCCTGGACCCCGAAGTGCTGTGGATGGCCCTGATCGTGGCGGTGGGCGCCTTCCTGCGCCTGTGGGCGCTGGGCGACAAGCCCTTGCACCACGATGAGAGCATCCACGCCTTCTACGCCTGGAAGCTGTACAAGGGCGAAGCCTACCGCTACGACCCCGCCTACCACGGCCCGTTCCGCTACCACATGAACGCGCTGATCTTCTTCATCTTCGGCGCCAGCGACTTCACCACCCGCCTGCTGCCGGCCATCGTGGGCATCAGCGGCCTGGCCTTCCTGTGGCAGTGGCGCGGCCTGTTGGGACGCAAGGGCGCCCTGTTCGCCGCCGCCATGGTGGCCCTGTCGCCCAGCTGGGTCTACAACGCCCGCTTCATCCGCGACGACGCCAGCATGGCCGTGGGGATGCTGCTGGTGGTGTGGGGCCTGTTCCGCCATTTCGAGAGCCGCCAGCCGAAGCACCTTTATTGGGCCGTGGCGGGCTTCATGATGAGCTTCACCAGCCACGAAGGCACCTGGATCCTGCTGGGCATCCTGGGCAGCTTCCTGGTCATCCGGTGGCTGTGGGAGCGCAGCGAAGGCGTGGGCGCCGAGCACGGCGACCTGACCGGGCTAGTCGACCGGCTGGCGCCGCCCTTGAGGGCCCCGGCGGCGGACATCGCCGGCGGCGTGGCGGCGGTGCTGGTGCTGGCGTTCGGGCTGGGCTCGGGCGCCTGGCGAGGCATGGGAGCCTTTGGCGTGCTGCTGGGCCTGGCGCTGAGCTACGGCGTGACGGCGCTGCTGGCCCGCCTGCTGTTCTTCGCCCAGGGCAAGGCGGTCTGGCGCGGCATCCTGGCCATCTTCGTCATCCCCTTCAGCGTGCTCTACAGCACCGGCTTCACCAACATGGACGGCTGGTTCACCGGGGCCTTTGATTCGATCGCCTACTGGCTGGGCGAGCAGAAGACCGGCCGAGCCGACCAGCCCTGGCAGTTCTACCTGTACATGTTGTCGCTCTACGAGCTGGCCATCTGCGCCTTCGCGGCCTTCGGCGGGCTGCGCCTCTACTTCAGCAGCGGCAAGGCCCAGCACTTCTTCATGAAGATCGTGGCCTTCTTCCCGTTCATCTTCGCCATCCTGATCCTGCAGGCCTATCCCAAGAGCCCGCCCATGGTGCTGGTGATGTCGGTGCTGGCGGTCATCGGCGGCGCCATGGCCGCCTGGAGCAGCTTCGAGGCCAAGCCGGGCAACCATTTCCGCGTGTTCCTGCTGTACTGGAGCATGCTGGCCATCATCATGTTCACGATCGCCGGCGAGCGCATGCCCTGGCTGACCCTGCACCCGCTGACCCCGCTGACGCTGTTGGCGGCCCTCTACCTAGATGACTTCTTCAACCGCGACGAGCCCAACGCCTTCGAGCATGGCCTGGCGTGGCTGGTGCTGGCCCTGCCGGTGGCGGTGCTGCTGGTGCTGCTGCCGCGCCAGCTGCTGCAGGCCGCCGTGCACGCCCCCCAGGAGATCGTGTCCTGGATCAGCGCGTTCGGCAGCGGGGGCCGCCACGGCAGCTTCCAACCCAGCGGCTGGATGGGCAACGCCTGGGCCAACGGATTCCTGGTGTGGATGATCGGCGCGGTGGCCATCGTGCTGGCGGTGCTGGCCGTGCCCATCGTGCTGGAGCGCTGGCCGCGGTTGAAGGGCTGGACGCGGGGCGTGTTCATCGGCTTATGCATCCTGGGCCTGGCGTCCCTGAGCCACGGCACCATGAACCTGGTCTTCCACGGCGACGGCGCCGACCCGCGCGAGCAGCATGTCTACGTTCAGAGCAGCATCGAGCTGGTGGAGCTGACCGCCAAGCTGGACCGCATGAGCCGCGCCCTGACCGGCGGGCCCTACATGAAGATCGCGGTGGAGGACCTGTGCAGCTGGCCCATGAGCTGGTACCTGCGCGATTTTGAGAAGGCGCAGATCGGCTATGGCCCGCCGCTGACCATCGACAAGGTGCCGGACTTCCCGGTGGTGCTGACCGGCTACGACAACAGCGGCCAGGCCAACCACGACCAGGCCGTGGCCGACAGCTTCAGCAACAGCTACACGGCCTATCCCATCCGTTTCCGCCGCTGGTGGGCGCCCGACAGGAACGCTTTCTACCAGGGCACCTTCGGCGACCAGGCCGCGCGGGCTTGGAACCTGTACATGTACCGCGAGCCCTGGATGCCGGTGGTGCCCAATGTGAACCCGCAGTTCAAGGACTACGTGTACCCCAAGGGGGACAGCATCAACTCGCCCTACGGCAGCTTTGACGCCTGCGTGTGGGTGCGCAAGGACGTGGAGAAGTACTTCCAATAAGCCCGACAGAGGAGAACCACCATGCAGTTGAATAAGAATGTCCTGATCGTGGGCGGCCTGCTCTTGGCCATGGCCGCCGGCACCGCAGTGCTGGTGCTCAAGGCCCCCGGCCGCAAGGGCGCTGGCTCGTCGAGCAGCGCCGAACCCGTGGGCTTGGCCAAGCCCCGCGCCCTGGCCTACGGGTCCAAGGGCGAGCTGGTCATCGTCGACAGCAAGAACGACCGCTTGGAGGTCCGCTTCGCCGACGGCAAGGTCAAGCACGTGGGCCGGCGCGGCATCTCCAAGGGCGAGTTCCGCGAGCCCTGCGGCGTGGCCGTGGACAAGGACGGCAACGTCTTCGTGGCCGACACCTTCTACACCCAGGACCCCAATGGCGGCCTGCCCTGGGGCCGCATCGAGAAGTTCGACAAGGACTACGACTTCAAGGCCGAGTTCGGCAAGGTGGAGGGCGGCAACCCCAACCTGTTCGGCCCCCGCGCCATCGCGGTGGACGGCCAGGGCCGGGTGTGGCTCAGCGACACGGGCAACGGCCGCCTGCTGATCTATGACAACGCGGGCAAGTTCATCAAGGAGCTGGGGCACAAGGGCAACAAGGAGCTGGAATTCAATGAGCCCTTCGGCGTGGCCTTTGACGCCCAGGGCAACGCCTACGTGGCCGACCGCCTGAACTTCCGCATCCAGGTCATCAGCCCGGCCTTCGCCTTCGTGCGCCAGTTCAAGGTGGATGGCTGGGAGAACGCCCAGATCAACGTGGAGCCGTACCTGGCCATCGACCAGGCTCACGGCCTCCTTTACGTCAGCGACCCCACCAAGAAGAAGGTCCACCGCTACGACCTGATGGGGCATGGCCACAAGGCCTACGACAAGGCCAACAATGGCCCGGCATTGGAGGCCTTCGTGCTGCCCACCGGCCTGTTGGTGGCCGCTGACGGCAGCGTGCTGGTCAGCGACGGCGGCAGCGGGCATATCCTGACCCTGAAGCCCTGATGAGCCAGCGCCGGGACGTCCTGGGCCTTTACACCGGGCACAACGCCACCGTGGCACTGCTGCGCGATGGCGAAGTGCTGGGTTGCGTCAGCGAGGAGCGCTTCACCGGGGTGAAGAACCAGTCCGGCTACCCCAGCCAGGGCCTGGGCTACCTGGCAACGCTGGGCTTTGACCCGGCCACGGTGGAGAGCGTGAACCTGGGCTTCGAGCGCCTGGCGCCCCAGGTGGCGGTGGCCGAGGGGCAGGATGGGCTGGTGGCCGGGCAAGGCGGCACGTCGCTGCTCTACGCGGGCTACCAGCTGGGCCAGCGCTTGGGGACCCATTCCAAGGCCGTGCGGGCCTTGGTGGAGGCCAGCTACCGCTTCTACTACCGCACCATCGCCGAACGCAACGCCGAGGCCGAGGCCCTGCGCCTGGCGGCCCGCGTGGGCGTGGAGCCTGGGCGCATGCGGCGGCGCGAGCACCACCTGTGCCATGCCTACTCGGCCTACTACGGTTCGCCTTTCAACGGGCAGGACGCCCTGGTGCTGACGTTGGACGGCGAGGGCGACACCCTGTGCTCGACCGTGTGGACGGTGCGCGGCGGCCGCTGGGAGCGCCTGGCGTCCTCCCCCTCGTCAGCCTCCATCGGCCTGCTTTACATGTGGGTGACGGTGCTGCTGGGCATGAAGGCCAACGAGCACGAGTACAAGGTCATGGGGCTGGCGGCTTACGCCAAGCGGCCCTATGTCGAGAAGCTGCTCCGGCGCCTCGAGCACCTGGTGGGCTTCGACCCCCAGCGCCCGATGGAGTGGAGCTCGGCCTTTGACCTGCACCAGGCCCTGCCGTGGTTGGAGAAGCATCTGCGCGGCGAGCGCTTTGACGTGGTGGCCGGCGCCTTCCAGGCCCTGTTGGAGGACCGCCTGGTCGAGTGGGTGGAGCGCTGCATCGCCACCACCGGCCTCGACAAGGTCTGCTGCGGCGGCGGCGTCTTCATGAACGTGAAGGCCAATGGGCGCATGGCCCAGGCGAAGGGCTTGAAGGACGTCTTCGTGTTCCCCAGCTGCGGCGACGATTCCGTGGCCATCGGGTCGGCCTATGCGGGCTGGCGTGAGGCCCGCGGGGAGGCGGCCGCGATCCCGCCCATCGGGCCGATCTACTGGGGCCCGGCCTATGGCGACGCCGAGATCGAGGCCGCCTTGGACCGCGCCCAGGTGCGCGGGCGTTACAACGTGCGGCGCATGCAGGACCCGGAACGCGAGGTGGCCCAACTGCTGGCCAAGCACGAGGTGGTGGCGCGGATGGCCGGGCGCATGGAGTTCGGCGCCCGCGCCCTGGGCAACCGCAGCATCCTGGCCCATCCCGGCGACCCCGACACGGTGCGGATCATCAACGAGCAGATGAAGAACCGGGACTTCTGGATGCCGTTCGCGGGCAGCGTCCTGGAGGAGCGCGCGGCCGATTACCTGGTGGACCCCAAGGGCCTGTTCTCCCCCTATATGATGTTGGCCTTCCCCACCACGCCGCGCGCGGTGAAGGAGATACGCGGGGCCATCCATCCCTACGATTTCACCATGCGGCCGCAGATGGTGCGGGAGGCCATGAACCCCTCCTACCACCGCCTGATCCGCTGCTTCGACGAGCTGACGGGCGTGGGAGCCATCCTGAACACGTCGTTCAACCTGCACGGCTATCCGGTGGTGCTGGGCCCGAATGAGGCCCTGCACGCCTTCGAGCATTCGGGCCTGCGCTATCTGGCCTTGGAGAACCACCTGGTTTCGAAACCTTAAGGAGCCTCAATGGCTACGAGCAAAGCGAAGGTCAAAGTGAAGGCCGCCCCCCGGGCCGCGTCCAAGGCGAAGGCCAAAGCCAAGAAGCGCAAGCCCGTGCGGCGGGCCGCTCGGCATGGGCGCCACCGCGCCCTGGTGTTCCTGGCCGTGGTGGCGGTGCTGGCCGCGGCCGTGGCGGCGCTGGTGCTCTTGAACCGCCAGCAGGCCGAGATCCCGCTGCAGGCCTCGCTGGCGCTGTCGGCCGGGACGCGCGGCGCGGCCCTGGGGGCCTTGGACAGCCCGCGCGGGCTGTCGGTGGCGCCCAACGGCGACGTGTACGTGGCCGACCTTTCGAACGGGCGCATCAGCGTCTTCGGCGCCACCGGCGCGTTCAAACAGGCCTTTGGGCACCTGGGCGCCGAGCCCGGCAAGGGCAAGCCCGGCGAGTTCAACGAGCCCAGCAGCGTGGCCGTGGGCCCCGATGGCACGGTGTACGTGGCGGACGCGTGGAACGGCCGCATCCAGAAGTTCGATGCCAAGGGCAAGGTCCTGGGCGAGTACGGCGGCGCGCGCTACAGCTTCTACAGCCCGCGCAACGTGGCGGTGGACCGCGCCGGCAACCTTTACGTGGCCGACACCGGCAACAGCGCCGTGAAGGTGATCGACCCCAGCGGCAAGGTCATCCGCACCCTGGGCGGGCGGGGCAGCGGCGGCGGCAAGTTCAACGAGGTCTTTGGCGTGGCGGTGAACAGCCGCGGCGAGGTCTTCGTGGCCGACCCGGGCAACAAGCGCATCCACAAGTTCAGCGCCAACGGCGACTTCGTGAAGGACCGCAAGGTCCCCGGCTGGCAGACCGCGGCGCCGTTCTGGCCCATGCTGGCCGTGGATGGCCAGGACATCGTGTGGGCGGTGGACGGCGGCAACCACAAGCTGTGGGCCTATGACTCCGACCTGAAGTATCGCGGCACCCTGGGCGGGGCCCAGGGCCAGGACCTTTTCTCCGCCCCGCTGGGCATCGGCTTCGCGCCGGACGGGTCCTTGTGGGTCAGCGATGTGTCGGCCAACAAGCTGCTGAAGCTGAACCCGCCGGTGATCCCGGCGCCGACGCGCTGACGCGCCCCCCACGGGGATGCCCACCGCCAAGGACAGCCTGAAGTCCTACGCCTCCTCGGCCATGCTGCTGACCGCGGCGAGCGCCCTGCTGAACCTTTCCATGGTGGTCTACCACCGGGAGATGAGCGGGCGCCTGCTGGACGGCTACGCCGACCTGGCCGCGCTGCTGGGGCTGGTCAACATCACGGGGGCGCTGGCCAACGGCGTGGGGACCTGGATGACGCGGGTCTTCTCCCACGACGCGGCCTTGCATGGCGAGGGGCCCACCGTGGCCCGCCTGATCCGCTTGCTGCCCCGGCTGGGCGCCGGCTTGCTGGCCATCACGGCGGTCTTGGCGGTCATGGGCCCGTGGATGGCGTCCTACCTGCAGCTGTCCTCGGGCCCCGCTTACGCTTGGGCCTGCGTCACGGTGGCCAGCGGGCTGGGCATCATGGGCGGCCGGGCCCTGCTGCAGGGGCTGCACCGCTTCCATGACCTAGCGCTGAGCTACCTGGTCGACGCCGTGGCCCGGCCGGTGGTGCCGCTGCTGCTGGCCTCGGTCGGCGGCTTGGCGGGCGCCATGGCCGGCACGGCCGTGGTCCCGGTGCTGGCCATGGCGTTCATGGCCCCCTTGCTGTGGAGGCACCGCCACAGCAAGCCGGTGGAGATGGCCGTGGAGCCGGTGGCGGGGCCGCTGCGCGACACCGTGGCCATGGCCCTCTTCAGCCTGGTCTGCTTCCTGGACCTGTTCCTGTTCAAGCATGCCTTCGGCGCCGACAAGCCGCTGGTGGGGGTCTACAGCCGGGCGGCGGTCATGGGCAAGTCGTTCCTGTACCTGGGCTCGGCGGTCATGCTGGTGGCCCTGCCGGCGTTGGGCGCGGCGGCGGCGCGGCGCCGGGACCCCTGGCCGCTGCTGATGCGCTTCATGGGCGCGTTGGCGGCCCTGCAGGCGCTGGGCCTGGCGGTGCTGTGGGCCTTCACCATCCCGATGCTGAAGCTGCTGCTGACGGACCTGCCCAGCCTGCCCGAGATCGCCCCCCTGGCGCGCTGGTTCGCCCTGGCTGCCGCGCCGCTGGCCCTGTTCCAGCTGACGCTGCTGTACTCGCTGGTGGTGCACGCCAAGGGGATGGTGACGCTGATGGCGGTGGTGTCGGTGGCCTATGTGGCGTCCCTGACCTGGCTGGCCACCGGGCCCTATGGCTACGTCGCCTGCTTGGGCGGCTGCTCGATGACGCTGCTGGTGGGGGGCTTGGTGGTGGTGCATCGGGCGCCGGCATTCGATGGGCAGCATGTTAGGGAGGCGGAATGACCGGTAGTGCGGACCTCAGCCAGGCGGGATTCTTCCGCTTCCTGGAGCAGTACAAGGCCTTGATCATGCGGCACGTGCCGGGCCATTACAACTTTGAGTACGACTCCCGGCTCTACATGCTGCCGGTCCACAAGCATCTGGCGCAGGTGGCGGCGCTGACGCCCCCGGGCGGGCGGATCCTGGACTTGGGCTGCGGGCGGGGGCATTTCAGCGCCTACCTGGCCCAGCAGGGATTCCAGGTGGAGGGCTATGAGGTGGCCGATCCGCGGGCCGGGGATGATTTCCTGCACAACCAGGACCCGTCCACCATCACCCACTATCCGGCCCTGTGGGCCGACGTGAAGGCCACTTACGGTTGCGACTGCCACTACTACGACGGCAGCCATTTCCCGGCGGCCGACGCCAGCTTTGACACGGTGCTGTTCTACGCCAGCTTCGAGCATGTGCCCGTGGAGCATATCCGCAGCGCCGTGGCCGAGAGCTTCCGGGTGCTCAAGCCGGGCGGCCGGGCCTTCGTCTACCGCTGCCCCTCGTCCTGGGCGTGGAAGGAGCACTTGACGCGCAACCTTGGCATGGGCGCCCACGAGAAGCTCTACGGCAAGGGGGAGGCCCTGGGCATCCTCAAGGATGCCGGCTTCCGCCTGCAGAGCTTCGAGCGCTCGGACTTCTTCCCGGCGCATGTGGGGCCCATCCAATCCTGGGTCAACGCCGCCGCCCCGGCGTTCTTGGCCCTGGAAGCCCCGCTGCGTTGGACGCCGCTGGCGTACCTGTTCCATCACTTCGAGATCGTGCTGGTCAAGCCATGAGCCCCCAGGCCGCGACCGCCGCCAAGCGCCCGGGCAAGGAGATGGTCTCGGTGCTGATGCCGGCCTACAACGAGGGCCCCCGCATCCGCGCCAACATCCTGGCCGTGGACCGCATGTTCAAGGCCATGGGCCGCCCCTACGAGATCATCGTGGCGGACGATGGCAGCGGCGATTGGACCTATGAGGAGGCCAAAGCCGCCGCCGCGCGCAAGGCCCACATCCATGTCCTGCGCCATGCGGTCAACCAGGGCAAGGGCTGGGCCTTGAAGGAGGCCTTCCGCCTGGCCAAGGGCGCCTGGGTGGTCTTCCTGGATTCGGACCTGGACATCGACCCGAGCCAGCTGGAGCTGTTCTTCACCATCCAGCGTGACGAGGGCGCGGACGTGGTGATCGGCAGCAAGCGCCATCCCCTGTCGAAGTTGAAGTACCCTTTCAAGCGCAAGGTGGTGTCGGCGGGCTACTTCTTCCTGGTGAAGATGCTGTTCCAGCTGCCCCTGCGCGACACCCAGACCGGCCTGAAGCTGTTCCGCCGCGAGGTGCTCAAGACCGTGTTCCCCAAGGTGCTGGTGAAGCGCTACGCCTTCGACCTGGAGCTGCTGGTGCTGGCCCACCACAACGGGTTCAGCATCGCCGAAGCCCCGGTCATCGTGGAGTACCGCGGCAAGTTCGGGCACATCGGCTTGCGCGCCATCTTCAACATCTGGTGGGACACCATGGCCGTGTTCTACCGCCTGCGCATCAAGCGCTACTACGACCAGGGGAAGGCCTGATGACGCTCAGCCTGGGCCGCGACCTGCTGGAGGACGCCGGCGTCAGCCTGGCGGTGGCCCGCTACCGCGACCGCCTGCTGGGGCGCCTGGGCTTGGAGGAGGGCCGCGGCCGCAGCGCGCTGGACCTGGGCTGCGGGGACGGCATGGAGGCCGGCTGGCTGGCCGAGCGCGGCTGGAAGGTCGACGCCTACGACCTGGAGCCGCATCCGCGCTGGGCGGCGCTGGCCCGCCAGTACAAGGGCCGCATCCGTTTCGCCACGGCCGACGCGGCCCGCCTGGGCAAGCTCAAGAAGCCCTACGCCTTGGTCTTCGAGAAGGACATGCTGCATCATGTGCCCGACCCCGTGGCCGTGCTGCGCCAGATGCGCCGCCTCACCGCGCCCGGCGGGCAGGCGGTGGTGCTGGAATGCAACCGGCGCAACCCGGTGTTCTACCTGCATCTGACCCTGCTGAAGGGGCACCAGCATTTCACCCTGGGCCGCCTGCGGGCCCTGCTGGCCGAGGCTGGCATCGGCGGCTTCGAGCTGAGGCGCATCGAGGCGCGGGTCTGGCCGGTGGAGAGCGCGGCGCTGCAATCCGCCGCCGAGCGTTTGCAGGACCTGGCCGAGGCGCTGCCGCCCTGGCGGCCGTTCATCTGCTACCACGCGGCGCTGTGGCGCCGGAAGGGAAGGGCTTGAGCCCCATCGCCAAAGCCAAGCCCAAGGCGGCCCCGGCCGCGCCGCCGGTCACGGTGATCCTGCCGGTCCTCAACGGCGCCCGCCAGCTGCCCAAGTGCCTGGATTCGCTGCGGGCCCAGCATTACCCGGCCAAGGCGCTCAAACTGATCGTGGTGGATGACGACTCCACGGACGCCACGGTGGCCGTGGCCAAGTCCTACGGCGCCAAGATCCTGCGCAGCGGGCATCGCCACATCGAGCGCAGCAAGGCCATCGGGCTGCGCGCAGCCGCCACGGAGCTGGTGCTCTTCATCGACGCGGACAATTACCTGGTGACGCCCACCTGGCTGCCCGAGGCCGTGGGCGCCCTGCAGCAGGACCGCTCGCTGGTGGCGGCCCAGTCGGCCCGCTTCCACTACGAGCCCACGGACGCGGCCGCCAACCGCTACTGCTCGCTGATGGGCATCAACGACCCCATGGCCTACTACCTGGGAAAGCGCGACCGCCTGACCGACTGGGAGCGCGAATGGGGCCTGCTGGGGCAGGTGCTGGCCGACAAGGGCGCCTATTGGAAGGTGCGCTTCAGCCCCCAGGCCATCCCCACCATCGGCAGCCAGGGCTTCCTGACCCGGCGCTCGCTGCTGATGAAGGCCACCCATTGGCCGACCTTCTTCCACATGGACGCCAATGTGGAGCTGATCGCCCAGGGCTACACCGATTACGCGCTATTGAAGCAGGCCGTGGGCCACGACCACTGCGCCGACACCGCCGCTTTCGTGAAGAAGTGCCGCCGCAACCTGGAGCTGTTCTTCCGCTACCGGCATCTGCGGAAGTTCACCTGGGAGACGCCCCAGGCGTCGCTGGCGTGGACCGCGGCCAGCATGGTCACCGGGATCCGGCCGCTGGGCGCCGCCCTGCGCGGCTTCGCCCATCGCCGGGACCCAGCCTGGTTCCTGCACGTGTACTACAGCGCGGTGATCCCGGTGCTTTACGCCGCGCGCACGCTGCAAGAGCGCTTCAAACCCACGGGGAGAGCATGACCGACGCAGGGACCCAGCACGCCAGCCAGCAGGCCTACTACGACCGGCACTTCTCGGGCTACAAGAGCTACAAGCTCGAGAACTGGCGCATCAGCTATGTGGAGCGCATCCAGCGCGAGCTGGGCATGCAGGGCCGGCGCTTGAGCCCGGCCTTCCGATACCTGGACGTGGGGGTGGGCGGCAGCGGCTACACCGTGATCGAGGCGGCCCGCCTGGGCGCCTCGGCTTGGGGCGTGGACCTGAGCGCGGTGGGCGTGGCCAACGCGGCCCGCCTGGCCGGGGAGGCCTTGCCCAAGGCGGCGGCGGCGCGCTGCCGCTTCCAGGTGGCGGGGGCCGAATCCCTGCCGTTCAAGGCCGGCTTCTTCGATGCGGTCAGCTCGGTGGCGGTGCTGGAGCATGTCGTGGAGGACCGCCAGGCCATGGCCGAGATCGCGCGGGTGCTCAAGCCGGGGGGGCGCTGCTTCCTGACGGTTCCGCATGCCTTCCGCCGCACCCCCCTGCCGCTGGTCCCCATCATCTGGAGCATCGACAAGCTGGTGGGGCATTTGCGCCACTACACCCAGGAGGGCCTGGTCGAGGCCATGGCCCCCATGGGGCTGCGGCTGGTGAAGACCATCCACCACATGCACATGGTCAAGTTCTGGCAGCAGTTGCTGGCCCTGGGACTGCCGGGCCTGCGCAAGGCGGATTCGGCCCTGTGGTGGCGCATGGAGCGCCGCGACCTGGAGCTGTGGCAGCACCCCCGGTCGGCCATGATCACGGTCGTCATGGAAAAGGAAAGGAGCAGGCGGCGATGAGGGCATTGGTCACCGGCGGCGCCGGATTCATCGGTTGCAACATGTCCCGCAAGCTGCTGCAGCAGGGCTGGGCGGTCACCATCTTCGACAACCTCTCGCGGCCCGGCACCGCCAGCAACCTGAAATGGCTGCAAGGCTACGGGCGCTTCAAGTTCGTGAAGGGCGATGTGCGCCAGCAAGCCCGCATCGCGGCGGCGGTGAAGGCCAGCAAGCCCGACGCTGTGTTCCATTACGCCGGCCAGGTGGCGGTGACCACCAGCGTGACCGACCCGCGCGAGGACTTTGAGATCAACGCCCTGGGCACCTTCAACGTGCTCGAGGCCGTGCGCCTGAACCTGCCCAAGGCGGCCAAGGGGCGCCCAGCGTTCTTCTACAGCAGCACCAACAAGGTCTACGGGGGCATGGAGGACATCCGGGTCGTGGAGAAGAAGGGGCGCTATCAATACCAGGGGCTGCCTAAGGGGATCCCGGAGAGCCGCCTGCTGGACTTCCACAGCCCCTACGGCTGCAGCAAGGGCGCCGCCGACCAGTATGTGCGCGACTACAGCCGCATCTACCGCTTCCCCACGGTGGTCTTCCGCCAGAGCTGCATCTACGGCTACCGCCAGTTCGGCGTCGAGGACCAGGGCTGGGTGGCCTGGTTCACCATCGCCGCGGCGTTGGGCAAGCCGCTGACCATCTATGGCGACGGCAAGCAGGTGCGTGACGTGCTCTTCATCGACGACCTGACGGACGCCTACCTGCAGGCCCACAAGCACATCAAGCGCACCGCGGGCCAGGTCTACAACATCGGCGGTGGCGCCAAGAACCAGATGTCCCTGCGCGAGCTGCTGGCCTTCCTCAGCCGCTTCCTGGGCAAGCCCATCCCCACCCAGTCCGGGCCCTGGCGCCCCGGCGACCAGCCGGTCTTCGTGTGCGACATCGGCAAGGCCCGGCGCGAGTTCGGCTGGGCCCCCAAGGTGGGCGTGGAGCAGGGCGTGAAGAAGCTCCACGGCTGGGTCATGGAGAACAAGGCCCTATTCGCATGAAGCTGCCTGCCCGCATCATGGTGGCGGCGCATACGTCCAAGATCGCCGGGCCGGTCCAGGCGTTGGGGGGCTGGCTGCAGTCGCGCCGGGCGGGTTTCACGCTGCTATCCCTGCCCTTCGGCTACAGCGGCATCCCCTTCGCCACCGAGCAGCGCTACCAGGCGGGCGCTTTGGCGTCCACGGTCCAGGGCCACCCGGCCCAGGGCTGGGACCCCTGGCTGTGGGCCAAGGACTTCTTGTTCGTGCTGCGGCGCGGCTGGGCCGCCGGGGGCCGCACGGACCTGTTCATCGGCGTGGACTGCCTCAACGCCCTGGCGGGGCTGGTGCTGCGGGCGCTGGGGCGGGTGGACCGGGTGGCGTTCTACGTGATCGACTACACGCCCCACCGCTTCACCAACCCGGTCCTCAACGGGCTCTATGGGGCCATCGACCGCATCGCCGCCACGCGCAGCGACGTGGTGTGGAACCTCAGCGAGCGCATGCGCGACGTGCGCCGGAGCCAGGGCGTGCCCGAGGCTCGCAACACCCTGGTGCCGGTGGGCGTGGAGCTGGGCAAGGTCCGCCATCCGGCCCGGGCCCAGGTGAGGCGGCACAGCCTGCTCTACATGGGCGCCTTGCACGACAACAAGGGCATCCAGCTGGCCATCGAGGCCTTCCCGGAGATCCTGAAAAAAGTGCCCGGGGCCAGCCTGCACATCATCGGCTACGGGCCCTTCGAGGCCCAGGCCAAGGCGCTGGCGGCGGCCTCGCCCGCGCATAGGCGCATCCACGTCCCCGGCGGCATGGGGCACGACCAGCTCTTCCGCCAGGTGCCGCGCTTCGGCGTGGCGCTGGCGCCTTACCTGGACGACCCGGGCTCGTACACCTGGTGGTGCGACCCCACCAAGCCCAAGGAATACCTGGCCTGCGGGCTGCCGCTGATCATCACCAAGGTGCCGTGGGTCTGGGAGCGGGTGGCCGACCCGCTCCGCCCCTTGGGGCTGGCCATCGACTACCGCAAGGACCAGCTGGTGAAGGCGGCCATACGCCTGCTGGGCGACGACCGCTATTATTGGCGCTGCCGCCGCAATGCCCTGGCCTTCGCCGCCGGCCTGGCTTGGGATGACATCTATGACCGTGCCTTTGGCGCCGAGGAGTCCGCTGCGTGAGCGTTAAAAAGAAGAGCCCCGCCAAGAAGACCGCCCCCGCCCCCCGCGCCGGCAAGGCGCCGGCGTGGATCGGCAAGCTGCGCTGCCCGGCCTGCGGCCACGGCACGCTGACGGCCCTGCCCCGGCGCAAGGGGGACTTCGGCGCCTGGGGCGTGCCGGGCGTGCGCTGCGGCAAGTGCCGTCAGGCCTACCCGGTGGTGGAGGGCGGCATCCTGCAGATGATCCCCCAGGGCGACCTCAGCCGTTACGCCTACTGGGAGCAGCTGCACTCGGCCGTGGACCCGGGCGCCACCATCGAGGCCTACCGCCGCAGCTTCGGCCAGCGTCAGGCCTTCGTGGAGAGCTATTACTGCCTGCCGCGCATCTCGCGCCGCTTGGGCTGGACCTACCGTGACAGCGTGGAGCTGGGCTGCGGCTGGGGCGTCTACTCCATGTCCTTGGCCCGCGCCGGCATGGTCAAGGAGGTGTGGCTGCTGGACATCTCCCTGTCGGCCATGCGCGGCACCGGCAAGGTCTACCAGGCCTTCGGCATCAAGCCCTTCCTGATCCAGGGCGAGATCCACAGCCTGCCCTTCAAGGACGGCGCCTTCGACGTGTCGCTGTCCGGCGGCCTTTACGAGCACTTCGTGGGCGAGGAGCAGCAGGCCCTGGTGAAGGAGAACTGCCGCATCTCCAAGCGCGTGCTGTGCCAGGTGCCCGAGGGCTCCACGGCCTATTGGATCTACCGGCGCCTGGTCACCTGGAAGTTCGGGAAGTGGCCCTTCGGCTTCGAGGTCCCGCTGACCCGCCGCCGGCTGCGCGAGCTCTACGAGGCTGGAGGGGCCAAGGTGCTGGCCTGGGACTTCCACAATCTGGCCTCGGCCGTCCTGTTCCACCAGGCCCGCAAGCACGCCTGGCTGCAGGCGCTCAGCTGGCGCCCAGGGGCCTTGTACCTGGTGCGGCACGACGCGGTCCTGGCCGCGGAAACGGGCCGCTGACATGGGCCTGAGGCCGGGGCAGTTCGCCATCATCATCCCGGTGAAGGCTTACAACGCCTATTGCGCCGAGAGCCTGGAGGCTTGCACCCGCCTTTATCCCGGGCAGGAGGTCTGCTTCAGCCCCGATGAGGCGATGCAGCCGCCCTTCGCGGGGGTGACGGTGCTGCCGTCCGGCCCCGTGGGCCCCGGCGCCAAGCGCGACCTGTGCGCTGAGCGCAGCCAGGCCGAGTTCCTGGCCTTCCTGGATGACGATGCCTATCCCGAGCCCGGCTGGCTGGAAGCCGCCCTGGAGGCCTTCCAGGACCCGGCCGTGGGCGCGGTGGGCGGCCCGGCCGTGACCCCCGGCGACGACCCCGTCAGCTATTGGGCCAGCGGCCTGGTCTATGAGAGCCGCCTGGTCGGCGGGCCCTATGCCTTCCGCTATCGGCCCTTGCCGGCGCGCGACTGCGACGACTATCCCACCTGCAACCTGCTGGTGCGGCGCAGCGTTTTCGAGGCCGTGGGCGGCTTCGACACCCGTTTTTGGCCGGGCGAGGACACGGTGGCTTGCCTGAAGATCGTGCATGAGCAGGGCCTGCGCATCCGCTACGTGCCCGGCGCGCTGGTGCGCCACCACCGCCGGCCCATGTTCGCCGGCCACCTGCGCCAGCTGAACCGCTACGCCCGGCACCGCGGCTTCTTCATGAAGCGCTTCCCGCAGACCAGCCTGCGGCCCAGCTACTTCGCGCCCAGCGCCCTGCTGCTGTGGGTGGCGCTGGGCTGGCTGCCGGCGTTGCGCGCGGGTTGGTGGGGCGGCGCTTGGTCCCTCAGCCTGGGCTTGTACCTGGCCCTGGCCGGGGCCGAGGCCCTGCGCCTGACCTTGCAGGCCCCCGCCGCCAAGCGGGGCCCGCGCTTATGGGCCCTGGTGGCCCTGGGCCAGGTGGCCACGCATCTCAGTTACGGTTACAACCTGCTGGTGGGCCTGGCCTCCACCCGCATGGCGGAAGAGCACCAGGCTCAGGCCCCTGTGGGCCCGGCCCTCTGAACGGCCCTGGCGAACAAACGGAGGTAGGTATGGCGACGAAGAAGAAGGCAGCGGCGAAGCGCCCTGCGAAGAAGGACCGCAAGGCCGCGCCCAAGGCGCTGCCCGCAGCGGTCACGGTGCCGGCGGCCGCGCCCAAGGCGGCCGGCCGCAAGACCGGCCTGGTCCTGGGGGCCCTGGCGGTCCTGCTGGTGGCCATCGGGGCGCAGGTCTTCTTCCTGGCGCGCCACCAGGCCGCGCTGGACTTGAACCTGGTGCGGGTGGGGACCCAGATCCCCTACGGCATGGACCAGGGCCAGGCCCTCAGCCCCCAGAATCTGCAGGGCGACAAGCAGGACAACCTGTATTTCCTGGAAGGGATGGGCGGGCAGGCCCCGGGGCTCCTGAAGTTCGACCCGTTGAACCGCTTCCTGGTGCGTTACAAGCCCGCCCGGCCGGCCGAGGTGCTGGTGGACGTGGCCGACCTGGCCGTCAGCGCGCAGGGCGCGGTCTACGTGCTGCAGAAGAGCGGCGACATCAAGGTCTTCGACTCCGAGCTCAAGTTCCAGCGCGCCTTCAAGGTCTCGGTGAGCGCCCCCACGGGCATGGGGATCGACAGCAAGGACCGCCTTTTCATCTCCTCGATGAACGACAACAAGGTGCAGATCTTCACGGCCACCGGAGCCCCGGCGGGCGAATTCGGCTCGCCCGGCAGCAACACCGGCGACCTGGCCAGCCCTGTGCGCCTGCGGGTGGGGGCCGACGACCTGGTCGTCGTGCTCGAGCTGCTGTCCGACGGCCTGCGCTTGAAGTCCTTCACCCCCGACCTGAAGCTCAAGCGCCAGGTCAAGGTCAAGGACATCCCTTGGTCCGAGGCCATGCGCATGGGCCTGAACGCCGATGACATCGTCATCCTGAATGACTCGGCCACCAACAAGGCGGTCGGCTTCTATGACATGCGGGCGGGCGAGCTGCGGGGCTACGCCAAAGGGACCACCGATAACATCCTGTTCCTGTCGCCGGGCTCCTGCGGGGCCAACGAGTACAGCCGTTCCTTCTTCATCCACAGCGTGGGCGGCTTGACGCGGGCCTTGATCCCCGCCCCCGGCAAGTAAGCCAAACATCCCCTGGAGCGCCGCATGAAGAAGGAACCGATCAAGGCCCCCATCCCCGCCCCCCTCCCTGGCCGCCTGACGGCGGCCAGCTGGATCGGGGCGGTCGCCGGCGCCTTGCTGATCCTGTGGGGCCAGTGGGCCATCTTCCAGAGCGATTTCGCCACCGGCGTGAAGCGCACGGTGGCGGGGCTGCTGTTGGCAGGCGTGGCCATGACGCTGCCCCTGCTGCAATGGGGCCGCCTGGCCCGCGAGGCCCTGGCGGCCCTCCGGGCGCTCAAGCCGGCTCCCAAGCCGGCGCCCACGACGGCCGCGCAGGCGGTGGCCGCCGGCCCCTCCGCGCCGCTGCGCCTGTTCGCGAGCGACCAAGCCACCTTCAGCCGGCACCTGCTCCTGGTGCCGCTGGCGGTGCTGCTGATCCACGCCCAGTGGAAGCTGCTGAACCAGTCCACCATGGCTCCCATCCTGGACCTGCTGCTGGGCGCCGTCATCGCGGCCATCTACCTGCAGGGCTTGGACCGGCCGCTGGTGCTGCCCAATTTGAACGAGAACGCCAAGGCCCTGCTGGGCCTGGTGCCTGGCCTGGCCCTGACGCTGCCGGGCGCCTACATCCTATGGGGTTACCAGCACGAGCTGGCCGGCTTCGCCCTGGTGCTGATGGGGGGCGCCCTGCTCATCATCTCGCTGGCCCGCCTTCCGCTGCGCCTGGTGGCGACGGGTGGCGAGGCCCTGCCCAGCCTCGATTGCCGCCAATCCGGCTCCTGGGACAAGCCCGCATTCCTGGGCGGCAAGGCCGCCTTGGTCGCCGGGGCCCTGGTCGCCTGGTTGGCGGCCTCCACGTTGGACAGCGCCCATCCCGGCTGGTCGGTCAGCAGCGAGGCCCTGGCCATCCTGCTGTTGCTGGCTTCATTCCCCTGGGTTCCCGCGGCCGTGGGCCGGCTCGGCGGCGGCCCCACGCGGGCGCTGGGCGCCGCGTCCGGCGCGGTGCTGGCCTTTGCCCTGGCCTGGCACGGCCAAGGCCTGATGGATGCCGGCCACCAGAACGCGGCCTTGCTGGACTTCCTGGCCGGCGGCGTCCTGTTGATCCTGGCCCTGCCGGATGTGCCGCTGAGCGAGGCCCCCGACCAGCAGGCTGCCGCCTCACGGCGGTTGGAGATCCTGCTGTTCGTCGCCCTGGTGCTGGTCAGCTTCTCGCTGAGGGTGTGGAACCTGGAGCATTTCCCCTACGGTGCCGAGGGTGACGAGGCGGGCGGCGGCGTCTACGCGGTGGACGTGCTCAAGGGGCGGGTGGACAACCCGCTGGTCTCGGCCAACGTGCCCTTGCTCTATTATTCGGTCACCGCCCTGTTCTTCAAGCTGGCGGGCGTCAGCATCGCCAGCATGCGCTGGCACGCCGCCGTCTTCGGCACGCTGTCGGTGATCAGCCTCTATTTCTTCCTGCGCCTCTTCTACGGCGCGGTGGTCGGCCTGCTGGTCACAGCCCTGATGAGCGCCTCCTATTGGAGCCTGCACTTCAGCCGCTTCGGCCACTACAACATCGAGCAGGTCTGCCTGCAGATGGTGGCGTTCTACTTCGCCTTCCGCGGCTTGAAGTTCGGGCGCCTGCGCGACTGGGTGCTGGGCGGGCTGGCATTCGGCTTGGCCATGATGCCCCATCTGGCCAGCCGCCTTCTGCCTTTCGAGGCCCTGGGGCTGGTGCTCTACCTCTTGCTGTCGCGGCGCGACCTGCTGCGCGCCCATGCCACCGGCCTGCTGGCCTTCGTGCTGTGCGCCTGGATGATGGCCGCCCCGGCCCTGACCTATTGGCTGCGGGCCGTGCCCCAGTCGGTGGGGCGCGCCCAGAGCGTGTCCATCTTCGACCGCACCAACAGCAACGCCCCGTCCGACGTGCTTTCCGGCTTCACCCGCAACGTGAAGGTGTCGCTGCTGATGTTCAACTCGACGTCGGACAGCCGCCCGCGCGACAACCCGCTGGCCCCGAACAAGATCCTGGAGTCCGTCACCGCGGCGCTCTTCGCCATCGCGTTCCTATACGTCCTCTACCATTGGCGCAACCCGCTCAACCTGCTGCTGCTGGTGACCTTCGGCATCAACCTGGCGGCCTCGATCCTTTCGGTCGAGGCTCCCCAGACCCTGCGAACGGCGGGCAACATCTCCATCGTCATCGCCATGATCGCCGTGCCGTTGGACGCCTTGCGGCGCTCGCTGATGGCCCTGGGCCCGCGCAAGGGCTGGGGGCTGTTCCTGCTGCTGGTGGTGCCGCTGGCGACGTGGGGGTCCTACCGCAGCGCGAAGGCCTACTTCGTGGGCGCGCGCAACCTCACGTTCGACAACTACCCGACCTACGTGGCCATGTCGGCCGGCACCGAGGGCGGCCCCAAGACCCAGGCGGTGTTCTGGGCCACGGGCTTCGCATCGAGCCATCCGCCGGTGATGCTCTTCGCCCAGAGCACCCCCATCCGCAACTTCTATGAGCTGGCGGATTACCTGCCCATCAGCGAGGAGGCCGGGCGGGAGCACCTGCTCTACTTCTGCGACGTCTATGAGCCCATGGCCGCGTACTACGCCGCCATGTACGGCGGGGTCACGGTGACGCCCATCCCCAACCTGACGGCGCCGGGCTCGGATATCTGCTCGTGGATCAGGGTCAGCCCGGAGGCCATCCGCCGCACCCAGGGGCTGGAGCTGAGCCAGGGCGGCAAGGCCTTGTCGGGCAACGCCGACCTGGCGTGGCCGCAGAAGGGCCTGCCGGCGTCGTCGGGGCGCCTGCATTGGCGCGGGTCCGTCCGCATGGACGCCTACGGGTTCTACCGCTTCACGGCCACCGGCAGCGGGGACTGCACCGTCAAGCTGATGGGCCGCACGGTGCTGACCCGGGCCGGCGGCGAGGTCAGCTCGCGCGAGGCGCGCCTGCCCATGGGGTTGATCCCCATCGAGGTGGATTATTCGCCCAAGGGGGACGCCGATTTCCGGGTGCAATGGAGCGGCCGGCCCCATCCGCAGCACCTGCTGTACTCGCTGCGCAGCGACGCCCGGGGCAGCCTGGAGAAGCGCCAGCTGTTCACCCTGCCGCCGCAGGGCTTTTACGCGCGCTACTACCCCCAGCGCGATTTCAGCGGCGATTCGGTGATGGACTACGTCAGCCCCCAGGTGCTGGCGCATTGGCTGGACTCGCCGCTGCCCGGGGCCTATAGCGTGGTGCATCACGCCCGCCTCAGCATCGACAAGCCCGGCCTTTACAGCTTCCAAATGGACACCTTCGGGTCCTATGCCGAGATCCGGGTGGACCACAAGCTGGTGCACCTGCAGGGCGTGCCCTTGGTGCCCTGGCTGAAGCCCCCGGTGGTGCTGCCCAACATCCAGTTGGGCAAGGGCCAGCATGACCTGGAGGTCCGCTTCTCCACCGCCGGCGCCAGCTGGTACGTGCTGCATTGGTCGGGCCCCGACGCCAGCGGCCTGGTGCCCACCGAGCGCCTGTCGCCGGTCTATCCCGACCCCTTTGAGGCGCCGCGATGAAGCGCCACGCCAAGACCGAGTTCTACGACGGTTACCATTCCAAGTCGGCGGCCACGCCGCTGGAGGCGGAGGTGCGCCGCAAGACCCGGCGCATCTTCGAAGGCTGGGTCGACCGTTTGGCGCCGCCGCCGGGGGGCAAGCTGCTGGAGCTGTCCTGCGGGCTGGGCCAGTTCCTGGAGGTCTTGCGGGACCGGCGGCCTGACCTGAAGCTGCATGGCCTGGATTTCTCACCCTTCGCGGTGGCCCAGGCCCGGCGCCTGGTGCCCCAAGCCAAGGTGGTGGCGGGTGACGCCATGAAGCTGCCCTATCCCGCCGCCAGCTTTGACATGGTGACCTGCCTGGGCGCCCTGGAGCACTACCCCGATTCGGGGCAGGGGCTCAAGGAGATCGCCCGAGTGCTCAAACCGGGCGGGCGGGCCTTCGTTTACGTGCCCAACCAGTTCTTCCTGGGCTACATCTATCTGGTGTGGCGCAGCGGGGAGACGCCGCACGAGGCCGGGCAGAACCAGTATGAGCGCTTCGAGACCCGCCAGGGTTGGGAGGGCCTGATCGACGCGGCGGGGCTGACGGTGGATTCGGTCAGCAAGCACAACGACATGTACGCCACCGAGCGCCTGCCGGGCTGGGTGCGGGCCGCCTACCAAGCCTTCATCCGGCCCTGCGTGCCGCTGAACCTGTCCTATTGCTTCGGCTTCAGCGTCAGCAAGCCCCACGCGGCGCCCTCCGCCAAGCGTGCCGGGCGCTGACGCCGCCATGCTGATCATCGACCACCGGGTCAACACCGCCGAGCACCTGGCGCGCACGCCCCGCGACTGCGGGGTCGAGGTGGACCTGCGCGACTATGACGGCGACCTGCGCCTGCAGCACGACCCCTTCAAGGGCGGCCTGAGCTTCCGCGAATGGCTGCGGGGCTACCAGCACGCCCTTTGCATCTTCAACGTGAAGTGTGACGGCCTGGAAGGGGCCATCCTGGAGCAGGCCAGGGGCGTGGTCGGGGACTATTTCTTCCTGGATTGCGCCAACCCCACGCTGGTGAGCTTGATGCGCCGGGGTGAGCGCAAGGTGGCGCTGCGCTACAGCGAATTCGAGCCCGTGGAAGCCTGCCTGGCCTTCGCCGGCCGGGCGGACTGGGTCTGGGTGGACTGCTTCACCCGCCTGCCCTTCACCCCCGCCAGCTACGCCGCGCTGAAGCCGCACTTCAAGCTCTGCCTGGTCAGCCCCGAGCTGCAAGGGCATGGCCGCAGCGCCATCGGCGAGTACCGCCAGCGGTTGAAGGACCTGGGCGTGGAGCTGGACGCGGTCTGCACGGACCACGTCGAGGATTGGCGGTGAGCAAGCCAGGCGGGGTGGCCCACGACCTGCGCGAGCTGGCGGGCCTGTCGCAAGCCGCCGGCCGGCGGCTGGACTGGGCCCAGGCGGCGGGCGGCAATAGCAGCCTCAAGACCCCGGACGGCCTGCTGCTGGTGAAGGCCTCAGGCCTGAGGCTGGACGAGACCAGCCCGAAGCGGGGCTTCGTGGCCCTGGGCCTGGCCGAGCTGAGGGCGGTCCTGGACGACCCTTCGTACAACGCCCTGCCCCATGGCCAGCAGCAGGACAAAGCCGGCGAGGCTCTGCTGGCCGCCCTGAGACCCCTGCCCGGCGTGGACACCACCGGCCTGCGGGCATCGCTGGAGGCCGAGTTCCATGCCCTGGGCCCGCGGGTCTGCCTGCATGTGCATCTGGTCGAGGGCCTGGCGGCGCTCTGCCAGGCCGATGCCAAGGAGGAGCTGGACAAGGCCCTGCAGCCGCTGAAGCTGAAGGCGGCTTGGGCCGACTATCGGCCGCCCGGCCACAGCCTGGCATGCCTGGTGCGCGACGGGCTGCGCGAGCGGCCCGCGGCCGTGGCGGGCATGGCCAATCACGGATTGATCGTGTGGGGCGACCAAGCGGCCCAAGCCGTGGCCTTGGTCGAGCGCCTGCAGCAGGCGCTGGCCGCCCATTTCCGCGCCGTGGAGCCGCCCAAGCTGCACGCCAAGCCCGGCGACCAGGATAGCGCCTGCAAGCGCGCCGCCGCCGCCATGAAGGAGGCTTTTCCCCACTTGGGCGCCCGCGGGCCCGCCACCGACGCCTGGGCCCAGAGCCTGGCCCAGGGCGGCGCCTGGGGCTGGCAGCCGGTCTGCCCCGACGACGTGCTTTACGCCGGCTTCCAGGTGCCGGAGCTCACGCCCGAGCAGGCCCAGGCGCCGCGCCTGCTGGGCGTCTTCGGCAACGAGCCCAAGGTGGTGGCGCTGGCCTTGCCCGACCATGGCGTGATGATCGCCGCCAAGGACGCCCGGGCCTGGCGCGCGGCCCACGAGATCCTGCACGCCAACGCCCGCGCCCGGGCCCTGGCCCGCAGCCGCGGCCAGGTGCGCCCGCTGAGCCGGGCCCAAGCCGACGAGATCCTGGGCATGCGCGGCGAGCAGCACCGGCAGAGCCTATGAAGATCGTGATCCCCCTGTCCGGGGCCGGGCGCCGCTTCCAGGAGGCGGGCTACGCCGACCCCAAGCCGCTGATCCGCGTCGACGGCAAGCCCATCATCGAGCGCGTGGTGGGCCTGTTCCCGGGCGAGACGGACTTCGTGTTCGTGTGCAACCGCGAGCACCTGGAGCGCACGGCCCTGCGCGCGGTGCTGCAGCGCATCGCCCCTCAAGGGCGCATCGTGGCCATCGAGCCGCACAAACTGGGGCCGGTGCACGCGGTGCTGCAGGCCGCCGACCTGATCGCCGACGATGAGCCGGTGCTGGTGAACTACTGCGACTTCGGCGTGGAGTGGGACTGGCCGGCGCTGAAGGCCGAGCTGGCGGCCAACGGCTGCGACGGGGCGGTGCCGGCCTACTGGGGCTTCCATCCGCACTGCCTGGGCTCCACCAACTACGCCTACATGCGCCATGCGGATCAATGGATGCTGCAGATCCAGGAGAAGCGGCCCTTCACCGGCCGGCGCATGGACGAGCCCGCCAGCAGCGGCAGCTACTACTTCAAGCGCGGGGAAGTGCTCAAGCGCAGCTTCCGCGCGCTGGCCGCCGACCCGGCCCAAGCGCTCAAGGGCGAGCATTACGTCAGCCTGGCCTACAACTGGCTGGTGGCCCAGGGGCTGAAGGTGTGGATCCCGCGCATCCCGGTCATGCTGCAATGGGGCACCCCCGAGGACCTGGAGGAGTACCAGGCCTGGTCCGACTACTTCCGGGTCTTCAGCCGCTTCCGGCCCCAGCGCCCCTTCCCGGGCCAGGCGCTGATCCCCATGGCCGGCGCGGGGCAGCGCTTCGCCGACGAGGGCTACGCCCTGCCCAAGCCCCTGATCCCTGTCAGCGGCCAGGCCATGATCGTGCGGGCCGCGGCCATGCTGCCCCGCATGGGGCGCCACGTGTTCGTGGCCCGCGGCCAGCACCTGCGCCAGGCGCCGGTGGAGGCCGAGCTGATGCGGGCCTTCGGCCCCGCCACGGCCGTGCTGAGCGTGGACCACCTCACCCAGGGCCAGGCCTGCACCTGCCTGCTGGCCAAGGGGCAGCTCGACCCGGAGGCGCCCCTCATGATCGGGGCCTGCGACAACGGCATGGTCTGGGACGAGGCCGCCTTCGCCGGGCTGATCGGCGAGGAGGCGGTGGATTTCGTGGCCTGGACCTTCCGCGGCCACCCCGGCGCCCGGCGCAAGCCCCAGGCCTACGGCTGGGTGCGGGCCGACGCCCAGGGGCGCATCCAGGGCGTGTCGGTGAAGCAGGCCATCTCGGGCGAGCCGCACAAGGACCCCGGCATCGTGGGGGCCTTCTGGTTCCGCCGGGCCGGCGACTTCATCGCGGCGGCCGAAGCCATGGTCGCCGCCGGCGACAAGGTCAACGGCGAGTACTACGCCGACAGCGTGCTCAACTGGTGCCTGAAGGCGGGCAAGCAGGGGCGCCTCTTCGACGTGCGGCACTACCTGTGCTGGGGCACCCCCGACGACCTGCGCACGTGGGACTACTGGGCCGGCCATTTCGCCCGCACCCGCGGCGACCAGGTGCCGGTGCTGGCATGAGCGGCGCGCCGGCCCTGTCGGTGGTCCTGCCCTGCTACAACGAGGCGGACAACCTGCCCCTGCTGCTGGAGCGGTACCGCAGCGCGGCGCCGGCCGGGCTTGACTGGGAATTGGTGCTGGTGCAGAACGGCTCGACCGACGGCTCACAGGCTGTGCTCGAGGGCCTGCTGCGGGACCCGCGCCACGCCTTCGCCCGCCTTGTCGACGTGCCGGTGAACCAGGGCTACGGCTACGGCCTGGCCCAGGGGCTGCGCTCGGCCAAGGGCGCGGTGCTAGCCTTCAGCCACGCCGACATGCAGTGCGACGCCCAGGACGTGTTCGACGCCCACGCCCTGCTGCTGCAGCGCGGCGGCGCGGGCGGCGGCGTCATCGTCAAAGGCCGGCGCCAGCGCCGGGCCCTGAGCCAGCAGCTGCTCACCTGGGGCATGAGCGCCTGGGCCAGCCTCTGCCTGCTGAAGCCCATGGGTGACATCAACGCCCAGCCCAAGGCGTTCAGCCGCGCCTTGCTGGCCCGCCTGGAGCCCCTGCCGGACGGCTTCGAGCTGGACGTGCACGTGCTCTACCGGGCCCTGGCGGCCGGCTGGCGCCTGGCCGAGCTGCCGGTCCATTTCGGCGTGCGGGCCCATGGCCAGAGCAAATGGGCCGCCCACACCGTGCTGCGCTGGCGCACCATCGGCCGCGTGCTGCTGTACATCCTCACCTTGCGCTTACGGCCCATCGCATGAGCCAGGCCTCCCAACAACGCGGCGTCCTGCGCCAGCTCTTCCTGCACCCGCTGGTGCTGGCCGTGCTGGCGCTGAAGCTGCTGGCGTCGGCGCTGTTCACCGGCGGGCCCATGACGCATTGGTTCGCCCCGTTCGTGGGGTATTTCGCCAGCCATCCTGGGGAGGACCCCTGGGCCGCTTTCCTGGCGCTGGGGCAGCCGAAGGCGTTCCCCTATCCGCCGGGCATGCTCTATCTCTTCGCCGCGCCGCGCTGGCTGGCCGCGCCGCTGCTGCATGGCCCCTGGTGGGAGGTGGGGCCGCTGCAGCTGCTGTTGATGCGGCTGCCGCTGCTGGCGGCGGACCTGCTCATCTTCGCCCTGCTGGGGCTGTGGTTCCGCGACCGCCTGGCCACCGTGCGGCTGTGGTGGTGGTGCTCGCCGGTGGTCTTTTACGTGGCCTATTTCCACGGCCAGCTGGACCTGGTGCCCACCGCGCTGTTCCTGCTGAGCCTGTTCCTGCTGGAGCGGCGGCGTTTCGGCTGGGCCTTCCTGACCTACGGGCTGGCCCTGTCCACCAAGGCCCACCTGTGGATCGCCCTGCCCTTCCTGCTGATCTACCTGCGCGGGCGCCTGGACGCCCCGCGCCTGCTGGCCCGGGCGGCCCTGTCGGCCGGGGTGGCGCTGCTGTTGTCGCTGCCCTGGGCCCTGCATCCGGCCTATCAGGAGATGGTGCTGCGGGCCCCCGAGCAAGCCTGGGTCTTCCACCTGGGGCTGCCCATGGGCCAGTTCGGCGTCAGCGTGCTGCTGTGCCCGGCGGTCCTGCTCTTCATCCTGGCCCGCTTCGCCGCCTATCCGCGCCACAACTGGGACCTGACGGTCCTGTTCCTGGGGCTGGCCTTCGGCGCCTTCGTGCTGCTGGTGCCGCCCATGCCGGGCTGGTACCTGTGGAGCCTGCCCTTCATCATCTATTTCTTCTGCCGCTTCCGGCAGTCGCCCACGCTGCTGCTGGTGGCCTATTCCGCCAGCTACCTGGCCTACTTCGTGCTGGGCGACCGCAGCGACCTGGCCGAGGGGCTGGCCCTGGCCTGGCCCGGCTTCCACTGGCCCGGCGGCCTGGTGGCGGATTGGATGGGACCGCTGATCCGCGGCTCCTACAACGACCTGTACTTCACCCTGCTGCAGGCGTCGCTGATGGCCATCCTGCTGGCCATGCTGACCCGCGGGATCCGCAGCAACGAGGCCTACGGCGCGCGCGACCGGCCGCTGATGTTGGGCATCGCCGGCGACTCGGCGGCGGGCAAGGATACCCTGGCCGGCAGCCTGGCCCGGCTGCTGGGGGAGCAGCAGGTGGTGCGCCTGGCCGGCGACGATTACCACCGCTGGGAGCGCGGCGACCGCCGCTGGCAGGAGCGCACCCACCTGGACCCGCGCGCCAACCGCCTGCACCAGCAGTTGGAGCACACCGTGGCCCTGCGCGAGGGCCGGGGCATCGCCCGTGCCGAGTACGACCACATCACCGGACGCTTCAGCGCGGCGCACCAGGTGGACCCGGGCAAGGCGGTGATCGTCCAGGGGCTGCACACCTTCCTGCTGGAGCGCATGCGCCAGCAATTCGACCTGAAGGTGTTCCTGGACCCCGACGAGCGCCTGCGCCGCTTCTGGAAGCGCCGCCGCGATAGTCGCGAGCGGGGCGCCAGCCCGGCGGCCGTGAGCACGGCCTTGCGCCGGCGCGCCAAGGACCGCGATGCCAGCATCCTGCCGCAGCGCCAGCATGCCGACCTGGTGTTCCGCCTGGCCCCGCTGAAGCCCGCCGAGCTCAAGCGCCTGGACCTGGAGCCGGCCCTGAGCCTGGAGATCCTGGCCCGCAACAGCATCGACCTGGAGGGCCTGGCCGAAGCCCTGGGCCGCCTGCCGCAGCTGACGGTGGGCATGGACTACCTGGAAGGCCTGTCCCATGTGCGCCTGCGCCTTCAGGGCCCGGCCTTGGCGCGGGCCGAGCTGGACCGGCTATCGCTGCAACTGGTGCCCAATGGCCATGACCTGGTGGGCACCCAGCCCCGCTTCGCGGACGGCTGGGAGGGCCTGATGGCCCTGGTGGTGCTGGTGGCCTTGTCGGGGGCGGCGGTGAGGGCGACGCCGGCCCGGGAAGCGGCGGCGCTATGACCTTGCAACGGCGGCATTCGATCGACACAGGAGCGCGACATGGCTAAGAAGAACGGCGCGGGCGGGCTGGCCTTATTCGTGGGCGCCCTCATGCTGGCGGCGCTGGGCCAGGCCTTGGTATGGCAGGAGGTCCCCAGCGGCGGCCGTCAGATCCTGGGCTGGGCCCTGTTCGCCCTGGGCGGCTGGCTGCTGAAGCTGGGCTGGCGGCGCGAGAAGCCCCAGCCCCTGGCCGAGAAGGCGGGCCTGGCGTGGGAGGCCGGGGCCCTGGCCCTGATCGTGGCGCTGTCGATCTACCTGCGCCTGGTCGGCTTGGGGTCCTATCCCAACGCCGGCTTCCGCGACGAGGGTGAGAACGGCAACGTGGCCATCCAGATCATGAATGGCGAGACCGTGGATGGCACCGGCCAGACGTATCCGGCCTACATCGAGCACAACACCCAGAATGCGGCCGGCTATTTCTACGTGACGGCGGCCTTCTTCAAGGCCTTTGGCGTCTCCATCACCAGCGTGCGCTACGTGTCGGTGGCCTTCGGCGCGCTGTCGGTGCTGGCCTTCTACTTCCTGGCGCGGGCCTTCTTCGGCGTGCAGCTGGGCCTGTTCCTGACGGCCTGCCTGGCCGCGATGCGCTGGCACCTGAACTTCAGCCGCATCGGGTTCCTGGGCATGATGACGGTCTTCTTCAGCCTGCCCATGCTGGTGCTGCTTTACAAAGGCCTGGGCGAGCCCGCCGGCGCCGCCGTGGCGCCCGCCCGGCGCGGCCGGGGCCGGTCCGGCGGCGGTTTGTTCGTGCTGGCGCTGGCGCTGGCGGTGGGCCGCGGCTTGCTGGGCTTCGTCATGGTCCCGGGCCCGGTCGAGGCCTGGCTGGGCCTGGCCCTGGGCCTGCCGCTGATCTTCTTCGCCGTGCGCGGCTGGCAGGACCGCCGCTCCCGCTGGCTGATGCTGGCGGCCGTGTCGCTGGCGTTGGCCATGTACAGCTACATCGCCGCGCGCCTTTTCGTGGTGCTGGTGGCCCTGATCGTGGCCCATCACCTGCTGACCCAGGGCAAGCCGATGGACCGGCGGGCCCAACTGCGCCTGTGGGGCAGCCTGCTGCTGCTGGCCCTGGGCTCGGCGGCCCTGGTGGCCGCCTCGGCTTGGGGCCGCCCCGGCTTGGCCGGCTTCGGCAAGCTGCTGGTGGCCCTGGGCGGCGCGCTGCATCTGGGGTTCTGGTGGCTGGAACGCCGGCGCTTCGAGGGCTGGGGCCGGCCGCTGGGCCTGGCCCTGGGCGTGGGCCTGGTCGTGGCGGGCCCGCTTTACAGCTACAGCCTGTCGCACCAGAAGGAGGTGGCCGCGCGCTCCTACCGCGTGTCCATCTTCAACGACGAGGAGGCTGACAAGCGGCCCTGGGGCGTGAAGCTGGCTGAGAACCTGGGGCCCACCATGGGCATGATGAACGTGCGGGGCGATGGCAACCCCCGGCACAACCTCCCCGGCGAGATCATGGTCAACCCGGCCTGGGCGGCCCTCTTCGCCCTGGGCGTCTTTTTCGCCCTGCTGCGCCTGCGCGACCCGCGCGCCTGGCTGGCCATGAGCCTGTGGCAGATCTCGCTGATCGCGGGCTACTACAGCATCGAGGCGCCCCAGGCCTACCGCTGCATCAGCGCCATCCCGGCGGTGCTGCTGTTCATGGGCCTGGCGCTGGAGCGGGGCGTCAGCCCCCTGCGGCGCTGGCTGGGCAAGGACGCGCCGCTGGCGGTGGCCTTGCTGCTGCTGCCGCTGCTGGCCTTCGGCGGCGGCTACGAGCTGAACACCTACTTCAAGCGCCAGCCCCAGCACCCCGGCGTGTGGGCCGAGTTCTCCGCCGGCGAGTACCTGATGGGCAAGGAGCTCAAGGCGCTGAACATGGACGGCCACCGCACCCATGGCCTGGTGCGCCCGGACTTCGCCGACAGCTACACCTTCCGCTTCATGACCTACCCCGAGCGCGACTACGAGTACTTCGACGCCAGCCGGCATGTGCCCCTGCGCCCGGATGAGACCGGCCGGGGCGAGGATTTCCTCTACATCCTGGGGCCCAGCCACCTGCCGCTGAAGAGCGTCCTGCAATCCTTCTACCCCCATGGCGTGTACCATGAGGAGCGCCATCCTCTGACCAACGAGCTGCTGTACTGGAGCTTCCGCGTGGACGCGGCCGAGGCGGCCAAGGCCGGCGGCATCAGCAGCGGCCTGCGGGCGCGCTATTACCAGGACGTGCCGTCCGACCCCAACAAGCCCTGGGCCGGGCCGCATTGGGCGCCGAGCCAGCTGCGCAAGGACCAGGTCGACCCCTTCGTCCTGTTCGAATGGACGGTGACCCCGGTGCCGGGCTGGTACTCGGTGCAATGGGACGGCACGCTGAAGGCGCCCCAAGGCGGCTCCTACACCCTGGGCCTGGTGGCCAACAGCTATGCCGAGGTCCTGATCGACGGCCGCAAGG
>Ga0302319_10003774_pt1 | contig 31425 bp, 24 predicted proteins | sample Bog_T0_2_FD_203319 | JGI IMG/M metagenome (GOLD analysis project Ga0302319, IMG submission 203319) | Peat permafrost microbial communities from Stordalen Mire near Abisko, Sweden - Bog_T0_2 | ecosystem: Environmental > Terrestrial > Soil > Wetlands > Peat | place: Sweden: Abisko, Stordalen Mire... | reverse complement strand
TCTCAAGCAGCCTGTCGGAGAGCCGAGCAATGTAGCTCACCGCCTGAATCATCTCTTGATATTGAATGCGCGTAGGCGCAATCACTGCGACGGTGCCCACGTTCACGCCGCCCAGCCGCGCCGGCGCACCGATCAGCACCAGATCCTGCATGGCCGGAGAAGCTTCGTCGAGCCCCACCACCACGCGAACCTCCTGCTGGCGGCCGTCCACGTAGGCCGTGAGCAACTCAACCAGCCTCTGTTTCGTTTCCAGAGCCAGCAGCAACTGCCGCAGTCTTTCGCGGTCAACCTCCGTCGAGATCAGGTTCGCCATTCCGTCGATAAAAATCTCCGGAGCGGCGTTTCCTTCCGCCAGCGCGCCATTGCGGCAAAGCTCCTCAACCGACGCCAGCATCTGGCGGTAGGCTTCGCGCTCCACATCCACGCGACGCGTAATCTCAGTGCGAATGCGATCGACCGGCCATCCGCGAAAATTCTCGTTCAAATACCGCGCAGAGGTTTCAAGATCGATATGCGTCAGGTCGCGCTCCAGAACCAGTACGCGGTCTTGCACCGTGCCAGCCTGCGTTACCAGAACCACCAGCACACGCCCGGCAGAGAGCCGCGAAAAGTGGATATGTTCCAGCACCTGCTTTTCAACGGAACCGGCCAGCGCCACGCCCAGGCCCTTCGAAATAAGAGCCAGCACATGCGAGGTGCGCTCAAGGTAGTCGTGCGAGCTTGAAACGCCGGAGAAGCTTTCGGCAATCTGTCCCATGCGGACCTCGCTCAGTTGCGAGGGGCCCTGTTGCGCCGCACCGGTGGATTGCTGCCCTGCGGCCATGCGTGTGGATTGCGTAATCTGCTCTACGTAGTAGCGAAAAGCCGCGGCGGTGGGAATCCGTCCGGCAGAGGTGTGCGGCTGCTCCAGCAGGCCTGCGTCGCCCAGCACGGCCATCACGTTGCGCAGCGTCGCCGAACTTAAACCCTCCCGATCGGTGAAAAGCCGTGCAAGCGCCTGCGAGGCCACCGGTTCGCCGGTGGCAATGTACAGCTCGATGATGGTGGTCAACACCAGCCGCTCACGCGGGCTGAGTCGTAGATCAGGCATCTTCCCCGCTTTGCTGAATTCCTGGCGGCTGTTTCGCCAGATCGAGCTGGCCAAGTCTAATCCGCCGGCCCCAATCTGCTAAGTACTTAAACAAAAGCAATTTATTGCGGATATAGAGGTAGTACCCCATTCAAATTGTAGGGAGGGTTGAATCGCAGTGTCAAGGTTGCACGGCGTCCGGCGGCCGCTTGTAGTAACCTGCGCCGGCCCAAACTGCAATGTTCGGCGAGCGCTTTGCCCCATTGCGCCGGATGGAGGAAGATGGATGTGCGCTTGCAACTCCGTTCGGCAGTGCGGCAAAGGTGTCGGTCTGGTCCACGCCGCTCGATCAGCGAGTCTGGGTTGCCAAACGGGAAGGTATCGCAATCATGATCCGCAGTTTTGCCTGGTTACTTGCGTCGGCGATGGTGTTTTTCGCAATCGGGAGCGCACACGTGCGCGCTCAGGACGTGGCGGCGCAAGCGGCCTTCGACGCAACCGCCTGGCAACAGGACTTGGCAGCGTGGCGGTCGCAGCGCGAAATAGAAATCTCAGCGCCCGACGGCTGGTTGACGCTCGCGGGTCTTGAATGGCTCAAGCCCGGCATCAACTCCGTCGGATCGGCGGCGGACAACACGATTCGTCTGGCCAGCGGCGCGCCCGAACATCTTGGCCTGCTCACCGTGATGGGTGGCTCGAACGCAGAAAAGCAAGCCAAGGCCGCATCAACAAGCGGAGTGGTGCAACTGCTCGCGCCCTCCGCGGGATTCCCCGACGGCATGCAGTTGGATGGCAAGAAGGCGCGCGAGGGCGAGCTTGCGACAGAGGGCGCGAAACCCTCCACCATCTCCTGGCGGGGTTTGTCGCTGGTGGTGCTCAAGCGCGGCGACCGCTTCGTTTTGCGCATCAAGAATGCGGATTCGCCGGTGCGCACGGGATTTCGCGGGTTGCACTGGTACGCGCCCGATCCCCGCTACCGCATTACTGCCCGATGGGTTCCCTTCAAGCCGGCACTGGTTGAGGAGATCCCCACCGTTCTTGGAACCACGCTCAAGCTCCCCGCTCCCGGTCTCGCCATCTTCCTGGTCGACGGCAAGATCGAGCAGCTTGAGCCGGTTCTCGAAGACCCATCTTCAAAAACACTGTTCTTCATCTTGAGAGATGAGACGAGCAAAACAGCCACCTACGGCGGGGGGCGCTTTCTGCATACTGGATTTCCCGATCATGGGCTCGATGAACCCGGCAGCCTCACTCTCGACTTCAACCGGCTTGAGAATCCGCCCTGCGCCTACACCATCTACGCCACCTGCCCGCTGCCGCCGAAACAAAACCAGCTCGATATAGCAATTGAGGCCGGGGAGCAACGTTACGTCCGTTAGCCCGTCTTCATCATTAGCGGACTCAGTTTGCCACGAGTCGCAGTACAATTCACTGTTCTACCGAGCCGCACCTATCCACGGCCATTTGCGTTTGATTTTCTGGGGAGGCGTTATGAAGTTCAGATTTGGAAGCCCGGCTGCCTGTCTGGCCCTTGCTTTTGTATTTATCGCAGCTGCTCCCGCCTCTCATGCTCTCTTATCGAAGAGCCAGGAGAAGCAGGCTCACAAGATGCAGAGCAGACTGGCCAAGTATCCTGCCGGAAGCTTTCTGCACCTTACTTTCCGCGACGGAACGCAATCCAACGGCAAACTTGGCGCGCTTGCCGATACGGGTTTCAGTTTTGCCAATGCCGATTCCAACACCAATGAGACCCACGCCTACAGCGACGTAACCAAGATTCAAAAGGGCAAGGAATATATCGGCGAGGGAACTGCGCCCCATCATCACATTCACGTCTTCTAGGGTTCGGAATGTGGAGAAATGCTCTAGATAGCCAGCAGGACAACCGCCAGCACACAGGCTCCAATCAGCAGGCTCATCGCGTCAGTCAAGGCAAACACCACTGGGTCCTCATTGAGCTTTCCCCGCGAGGCCAGCAGCCACACGCGGCAAAGCCAAAGAATCATGAGCGGCATCATCAGCCACAGCAGCGTGGGCTTTCTGTAAAGCGCCGTCACTTCGTTGCCGCTGATGTAGATTACAAAAATCACCACTGCCGCAAATGCGCTGGAGGTGCCGAAGGTGCGTAGCTGCTCGAAGTCGGCCAGCACATAGCCGCGTCCGTTCCTGGGAACGGCGCCGCTGGCGCGCAGGGTCTCCAGCTCAGTGAATCGCTTGGCGATGGCCAGTGAGAAGAACAGGAACACCGAGAAGCCGCTCAACCAGTGAGAGAGGGGATATCCGGTGGCGGCGCTGCCTGCGAGCAGCCGCAGCGTGTACAAGCCGGAGAGGATCAGTACATCCACCAGCGGAATGCGCTTTAAGTAGCTGGAATAGGACAGAGTGCCCACCGCGTAAAGAAGTAGCCAGGCTGCAAAGGCAGAAGGAAGCGCGCGCGTCCCGGCAAAGGCAACCAGAAAAAAGACAATTGAAAGCGCAAACCCGCTAATTGGGGAAAGATCGCCCGAGGCAAAGGGCCGCCGTCGCTTCTTCGCGTGATACCTGTCCGCTTCGACATCGAGAAGGTCGTTTGCAATATAAGTGGCCGATGCGGTGAGCGAAAAGCAGGCAAAGGCAAGCAGAGCTTTCAGCAGGATGCCGGGCTTCAGGCTGTGGGCGAGCAGCGCGGGAAGAAAGATGAGCAGATTCTTGGCCCATTGATGCGGTCGAATGGCGCCAACCAGAGAGCGCAGCGGCGATCGGCGATCTCGAAATTCGAGTGCCGGGCGAATTCCGCTCGATTTCATCTTGATCTTCAGTGACAAGCTGGGATTCGCAACCATGGGTTGAGTGGCGTGCGCCAGTAGCGGCAGATCCGTCAGGCTGTTGCCGATGTAGTCGAAATCCTGCCGGCCCAGGCTTGCGCGTAGCCCATCGAGCTTCTTGTTCCCGGTAAGATTCGTGATGCCATCGGAGCCGAATACTCCGTTGAAGAGACCGAGATGGCTGGCAACCCGGCGCGCCAGCTCAACATTCGCGCCGGTTGCCAGGTAGATTTCGCGGCCCTGTCTATGCTGTTGCTCAAGATAGTGCAGAACCTTGTGGTTGTAGGGCAAATGCGTCACGTCGAGAGCGATGGACGCGGTAACAAACTCTTTAAACGCCGCTTTGCCCTGAAGCAAGCGGCCAGGCAGCGCCAGCAATAGCTTGGGACGCCTGCGCGCTAACGCAAGCAGCGAATCTTCCAGTGTGTCGGACTTTACCAGCGTGCCGTCCAGGTCCACGCAAAGCGGTCGCAACTCCGTTGCGGCCGATTCTGGTTGGGACACGATTTGGGACAACCATTCACCTCGTCGCGCGTCGGCAGATTTCAAGACTGTTCTGAGCGCAAAAGCAGTTCCGGCCCAGCTTGCAGTTCTCTGCGGCGCTTTTATCGGGGAGATTTGTGGAACGAGTTGAGTATACCGCCGATACTCGACGGAACAAACACACTCTGCTTGAATGGACAGGCCCCGCTCGCATGACTGCCGGCGTGCACGGGGGGATTTGGTGGAGCTGAGCGGGATCGAACCGCTGGCCTCCTCGTTGCGAACGAGGCGCTCTCCCAGCTGAGCTACAGCCCCACAACCTTTTCTATCTTACAGCGAACCGCGAAATCCCGAAAGGGAGCGTCAGCACCTTTGACAATTTTGGATGAATGCCTTGGGCGGAAGGTGTCTGCCTTCCGCACAAGGCACTCATTTTCTACAGCTGGTTCATATTCAACAGGAACTCGGCGTTATTGCGCACCTTCTCAAGCCGGCTTATCAACAGCTCCATTGCTTCAACGGGCGACAGCGGGTTGAGCACCTTGCGCAGCACCCAGATGCGCGCCAGATCTTCCTTTGGAATGAGCAGCTCTTCCTTGCGCGTTCCGGAGCGTTGAATGTCGATGGCCGGGAATACGCGCTTGTCCACCAGCTTGCGGTCCAGAATGATTTCCATGTTGCCGGTGCCCTTGAACTCTTCGAAAATTACTTCGTCCATGCGCGAGCCGGTGTCGACCAGGGCGGTGGCGATGATGGTCAGCGATCCGCCTTCTTCAATGTTGCGGGCCGCGCCAAAAAAGCGTTTGGGCCGCTGCAGAGCATTCGAGTCGACGCCGCCCGAGAGCACCTTGCCTGAAGGAGGAACAATGGTGTTGTAGGCGCGAGCAAGGCGCGTAATCGAGTCGAGAAGAATGACCACGTCGCGCTTGTGTTCCACCAGGCGCTTGGCCTTTTCGATCACCATTTCGGCAACCTGCACGTGGCGTGCGGCCGGCTCGTCAAAGGTCGAGCTGATTACTTCGCCCTTCACCGAGCGCTGCATGTCGGTCACTTCCTCAGGCCGTTCGTCGATGAGCAGAACAATCAGGACCACTTCAGGGTGGTTTGACGTAATGGAGTTGGCGATTGACTGCAGCAGCATGGTCTTGCCGGTGCGCGGCGGAGCCACAATCAGGCCGCGCTGGCCCTTGCCTACCGGAGTCAGCAGATCCATCACGCGGGCGCTCAGGCCCTCGCGCACCGTTTCCATCTTGATGCGTTCCTGGGGATAGAGCGGCGTGAGGTTGTCGAACAGGATCTTGTTGCGCGTTTCCTCGGGCGATTCGAAGTTGATGGCTTCAATCTTTACCAGCGCAAAGTACTTTTCGCCTTCATGCGGCGGACGAACGTTGCCGCTGATCGAGTCGCCGGTCTTCAGATCGAACTTGCGGATCTGCGATGGCGAGACATAAATGTCGTCGGGGCCGGGCAGATAGTTGTAGTCCGGCGACCGAAGAAAGCCATAGCCGTCAGGAAGAATCTCCAGAACGCCTTCAGCAAAGATGTGGCCCTCTTTTTCGCTCTGTGCTTGAAGGATCTTGAAGATCAGGTCCTGCTTGCGAAGGCCGCTTGTGCCCGGGATTTCCAGGGTGCGCGCAATGCGGCTCAATTCGGTAATATTCTTTTCTTTCAGTTCAGCTATGGTCATGATTCACCTGCGAGGCGGGATGTGTTTGAAGAGATTGCGGGAGGGGGACGTGCTCCAGAAGAATACCGGAATAAACAGGGATAAACCCGGCACAAACCAGCTCTAAAGCATTATCCGAACTCAATGAGGAGTGTCGAAACGCCGGGGAAACCAGCCTTCCTTTTGGGAAGGCCGTTTTGCTGCGATCTCTTACTCAAAAACGATGTCCTTGACCGTCGTCTTGCTGGCGCCTTCAGGCCGCACGGCGACGCTCAACCTGTTGGGCCTCAGGAGCCGCAATGGCGCCCAGGGTTCCAGGGTTAGTGGTCTGAAAACGGCTCAAAACTTCATTGGTTGTGTCTTGCAGCCGTGTGTTCGGCTTGTGCAGTTTCCGTGTTGCCTTGCTGGCCAGCTGACACAGCTGGTAGCGATTGGTTACGTGAGCAAGTGCTCCAAATACTAAATCAGAGCGCATTGAAATTCTCCTTCTTAACTTTCCTGCCTGGCTATAACCTGCCAAAACCGCCAGTACAGCGAGGGGAGCCATTCAATCGGGGGCTGCCCCAAATCCGCTTTCATGTTTTTAGACGCAAACCGGAGGCGTCCAGTTCTAAAAATGTTGACGCACTTTCTCGTCAAAGTGAAACAACCACTTGCCGTATGGGGATCGCGAAGTGCAGATCTTGGAATCCGGTGTCCGAAGTTTCCCGTTCCGGCATGTTTTTACACACCAGTGGCATTAACAAAAAGCGTCAACACACAAATAAGATGCGGGAATCGGCCCACGGGCGCACAGAATCTCGGTCTGCTCACTGCCCTATATGGATGGCTTCAATGAATGTATACCCGGTTTTGGCATAGGTCAACAGTTTTTTCTTGGGATTCTTAGGTACTTGTGTGCTATTTGCGCCGAGTGCCGAACCTATCTGTAGGCCATTTTAAATCAATTAGTTAATGAGAAAATCCCCATCCGTTAACAAGGTCCGATACCCTGCACTCTGCTCATCTGCAATCAGTTAAGCCACAAAGCGGCCCAAAACCGTACCAATCTGGTTACTTCCGCTCTTCGCGCGGTTGAAATGGGCGTCCATCCGGGTCACACAGCATCGGTTGGCCGTTCTGGTCCATTCCTGAAAACGTGCGGCGCTTCTTTGGCCCGCTTTTCTGGGAGACGAACAGTTCATCGAGACGGAAAAAGCCCGCAAACATCATTAAGAAGATCGGAACCGCGTAAAGTGCTGTATCCCAACCTGATTGCAGGGCTGCGTCGTGTATAGGGGCCATCTGTAGTCCTCACCGCAAAATTAAAAACACCTAATGCTATGTGGTGAGTGTATCGGCAAAGATTAGTAACTTTTCAGAAGACGGGTAACCATTTAAAAACTAAAGTACCGCGTGGGGCGCTGTTACCCTGCTAAGGATTCTCCCGCGGCGCAGAGGTCTATGCCCAGTAGCTGCGGTCCAGGGTTCTATATTGGATGGCCTCAGCGATGTGGGGAACAGCAAGCTGTTCCGCGCCTTCAAGGTCGGCGATGGTGCGGGCCACTTTCAGAATGCGGTCGTGAGCGCGCGCCGTCAGGCCCTGCTGCTGCATTGCCCGTTCCAGCAATCGCTCCGCATCCGCGCCCAACTCGCAGTAGGCGCGAACCTGGCGCGTAGACATCTGTGCGTTGGCATAGATCTTTTCGCCGGCCTTTTTGAAACGTGCGCGCTGGTGCTCTCGTGCGCTCATCACGCGCGCCCTGATCTCGGCCGAACCCTCCGCCGCCGCGCCGCCGCGCAGTTCTTTGTATTGCACAGCAGGAACTTCGATGTGAATGTCGATGCGGTCAAGCAGCGGGCCGGAGATTTTTGCCACATAGCGCTGAATCATCGGCGGGGTGCACATGCACTCCCGCGATTTGTCGTTGAAGTAGCCGCACGGGCAGGGATTCATGGCCGCCGCAAGCATGAACCTCGCCGGAAAACTCAGCGACATCGACGCGCGGGCAATCGTTACCGTGTGATCTTCGAGCGGTTGCCGCATCACTTCAAGCACGTTGCGCGGAAACTCCGGCAGCTCATCCAGAAAAAGCAGGCCGTTGTGCGCCAGCGATACTTCGCCTGGCCGCGGCACGATGCCTCCGCCAATCAGCCCGGCGTCGGAGATGGTGTGATGCGGCGATCGGAAAGGCCGCTGCGTCACCAGGCCCGCAGATGCGTCGAGCACGCCGGCGACCGAGTGGATCTTTGTCGTCTCCAGCGCTTCTTCAAACGTGAGCGGCGCAAGAATCGAAGGCAGCCGCTTGGCCAGCATCGTCTTGCCCGATCCCGGTGGCCCGATCATGAGAATGTTGTGTCCACCGGCCGCGGCTACTTCCAGCGCGCGCTTGGCGGTCTGCTGGCCGCGCACATCGCAAAAGTCCACGCTGAAGTGCTGCAGCTCGCCAAGCAACTCTGTTGTATTCACGCGGAAGGGTTCGCGCTGAATCACGCCCACAACGGATGTGTTCAGCAGCTCGATCACGTCGGTGAGCGACGAAACGGGATAAACGTTGACGCCCTCTACCACTGCGGCTTCGGCGGCGTTGGCCGCGGGCAAAATCAGGTTGGGAATATTTTTTGCGCGCGCCAGCACGGCCACAGGCAGCACGCCGGGGATTGACCGCAGACTGCCATCCAACCCAAGTTCTCCCACTAGCAAAAACTGGCTCAGGTCAGTAACCCGCAGCGCGCCATACGCTCCCAGAATGCCGAGCGCCATGGGCAGGTCGAATCCCGAGCCTTCTTTTTTCAGATCGGCCGGCGCCAGGTTGATGGTGATAAACGTCGGGGGAATGGTGTAGCCGGAGTTCTTGATTGCCGTGCGCACCCGGTCGCGGCTCTCGCGCACCGCGGCATCGGGCAAACCCACCGTGTGGAAGACGTCTTTCTCCATCACGACACCGCTGAAGTCGACCTCGACATCGATGAGGTTGGCGTCGATTCCGTAGACGGCGGCACTGAGAACTTTAAAAAGCATAGCGGAACGTTGAGGCGAGTCTACCAGAACTGCGCGCGCGGCGTTCAGTGACGGATGAACACACTGCATTGTTCTCGGCAGAAAGTCAGGTTGCAAGCAGCGCGTAGTTGTCCCATTCGTCCTCGGATGCGGCGAACAAACTCAGCGCCGAATTGAAAGTGGCGCTAGAATCTGTTGCGTGACGAGTCTCTTCGATCTCTACAAGATCGGCGTTGGTCCATCCAGTTCGCACACCATGGGCCCCATGCGTGCCGCCTGCCGCTTCGCTCGCGATCTTGAGTCTGGCGGACTGCTGGGCCGCATCGCGCGCGTGCAGGTGGACCTTTTCGGCTCGCTGGCGCTCACCGGCCTTGGCCACGCCACTGACCGCGCGGTTCTTCTCGGTCTCTGCGGCTTTGAGCCTGCCGCAATCGATCCCGCCATCATTGAGCCAACCGTCGCGGCAATTCGAGCAGCGCGCCGCATCGACTTGGCGGGCGCGCGCTCAATCGATTTTGAGGAGGCCCGCGACCTGCTCTTTCACCGCGATCTCATGTTCCCTCCTGGCGCGCGCACTGAACATCCCAACGGTCTTCGGCTCACAGCCTATGACTCAACGGGCGTTCAAGTGGAGCAGCGCACCTTTTTTTCGGTCGGCGGAGGATTCATCGTCGAAGACGCCAATGCGGGCGCAACAGCCGTTTCCGCTGACAAGCGCGCTGCCTCCATTCCATTCCCGTTCCACAGCGCAGCAGAGTTGTTGGCCACGGCCCATGCCAATGAACTTTCCATCGCCGAACTCATGCTTGAGAACGAGTGCGCGCTGGCAGCGCCAGACTCCGAGCTGGCTCCCGTTGAAGTTGTGCGCGGCGGAATCGGCCACATCTGGCAGGCAATGCGGGATTGCATCGCGCGGGGCATCGCAAACGAGGGCATTCTGCCCGGCGGACTGAACGTTCGCCGCCGCGCAAGCCGATTGGCCGCGCGCCTGCGTGAGAAAGAAACGTCCGGTTTTCTCGGCGACCCGCTGGCCCCGCTCGATTGGGTCACAGTCTTCGCTTTGGCGGTCAACGAAGAGAACGCAGCCGGCGGACGCGTGGTTACCGCGCCCACCAACGGCGCGGCCGGCGTGGTTCCGGCGGTGGCTCACTACTACGAGCGCTTCATTCCGGAGTCGGACCGCGAAGGCATCCTGCGATTCTTCCTCACATCGGCCGCCATCGGCATTCTCTACAAGGAGAATGCATCCATCAGCGGCGCAGAAGTCGGCTGTCAGGGTGAAGTGGGAGTCGCGTGTTCCATGGCCGCCGCCGGATTGACTGCCGCTCTCGGCGGCGACAACGAGCAAGTGGAGCACGCCGCGGAGATTGCGATGGAACACAACCTTGGAATGACCTGCGACCCCATCGGAGGACTCGTTCAGATTCCCTGCATCGAGCGGAATGCAATGGGCGCGGCCAAGGCAGTGCAAGCGTCGCGTCTCGCGATGAACGAATCCGGTGAGCACAAGGTCTCGCTCGATCAAGTCATCCGCACCATGTACCTTACCGGACTCGATATGCAATCGCGCTACAAGGAGACAAGCCTTGCGGGACTTGCGTTGAATCGAATCCAGTGTTGACGAAACCCGCGTCAATTGCGGAGATCGAGCACTTCATCGTTTACGCCTCGTGCACGTTCGAAGATGCGAATGAACTCTCGCGATCATCTGCAGAATGCAACCTGCGCTCAACAATTCTCGTTGCATGCGATCAATCGACGATCAGGTTGGGAAAAATTGTTGACGCTTTTTCCACTCTCAAGTCGTTTTTTTCTTGACATCGTTGCCGCATAAAACTATACATTTTTTCAACTGCAATATACGTATTGCAGAAATCGATGCAACCCATCGAAAGGGAGAATAGGCAAATGGCAACCAAGAAAGCAGCCAAGAAGGCACCCGCGAAGAAGGCAGCCAAGAAGGCCGTAAAGAAGGCAGCCAAGAAGAAGTAACGGTTCGACCAACGAAAAGGCAACACTCGAGGGGGGCGCTCAAAGCGCTCCCCTCGGTGTTTGTGCGCAACAATTACACTGGTCGTTAAGGATACCGAGGCATAAGCGAATGACACGACGCCGTTGGATTGCCGAGCACTGGGATGAAGCCACCGCGTCGATTGTGGGCGAGCAGGCGGCACACATGGCGCGCGTATTGCGCGCACAGCCAGGCGTTGAGGCAGACGTTGTCGCCGGCGGACGCGTCTATCACGCTCAGGTTGCGGCGGTCTCGCCGGACGAGGTGCGCTTTAACCTGATTGCCGAGGTCGAAGCAGAACCGGCGCTGCCCGTCACTCTGGTCATCTCCGTCTACAAGTTCGATCGCATGGAGTGGGCCATTGAGAAAGCTACGGAGTTGGGAGTTGCCGCTCTTGCGCCCGTGATTGCGCAGCGGACTGAGAAGCATCTGGCCCAGGCCGCGGAGAAGCGAGCCGAGCGCTGGCGCAGAATCGCCCACGAAGCCGCAAAGCAGTCGCGCCGCTCCGACGTTCCCGCCATTCTCGATCCCGTTCCGCTCGCTGCGCGGATTCGGGCTGCTTCACCGGCGGCGCGCATTGTGCTTGCCGAACAGGAGCGCACTGCCACGTTGCGGCGATTGGTAGAAGAAGCGGTCGAGGCTGCCGGCGATGAGATGCCGTCGATCGAAATTGCAATCGGGCCCGAAGGAGGATGGTCTCCTGCGGAAGAAGCGCTCTTCGATGCCAATGGATGGAAGGCGGCCACGCTAGGCCCGCGCATCCTCCGTGCGGAGACCGCGTCGATTGCCGCGCTATCGGTCATTGCATCGTGTTTGGAGTAACGAAGGCCAGGCTATAGCCGCGCGTAATGCAGCAGCAGGCCGGCCAGCGCGCCGCCCAGCAGGTCGCCCACAATCGGAATCCATGCATAGCTCCAATTCGAGCCGCCCTTGCCCGGAATCGGAAGCAGCGCATGAACCAGCCGCGGCCCCAGGTCGCGCGCCGGGTTAATGGCATAGCCTGTTGTTCCGCCCAGTGAGAGCCCAATGCCCCACACCAGGCACGCCACCAAGCACGGGCCCAAACCTGCGGCCGGTCCGTTGATGGCAACGCCGTGCGAAGAGATTGCGCCCGCAACCAGCACCAGCGTAGCCGCGCCCAGCACCTCGCTCAGGATGTTGGCAGGCGGATTGCGGATGGCGGCGTCGGTGCAAAAGATGCCCAGCTTGACAGCAGGATCGGGCGTCACCTGCCAGTGCGGCGCGTAGTGCAGCACCATCAGCGTTGCGCCGCACATGGCACCGGCCAGTTGCGCCGACCAGTAGACGAGAACCTGCGAGTAGTCCCCACTGTTGACTGCCGCTGCAAGAGTAATTGCCGGATTCAGGTGTGCCCCTGCACTGCCGAACGCCTGCGCCACCAGCACGCCGCAGAGCACCGCCAATGCCCATCCTGTGGTGACGACCAACCAGCCGGCGTCGGCGGCAAACGACTTGCGCAGCGTGACGCCCGCGCCAACGCTGGTGCCCAGGTAAATCAGAATCATGGTGCCCATGAATTCGCCGAGCCAAACAGAGTGCATTCCGGATCCCTTGCCTGCGATTGCGCGCCTGCCGTCCGCTGATTCAAGCCGGGCTGATCCGGGCCCCGATGAGCGAGACTCCCTTGAACAATGTGCGAAAGCGCGATCTTGAGAATATTTTGCGGACCTATGAATTCTCCACTGTCCGGCCACCTATCGCCAAGCGGAACCCTGCGCCGCGGCGCACATTCATCGCGAATCGCATTGAGCGTGAGGCGGTACGATGGAGAAAAGCGGCGAGGTTACTCGCATGAAAAAGACTGGAATCGTTCGCAGCCTTCTTTCCGGAGGAGTTATGGCAACCACACTCGCGGCCGCTGCCCATGCGCAACAACCCGCAACCCATCGTTGGGCCATCGTGGTGCACGGCGGAGCGGGCATTATTGAGCGCGCCAGCATGAAGCCGGCAACCGACGCCGCCTACCGCGCCTCGCTGGCGCAGGCAACCCAGGCCGGAGTAGAGATTTTGGAGCAAGGCGGCTCCTCGCTCAATGCTGTTGAGGCTGCAATCAAGGTTCTCGAAGACGATCCGTTGTTCAATGCGGGCCGCGGCGCGGTGTTTACCGCCGACGGCAAGATCGAGTTGGATGCGGCCATCATGGACGGCTCGAACCTGAAGGCCGGTGCGGTGGGCGACGTGACCCGCACCCGTCATCCCATCTCGCTGGCTCGCGCGGTCATGGAAAAATCGCCTCACGTGTTTCTCGTTGGCCAGGGAGCTGACAGGTTCTCGGTCAGCGCGGGGCTTGAGCAGGTTGACCCCAGCTTCTTTTTTACTGAGCGGCGCTGGCAGTCGCTCGTAAAGGAACTGAACAAGGAGGGGTTGCCGATTCCACCTCGCCCAGTGGGTGTGCCCCCGCCTTCCGCTGAGCCGATCTCGGAGATTGAGCCGGAAGATGCGCACAAGTTCGGCACGGTCGGCGTAGTCGCTCTCGATCACGCCGGAAATCTTGCGGCTGGCACTTCTACGGGAGGCACACAAGCCAAACGTTGGGGGCGCGTCGGCGATTCGCCGATCATCGGCGCAGGCACTTATGCGTCGAATCAGTCGTGCGCTGTGTCTGCAACAGGCACCGGCGAGTACTTCATCCGCCTCACGGTGGCGCGCACGGTCTGCGCTCTGGTGGAGTACAAGGGCATGAAGCTCAAAGATGCCGTGGATGAGGTGGTGCAGAAGGAACTGACCGGGCTGCACGGCGATGGAGGCGTTATCGCGATTGCGCCTGACGGCCAGATTGCCTGGAGCTTCAACACTCCCGGCATGTATCGCGCCCGGCAGTCGGAAGGCGGCGAGTTGCAGATCGCCATCTACAACGACGAGCCGTAAGGGAACCCGGAATGGGCTGGTTTCTGACCGCCGGAATTCGTTCGATGAGGTTTGTGCTCTCCCACTCATTCGCCAGAAAGCGGCGAATGGGTGGGGCACGGAGCTGATCGCGGTGCCGCTACAGATTCACACGGCCTATAGTCCTGTCCCAGAAGTTCGCGTCAAAATAAGATTTGTCATCCTGAGCGAACGGGGCCCCAAACGCTTTTCAGTTTGGGGGTGGTGAGACGAAGGATCCGTGGTTGTTTTTCAACGAACTTCGGAGATGCCACTTAGCGGATGATTTCGAACTTCTCCCATGGGCAGTTGCAAACCGGGCAGCGCTCATGCTCCTCTTCGGTCTCTGACGTGTAGCCGCATACCGGGCAAACGTAGAAATCGCGGGCCGTTCCTATCCAGGAATCCCGCTTGCCGCCCTGCAGCAGCGCAACCGCTTCGCCGTAAAGGCGTGCGTGACACTTTTCGGCTTCGAGAGCTCCGGTCATGCTGCGAACGGCGGCGGTCACGCCACCGGCAATGGCTTCCTTCAGAAACTCCGGATACATGACGTCGATTTCATACTGTTCGCCGCCAAGCGCGGCTTTCAGATTGTCGAGCGTGCCCTTTACCTCGACCGGATGAATGGTGCATGCGGCCTCGCCGCCAAGCTGCTTGATCACCCGCGCGTGGTTGGCGGCGTGGATTTGCTCCGCGCGGCCGGCGGCGCGAAACAGGCTTGCGGCTCCGTGCAAGCCTTCCGCATCGGCCTTTGCGGCAAACTCAATGTATTTGGCGTGTGCGTTCGATTCGCCTTCAAATGCGGCAAGAAGGTTTTTGACGGTAAGCTCATGTTCCGCAGCAACGGGTGCCATACTTTCTCCTCTGCAACTTCGTCCTAAAGCCTAAGGGCGCTGGCCGCGGCGCGCTGTGATGGCGGCTACAAAGCGAATTCGAGCGGTTGTGCTTTCTCCCGTCGAGAACTGTATTGGCGCGCACAATCCGGCGGCGCAAAACCGCTGATAGAATGTTCGGCATGGACCAGATACAGTTTCTTTTGCCGCAAGACCGCATTCCCCGCGTGTGGTACAACATTCTGCCGGATCTGCCAACGCCGATGGCGCCTCCGCTTCATCCAGGCACGCACAAACCGCTGGGGCCAGACGATCTGGCGCCCCTGTTCCCGATGAGCCTTATCGAGCAGGAGATGAGCGGCGAGAGCGAGATCGAGATTCCCGCAGAGGTGCGGCAAATCTACGCGCAGTGGCGGCCTTCGCCCCTTTTCCGCGCGCGGCGGCTTGAGAAGGCCCTGGATACTCCGGCGCACATTTACTACAAGTACGAGGGCACCAGCCCGGCCGGCTCACACAAGCTGAACACCGCCGTGGCGCAGGCCTACTACAACAAGGAAGCCGGCACCAAGCACCTTTCCACTGAGACCGGAGCCGGCCAATGGGGCTCGGCGCTCTCCATGGCCTGCTCATTCTTCGGACTCGACTGCAAGGTCTACATGGTGCGGGTCAGCTACGACCAAAAGCCGTACCGCCGCGCGCTGATGGAAGCCTTTGGAGCATCGGTCACCGCCAGCCCAAGCATGGAGACGGATGCGGGCCGGGCGATTCTTGCCGAGCATCCCGACTCCCGCGGCTCGCTTGGTATCGCCATCTCCGAAGCGGTAGAAGTTGCGGCCAAAGATCCTGACACCAAGTACGCGCTGGGCAGCGTTTTGAATCATGTCCTGCTGCACCAGACCGTGATCGGCCTGGAAGCGATCGAACAGATGGATCTGGCGGGCGATGAGCCGGATTCGATCATCGGCTGCACGGGCGGCGGATCGAACTTTGCCGGCCTGGTTCTGCCTTTCATCGGCCGCAAGCTCAAAGGGAAGGGAAACGCGCGCATCATCGCCGTCGAACCTGCCGCTTGCCCCAGCCTGACCAAGGGCAGGTTCACATACGACTTTGGCGATACCGCGCACCTAACTCCCCTGGTCAAGATGCACACCCTGGGCAGCACCTTCATTCCTCCGGGAATCCACGCCGGCGGCCTGCGCTATCACGGCATGGCGCCGCTGGTTTCGCACGTCATCGATATCGGCCTGGCCGAAGCCGTCACCGTGCAGCAGTTGGATGCTTTCGCCGCCGGCATTCAGTTTGCGCGCGCTGAGGGAATTGTGCCCGCTCCCGAGGCCAACCACGCCGTTGCCGCCGCAATCGGCGAAGCGCTACAGGCCAAGCGGGAAGGCAAGCAGAAGACGATTCTGTTCAACCTGAGCGGCCACGGCCACTTCGACATGCAATCGTACATCGCCTACCAGGCGGGCCAACTTGAGAACTACGAGTATCCCGCGGAAGAGATTGCCATGGCGCTGGCGGGTCTGCCCTCGTTTGAATAGGTTGTAATCTCGGAATCATCACACGCAAAACGGCCATCCCCAAGAGGATGGCCGTTTTGCGTTGGAGACTCTTGCAGAGTTATTGCTGAGCGGGCACGCCCGGCGCGCTCGAGTTCCGCGCCAATGCCTTTTCCGCAAGCACCTTGTGCGCGTTGTCTTCGAGAGACTGTGCCTCTGGCAGGTACGTGATAGCCTTTTGGATCTCCGGGTCCCAGTCTGCCAGTGTGCGCAATCCCAGCAACTGCCCAAACTGAATCGTCACGATCTTTTCCTTGATGCGTGCCTTCAGCCAATCCGAAACGCCATTCAGTTCGCTGTCGGTAAACTCCACGTTCTGGCTGGTGAGGTACTTCTTGAAATCGCTCAGCACCGCATCGTCCACCTGGAAATTGTTGGCGACCGTGTGGGTTGAAACATAAACCGGCGCAAAGCGGAAGAACACATCGCGGCTCAGCAGTTCTTCCTGAAAGTGATTGGCCTGCGGAGTGTCGAACTTCTCGTCCGGAGTAATACCGCCGCCGCCATACACCGTGCGGCCAGAGTCGGTGAGCTTCACTTCCTGGTTGGTGGAGTTCGACGGCAGCGCTCCGGCGTGATTGTAGTAGTAGTCGTAAAGTGAAACGCCCGCGTAGTTGCGTTGGATGAGCCGGCCGCTCGGCGTGTAGTAGTGATAGGTCGTCAGCGCCAGCCCGGTGTTTTCGCTCAGGTTGTAGACCGTCTGCACCAGCCCTTTGCCAAAGGTGGTCTCACCCACAATCAGCGCGCGGTCGTGATCCTGCAGCGCACCGGAGACGATCTCGGCCGCCGATGCTGTTCCGCGGTTCACCAGCACAACGATGGGGAATGTCTTGCCGCTATTGCCGTGGGACGCGGTGTAGTTCTGGTCAGGGTAAGCGCGCCCGCGCTGGGAGACGATATTCTGCCCTTTCGTAAGCAGGTGGTCGCAAACATCCACCGCCTGGCTCAGCAATCCGCCGGGGTTATTGCGCAGGTCTAGTACCAGTCCCTTCAGGTTTCCGAAGCTGTCGATTGCCGCGGTCATTTCGTCGCCTGTGGTCTCCTGGAACTGGGTCAGATGAATGTATCCGATGCCGGGGCGGATCTCATATTTCAGATCGACCGAGGGATGGGGAATCTCGTCGCGCACCAGATCGAAGACCAGCGGAGCCGCCTGGCCGACGCGGGTCATGCTCACCTGAACGTGCGTGCCCTTGGGTCCCTTCAGCGCTTTGGCCACCTGGTCGGATGTCCAACCATCTGTGCTCTTGCCGTCCACTGCCTCAATAACGTCGCCAGGATGAATGCCGGCGCGGAACGACGGAGTGCCTTCGTAGGGAGTAATCACCAGAACGTGATCTTTGCCCTGGGGGTCGCGCTGCTCCTGAATGACCATGCCAACGCCGTAATAGTGGCCACGCTGGTCCTCGCGCAGGCGTGCATACGCCTTCGGATCGTAGAAGTTGGAGTGCGGGTCGAGTACGCGCAGCATTCCGGGGATCGCCCCGTCGTAGATTGCTGCGTCGGCTTTATCGCCGGTGATGGGCTCGGCGTAGTTCTTCTCAACCAGCGCATACACATCGGTAAAAGATTTCAGGTTGTCGCGTAGCTGGCTCTCGTCGGTTGCCGACTGCGCTCCGACCTTGCGCTGCAGCAAGCTGCCAACAACTGCGCAAACAACGAAAAAGAGAACCACTGTGAAAATTGCGCGGCGGGCGCGGGGAGTCATATACGGACGAAACCTCCAACGGGAGAGTACGGCAAGCGGCAAACTGTGGCGTTCTGGGTCAATCGAGTGTCAAGCCGCCCAAAAACTGTGCGGAGTGCTCCCCGATATAAATTCGCCTTGCCCAATTCCGGCAAGGCTGTCAAAAACGGTTAAACCAGCTATAGGCTCAGCAGAGCCGCATTGGCCTAAAGTATAGCACCGCAATCTTTGACTCGGAATTCCCTGTTCCGGTAGCCGATGGCCTGCTCGAAACCACGTTTCTGCGCACAATTCCACAGTGTCAGGCTCAGGTTTGCCGGGTTATGCGTGGTTCGACTCCTGAAAGAGCCGGCGGCTGGTGTGTGGCGGCGTCTCCGGCGCGAAAACAATGCCCAACTGCAGGCCGGGAATCGCGTTCCTGCTGCCCAGGCATTTACAATGACGTCTATGCTACAGGCTTTGTTTTATCCGGCCTGACATGTGCTGACATCTATGACATTGAGATCCCTTTCGATTTCCACGGCGATCGTTCTTGCTACGGCGCTGCTCACCAGCCCGGCGCTGACGCATGCGCAAACTGCAGCCCAGCAAAGCCCTTACGGGGGCGTAACGGTCGAGGACATCATCGCGCGTGTCAACGACCAGATCATCACCCGCACCGACTACGACCGCGCCCTGGCCGAAGTGGACCAGGAGGCGCGCAAGCGTGGAGCCACCTCGATGCAGGAGATTGCCGCCGCCCATAAGGACCTGTTGCGCGATCTCATCGACCAGCAGCTCTGGATATCCAAAGGCAAGGAACTGGGCATCACTGGCGACACGGAACTAGTGAAGCGCCTTGACGAACTCCGCAAGCAATATCACCTCGATTCCATGGAGGCGCTTGAGAAGTCGGCTGAGGAGCAGGGTGTATCGTACGAGGATTTCAAGCAGAACATCCGCAACAACATTATCGAGCAGGAAGTAATGCGGCAGGAAGTCGGATCGACCATCCGCATTACGCCTGGCGAAGCCGAGCGCTATTACCAGCAGCATAAGCAGGACTACATGCAGCCGGAGAGCGTTCGCCTCAGCGAGATTCTGGTTTCTACCGGAAGCGATGACGCTGCGGCCACTGCGGCCAAGGCGAAAGCAGCCGACCTCCAGACCCGCCTGCAGGCCGGCGGCGACTTCAGCCAATTGGCCAAGTCGTTCAGTGACGGACCCACGGCAGCCCAGGGAGGCGATCTGGGCCAATATCAGCCCGGCGCTCTGCCCAAGCTGCTTGAGGACAAGACCTTTTCGCTCAAGGCCGGTCAATTCACAGAGCCCATTCTCACCCGGCAAGGGTATGTGATTCTGAAGGTCATCGAGCATGTCCCCGCCGGTCCGCGTCCTTACAAGGATGTACAGGACCAGGTTGAAGACGCCTTTTACATGAGCCAGATGGAGCCGGCACTTCGCGCCTATCTCAGCAAGATGAGAGACGAAGCCGCGATTCAGATCAAAGAAGGCTATGTTGATACGGCGGCCACCCCGGCTGAACTGCATTCCAGCATCTCCTACAGCGCGTACACGCCCCCAGCGCCGAAGAAGAAGACAAAGGTTGAGCGCACACGCTTCCGCGAGTCCACGCACACATTCCGCAATAAATCTTCTGCCGCCGCGCCGTCCGCTCCAGCGCCTGCAGTGGTAAAAGCCAGCGTAACTAAGAGCAAGAAAGCAAAATCGGCGGAGCCTGCCACGGAAAAACCTGGCAAGAAAGAAAAAATCCGCTACGGTCAAAAGCCGCTAGAAACGCTGCCCACATCTGCCAATGCCACGCAGGTTGAAGATGCCGGTGCGGCCCCTAACGCGCAGGTTGCGGGCGCTGACGAGCCGGCGAATCCCCTCGAACAAGCCGCTCCAACGCAAAAAACGCGCTTCAGCATGCACGCAAAAGAGCCGAAGAAGGCAAAGTCTGCCGCTCCGCCGGTAGATGCACTTGCGCCGCCGCAAGCCGATGCTGCAGAGGTTGCCGACCGCCAGACCCAGTCGGCGCCGCTCGGACTGAATGGCGATACCTCCAAGAAGAACAAGAAAAAGAAGGCCTCCACTGAGGGCGAAAAGACGCGCATCACCGAGCGGAAGAAAGAGCCCGCGGCCCAGCAGCAGACGGCTCCGCAATATACTCCCGCGCCGCAGGTGCCCGGAGCGCCCGCGCCGGCAGATCATCCTGCCGCCACTCAGCCGCAGCAATAAGCCAATCAGTTCAGTTCACTTCGAGCCTGGGAATCGTTCCCCAGGCTCGAAGTGTTTTTGGCAACAGCAGCCGCGTGCGATAAGCTTCTGGGCAGGATGAAAGACCTCTATATCTCCGACCTGGCCCAATTTGAAGAAGGCAGAACCTTCGACAGTTTCTTTCTGGTTCTTGCCAAGCAGCAGCGCACCACCAAAACCAACAAGCCCTATCTCAACCTGAATCTGGGCGACAAAACCGGCCAGCTTGAGGCGCGCATTTGGGACCCCGGCGATCCGCGCATTGCCAAAGACTTCGACAAGGGCGACATCGTCAAGGTTCGCGGCGCATGTTCGCGCTTCGAAGACCGCACGCAGATGAAGGTCGATCAGCTCCGCGTCGCCCAGGCTGGCGAAGTGGCCAAAGCCGATCTGCTGCCTGCCACTAAATTCGACGTGGACGAGCTATGGAAGCAACTGCAGGCCTACGTCGAGAGCATGAAGAATCCCGACCTGAAGCGGCTGCTCACCGCCATGCTTGCCGATCCGGCAATTGCCGAGGCCTATCGTGAGGCCCCCGCCGCGCGGCAACTGCATCATGCTTGGCTGGGCGGCCTGCTGGAGCACGTGGTGAGCCTGCTGAACCTTGCCGATCGCGTTGCCGCGCACTACGCGCTGCTCGATCGCGATCTGCTGCTCACCGGAGTCATCCTGCACGACATCGGCAAAATCCACGAGCTAAGCTGGGGCGTCGGTTTCGACTACACCGTCGAGGGCATTCTGCTCGGCCACATCCAGATGGGCGTCGACATGGTTGAGAAAGCAATGGCCGGCCTGCCGGACTTTCCCGACCGCCTGCGTACGCTGGTTCTGCACATGATTCTTTCCCATCACGGAAAGCTCGAATTTGGTTCGCCCAAGCTGCCCATGATTCCCGAGGCGCTGGTGCTCAACTTTGTCGACGACCTGGATGCAAAGATGCAGGCCGTGTCGAGCGAGTTCGAGAAATCCGCGCGCGAGGGCAAAGCAGCCGACGAGCTGACCGGCAAGGTCTGGTCGCTCGATAACCGCCAGATGCTCAATACGAAAAAATATCTGGGAGAGTAGGGGATAGGCGACAAAGAGACGGAGTTGTGAGGATCACGCTACAAACCAATCCCACTGCTCTGCGGTCAGCGGAACCACTGACAGCCGCCCGATCTTCACCAGCGGCGAGTCGGCAAACAGTTTGTCGGCCTTAATCGCTTCCAGCGTCTTGGGTGTCTTCAGCCTCTTGCCCACCTTCACGCGGACAACCGGAACTTTAGGATCGCTGGGGTCGACGCTGACGACAGTGCCCGTGCCCACCGCAGTGCGTTCATCGCCCGTGTGGTAAAAAATCCACTTTGTGCCGGGTTTCATCTCGCGCAGGTGCTTCACCGCGGTCGGGTTGGTAACGCCATCCCACACTGTTTCCTTGTCGCGGAGAAAATCGTCGAACGAGTAGACATCCGGCTCGGTTTTGAAGAGGAAGAAGGTCATAGGCAGAAATCGGCTCCAACGGTGCGGGGTTTCCCGTTTACGAGAGCAGCATACACGATTCGCGATGAGTGTGCCGAGACCGGTTGCCGATTCCTGTTCGCAGCTTTCTGTCTTTCCCCGTTACAATTGAATCAATATGATCCGTTTCTCCACGGCCGGCGAATCTCATGGTGAAGCGCTCACGGCGCTGGTTTCCGGGCTGCCTGCCGGCATCCCCATCGATCTCGACTTTGTGAATCGCGAACTGTGGCGTCGCCAGCAGGGATATGGCCGTGGCGGCCGCATGAAGATTGAAACCGACAAGGCCCATGTTCTCTCCGGAGTCCGCCACGGCAAAACCATCGGTTCTCCCGTCGCCATTGAGATCGTGAACCGCGACTGGAAGAACTGGGAAGAAAAGCTGCCCGTTGCCGCCGGCGATCCGGCCAAGCATCAGGCGGTGACCTCGCCGCGCCCTGGCCACGCCGACCTGGCCGGCGCTCTCAAATATAACTTTCCCGACGCGCGTTATGTGCTTGAACGCGCATCGGCGCGCGAATCCACCAGCCGCGTTGCAGGCGGAGCCTTTGCCAAGCTGCTGCTGCGCGCCCTCGGCATCGAGGTGGGCAGCCACGTCATCCGCGTTGGCCGCGTCGAGCTTGAGCGCCCTGCCGCGTGGGATGAAATCGCCGCTCTAGCCGCCAGGGAAGAAGTCGTTCTCGGATGCGTGGACGCAGAGACCGAAGCCCGCATGAAGGGCGAGGTCGAAGAGGCATCGCGCACTGGCGATACCGTCAACGGCGTGTTTGAAGTGGTGGCGCACAACGTTCCCGCCGGCCTGGGCACTTACGTCAACTGGGATGAGCGGCTCGACGGCCTGCTGGCCTGGTCGGTCATGAGCTTGCAAGCCGTAAAGGCGGTCGAGATCGGCCGCGGCGTCACGGCGGCAGAGTCCTTCGGCTCCAAAGTTCACGACCCCATCCACTACGCCGCGGAGAGCAACGGCAAGCCCACGCGCTTTACGCGCCCCCAAAACAACGCGGGCGGCATTGAAGGCGGCGTTTCGAACGGCGAAGATATCGTAGTCCGCGGCTACTTGAAGCCGATCTCCACCTTGCGCCGGCCGCTCGAATCAGTCCGCTTTGACACCCGTGAGGCAACCAGCGCAAGCTACGAGCGCAGCGATATCTGCGTGGTGCCGGCCGCCGGCGTCGCGGCAGAAGCCATGGTGGCGCTCACGCTCGCCGACGTTGCCCAGCGCAAATTCGGTGGCGACTCTTTGCTTGAAATGAAACGAAATTTTGACGGATACATCGAACAGATACGGAGCTATTAGCAAGCGACAATGATTCTGCAGATTGTTAAATATCCCGATCCAATCCTGTCGCGACCCGGCGAGCCGGTCACGGAGTTCAACGACGAGGTGCGCAAGCTGGCTGCCGACATGTTCGAGACAACGTACGCGTCTCAGGGCATCGGCTTGGCAGCGCCGCAGGTCGGCGTCTCAAAGCGCCTCACCACCATTGACCTGAGCATGGGCAAGGACCCCGAGCAGAAGCTCGTTCTCATCAACCCCGAAATTATCTCCAGCGAAGGCAAACTCTACGAAGAGGAAGGCTGCCTCAGCTTTCCCGATATTCGCGAGAAAGTGGTGCGCGCAGCAAAGGTGCGCATCCGCGCCCAGGATGAGTACGGAAAGTGGTTTGAGATGGAGGGCGAAGAACTGCTCTCGCGCTGCTTCCAACATGAGATCGATCACCTCGACGGAATTCTCTTCCTGTCGCGCATGAGCGGCCTCAAGAGCAGTCTTAATCTGCGCAAAATCCGCAAGCTGCAGGCTGAAGGCGAATGGTAGAGCGGTGAAACTCGTCTTCTGCGGCACTCCCCAGTTCGCCGTTCCCACGCTGCAAGCACTGCTTGCGGCGGGCCATGAAATTCCCCTCGTCGTCTCGCAGCCCGACCGTCCCGTTGGCCGCGCGCAGCAAATCACCGCTCCTCCTGTAAAGCAAGTCGCGCTGGCCGCGGGACTCGCCGTAACTCAGCCGGAAAAAATCCGCAGCAACGCGGAGTTTCGCGCGCAGCTTGAGTCCATCGCTCCCCAGGCCATCGTCGTCGTGGCGTATGGACGCATTCTTCCGCCGTGGATGCTCGCGCTGCCCAGGCACGGCTGCATCAATCTGCACGCATCGTTGCTGCCCCGGCACCGCGGCGCAGCGCCCATCCAGTGGTCCGTGGCCATGGGCGACGCGTACACCGCCAACACCACCATGCTGCTTGAGGAAGGGCTCGATACCGGACCGATCCTCTTGCAGCAGAACGTCGAGATCGCGCCCGAACAAACCGCTGTCGATCTGTTTGAAGTACTGGCGCATGCGGGAGCGCCGCTGGTGGTTGAAACGCTCGCCGGCCTCGCCGCCGGAACCATCGTTCCGCAGCCGCAAAACCACGAAGGAGCCACGTTCGCGCCTTTGCTCGATCGCGAAGACGGTCGCATGGACTTTGCTACGCGCCCCGCACACGAGATCTACAATCGATGGCGTGGCTTTCAACCCTGGCCCGGCGCTTTTACCTCGCTCGATGGCAAGAAACTCATCGTGCATTGCATGGCTGTTGCCGATGGCACGCAAATCACCGCTCCCGATCCATCGCAACCAGGGCAGATTTACGTTGCCGGTCATCGACTCTTTGCAGCCTGCGCCGGGGAAACATGGATCGAGTTGCTTGAAGTGCAGCTAGAAGGCAAAAAACGTCTCGCCGCCGCGGAGTTTCTGCGCGGAACGCCGCTACCTGCCGGCGCAAAGTTAGGCTGACCTCTGTGTCCATCTCTCCCGCACGCAAGGCCGCATTCCAGATACTCATTGCCGTCGAGCGCGGTTCCTCTCACTCCGGCGATCTGCTGCGCGGCAAGGCGGTCAACGCGCTCTCTGCTCCGGACCGCAATCTGTGCACCGCATTGGTGCTCGGCGTATTGCGCTGGCAAAGCCTTCTTGATTTGCAACTGAAAGACCTTCTCAAAAAGCCCGGCGCAAAGCTGGATCTTGAAGTGCTGATCGCTCTGCGCATGGGCGCTTTTCAGCTCTTGCACCTCGACCGCATTCCTGCCAGCGCTGCAATCGATGAGAGCGTGGAACTGGCCAAGCACGCCGGCCATCGTTTCGCATCCGGCATGGTCAACGCTGTGCTGCGCAAGCTGGCCGCTGCGGGAGCAAAACCGGAACCAGAGCAAACGTCGCCGCAGCAATTGGCTTTGGCAACAGCGCATCCTGAATGGATGGTTGCGCGCTGGGCGCAGTTTTACGGCATGGATGGAGCGCGCGCAATCTGCCTGCACGGCCAAGCGCAACCCACCCTCGCCGTGCGTCTCGCATCGCCGGATGCTGAAGGAGAACTGACCCGCGAGGGAATTGTTTTCGAGCGGAGCGCCTTGCTCGTGTCGGCGCGCACGGTCGCCAGCGGAGAGGCCGCGGTGGCAGAGGCTGCGCGCGCTGGCTGCCTGCGCATACAGGATGAGGGCTCGCAACTGGCGGGCGAAATTGCAGCCGGCGCCGTCGATCCAGCGCAATCACCGCTGCGCATTCTCGACACATGCGCCGCGCCGGGAGGCAAGACTCTCATCCTTGCCGAACGCAACCCGCACGCGCGCATCCTGGCCTGTGAGGCCAGCGAGCAGCGCATAGAGAGCCTGCGCGCCCGCTTGAGTGCCTATGGCGATCGCATCGAATGCCGCTTGGTGGACGCAGCGACACTTGCTCAGGATGGGAGCTTCGATGTTGCGCTTGTCGATGCGCCTTGCAGCGGCACGGGCACCATGGGACGCAATCCCGAAATTCGCCATAGATTGAAGCTTGATGATCTGCCGCGCCAGGCCGAGCGCCAGCGCGCAATTCTTGCTGCCGCGCTTGGCGCTGTGCGCTTGGGCGGGCGTGTTGTTTACTCTACCTGCTCGTTGGAGCCGGAAGAGAATGAACAGGTGATTGCCGCAGTACTCGCGCAGTGTGCGCATGCACGCACTGTTCCGCTTGCAGATTCGCTTGATTCATTGGCTCGCGCCGGCGTTCTGGTCTCAACGGCGGCAGCCCGTCTCCGCGAGTGCCTCACGCCAGAAGGCGCTCTGCGCCTGCTGCCCTCCGCCTTCAATACCGACGGCTTTTTTATTGCAATGCTGCAGAAGATCGGCTGAAGGAGTGCAGCGGCGGCCGCTCTTACTTGGCCGCGGTCAGCCTTACTTTTGTGGTCTGGTCCACACGAGTTCCCGCCGCGGGCCACTGCGCAATCACTGAGCCAGGCTTGATGGGCGCAACCGGCGCTGCGACTCCGCTGCCGATCTGGCCTATCGGCACGCTCTGATATGTGGGTGTAGCGGATTTGATGCCGGCCTTCGTCAGCGCGATCTCCGCCGTCAATACCGGCAGACCAACCATGTTGGGCATCACATAGCCATCCGGCGCTTCATCGTCCGGCGCGGCCACCAGCAGACTCACCGTGGGCTGGGCAATATCCTGCGCGTGGGCCGGCGGGTCCTGCGCCAGCACAGTTCCCTCAGCGGCGCTCGCGGTGGGCAAATGCACTGCCGGTCCAACTTCAAGTCCAACCCGGCGAAGCTGCAAATCGGCAACCCGCTCCTGCTGGCCAACCGTGTCGGGCACATCCACCTTCTGCGGTCCAAGGCTCTCTGACACGCGCACCTGCCACTCCCGCCGCACCTCTGTGCCCGGCGCAGGCGACTGCGTAAGAATGTGTCCCGCGGCCACGTCTGCCGAGTAGTAGCGATTGTCGACATTCAGATTCAGGCCAAGCCCGGCTGTAACGTTGCGCGCGTCGGGAACCGTCATCCCCTTGAGCGATGGAACCTGAACCTCAGCCCCGTGAATGGCAAAGTGCATGGTGGTAATGGCCGCTAGCAACCCCACGGCCACCAAAAGCAGCAGCAGTGAAGCGACTCTGAAAAAGCTCACAATCGGCCGGCTGTTCATCTTCGCCACTCACTCCCAACTAATATTCTCTCGCGTCTCAACGCAAATTGTCTGTCACCGGTTCGGGATGAATAGTCACGCGCTGCACATCCGGGCACTCAATCTTGAAGCGGTCCTCAAGCGCCGTGATCGCCAAATGCACCTGGCGCATCGGCATATCGTCGGGCATGGTGCAATGGCAGGTTACATAAATGTGTTCGCCGGTGCGGCCAACGTTGATCTCGTGCACATCGATAACCTCGGGTAACTGGCGGCTCGCACTGTGCAGAGCCTGCGCAATTCTCCGATTCTCCTCTACCATTACTTCAGGCAGCTCAATCGTCGCCGGTTCGCTTTCAATGTGAGTCAACACCGAGTCGATCTCCGGAGCGGCGCGCAATATATCGCCTTCCATATTCGTAACAAAGTCGTGGGCGCTCCTGAGCGAGAGATTCTCGTCAAGTTCCAGATGCTGTTCCACGCGCAAGCGGCCCTGGTGCGACTGTACGCTCAGTTCGTGCACGCTCACGTTGTAGCGGGCGGCAACCGCGCGCACGCGATCAAACACGCTTTCGGCACGGGCCTCGCGCGGCACAGTGTGGATTACGACATCCGACCGCGGCAGCATGCGATGCACCGCGTCAGTGGCTGCCTGCACCAGTTCGCCCGTATGCTCAAAGGTAAAGCGCCGCGGCAGCGCCAGCGTAAAATCGGCAAAGTATCCCGCTCCCGCGCGGCGCACGCGTGCCTGCTCCACGGCCATCACGCCTTCCACCTTTTCCACCTCGCGCACCAGCCGGCGTCGCGTCTCCGCAGGCACTTCATCCATCAGCACCGCAACCGTCTCGCGCCCTAAGTGCAGCGTGAGCCGCAGAATCATCACGGAAATAACCACGGCCGCAAAGGGATCGCCATAGCGCAGCCATCCAATGCCAAACCGCTCGCCCAGCCAGTTCGCGCCCAGCCCGCCAAGCACAGCCAGCGTTGCCCATATATCGCTGGCAAAGTGGAACGCGTCGGTAGCCAGCGCCGGCGAGCCAGTTCGCAGAGCAACAGCGCGCAGTTGCCGCGATCGCCAGAGGTCGACAGCGATCGAAGTCAGCAGCACCAGAACCGGCCAAACCGAGTGGTGCAGCTCCGTCATGTTATGAAGGATGCGATCAACCGCCTCCCAGATGATCCATCCGCATGAGACGGCCATCAGAATGGTTTCGCAAAACGCTGAAAGGTTCTCGATCTTCCCGTGGCCGTAGGTGTGATCCTCGTCCGCGGGCTTGTCGCTCACCTGTACTGAAAAATAGGTAAGCATCGCGCCAACCAGATCGAGCCCGGAGTGCGCCGCGTCTGACAGCACGCCCAGCGAACCGGATAGCAGTCCGGCCCCGAGCTTCAGCAGCGTCATGCAGCCGGCGGCCACCATGGAGTTGCGCGACACGCGCCGCTTCTCCGCGGACGACTCGGCCACGGTGATTGCCGGCTGCTCAATCGTAGGTTCTTCAGTCACTGTTTTTTCAATCTCTCGCGAGCCGGTTGCGGCCCGGCTTATCGCGCTCTTAGACTACCGTCGAACGGTTCGCTGTGTACAATCCAGCGATACCAAACGTATACGGCGTCCATGAGGATTCGCAATAGCCCGTGCGATTCAGCATCTCCACTATCTGCTCTGGCGGAGGGAAACTGCCGACCGAAGTGGGCAGGTAATTGTAGGGTCCGTCTTTACCGCAGATGAGCCGCCCAATCGCGGGCAGCACGCGACGGAAGTAAACGGCATACGCCATGCCGAGGATGCCGTCAGGCTCGCTGAATTCAAGAATGCCGAGCTGGCCGCCGGGCTTCAAAACGCGGTGGAACTCGCGCATGCCCGCCTCGTAGTTGGCCAGATTCCTGAAACCAAAGGCCGTCACAATCAAATCCAGCGACTCGGATTTGAGCGGCAGATGGAGCGCATCTGCTTCAAGAGGGATTGCGTATGGTTTGCCGGGAGCATTCGCATCGGCGCCGAACTTCTGCGCCCCGCGCGCCAGCATGTTGCGTGAAAAATCCGCCGCAATCAACGGCCGTGCGTTTTGAGGGCGATGCTTGAGCAGCGCCAGCGTCATGTCACCGGTGCCGCAGCAGATGTCGAGCACCGCCGCCTCAGGTCGGGCAAGAGTCGGTTGGAACCGCCGTGCCGCACGCTTCCACCACAGCCTGTCCACATTCGCTGAGAGCACGTGGTTCAGCAGGTCGTAGCGCGGCGCAATCGAGTCGAACATCTGGCGCACCGCGTTTGCGGCGCTTGCCTCGTCCAACGTCCCAAGCGGTTTGGCCCCAGTCGCCGGCATCGCAGTGATTCCTCTCCAACCGTCTCTACTGCAGCAGCGTGCCCTGGTCGTCGTCCTTCCCGTTCAGCTCATCCGGCGGAATAATTACCGCCGCGGCAACCTTGTCCTCCGGCTCCAGATTCAGCAGGTGTACGCCCTGGGTCGCTCGTCCGGCTGCGCGAATCTGTTTCGTATCGATGCGGATGATCTTGCCCCACTGGCTGATCACCACCAGTTCGCTGCTGTCATCCACAAGCTGAATCGTATTCACGCGGCCAATGCGCTGCGTCACGGCCATGTTCTTTACGCCCTTGCCGCCGCGCGTTTGCAGCCTGTACTCCTCAACGTTGGTGCGCTTGCCAAAGCCATTCTCCGTCACCGAGAGAATGCGGTAAGCGCCCTCTTCGTGTTCTTTCGGCGTAATGGCAACGCCCACAACATAGTCGTTCTTCAGCAGAGAGATGCCGCGCACGCCAAACGCCGGGCGGCCCATGGAGCGCACATCGCACTCGTCAAAGCGGATCGCCATGCCCAGGTGCGTCGCCAAAAACACAAGCTGCGAACCATCTGTAATGCGCGCGGCCACAAGCTCGTCTTCCTTGTCGATGCCGATGGCGATTATGCCGCGCGCCATCACGTTTGAGAAATCCTTGAGCGGAGTCTTCTTCACCGTTCCCTGGCGCGTGGCAAAGAAGATGAACTTGCCCTCTTCCTCAAGATCCTTTACCGGCAGAATCGCGCGCACGTTCTCGCCGGGTTGCAGATCGAGCAGGCTTTGCATCGACTTGCCCTTGCCCGCCGCGCCCACGTCGGGAACTTCATACACCTTCAGCCAGTACACGCGACCGCTGTTGGTAAAGCACAGCAGAAAAGCGTGCGTTGAGTCGATGATGAGCTGTGAGACAAAGTCCTCCTCGCGCGTCTTCATGCCGGTGCGGCCGGTGCCGCCGCGCCGCTGCTGGCGATACGTTGAGATCGGCGTGCGCTTCAGGTAGCCCTGGTGGCTTACGGTCACCGCAACCTGCTCGTCGGCGATCAAGTCCTCAAGCTGCAGCTCCGCGCTCTCGTCCACAATCTGTGTGCGCCGCGCATCGCCGTACTTGTCGCGAACTTCAGTAAGCTCCTTCACAATCACCGCGCGCAGCTTGGCGTCGCTGCCCAGAATCTCTTCGTACTCGGCAATGCGCTCGCGCACCACCTTCAACTCGCTCAGCAACTCGTCAATCGAGAGCTGGGTCAGGCGATACAGTTGCAATTCCAGAATGGCATCGATCTGCCGAAGCGTCAGACCCTTCTCTTCATGCGGCAGGTGCACGCGATCGAGGGTGATAATGATCTCGGTGCCTTTGCCCCACGCGTACAGGTTCTCTCTCGCGTCTGCTCTCGAACTCGATCCGCGAATGATCTTGATGACCTTGTCGAGATTGTCGAGCGCTATCTTCAGGCCTTCCAGAATGTGTTCCCGCTCGCGCGCCTTGCGCAGCAGGTACACGGTGCGGCGCTGCACCACGTCCACGCGGTGATCGATGAACGCCCGAATCGCCTGGTCCAGACCCAGCTCCCGCGGCTGCCCGTTCAGCACCGCCAGGAAGATCATGGAGAAGCTCTCTTGCATCTGCGTGTGCTTGTAGAGCTGGTTCAGCACAATCTCCGGCTGAGAGCCGCGCTTCAGCTCGATCACAATTCTCATGCCGTCGCGGTCGCTCTCGTCGCGCACATCGCTGATCTCGTCGATGACCTTGTCGTTGGTAAGCTCGGCAATGCGCTCAATGAGCTTTGACTTGTTTACCTGGTAAGGAATCTCGGTGACAATGATCGCCTGCTTCTCTTTTGTCAGGTTCTCGGTGGCCACCTTGGCGCGCATCATAAAGCGGCCGCGGCCCGTTCTATACGACTCGGCGATGCTGCCTCTGCCGTAAAGAAATCCGCCGGTAGGGAAGTCGGGCCCATGCACGTGTTTCATCACTTCGGCAAGGCCCGCCTGCGGATTGTTCACCAGTTCGATCGCCGCGTTCACGACCTCAGTCAAATTGTGCGGCGGAATATTCGTGGCCATGCCCACCGCGATGCCGCTCGATCCGTTCACAATCAGATTGGGAATGCGCGTTGGCAGCACCGTCGGTTCAAACGTTGACTCGTCGTAGTTCGGAACAAAGTCCACCGTCTCCATGTCGATATCGGCCAGCAGCTCGCCGGCAATCCGCTCCATGCGGCACTCGGTGTAACGCATCGCGGCCGGCGGATCGCCATCCACCGAGCCAAAGTTGCCCTGGCCGTCGACCAGCGGATAGCGCAGCGAGAACGGCTGCGCCATGCGCACCAGCGTGTCGTAAATCGCCGAGTCGCCGTGCGGATGGTACACGCCCATTGCCTGGCCCACAACCTTGGCGCACTTGGTGTACTTCTTGTTGTGCTGCAGCCCCATCTCGTTCAGCGTGTACAAAACGCGGCGATGCACGGGCTTTAACCCGTCGCGCGCATCGGGCAGCGCACGCC
>Ga0302319_10003773_pt1 | contig 31425 bp, 16 predicted proteins | sample Bog_T0_2_FD_203319 | JGI IMG/M metagenome (GOLD analysis project Ga0302319, IMG submission 203319) | Peat permafrost microbial communities from Stordalen Mire near Abisko, Sweden - Bog_T0_2 | ecosystem: Environmental > Terrestrial > Soil > Wetlands > Peat | place: Sweden: Abisko, Stordalen Mire... | reverse complement strand
TTGTTCCGTGGGTTCCACTTAAGGGAAAGCTCTTGTCAAGCGGCATCTTTTCGCTCCTGGCTGGAACGGATGGGAGCTTGTGGATTGGAACATCAACGAACCTGGCCCATCTTCAGAACGGCAATTTAACCAATTATCTGGGCTCGGGATTCGCTCAGTTCCTCTTCGGCATCTCCGACTATAACGGCCTGAGTTCGAGCATCCTGTCAAATAACTGGCGGGATACGGGCTCGCTGTACGTGCAGGACGATTGGAAGGTTTCTCCAAGTCTCACCGTCAATGCCGGTTTGCGGTGGGAGTTCGGAACCGGCTTGCATGAAGCGCAAAACCGAGTGGCCGGCATCGATCTCTCGAACGGCAATTTCATGCTGCCCAAGTCGCGACAGGGAAAGTCTCCCATGCTGCCGGCGGGAATTCCAGTGGAATACGTCGACAGCGACACGTTGATGGACATGCACCAGTTGAACTTTGGACCGCGCCTGGGGCTCTCTTACAAACTCGGCGCAAAGACCGTGGTCCGGGCCGGCGCGGGCATCTTCTATGCCAATCCATTCCCAGCCGGAGTGCTCGACTATCCGCTCAATCCGCCCTTCGGGGTCGCCGTCCAGGGACCGAATGTCATCGATATCGATACAGGCTTCTCAAGCACTTACCTCAGCAATTTCAACGTGCAATCGACGGCTATCGACATCTACCAGGCCAAGCCGAACTATCCCACAACAAATAACTGGAATGTGGCCGTGCAATGGGAATTGCCCGGCGCAATGACTTTCGAGGCAGCCTACGTCGGTTCAACGTCCACCCATGTGAATGCCGGGCGGGACATGAATCAGCCTTACCCTTCAGCCACAAACACTCCGCCCGCGACGCGGCGTCCGTACCCGAACCTGGGCATTCTGGGCGATGTGCTCAACTCTTCGAACGGCAATTACCACTCGCTGCAGACCAAACTCGAGAAGCGCAGCAGGAATATTACCTATCTGCTCGCCTACACTCTCGGGCACTCGCTCGACGACGCTCCGTCGAACATTACCTTATCGGAAGGTGAAAACTGGGACTTTTACCGCGATCCGCGCAACCCCAAGGGAGACTACGGCAACTCCTACTTCGATATCCGAAACCGCATCGTGTTCGATGGTTTGTATGCCCTGCCGGTGGGACGGGGAAGCGCGCTGGGAGGTAACATGGCGGGCTGGGCGAATCAGGCAATAGGCGGGTGGCAACTGGGCGGCATCGTCCAATTCCAGACGGGGCAGCACTTCGCTGCGATCACCTATACGGATCCTTCCAACGCGGACATCTATTCGTTTGCGGGCGCGGCCTTTCCCAATGTCACCGGGAATGTGAGCGACTACACCGGCTGCCCCAACGGGAAGCGTTCGATCTACTGTTGGTTCAATCCGAATGCGTTTGCGCCGTCGAATCCAGGACGGTATGGGACCGAAGCGCGCAACTCCCTCGTCGGGCCGAATGACTTCGATATGGATGCGGTGCTCATCAAGAGTTTTCCGATCAAGGAAAGGTACCGCATTCGTTTCCGTGCCGAGGCTTACAACGCCAGCAACCATCCCAACTTTGCCGTTCCAAACAATGTAGTCGGCCCCGGCTTTTCTTCGGGCGGCAACTTCGGGCAGATCACTGGCGTGGGATCGCAAAGGCAAGTTCAGCTCGCCCTAAGATTTGAGGACTAAGGGCGAAACACGAACCCGGCGCGCAGGAAACGAGCATTTTCGTTTCCTGCGTTCCGGTTCCTTGAAGCGAATGGATCATCTCCGCCTGACTTGACGCGTTCGCCCGCGGCGATGTCAGGCGGCTTGCTTCCGGTCAAATGGATTGACGATTTCAGGGGAAGTCGCGATGCCAATGCGGCGAGAATGATCTGGCTGGTTCCCATCTGAATCGCCAATACCGCGGCCGGCGCGTTCCGGCTCCGCTGTTGCGGCGCGAACGCGGCAATCGGGAGCGGGTGAAGAGATTAGGTGAATGAGAATGAATGTCCGATTCAAGCTGGCCTTGATCCCGGCAAGTCTTTTACTTGTTCTATTGACATCGCGCGGGCAAGCCAACAACCCTTCCGCACTGGCTGGGCAGGCGGCCTCTCTAACCAACGGATTCGCGCCTGAGAATGCGGCCAGCGGAGCAAAGGCTTCACCTTCCGCGAGAAGCTCGACTGCCAAGCGGCGACCCTACAATCCGGAGGGCAAGCCCTGGCCGATTCCGGGCACCGTAGAAGCCGAAAATTTTGATGAGGGAACGGCGGCCGACCCCGCATATTATGACGATTCGCCCGGCAGCAGCGCATCCGCCGATGAATTCTACCGCAAGAGCGATGTTGATTTGGGCGTGGACCCGCTGGAGAACCTGGTCGATGTGGGTTGGGTCAATGTGGGCGAATGGCTTGAGTACACGGTGGATGTGAAGACGACCGGAGACTACACGATCCGAGTTCGTATTGCGACGCCCAAGCCGGGCAAGAGCCTGCACTTTGATTTCAACGGAAAGAACGTGACCGGATCAGTGCCCGTGCCGCAAACCGGATGCTGGGGCAGCGACCTGCATGGCCACGACTGTTTTCAAGAGGCCGTGGCCCGGCATGTCCGCTTGACCAAGGGTGTTGAGAGGATGCGTTTTGTCCCGGAGGGCTATCCGGACCAGAAGGACCTCTTCACGGTTGACAAATTCCGCTTTGAGCTTGAAAAGGCCAGCCGCTGAAGGGGAAAACGTCGTCAGCGAAGATCCGGTTTGCCGGCCGTGGTTGACGTCCACAGAAGAGATGTTCGAAGCCCTCATAGTGAGTGCCGCTTTCTCTTCGATCGTCGCCGTGAATTGCGATAGCAATCTTGTGCCCCGCCGTGAAGGTTCCGTCTTCTGCGCCCAGCCGCAGGTTCAGTGTGTGGATTGCACGCCTGCACTCATTTTTATAACGAATTGATTCCGAGGTCTGACGATATGACCGCGTGGATGCATTCGAACGCCTCGTTGAGAGCGCGCGATTCCGATAGAATCTCACCGAAGGTAAACATGATGAGTTTTCAGAACATCTTCAGGATTTGGCCTCTTGCCCTCTTTGTGCTCCCAGCTTTGGCGCAACCCGATGCAACGGTTTCATTGAGACAAAACGGCTGGACGGTCGAGTTCTCGGTGAAGACCGGTACACTTCAAATCTCTGAAGACAACCTGGGCCTGGTGGCTCGCGATCTTCAGTTCGAGCTCGAAGTTCCTTCCGGCCGGCAGAGACTCTCTCACTTTTCCGCCCGTCTCAAAAGTGACCGCGAGTTAGTCATTGAAACGGCCGAACCGAAGACAGCATGGAAATTCGACGCCGGGCCTCAGAAGCTGACCATCTCAACGACGACATTCCACGGCGTGCTCACCGGATCCGCGGCTACTCCACCCGGACGCACCATCAGCCGTCTCATCGACCCGGAGGGCCTGGCTGTGACCTGGGAAGGGACAGGCGAAAACGCGGAGACCTACGGAGGTCCGCATCTCACCAACGAGTCGCACCTGCCCAGGCGTCACCCTGAAGTCACCTATCTGAGCCTGGGGCACGTCTCCGCGGCCGGATTACACAGCCTGTTCGACCAGGCAACCGACACGGCACTCGACTTCGGGGAAGACGCGAACCTGGCGAACGTCGACGGCGATGACAGCGCATTTTTGCTGACGCTTCCGGTAGCCGATAATGCATCCATTACGCTGACGCCGAACTATTTCACCAAAACGCTCGGCACCCCGTTTTACGTGCGTTTTGACGATTCTCACTTTCGTTCGGCGCCTATGGTCTGGTCGAGCTGGACAAGTTACTACGAAGCCGTCACAGAGAAGGACGTAGTGCAGAATGCGGATTGGCTGGCTGCGAACCTTAAGCCTTACGGGTTTCAGTACGTGCAACTCGATGACGGTTACGACCGTCGCTCGGAGGGACACTCCTGGATCGAAAACTGGAATACCGAGCGATTTCCGCACGGCCCTAAATGGTTGACCGACCACATTCATGGAGATGGCCTCAAGGCTGGCCTGTGGCTGGTTCCGAACGCCTATGCTCCAGGTCTCAAAGACCATCCTGATTGGTATCTGTATGACAAGCAGGGAAAGGTGCTGCTCGACTACAGCACGCCCGCTCTGGACTCCACCAATCCACAGGTTCTGAACTTCGAACGGCAGTTATTCACAAAGCTCGATAGCGATGGATTCGACTATTTCAAGTTTGACGGCGAATCGGCGTTGCCGGTGTATGCTCCGCCGGTCGACAAGAGCCGGCTATATGCACCTCATGCAGATTTCATTCAGAATTATCGAGACAGGCTAAATCTCATTCGCGAAACAATCGGCCCGGATCGGTTCATCGAAGTCTGTCCGACAGGAGTGCCTCTGAACGGTATAGGGTACGTAAACTCCTATTTCAACGGAGACGATCTTTATAACAACTGGCAAGGGATGTATTCCTTTTTCAGCGGCGTTCTTTCCAACCTTTTTCTCAATCACATTGTGTCCTATGTGATGCCCGGGGAGGGGCTTGAACTTGGCGCACCGATGACGGTGGCGGAGGCGGCCATAAAGCGTCCTAAACCGACGATTGATACGGAGCGGATTCGCGAAGATCCCATGACGGGCTTTGGAACAACGCTTGCCGAAGCGAGGACCCTGGTGAGCTATGTATCTCTTACGGGAGTCGCGTACCCGCTAGCAAGTGTGATGCCTGAGCTTCCTGAGGAGCGGGTCAATCTCCTTCGCGTCACTATGCCCACTCTTCCGATCTACCCCATTGATCTTTTCAGTCGTGGAACTGAAAGCAGTTGGCTCAAATTTAGAACGGAGCGCCCCGATACCTACATCCACCATTACCCCGAACTCCTCGACTTGAAGGTGAATGCGCCCGCGGGAATCTATGATGTAGTAGCTGAGACCAACTGGCGAAGCGAGACTACCGAGCGGACGTTAGATCTTGTCGATCAGCTGGGTTTGTCAAATGGGCAGCGTTATGTGGTCTTTGACTTTTGGAAGCAGCGCCCGGTTGGCGTCTTTCGCGACAAGCTTGATCTTAGAGTTGATCCGCACGATACGGTTGTTTTACTCATCCATCGTCTATTGGAGAGGCCTCAGCTCGTCGCCAATTCGCGTCATATCTCGGGTTCCTATTCCATTGTTCACCAGGAATGGAACGCGACAAAGAAAGAGCTCAGCGGCCAGTCGACGACGATCGCGCGCGAACCGTATACGTTGTGGTTTCATCTTCCCGCCAACGAAAGCAAGGCCTCGGTGCAAGTGCGCTCGGAAAGAGGTGAAAAGGCTCAATGCAGCTGGAAGCAAGAGGGTGAGTTTGCCAGTCTCACTTTCTCGGGCACGGATGGGCCGGAGAACTGGAGCATCCGGTTCTAACCGCCCGCGCGAACCTGACGAAAGCCGGCACGGGCCGTCCGGTGCGACAGAGAGAACGCCTTGGCGAATGAAACTGCGCCCCACTACAGCTCGGTGCGGTGCAAGTCCGCAGGACCTGCTATCTCGCACGAAGGGCGTTGACGTCGATTGGTCCCACGATATTTTCAGCATAGATTTTGCGGCAATCATTACAGATTGTCCTCTTTACATGCTCTTAAGCTCTCTTCGCAGTGGGAATAGGCTTCGTGCCGGTCTGGAAATCATCAGACTCGCTGATCCCAGAAGCCCACAATGACTCGCACTGAATTCTAGGAAAAGGGCTGGTGGAGAAGGATGATCAGGGGACGCATGGCCAGATTAAAAGCATTTATCCTGGTGGTCACAGCGCTGGTGCTTGCTGCGACTACCGTCGTGGCCCAATCAGGTCTGGGAAATATAACCGGGCATGTGACGGATCCTTCAGGGGCTGCAATTGCCGGCGCCCATGTTTCGGCGACCAACAATGCCACGCAGGTGCGGATTGAGACCGCGACCAACAGCGTCGGCATCTATGAGATTCTGAGCCTGAATCCCGGGAGCTACACCGTGGAGGCTTCCGCACCGAATTTCAAGAATTTCGTCCGGTCGAATATTCTTGTGCAGTCTGAAGACAAGATCGGTCTGGATCTCAAGCTCGAAGTTGGAAGCCCGACTGAAACCGTGACGGTTACTCCGGAGCAATCTCAACTGCGCCGGGAAGACGCGCAGACCGGCGAGGTCATCACCAATACAATGATCGAAAACCTTCCAACCATGGCGGGTAACCAAGGCCGCGACCCGCTGCAACTGCTGGTTCTTTCAGGCGACGTGCAGGGCGGCGGAGCCCGTGCTGGATGGTCATTGGGCGACGGCGGCGGTGTGACCTCCGGTCAGCCGGACACACGCATTAACGGAGGACGCACGGGCGACCTGGAATATCTGGTGGACGGCGTTCCCGCAACCGGCGGTTTCGTGCACAACGTCGTGAATGATACACCCTCGATGGATGCAGTCGAGGAATTCAAGGTCGTCACCAACGGCGTTTCGGCGGAGTACGGGCGCCTGTCGGGCGGCCTTGTGAGTGTGACCACCAAGTCAGGCACCAACGCTTTTCATGGCCAACTCTTCGAATACAACCAAAACGCTTACGTCAATGCGAATACCTGGGATCAGGATGGGGAATGCGCCGCGGATCCGGTGAACAACGCCTCCGACTGCGTCAAGGCCAACTTCCGTTTGAACGACTTCGGCTTTGCGATCGGCGGACCGGTTTGGATACCCCGCATTTATAACGGCAAAGCCAAGACCTTCTTCTTTGCCAACTATGAAGGCGTCCGCCACAGCACTTCCGGCACTTCGAGCCTCGGCAATACGATTACCCCTCAGGAAATTGGCGGCGATCTGACTGATATCGGCACCGGACCGAACGCCAACTATCCCTACCCTCAGATATACGATCCCTTCGGCCCACTGTCAGCGACCCCGGTCATGGATCCATTTGGCAATACCTTGTATGAGCGGGAAGAGATTGCGGGCGGAGACGGCCGCCATATTCCGGCCGGCGAACTCGATCCGATCGTTCAAAAATACCTCAAGCTGATGCCTGCGCCCAACCATACCCCTATCGCAGGCAGCGGTACGGCGGCCAACTACCAGGTCCACCAACCAAATTCGGTCAACTCCAACATCTGGGCCGTTCGCATTGACCAGGTAATCAACGACAAACAACGATTGTTTGCGCGCTTCACGCACAATGGTCTGCAGGATCTGACCGGCGCGTTCTATCCCACGCTCGGCACCACCAGCGGAACGGTTCTCAAGGGTGGCTTCGGAGCCGAGTTGCATCACACCTGGAACCCTAATCCGACGACTGTCGTGGAATTGCAAACGGGCGGCAACTTTAGCCCATTCAGTTCAGGAACGTATCTTCCTTCTTCGATTCAGAGCAGCAGTTTTGGGTACGGCTCGGCAGTAGGGGCTCTTCTTAGCCCAAGCGACATTGTTCGACTCTCGCAAGGGCCGGAGACCGAAGGGCAGACTTACGGTAGCTGCAATTGCCAGTACAGCGCGGGGTTCAATGGGAATACAGGTTCGATCGTGAATACGACGACCTTTTCCTATTCCGGCGCGCTCACCAAGATTCTCAACCGGCACGCGGTGAAGTTCGGCTATGAAGGACGTCGCTACTACGACAACTTCACCCAGCAGGGCCAGTCGAATACCAGTGGCGGCATCAGCGATGGTTACGCCTTCGATGGTCAGGGGGTGTCGCAATTCGTTGGCGAAAACAGCGAAGTATGGACGGCCCAAGGCTATGCCAACTCCCTGGGCCAATACCTTCTGGGAGTCGACACCTGGGTCCGCATTACCGAGAAGCTGGGCCGCTCGCTGGCGTCCAACTATTACGCCGCCTACGTTCAGGACGACTTCAAGGTCAACTCGAAGCTTACCCTCAACCTGGGTCTTCGCTGGGAGACGGAAACACCGGTTACTGAGAGGCATAACAACCTGACGGTTTGGGACCCCAATGCTGCTTCTCCCTTTTACATCGACTCGGGTTGGACCTGGGGGGGCGCGCTAGCCAGCGCGGGGTACACTCCAAGCCAGATTAGCCAGATTCAAACGCCGTCGTGGGTACTCAACGGTTTTCCGACAGGGGCAGTTGTGACGGTGACTTCGCCGCAGCATCCCTCCCGTCACGCTACCATAGCGCATCCGTACAACTTTGCCCCGCGCCTGGGCGCCGCTTACCAATTCGACCCCAAAACCGTAATCAGCGCATCATTTGCGTGGATCTTTCTTCCCACTTCGGGCAACTTGGGCACCTATGGGGATGAACCCGGCGTGACCTACGCGACGCAGGCAAGTAACAACCAGAACCAGACGCTGAACGTGGGTGGCGTTCCAGGTACCAAGCCCCAGGTGCTTGCGAACCCGTGGCCCGACCCTTCGGATTTCACAAGCTTCACGCGCAATCCGCAGATTTTGAACGCACAGGCTGCTTCAAGCGGAACCGGAGCGGGCGGCATGTCGATCTATGCCCACATGCCTCACGAATTCGATTGGGGCCTTGGGATTCAGCGTCAGTTGCCGGACCAGTGGCTGCTTGAGTTGACCTATGCAGGCAACTCCAGCAATACGCTGTTGACCGTTGGCAACCCGAGCCGTTTCCCCAAGTCTCTTTACACCGGGGGGCCGGCGGGTGTGAACCATCAAATCTACGAGAACGCGGGTGCGGTTGTTCCGTCTCCCACCGCCGGCCAGATCCCCAATAACAGTTTTACCGGCACGCTACAAACGCTGGGCATACTGGAATATCAGTATCCATACTTCGGTCCCGTTATCGAAGAGGGTCAGAATATCGGCAACAATCATTTCGAAAGTGGTCAGATAAGGCTGGATCGGCGCTTCGCGGATGGATTCTATCTGCTGTTCAACTACACCTATTCCAAGGCGCTCGACGATACCGGCGGTTCCGACGATTATCTGGGCGGCCCCGGAGCCGGGGCCGGTAGCAACGGCAAGTCCTACCAGCAGGTCGATGCCTCGGTGCACAGCGTCTATGGCCTGAGCGCGTTGGACGTAACGCACCGGATTGCAACCACCTACACGTATGATCTGCCGTTTGGCAGGGGACGCAAGTGGGTGAACAGCGAACCGGGCGTGGGAGGGATGCTGCTGGATTGGGCAATAGTTGGCTGGCAGCTTACGGGCGACACTTTATATCACAGTGGAACTCCCGTTGGCTTTAACGTCCAGGGCAGCCAAGCGGACAAAAACATCTACATCTTCAATACCTTCGGGAGTCTCGTTCCTGGCGATTCCCTGTCGCAGGTCTGGAATCACCACCCGACGCACTACGTTGTGCCTAGCGGGACCAACGTGCCATCCGGGAGCAGCGGTGTCTTCAATCTCAACGCGATTCAAGGCTACCCTGCCGCTGGCGGCAACCCTGCTCAACCCGGTAATGTTCAGGCCTTCACTTATGGCAATCTTCCGGCGAACACCGGTCTGTTCCGCAATCCCGGCGTCTGGGTGTCAGACCTGGCCATCATGAAGAGTTTCGCCCTCAATCACGATGGCAGCCGTTACTTCCAGTTAAAACTGGATGCACCCAACTTCCTCAACCATCCAGGCTATTCGACCTACGACAATAACACCGGCGATAGCACGTTCGGGTACGTGACAGCCGCCGGCAATACTGAACGCCACCTCCAGATCGGAGGACGCTTGGTATTCTAGGGTTACCCCGCTAGAATGCGAAGGGGAGCGGCGCACTGTGCCGCTCCCCTTCTACTTGAGCGAATCTCGCCGTGAAATCAACTCATTCACCCGCAGCCCGGCCCTGGTGCAAGATCGTCATTCCGCTTGCCGCTGCTTGGCTGCTATGTGCATCTTCCGGTTCATCGGCGCAAGCTTCCAGTTCCCGCCCGCCCGCTTCGAACGACTCTTCATCCGATCATCTTTTAAGGGGCAAGGTGTTTGGATCTCAGGAGAACTGGAAGGACGCGGAAGCCGAGTTGCGAATCTATCGTAACCAGCATCCGGGGGTGGAAAACGCAACAGTGCTGCACGCCGAAGCCCTCATCAAGATCGGTCAGCCGTTCGACGCGTCGCTTGAGTTACAACAGTTTCTCCGCGAGCATCCCCATGCTCTGCGCAGCCACGAACTCCTCGCGGTCTTGGCAGGCGGCCCGCTGAGGGACAGCACTCTGGCTGCCAGTGAGCTGCGCACCTGCGTCCATCTGGCTCCGAACGACTTCCAGGCGTGGGAATCCCTGGGGGATGTTTATACAGACGGCGCCAATGCGGACCAGGCTGTCGATGCGTACCTTCATGCGGTCCGGCTCAAACCTTCTGATCCTGTGGCCTCTGCATCCCTGGCTCATGCTTACGCTGAACAAGGTCAGATGGAGAAGGCCGCAGCCCAATTCGCCCATTCGCTTGTCCTCGTCAAGCAGACGGCACATTCTGAAAAAGACGCCGCAAGCGTTGCATACCTCTATGGGCAGTACATGGCGGAGCATGGCGATGCCAGACAGGGATTAAGTGCCCTGACAGACGCGATCAAGTTCAATCCAACTTCTGCGGATGCTTATTATTGGAGAGCGCGCGCCTACGAGACTCTCCACGACACGAAGAACGCGGAACAGGATGCGCTCAAAGCCATCAAGCTTTCGCCTGCCGGCAAGGAAGCGCCGCTTTTCCTCATCACCCTCTACCGCAAAGCGGGCTATATGGAAAATGCCCAGAAATATGCAGACCTTGCCCAGAAGATTGCCGATCGGGAGCAGGCGGAAGCCAGCTTCGGCCGATCGTTGCGAGATTCGCTTGACAAGGCTGAACCGTTGCTCAGGCAGGGGAAGTTCGCTGAAGCGGCTCCGCTGTATGAGTCGCTCATCAAACAGCTTCCCACCTTCTACGAAGCGTACTTTGACCTCGGCATGTGTTACGGCGAAATGGGGCGCTCGAAAGATGCGGAAGACGAGTTCCGCAAATATCTTGCCTTTCAGCCTGTTTCGGCAGACGGCCACGCGGCATTGGGTGTGCTGCTACTGAGCGAAAATCGAGGCCCCGACGCGGTCGCGGAACTCAACCAGGCGATTCAGATTGATCCGGGCGCTCTTGAAGCTCGGCGGGCTCTGGCCAGTGAGTACCTCAAGGAGGAGAATCCCCGCTCCGCGTTGTCTATCCTGAGGCCAGTCGAAAATGCAAAGGATGTCCAGCTGCTGTTGATGCTTGCCACGGCGTTTGAAAAGACTGGCGATTACCGGTCAGCCCGCAATCAGGTGGATCGCGTGCTCGCGATTGATCCCCACAGTTCGGATGCGATCGCTTTCAGAAATGCCCTCACCAAGCCTGCGGCTCAGAAAGCCGCCAACTAGCAGGTGGGATGACAAGCATAAGGGCTTCCTCCCGATGTGTCTGTTCGCTTCGACTCTTAATTCGGCGAATTAGCGTTCTCGTCGCGCTTCTGCCAACCGCTATCTTGGCCATGTGCATTGCATCCGCTCAGCGCAGATCAAGCATCTCGACGCCCAGGCCGCAATTCACCAATATCGCCAGGTCCGCCGGCATCGACTTTGTTCACACCAAGGGCAAGATCGGCACGCCGATGATCCTCACCGAGATGACGCCGGGGGTTTGCGTCGCCGACTTCGACGGCGACGGTTGGCCGGATTTCTACATCGTTAATGGCGGAGATATCTATAACCGCGGACCCGGAACGCGCAACGCCCTTTACCACAACAACGGCGACGGCACGTTCACTGACGTGACTGACAAGGCGGGCGTTCCCGGCACCTCCTATGGGCTGGGGTGCGTCTGGGGCGATTACGACAATGACGGTCACCCCGATCTCTTCGTGACACAGTATGGTCAGAACGTCCTCTATCACAACAATGGAGACGGAACATTCACCGATGTCACGGCCAAAGCCGGGGTCGGCGGCCTCGATTTCGGCACCGTCTTTCACACCGGCGCCGTGTTCTTCGATTACGACCGCGACGGGCTACTCGACTTGTACGTAGGCGGATATGTTTCATTCGGCCCGGATAGTCCGCAACAGTGCATCATCTTCGGCGTGCTTACGAGTTGCGCTCCAAGCGCATACAACGGTAGTCCCAACATTCTCTATCACAACAATGGCGACGGCACCTTCACCAATGTCACCAAGCAGTCGGGCGTATACATGCCCAACGGCAAGAATCTCTCGGTGGGCGTTGCCGACTATGACAACGACGGCTGGCCTGATCTCTTTGTCGCCAACGACGGACAAAACGCAAACCTCTTCCACAATCAGCACGACGGCACGTTCAAAGATATCGGCCTTGTCACCGGCATGGCTGTCGCCGGCCAAGGCTCAATCATGGCCGCGATGTGCATCTCCCTCGGCGACTACAACAACGACGGCTGGCTTGATCTGTATATTTCCGACTGGCAGGGAAGTTCAGATCATCTCTGGTTAAACGACGCCCATGGCGGTTTTGAAGAGGTCAGTGACTCCGCCGGCATCCGGCGCACAACGCGCGAACACCTGAGCTTTGGAGGGGGCTTCATCGACTTTGACAATGACGGCTGGCTCGATCTTTTCATCGCCAATGGACATGTGTTTCCGGGGATCGATGCAGTGATGCCTGGCGTTCATTACCGTCAGGCGAATTCACTCTTTCACAACGATGGCAAGGGCAGCTTCGTCGATGTTTCTAAGTCTCAGGGCAGCGCATGGCAGGTTCCGGCGCTTGGTCGTGGTGTGGCTTTTGCAGATTTTGACAACGACGGCTATGTCGACATCCTGGTTGGCAATGACGGCGACCCGCCCTCGCTCCTGCATAACAATGGTGGAACACGGAACCACTTCGCGAGTTTCAAGCTGATCGGCGTGAAGAGCAACCGCGATGCCATCGGAGCCCGTATCCAGCTGCAGTCCGGCGGCATTTCTCAGGCCCGTGAGATCGAGGGTGGCGGGAGCTATCTGTCTCAAAGCGATCTTCGAGCTTCATTCGGCCTTGGCTCCTCCACCGTCATTGATTCAATTGATGTGAGCTGGCCCAGCGGAGCGCACCAGACATTCCGGCATCTCGCGGCAGATAAGTTCTACCAGATAACCGAGGGCAAGGGATCTGTGGACCTGCAGCCAATCGCGCGCCGCCGTCCGTTGCACCGGTAGCGGCGCCGCCGGCAAACGGCCCGAATTTCTGTAGAATGAATAAGTCTCCACAAAACGATCCAGATAGAAATGCACTCCGCGGAAACACTGTTCACGCTGCATTGACGATCGGCAAACTCTGATGCTCATACGCCATAAGTACAAAGCAGTGAAGGGGGCCGGAGCGATGGCGTCGAATCCGTTAGCCCGGAAGAACTTCATTCCAGGAGCTCATTACGCGATCGGCGTTTTTGCCTTGCTGATTGCTTTGTCTTTGCAACTGGCGTGGATCGCGCCGAACGGCGGAGCGGCGGCCGCGCAGCATCCCGAGGGCCCGGGTTGGTTCGTTGACGTAGCGGGCCGTTCCGACATCGCATACAAGACCAACAATGACTACACCGGCCGCAAGTACTTTCCCCAGCCCATGTGTGGCGGCGTCGCTATCGTCGACTACGATAATGACGGCAAAATGGACATCTTCTTCACCAACGGCGCGGAATTGCCGTCCATGGAAAAGATTGGCACCGCGTACGATAACTGCCTGCTGCGCAACAGGGGCGACGGCACTTTTGAAGATGTTACCGCCAAGGCAGGGCTGCTCGGCAAGCAGACGGGCTACAACTTCGGTGTAGCAGCCGCCGATTACGATAACGATGGAAACGAGGATATCTTTATTGCCAGCGCGGGCCGGAATACCCTCTACCACAACAATGGAGACGGTACGTTCACCGATGTAACTTCAGGCTCCGGTCTCGACACCAAGCCTCCAGGTGTGTTGAGTGTCGGCGCAGCCTGGTTCGACTACGACAACGATGGCTTGCTCGACCTGATCGTGTCCAATTACACGGTCTGGAGTCCTCTGACGGATCGCCCCTGTTTCCACGATGTCCCTCCGGAACCTTCCGCGGCGCCTGGCAACCCTAAGCGCGTCGAGTCTTATTGCAGTCCGCAGGATGTGGTTAGCGCCGCGCCACGGCTCTATCACAATCTGGGTAACGGGCATTTCAAGGATGTCACCGAGGAGTCCGGCATTGGCAGCTTCTTAGGCAAAGGAATGGGCATCTCCATCGCCGACTTCAACGGCGATGGCCTGATGGACATTTTTATCTCGAACGACACTGAGAAAAATTCGCTTTATATCAACCAGGGAGGCGGCAAGTTCAAGGAGGAGGCTCTTCTTTACGGTGTCGCTTACAATGAGCTCGGCAATGTTGTCTCAGGCATGGGAAGCGACGCAAAGGATTTCAACAACGATGGCTTCGTCGACATCGTTTACAACGATCTAGCCGGACAGATCTTCGGGCTTTTCAGCAATAGCCACGGTAAGTATTTTGACGATGTGACGCGGCAAACCAATGTTGAAAACCTAAGCCGTCCATTTTCCGGCTGGAGCATCGGCTTTATTGACTTTGATAACGACGGCTGGAAAGATATCTACTCTGCCGACGGAGATGTGGACAACCTTATGCCTGGCTCAAAGCAGCACGATTCCATGTTTCGCAATGTCGAAGGCACCCGGTTCGTGGATGCGAGCGAAGAGATGGGTAAGGACTTCAACTTTGTGGGATATCAGCGTGGCGCAGCTTTCGGCGACTTGGATAACGATGGCCTCCAGGACATCGTGGTGACATCTCTCGGTCAAACGCCCCGCATCCTGATCAACCGCGGCCTCAGCGGCAATCATTGGGCGTTGTTCGATCTGCGCGGTACCTCGAGCAACCGCGACGGCATTGGCGCCAAAATCAAGGTCACTACCGCTGCGGGCCGCACCCTCTACAACCACTGCACAACAAGCGTCGGTTTCATGTCGTCGAGCGATCGCCGCGTTCACTTTGGCCTGGGCAAGGAGACATCAATGGCCGACGTGGAGATCCGCTGGCCCAGTGGCATAATCCAACACCTGGATCATCTAGCGGCTGACCGCATCATCAAGGTAGAGGAACCGCGGCCGGAGAAGCCGGCGGACAAGCCGACAAACTGAGCCGTGAGGGCGGGATAGGACTTCTTGCCTCAGGATGCTGTAGTGTGGGGCCGTCCCTGCTGCATCGCCTTTTTGCCATCCGGCCCACGCACCGAGCAGCGCCGGCCACTACTGATGTTCGCCGCCACGAGCCGAGCGACTTACAAGCAGTTTCAAACTAAAGTCCAGCGAGGCAGGGCGCAGAGACACGCCGAAAACGAGAAACTGCCGAGCATAATACACAGCAAACAATGAGGCGGCAAGCGCTTAGTCGAGGATCTCGAAGTGCTTCGATCTTCCTATCAGAATGCGTGTGTGATTCCTTACAGACTTGATTGAAGCCTCTGCCTAATATTCTTTGCGTTAGTTTCCAGCCAAAATTTTCGCAGGATAGAGGGTTTAAGTGCTTGGAGTATTCCTGTCGGAGCCACTGCTCTCGTGGCGTGCGATGAGAAGCGCATTCGGGTCGCGATTGCCGTTCACTGACTGATTTCCTAATCACACGTTGGAGGAAAGAAATGAGACGCATTCTTGCAGGGCTATGCATGGCTACCTTGCTGGGTCTGGCCTTCTCGGCTTCACGGGCGCCCGCAGAAAGACCAAAGACAGCCGAACGAAACTATGACATGAGTAAAGAGGTCATGCTGGCAGGGAAAGTGTCGAGCGTGCTTGTGAAGCCGGAACCTGGAATGATGTCTGGTTCCCATCTGATCCTTTCCGTGGGGACAGGGTGGGTGGACGCATGCCTGGGAAGGTTCGCTCTGCTGGGCAGGGATGCGCTTGCAGTCGAAGCCGGAGAACAGGTGGAGGTTACCGGGGTTCTCGAAACCATTCATGAGAAGCAAGTGATGCTGGTCCGGACGGTGAAGGTCGACGGCCGCACCTATGTGATTCGGAATGAACATGGCGTGCCGGTGTCGCCGCAAACAAGGCAATGGGCGGCACAGAAGGGGGTGGCGCGATGAATCGTAGAACCGGCATCGGATTGTTTCTCGCATTGATTGCGGCGACCGGACTATGGACTGGTTGCGGAACTACAACATTGACACCGAACATCATTACGGCGACCAGCGGCACTTCGCAGACTGCGACTATCACCGCCGCTTTCAACTTGCCATTAGTTGTCACGGTTACCCAGAATGGCAGTCCGGTGCAGGGAGTTCCGGTGGTATTTACGGCTCCCGTCAGCGGCGCCAGCGCCGTGTTCTCGAATGGAACAGCCACACTCACCGCAACCACCGGCAACGATGGCACAGCCACTGCCACCGTCACGGCCAACAACATTGCCGGCGTATATGCAATTCTGGTCAGCGCTCCCGCCACGAACTCAACTTCCGCGGCCATTACAATCGGCTTGCAGAATACGGGGTCCATCTACTCATTTAATCTGAATGGCCTGGAAGCCACCGATGCCTATGGAGTTGCGAACTATTACGCTCTGGCGGGATCGGTCGTGCTGGATAACCAGGGCAACGTGATCGCCGGAGAAGAAGACTATAACGATGGCAATGGCCTTACGGCAGTCGGCGCAACTATTACCGGCGGCGCTCTTGCCATTAATGCCAGCGGCACTGGAACTCTGACTCTGCAGACGAATAATACCTCCGTTGGGGTGAGCGGCACGGAGACTCTGGCGGTGCAATATGTCAATACGAGCCATGCTCTTATTGCGCAGTTCGACGGGACCGCGACATCCAGCGGCACCCTCGACGCTCAGACGCTGACGTCTGCGCCCTCGGGCAGCTACTCCTTTACTCTCTCCGGCGTCGATCCGAGCGGATACAACGCTTATGACGTGGGCGGCGTTTTGGCCGTAACCGGCACATCGGTGACCGGCATGATCGATGTGAATGATGCCGGAAGTGTCGACGAAGGCATTTCCATTTCCAGCGGTATGCTCACCGCGCCCGATATGTTTGGCCGCGGAGAACTGCAGGGGCTTTCGGTCGCAGGCACGGCGATTAACGCTGAGTACTACGTCGTAGGCTCCGAGGTCCTGAGGCTCATCGTGGTGGATAGTTCCGGCTCAGCCCTCGGCTCGGCATTTGGCCAAGGCACGGGCACTCTCAGCGATACGGCAATCGGCAATTCGGTCTTTACGCTGTTTGGCAATCCATACGCGTCGTCTCCATATGTCGTTGTCGGCCAACTCACCACCAGCCAGACGGCGAGTCCATCCACGTTCTCCGCACTCGCCGACGCAACCGAAGGCCAGAACATCTACGGCGGCATCTATTCTCCGCGGTCGCTCACGGGTCCCTATGCGGTGTCAGATGGCGCAAACGGTTACGGCGACCTGACCATCACCTCCTGGGGCACTACGTTGAACGGCTCTCCCTGCGCACCCTGGTGCTGGATGGATCCGCCGGTCTCGAACATGGGGCTCTACGCGGTCGATCCCAAGCTCAACATTCTCGATCCGAACAACACGACTAGTGGATTGGGTGGGGCTCTGGTGGCCAATATGGATGAAAACTGGGCGGGGGGAACCGGAGTTGTAGTGCCCCAAACCGATACCAACACCGCCGATTTCACTGGCAACTATAGTCTTGGCTGGCAGGACATCTGGGAGAACATCCCCAATGGCGTAATCATAGCCGGCGGCGAATTCGACATCGTTGGCCCAGGTACGGTTACCACCGGGTCGGATACCGCGGGCGCAACGCCCACTCCAGAATTTGTTGTTGGCAGTACGTCTGCGGAGCTGAGCGATCCAATGGGCGCCTTCAACAACGGGATTTCAGCGCTCTATTCCTCTGCTACGATCTCGGCCCCATTGCAAGCGGACACCGTAAATGCCGGCCGCTACACTCTGGATTACAACCAGCAGAGCACTATGACGTCCATCACTCCAGCGAATGGAAGCAACTCTCAGTACTACGGGATAGTGGCCTATCAGGCAAGCGGCTCTCTCTTGTTCTGGTCGGATCAGGACACTGACAGTATCTCTCTTGGCGTACTGGAAGCTCCTGGATCGCTCTCGGGACTGCCGACAACCAAGTCGAGGAAAGTCGTTCCCCACCCGAATGTCCAGGCAAAGAAAAAGTAACGCTCTGATCGATTCAGGGTGGCGGCTGAAAGGGCACGGCCGAGATTTCGGCTGTGCCCTGGGATGATGCGGTTCGATCCAACAAACTCGCTCAAGCAGCGGATGAAGGAAGCAGCCATGCAAAGAAATTTATCCACGATCGTTACTCGCGGGATGCTACTGGCACTCCTGCTCATGACCTCTGTGCTCGCGGTTGCACAGACATCGGCGAACACGAGCAAGTCTTCCGTCAGGTTACAGGAAGCGGCCAATGCCAGCAACGCTGTTACCACTGCGCGCGTCTCGGAGCCGTTAGATTACGTTACCAGTTGGCTTGGCAATAGCCTGCCCGGCAACACCGAAGGCTCGGGCAGTATTATGCGGCACGTGCCCTACGGTATCGCCGATATGTATGTGGCTCCCGACGGCACCGTTTACACCAATACCACATGGGATGAGGGCTTCCGTCCCATATCGATCTTCAAGAACGGACGTATGATCAGCCCGCTACTCGGCAATCTGGGTGGAGGCGCTATCACTCATTATCAAAACTACCTCATTGCCGGAAATGGCGGTGGCGGTTTACAGGTTCTCAATGACAAAACCCTCCTCAATGAGAACGTGACCTTTAATGCCGGCACGGGCGGAGCCAATCTATCCGCCGAGCAAGGTATCTGGAGTCTGGCGGTTTCGCAAGACAAGCTGTACATCCCGGAGTGGGATAATAACCTGGTCGAGATATACGACATTTCCCCTCTCAAATCGTCACCGCCCGGGAGTCCGAACTTCCTGCTGGCAATTCCGGTCATGAATCCGGTCCGCGTCGCAGCGGATTCGAAGGGCGGTGTTTGGGTTTCGCATAAAAATCCCACCGTGTTCACCAACGCCATCGGGCAACAATACGACTCGAACGAAGGGTGGGGATTGGATACCATCGACCACTACGACGGGACTGGCAATCATCTCGGCACGTTCACATTACCCGCCGAAAAGGATGGCTCGTCGGCGGAGGTGGCGGTGATGTCCATCAACGGAAACAATCTGATGGTGGCCGATAACGGCACCGATTTGAATGTAAAGATTTTTGACATTTCCACCGGCACTCCAAAGCTGAGCGGCACGTTCGGAACCCCTGGTGGAATCTACTCCGGAAGCACACCCGGGGTTGTTGCGCCAGGCCAGCTTCAAGGCATGATTGGTGTTGGCTCCGATAGCATCGGCAACTACTACGTTGCGCAAACCGGCGCGGGATTGAGCCTGGGAAACGGCGAGGCAAACCATGGCAGCCTCCTGCAAAGCTATAACAGCTCCACCGGCAAATTGAATTGGCAACTGTATGGATTGGATTCTGTCGGTCTGGCCACCCTCGATCCGGTGACCGGAACGGATGCCTACGATGCGTACCATCATTTCAAAATGGATTTCACGAAGGGACCGGGCCAGGAGTCAACGTACTTTTCCGACACCTTTGACCGGTTCAAGTATCCCGACGATATCCGTATCACCGCCAACCAAAGCGGAAACGGAGGTTTGGGTCGCGCTGAAATCCACTACATTGACGGCAACAAGTTCCTTGGCGTATCGCCACAGAGCGGCGGCTATTACGCCCTGTACCGATTCACGGATACGGATCCGGAAATACCCGTGTTCTCCGTCCTTTTCGATATGGGTTCATGGCAGGGCAATCAGGATCTCGTCGTTGAGCCGCCTATCGCGGACAACGACACCGAGTTCATCTGGCGCGATACGACCGGCACCGGCAGCGTCGCAAATGGCACGTTCGAAGAACCTTCCGGAGTAGCGCCGATGCTGAAGGAGCACCGGGACGGAGGAAACTACTTCCTCGATTCGAACGGGGATATGTGGCAGATTAACTATGCTATCAATCAGCCGCCCTACGAGCAGTCCCTTCACATACGGCGTTACAAGCTGCAGGGTCTGGATTCGAATGGGGTTCCCAAATACGACTACGACCTGACCGATGGCCATGTGATCATCTACAACGTGCCAACGGATTTCCCGGACTTTACCCAGGTCGGCAACATGGCCTTCTTTCCCTCCATGAGCAAGGGCGGAACCCTGTTTGTGCAGGGGTTAAATGCGGGCGGCGCGCCAATGATCGAGCGGTATGATGGCTGGGATTTGGGTGCGCGCAAGGCATCTTTCACTACCTATGTGCCCTTTCAAAGAGACGCCAGCCCAGATAACATTTGCCCCCAACCCAATACTTGGAATCCGATCACCTTTACGGTGGCCGGTAACTTCTTCTTCGAAGGGTACCAGTGTCCCCACTACAACACGGTCTACCGCGCCGACAGCGGTGCTTATGTGGGCCAACTCATTCCGCAAGACAATGTAGGCGGACCTGTCGAGTCTGGCGATGGAGACATTCCATCCCCCAACTTCGCATGGCAAAATCCGACCACGAACGAGGTTGACGTCTTCCAGGAAGAGGATTTCCAGTCTAAGACTTTGATGTACCGCTGGACTCCGCCTTCGACTTTGCCGGCGCCCCCCGCCCCGCAGCCGGCTCTCAGCAAGCCTGTTATCGCGTCGGCGGACGATGAAGTGCTGAATGGGTTGACCTGGTCACCCTCCGGCGATCCGCATGTTGTGAGCTATCAGTTGAGTTGGAGCACGGCATCAGGTGGGCCTTACACTCCGATTCTGAGCGGCCTGAAGCCTTCGGATGCGCCTTTCAATTACACCTTCGAGCAGAACGGTACCTGGTATTTCGTGGTGCAGGCGCAGGACGAGACGGGCCAATTTAGCCCTTATTCCGCCGAGCTGGCCGCCTCAACCATTCCTTACGGAAAGACGTACGAAGCCGAAGCGGGTGTCCTTGCAGGGCCGGGCGGGACGGCGGGCGGCGGCATGGGGAGCTGCCCGACCGGAATCTACACCAGCAATCAGGATTCAGCCGGAGCGCGCGTAGGCTGCATGCAACCAGGCTCAACCATCACACTCAATGTCACGCCGCAAGGCGGAGCCGGCACTTACGATACGCGCCTCTACTATGGCGGCTTCGACAGCGGCGCCTGCAGTAATGGCGATGAGTGGCAAACCCAGATCATTGTGAATGGCGGAGCGCCCGTCGAATCGCCATGCATGCCCAACAACGGCGACTCAAGTGTACCGGCATACGTGGTTGTGCCTCTGCCGCTAAAGGCAGGAAGCAACACGCTCGTAATCGGAAACCCGAACAACTGGAGCTTTGACATCGATCGCATCGTGATCCCGGCTGCGGCAGAGGGCGCGTCGACTACCAAACGCGCTCTGCATGACGGGGGCGGTCGCACGAACTCAACGCCAATGTCAACCTCGTCTTCGCCCATCAGCCTCAACGGGAACGTAAACGATGATGTGAACGCGCAGTCGCGCCGGTAGCATCGTCCTCAAGAAGTTTCAATTGCCGCTCGGGCGAATACAACTGATCTGAAAAACCGGAACCTTAAGCGCTAACAACACATTGAACACAGAACGCCGCGGAAGCGGCGTTCTGTGGTGCACTAAACATCGTGGCGCCGCCGGTTCTGTGTCTTGCGAACGCCTGCTTTCGCGGCAGGTTTCGTGGGACACTGGCGGTCTGCAGCTTTGCGGATATTGATGGCGGCATCTGCCGTGCGGCAGCAGCAGGGGTGCGGATTCTGTGCGCGGCTGGATCCCCGGGGTAAACCGGCAATGCCCTCCTGGAGGGCCGAGCCGCGACTCCAGAGATGGACAAGTTTGCATTGCGGTCATCGCCCGTTATGATTCTCCAAGTTAGGTCAACTGGCTGTGAGTCTCCAATCTGCGTCAGAGATTGGATCGGAAACGACAGCGGACGAAAGGGCACATCCAGGTGAATGGGAATTCGATCACACGCCGCAAATTCTGTGAATTATCGCTCATCTCGCCAATTGGGCGTATTCTCTTCGCAAATCGAAATGACACGGGACTCGTCTTCGGATCATCGGAGATCGTGTTGCGCTCCGATGAAACCAGCTACCGATTCACGAAACGGCAAGGGAAATGGGCGTTCCACTCCGTACAGGTGACAGGCAAAGAGGTGGCGATTCCTCTCAGCCGCATGGACAGCTTTTGGATTGGGAGCGGCGAAGCATCCACGTTCAACGTACTGGCGAACTCACCCAAGTCCGCACAGATAGAGTTCAGCGGCTTTCACGATTTGCGGCCGGAAGCCGGAATCAGATTCAGTGTCTGGCCATCGGCTCGTCAGCGATTCGTTCTTGTGGAGTTGATCGGGATCGAAGCTCCCACATGCGCGTATCGGACCGCTTCATCATCGAAAAGTCAGCGGGGGGCGTGGGTCACGAGAGGCGAGACCGCGTCCGATGCGGAAGGGCGCGAAGTCTTTATCGATGGCTCCGGCAGGCTTGTATTCGGCCACAGCCTTGCAGGCGATGTGGATACTGCCTATGTCATCCAGGCGAGCATACGGAAAAACATCGACAAGCGAGGCAAGTCAACGCAGGCCTCTTCCACAATGTTCAAAAGCGGCCGCAGAGAAGATGGGAACGGCAGCTATTACGGATTCTGGCAGATACAGCCTGGGGCCGATCAGCCAAAGAAATTCAGCATCGGGTTTGACCGGGATCTTGGCGGACGCTTACACCATGTCTGCGAAAAGTACTATGCGGAAGCGGTTGACACGCAAATTGACTTTAACTCGCTTCACGATGATTACGACCCGTCGGGAGCGATGGAGTTGATGCCGCTGAGGCTCTCCTGTCCGGATTCGTTGATTCCGGGCTATGGATGGCACATGGAGGAATATCAAACCGCGGCATATCCCTTTGGGCACAGTTGCGGCATCCAGACGGGGGCGCTGCTTGGTTTCGAGGGTCTTGCCACCGGCAGGGATTGGGAGAGGAACTTCGGGAAATACGTTATCGACCAGATGCCGTTATGGGGCAAAGAAGATGGTAAAGGTTATTTTGTAAAACGAAGCGGAGGATGGGCAACCTGGAGCGGTACAGCCGACCATGCACGAAAATTCCCATTTGCTCAAGGTGGCAACTGGGCGGACGCCGAGCATCTCTATTGGGCGGCGATTCAATTTCAAGACGATGCGCTCAAAGAACACGCCCTCGGTCTGATGAAGCATGATCTGCATGTAAAACTCGATCTGGATGCGATGTATTTTCCGCCACGATGGAGCGCTCTTCCAAATCAACCGAAAGACCACAGCGACGATTGGGCGACGACGTCCTGTTTGGGGTACTGCGCAGAAATCAGCTCGCAAATACTCTATCGTGAGACAGGCGATAGGCAATACTTGCAAATCGCTGACCGAATCACCGACTGGTTCCGTGCGGTCTGGGGCCCTGAGATCCGAATGAATTATCTCCATCCTGACGTTAATACATTCCATTGCTGGGTTGGATGGATTCCAAACGCAATGATCCACCGGTATGAGCGGAGCGGAGATTCCGTCTTTCTGGACATTGCCAAAGATCTGGCGTGGATCATGATGATGACATCGTGCGTTACCGAAGACCGGGACCGTGCGGGGAGACCGCTTACCGGAGTAACGTGTGTCGGTGTGCGTGGTTGCGTCGATTACGATTGCACGCCGAATCTCTGCCAGGAGAAGGATCTGGCATTCCTGACCATGATGGGCACGCTGCTGGATCATGCTTCCGGCGCAGGTTACGCGAAGTATCTCGTTCTTCAGAAGCTGGTTCTTCCCCGCGACAGGTGGTCAAGCGCGTTTGAGATACAAGAGCAGTCCGGCCTCAATCTCCGAACGAACTACGACAATTATCCAAGGGCAATTACCAATCTCGCTTTCGCCTTGAATCGCGGCTCCGATCCTCAGGTTGCGGTCTTTGAGACGCTCGTATCGAAGCGGAATCTTGATATCAGAAGATGCCGCGATTCGGTGATTGCCAACGGATCACGGACTGACCGCACTACCCGAGTCCAACTTCGGTACCTTCAGTCCGGCCGATACCGCGTGTGGTTGGATGAAGTGGATTTGGGCCTGATGACAGCTGAATGCCTTGATCATGGCCTTGCAATTGCGTGTCCGGTAAATTCCACGCGAAGGCTTCGAGTGAGCGCGGAAATCTTGTCTCCGGTCGTTAACAAGTTGCGACATTACGACTCATCAATCACATATTTAAGCGATTTGCGGGAACATGCCTCGCAGAGGGGGGTAGGGTTTCCCACTCCGGTGTTTGCGAAAGACCTCAGCTTTGACGGCATGCCGCTCGCCATTGCGGGCAAGACGTACAAAAAGGGACTTGGCCTCAAAGCAAATACGGTTATTGTTTACAAGCTTGATTCAGAATTCGACAGGTTTTGTGCGGTCGCAGGGATGCCCGAAGATGAGCACGCCGAGAGAGCGCCGAATGCCGCTTGCAATCTGACGATCTTTGCGGATGGTCATTGCAGCTTTTCGAGCGGTCCCTTGTCGCTGGCAACAGGGTCTCAATTCATTGACATTGATGTTCGTGACGCGGACATGCTTGTGTTGCGCTGCTCCAGCAATTGGGACAACAACGGCGACCTGAGAAATGACAAGTTGAATCTTGCGGATGCCCGTCTAATGGGACGGGAACAAAAGTAATCGAGAAGCCGGTTGGGTAAGGGAAGGCGGGCCATTCTCGGAAGTGTGAATCGGGCTCGCTTTTACGAGTGTTTTATGAGGCTCACTTTGATTTCTGAGTGTGATAGGGTAGTAGTTTGCTCAGTAGAAAGATAGGAACAGAGACAAAGCCGCCTGCTGTAAATGAAAAAGTGAAAGCAACTGGCAAAACGGGGATAGCGACGCCATGATCCCGCCTCGCGTATCGCGAAGGAGATTTGCAAAACTGGCAGCCGCCGCCGGCGCAGCTGCGTTTGAGCCGCGGCGCATTCTGCCAGCGCTGCCTGGGCAAAGAACTGAGACGAGCTTCAACTTTGAAAACGCGATCGCATCATGCGGCATCTCGTTCAAACTCGATAACTCCTGGTCTACAAGGAGATACCAGGTGGAGACCATGGCGGGCGGTGTAGGTCTGTTCGACTACAACAATGATGGCCTGCTCGACATTTTTTTCACAAATGGTGCGCAATTGCCCATAATGGACAAGAGCGACCCAAAGTTTCACAATCGCCTGTTCAGAAACAACGGGAATGGAACCTTTACAGATGTCACGGCGCAGGCAGGCCTGGAGGGCGCTTACTACTCAATTGGGGTGGCGTCCGCTGACTACGACAATGACGGCCATCAGGATTTGTTTGTTGCAGGCGCGAATGGCTTCCAGCTATTTCACAACAACGGCAACGGCGCCTTTACCGATGTGACCGAGAAAGCCGGCCTGCGACGCGTCCATCCGCAACTGGCCCAAACATTCTCAGTGGCAGGCGGTTGGTTTGACTATGACAATGACGGCTTTCTCGACTTGATCGTGGTCAATTACCTGAAGTGGTCTGCGCAGTCAGACGTCAGGTGCATGAATAAGGGAGTGACGGCCTATTGTTCCCCAGACAGCTACGAAGGGGTGCCGAACCTTTTGTTTCACAACAACGGAGATGGCACTTTTACGGATGTTTCAGAGGCTTCCGGGATCCTGAAGCATATTGGCAAGGGAATGGGCGTGGCATTTGCCGACTATGACGGAGATGGGTTCATCGATATGTTGGTATCGAACGACACCCTGCGGAACTTTCTCTTTCACAACAATGGAGACGGGACCTTCACCGAATCGGGAATTATAAGCGGCATCTCGTACAACGAGGATGGCAAGAGCGTCGCCGGGATGGGAATCGATTTCCGCGATGTCGATAACGACGGCTTACCGGACATAGTCGAGACGGACATGTTTGGCGACAGCTACCTGCTTTTCAAGAATCTCGGCAAGGGATTGTTCGAGGACAGGTCCTTGTCGTCCGGCATTACCGCTGCATCTCTGAAGCTGACTGGGTGGGGAACCGGCATATACGATTTTGACAACGATGGGTGGAAAGACATCTTCACCTCGAATGGGGCCATCCTCGACAACTCCGATGTTCTGGACCATCTGCCTTACAAATTGCGAAACTGTCTCTTGCGTAACAACCGCAACATGACCTTCAGTGATCTTGCCAGTCAGGCTGGAGGGGGGTTCAGTTCTGTGGCAGCGCACAGAGGAGCCGCATTTGGAGACATCAATAACGATGGCCGCATCGATATTGTCGTCAATTGCCTGAATGACATCCCCGAATTGCTCATCAATAGAGGCCCAGAGAATCACAACTGGATTCTGTTAAACCTGGTGGGAAACCGAAGCAACCGGGATGGCCTGGGGGCGCGGGTGATGATCAGGAGTGCCGGCGGCGTCCAGCACAACCACGCCACGACCAGTGTGGGCTACGGTTCGAGCAGCGACAAGCGTGTGCATTTCGGCGTGGGCCTCGACAGCCAGATCGAGAAGATCGAGATTATCTGGCCGAGCGGGGTTCGGCAGAGCCTTGGGAAGACGGCGGTGAATCAGATTCTCACAATTCATGAGCCGCAATCCTCGCAGACCGGGCCGGCTTGATCGAGGTCCTAAGGGACGTAAACGCCTGTCTCGAAGCGGCCAATGCGACGGAACTCGACCCGGAATATGAAGTCTCGACGTTTCATTTTCTTCGCATAAGTGACTGCAGAAGGGCATTTGGAGAAGGCCTGAGCCGCGCGAACGACGGGCCAACCCAAAACGGAGTATCTGCGAAAAGAAGAGCGAGTGTTTATAACAGAAGCCATGCGGGCTGGGTCGAGGAGATTCATGACCTACCAACCGAGGCGGTTGCGACTTTCTTCGGAGATTCAGCAGGATCGTGCGCGAGTTCACGAATTATGGCAGCACGAGGCCGGAAGGACCAAAGGGATGGTCGATTCAGCAGGCTCTCACGAGCAGAGCCGCACGATCTTGCGTGCCTTTCACTCAACACACCCTTCGGTTGCAGCTTTTGTCTGACTATTGCGTGGATTTACAACAGATTTTGTCCGGGGCCGTCACTGATTATGCGAGTAAGGAAATGCCGGCCTGTTTCGACGCCAGGAGGAATGAAAATGCAGCAAAGGAGACTAAACGTTGCGATCGTGGGGCTCGGCTTTGGAAAAGAGTTCATTCCGATTTATCAGCGGCATCCCGCAACAAATCTATACGCGGTGTGCCAGCGCACCCGCGCACTTTTGGACGAGGTGGGCGCTGTCTACGGAATCGAGCGTCTTTTCACCAGTTTTGACGACCTGATAGCCGATCCAGATATCGACGCTGTGCATATCAATTCGCCCATTCATCTTCATGCTTCGCAAAGCGTGGCTGCGCTGCGGGCCGGGAAACACGTGGCCTGCACAGTGCCTGCCGCCACAACGATCGACGAGTGCTGGAGCATTATGAATGCGGCCAGAGAGTCCGGCAAGAATTACATGATGATGGAAACGGCGATCTACACTCGCGAATTCCTGTTCGCTCGGGAACTGCGCGATACGGGACAGTTGGGGCGAATCCAGTTTATGCGCGGAAGCCACCAGCAGGAGATGGCGGGATGGCCGGGGTACTGGGAGGGATTGCCGCCGATGCACTACGCGACGCATGCTGTCAGTCCCTGCCTGGCAATCGTGAATGGGCAGGCGGAGTCTGTTTCATGCCTCGGTTCAGGCCGCATCGCAGAGTGGTTGGCCAGCAAATATGGTTCTCCTTTTGCTGTCGAGACTGCGCATTTCAAAGTGCGCGCACAGGACCTGGCTTTTGAAGTGACACGATCGCTCTTCGAAACAGCACGTCAGTATATAGAGAGCTTTGACATTTATGGCGAGAAAGCCTCTTTTGAATGGGCCAGGATCGAAGGAGAGTCTCCCATGATCCATGTTGGCGAGAAGCCAGCCCGGACTGCAGTGCCCGACTACGCACAACTGCTTCCCGAACCGATTCGCCGGTTTACCCAAAAGGGTGTCTACGACGCTGAGAATGCGCATTTATCGTTCACGCAGGGGGGCGGGCATGGAGGATCGCACCCGCATCTTGTCCATGAATTTGTCAGCAGCATCGTGGAAGGGCGGCCGTCGTTTCCCGATGTCTACCAATCATTGAATTGGACGTGCGCGGGTATCTGTGCCCATGAGTCGGCAATGCGCGGCGGGGAGATGGTGACATTGCCCGAATTTGAGAGTAAATTGGCACAGAAATGAGTCTGCCGATCAGCCTTTTAACTCAGGCGCGGGCGCATCCAGCAGAATTCAGAGGCGAGCTGGAAGGGCATCGATTTCTTATGACCAGCGTCCGCACCGGGAATACCGAGATCTTCTGCGTCGATCCGTATTCGGGCAGTGCGATCAATCTGACGAGGAGTCCAACATCTCATCAGCGGTATCCAAGCTGGTCGCCCGATGGCGCCAGGATAGCGTTTACTTCCGACAGGGACGGCGCTTACAACCTCTATGTCATGGACGTCGATGGAGGGGATGTTCGGCAGTTAACCCAGGTCAAAGCTCCAGGGGTAGTGTATTTTCCGAACTGGTCGGGGGATGGCAATCGGATTGCTTTCGGGCTCGCCGGATGTGAACCGCCGCTGATGTGTGAGATCGATTCGGGCGGAGGAAACTATCGCGTGCTGGGTGAAGGCCGCGACCCGCATCTGTCTCCTGACGGCAAACTGCTCGCCTTCACCCGATACTGCAGCTCGGGTTATTCCGTCTTTCTGATGGAAACTGACGGGGGAAGAGTCGCTCGGCTTACGCAGCATGAGAACCCCATGGGTGCGGTAACTCCGACATTCAGTCCCGATAGCCAGAGCATTCTCTATAGTGATACAACCGGTAACGCACTGGAGTTGTATTGTGTTTCGGTGGCAGGCGGAGTCATCAGACAACTGACGACTCTGAACCAGTTCGCGACGTGCGCTGCGTGGTCGCCTGATATGCGGTGGATCTCGTTTCGCGTAACCGATGAGGATTTCTGGAATCACACTGACAGGATGGAACTGGCCTACTCCGAGCGCCGTCCGGACAAGCGACCTGTTTGGGTAATGCGAGCCGACGGCCGGGAGCCCCACCCCCTGGAGGCCCTCCGTTTCCAGTGTGGAATTGACGGCAGCCGTGCTGTGTGGGATCCCATGGGAGAGGAAAGATGAAGATCGGTGTGAACTCCTTGTTGTGGGCGGCCAACTTTGGTTCGGAGCAATTCGGCATTTTGCCCCGCGTTAAGGAATGGGGCTTCGATGCCTTTGAGATTCCGGTATTCGATCCCGCCAGGATCGAATTTCGAGCGATTCGCAGGGAGCTTGATGCCAATCAACTGGAGTGTACTGTCTGCGCCATACTTCCGCCGGGCCTCAGCCCGATCGACAGCGATGAGGTGGTGCGGGACGAGACGCGCCAACACCTGCAGCGATGCATCGAACTCGCCGCGGAGATGGGCGTCGCACTGTTGTCGGGGCCCGTTTACGCCCCGGTCGGCTATCTGCCGGGAAGGCGGCGCACCGACGACGAATGGAACTGGGCGGTAGATTGTTTCCAGAGCCTGGGGCCTGTGTTGGAAAGCAATGGCGTGACGCTGGCGATAGAGCCGTTGAACCGGTTTGAAACTTTCTTTCTCAACACCCTGTCCGATACGGCTGCTCTTTGCGATGCCATCGGCCATCCGGACATCGGAGTGCTGTTGGATACATTTCACGCCAATATCGAAGAGAAAAGCATTCCGGAGGCATGCCGCATGCTGGGGCCGCGGCTGCGCCACGTTCACGCGTGCGAAAACGACCGCGGCATACCAGGTACCGGGCACGTGGACTTTCCCGGTATTGCCGGGGCTTTGCATGAGGCTGGATACCAGGGATACCTGACCATCGAGAGCTTCGGATTCAATCTACCTGAGATGTCAGCCGCTGCGGCAATATGGCGCGACCTGGCTCCGTCGCCTGAGGCCATCGCGAGAGAGGGAATCGCGTATCTTCGTACGTTATGAATTTTTGACAGGGTTGAGCCCGAAAGACTCAAATGGAGTTCAGATGCGCCGGAAGACTGGAAAGGAGATGCAGAGAATCGCAGAAAGATTCTGGCAACCTGGGCTGCTCAGGGTGGCACAATGGATCTTTGCAGCAGCGCTCCTCGTGCCATGGGCTGCCTCTGCACAGACGTATGCCGGCGGCTCCGATCTTGCCGCGGCTCCTCCCATGGGATGGGCGAACTGGAACAGCCTGGGATGTAATTACAACGAAGATAAAATTCGGGACATCGCCGACAGGATGGTCTCCTCGGGAATGAGAGAGGCCGGCTACCGCTATCTCATCATTCAGGAATGCATCGTGCCGGCGGGCCATCGTGATGCAACCGGCGTGCTTTTGCCCGACCCACAGAAGTTCCCCCACGGGATTTCGGCCCTGGTTGCTTACATACACAGTAAAGGCTTGAAAGCCGGAATCTACACCGACCTTGGAACCTTGACCTGCGCAAAATACGAGGAAGTTTTCAGCATGAAGCGCAGGACGCGCGGACTTTTGCATCGTGGGGCATCGATCTTGTGGAGGAAGATTTCTGCTTCAAACCGGAGGGCTTCACCGCGGCACAACTTTACGCACGAATGGCGGATGCAATCGCGCGCGCAGGCCGGCCGATGCTGTTTTACATCTGTAACTGGGGTTATGAACTAGCGTGGACTTGGGCTCCGCGCTTAAGCAATGTGTGGAGAAGCACACCGGATGTGGGAGATCCGGGGCACGCGGAGTGGGAACGTATCCTGCGGACCTTTGATCAAAACGCCTTCCACGCGGTCAGCGGCGGACCCAACCATTGGAGCGATCCGGATATGCTCGAGGTTGGCGTTCCCGGATTGAACGGAGTGGAAGAGCAATCGGTTTTCAGTCTCTGGGCCATCTCCGCTGCCCCACTCTGGGCGGGAAACGATCTCACTGCGATGTCATCGGAAACGCTGCGGATTCTCACGCACCGTGAGATCATCGCCGTGGATCAGGATTCGCTTGGTCAGCCTGCCACTCTGGTGCTGGAAGAGCAACCAGGGCTTCAGGTATGGGCCCGGCGGCTCGCAGGAAGTGATTCACCGCAGGCCGTTCTGCTCTTCAATCGAACAGCTTTGAAGGCGACCATGCGAATTGAGTGGGAGAATCTGGGAATCTACGGCGCCGCTGAGGTGCACGACCTCTGGCTGCGCCGGGATCTGGGCGTACTCACTGTAAGCGTCAGACCAAATGCATGGACGAGGTCTTTGTGGCCCAGGTGGCAGGAGTAAGGTCCGCGACGCGCTGACGCGGTGCATTCGCAAGCCCTGGCAGGATGTCGGCGAGGTAATCGGGCACTTGGATTTTGAGACGTCGGCAGCTTTCGATAACGGAGAGGATGGCGGCCACACGCGGTCCAGCCTGCTCGCTCCCGATGTGGATCCAGTTGCCCCTGCCAAGGGCGATAGGCCGCATGGAGTT
>Ga0302319_10003772_pt1 | contig 31426 bp, 23 predicted proteins | sample Bog_T0_2_FD_203319 | JGI IMG/M metagenome (GOLD analysis project Ga0302319, IMG submission 203319) | Peat permafrost microbial communities from Stordalen Mire near Abisko, Sweden - Bog_T0_2 | ecosystem: Environmental > Terrestrial > Soil > Wetlands > Peat | place: Sweden: Abisko, Stordalen Mire... | reverse complement strand
TCGAGCAGCTCGCCACATGTGACGTTGGCCGTGACTGTATCGCCGAGTTCGCCGCGAGACTTCTTGCCGAGGATCTGGTCCCGAAGCCGTTTCGCATCCTGAACATTCGCGGATCGTGAAGACCGGACCACCTGCTGCCCGTCGACGTAATAGGACAGATACCAGATGCGCCCGCGCTTGAAGATCGTACCGGTGCCGTAGGTTGCCTTGCCCATGAGGGCATTGTAAACCCAAACCGTTAACACAACCGTTAACAGTGCGGCAACAAAAAAGCCGCTCTCTTACCGGAGCGGCTTCTAAGTTATTGATATATTTGGTGCGGAGAGGGGGACTTGAACCCCCACGAGATTGCTCCCGCTAGCACCTCAAGCTAGTGCGTCTGCCAATTCCGCCACCTCCGCAAAGTGGACTTGCTGTTGTAGAGTCTACTTCTTTGCCGGTGCCGGCGTCGCTGGTGCCGCAGCCTTTGTCCCGTGACGCTGCAGGGCCGTGCCGTTCACATTCTGATTACGCGTCGCAACAATCGAGAGCGACATCGACGTCAGCATGAAAACTACCGTCGATACGGTGGTCGCCTTTGAAAGCAACGTCTGCGAGCCCCGTGGACCGAATGCCGTCTGCGAGCCCATGCCGCCGAACGCACCAGCCAGGTCAGCCGCTTTGCCGCTCTGAAGCAGGATCACCACAATCAGAAAAAGGCACACCACTACATGAACTACTGTCAGCAGAATTATCACAACTCGTCCAGTATACCAGCCTGCCCTGCGATCATTCCCATTCGATTGTTCCGGGCGGCTTGTGCGTCAAATCATAGTAAACGCCGGAGATTTCTTCGATAGCCATCAGGCGTGCCGTCATCGCCGATAACAACTCATCCGGCATCGAAACAGAGTCCGCCGTCATGCCATCCACAGACTGAATCGGCCGCAGTACGACAGCGTCACGCGACTCCCCTGCTCCCACGGGAATCAGAATTACGGGGAACTGCCAGACGTCCGCATCGAATCCGGAACTTGCCGTGAGATCCCGAACAATCCGGTCCGTCTCGCGTAGCAGCGCAATGCGTCCCCGAGTTACCGAACTTGCATAAACATGCTGCTTCTCGAGGGGCTCTCGCGATGTAACCCGCGCCACCACCCGGTTTACATTCGCGGTTCGATTCACCAGTTCCGTCGCTTCATCCTGCAGTCGCGAGTCTGCTGAAGGAAAAGCATCTATGGCCAGGATCGGCGCATAGCTCCGCGAGTCGCCCTGCACACCCACTGATCGAACGGGCATCAGCCAGCCCTCGGGTACACGGGTCACGGGCTCATCTGCCTCCGCGCATAAGCAGCGGATTGCCAGACCGGGACCAGGGAACGGATGGCGTTCCAGCAATTCTCGCGGGAGTTGCAGTTCGCGTCCAATGGCCCGGACTTCATCCTTGTAAAAATCCGCCAGCGGCTCGACTACTCTTCCCGCTTCGATAAGCTTCTGGATGCCGGGGACACGGTTATGGTGCGTCTTGATGGTGGCTGCTTTGGCGGTGCCGCCGGATTCGATCGTGTCCGGGTAGATGGTCCCCTGCCCCAGAATCCAACGGTCATCCAGCAAACCAAGATCTTCGATGATGCGCTCCTGCACACGCACGAACTGCTCACCGATGATATGGCGCTTCAACTCCGGTTCCCGCACATGTTCGAGCGCAGTCAGAAACTGATCTTCGCAATGCGCGATCTCGACCGACCCGGTTCCCAGGTTTGCGAAGGTAATCTCGACAAACTCCGTCTCACCGTAACGCATCAGTCCGGTATCCACATAGACTCCGCGCACGCGGTCCGCTCCCAAAGCTCGCAGACACAAAGTGAACGCGACTGTGGAATCCACGCCGCCGCTGACGAAGAAGAAGACGTTCCGATCTCCGACCGTTCGCTGGATCTGTTCTTCCACCAGCTTGACCCTTTGCCCGGGATTCCAGTCCTTCGCACATCCGCAGATATCGAGAACGAAGTTCTCAAGAATCCGCGACCCCTGGGCAGTGTGGACAACTTCAGGATGGAACTGAACGCCATACATGCGGCGCTCGGGATCTTCAATCGCCGCAGTATGACATGTCGACGTTGAAGCCAGCAGGCGAAACCCGGCAGGCGGCGCTTCGACAACATCGCGATGCGACATCCAGATCTGCTGGTGATCACGGACACCGGCGAAGAGCCGCGAATCATGTTCGATCAAATCGAGAATGGCCAGACCAAACTCACCCTTGTCGCCTTTACGGACTGAGCCGCCCATCGCCTGAGCGAGGAGTTGCTGGCCGTAACAGATACCTAATACCGGAGTGCCGGCCTGGAGCGCCAGAGGATCTACGTGGGGACTCGCGTCATCATAAACGCTATGCGGCCCGCCGGAGATGATGAGACCTCGGGCGGACCGCAATTTTTCTGGGTTTGTTTCGCTGGGGAAAACCTCGGTCGAAACACCGAGTTCCCTCACCTTTCGAGCGATCAGGTGGCAATACTGGCCACCTGTATCGAGGATTGCGATCTGCGCCGGGGAGTCTACTTCTTCATCCTTTCGACGATGACCTTCCGTGCACTGTTCATCAGAGCCTCAGCCTTCGGAAGAGCGTCGATTCCCTGCAACACTTCCGGGTCGGTCTTGATGTCGTATTTGCGGCTTTCATCCACACTGAAAGCAGTCTTATAGATCTCCGACTGCAAGCGGCGCTTGGTCCAGTCGTAGTCTTTAGTGTAATCGGCTTCGGTGAAATCGACTTTCTGATCGAGCAGATACTTGTGAAAATCGTCCATCGTCGCCACATCCACATCCCAGTCGGCCGGGATCTTCGCTTTGTGAGTCGCGAAGAAATGGCTGCGGAAATTGGTGAGAGCGTACTTGGTCAGCAGCTCGGTCTCGAAGGCATCCAGCTTGGGAGGCGTGTACTTTTCGTCCGGCGAAATTCCGCCGCCGCCATAAACCACGCGCCCGGAATCGGTGCTCTTCACGTCGGCCAGATTCCGCGCCGCGGTGTTGTTGCGATAGTAGTAATCGAAGAACGATACGTTCGAGTAATCGCGCTGGATCAGACGGCCGCTCGGCGTGTAGTATTTCGCCGTAGTTAGCGCCAGACCTGTGTTCTCGATCAGCGGATAAACCGTCTGTACCAGACCCTTGCCGAAGGTGTTATCGCCGAGGATCCAGGCGCGATCATGATCCTGTAACGCACCCGAAACGATCTCGGCCGCCGAAGCGGAATTCCGATTCACCAGGACAACGATTGGATAATCGCGGCCATGATTGCCGGTGCGGGCGGTGTAAACGTGCTCAGCCGAAGCGCGCCCTTTGTGAGACACAATAACGTCGCCTTTGGGCAGGAAGTGATCTCCCACCGCAACGGCTTCGTTCAGCAGACCGCCGGGGTTACCGCGAAGATCGAGGATCAGCCCCTTAAGACTGTCCTCATCCATCGCCTTCAAAGACTCTTCGAGTTCATGGCTTGTGGTCTCATTGAACTGTTCAATGAACGCGTAGCCGATACCCGGCTTCAGCAGGAATGCGTCGGGGACGCTCTTGCGGCTGATCTCATCGCGGATGATGTTAAACACCAGCGGATCATCAGTGCCTTCGCGCGCCACTTTGATTGCGACCGGAGTGCCTTTGGGGCCCTTCAGCATGTCAGCGACTTTCGTCGAATCGAGATTGTCGGTCGTCTTGCCGTTGACTTCGATGATCACATCGCCCGGCTTCAGACCTGCCTTGTAGGCGGGCGAGCCGACGAAGGGCGAGATCACGATGGTTTTCCCATTGCGACCCTGCACCTGCATGCCGACACCGTAGTAGTGTCCGCGCTGCTCTTCGCGCAGGTTTTCGAGATCTTTCGGGTCAAAAAAATTCGAGTGCGGATCCAGCGTCCGCAGCATCCCGGGGATCGCGCCTTTGTAGATCGATTTGTCAGCGCTCACCGGATCCGCGAAGTTCTGTTCCACGGTCGAATACACCTTGGTGAAAGCCTTCATGCTGGCTTTGACATCGTCATCCGCGGTAGCGGCGGAAGCGACTTCAAGGTGGGGGCCATACATCCCGCCGATAACAGCCGAGACGAGGACAAACAGCGGGATCAGGTAAAGAGATCGGCGTTTAGTTGCCATGCGACGATAGACCGTCCTTAGTTGCAAGTATAACAATGACTTGCTTATTTTTTGGACGCCCTTTTTTACGAAGGCGTTACTGCGCCGGTTTTTTTATTCGACAGCTTTACTCGAAAGTGCTCTTGCTGGGGACCGGGGACGCGCCCCCGCGCGGCGGCCGGTTCAGCGCCGCCCGCTCACATTCCGCATTGAACTCGCACCCGAACAGGGCGATCGCGGCGATCAGGTACATCCAAACCAGCAGCGCGATGCTCGTGCCAACGCTGCCATAAAGGACATTATAATTTGTAATATTTCGTACATACCAGCCGAAGCCGCCGGTGGCAAGAAGCCATAGGATGGTCGCGAGCACAGCACCAGGCCAGACATACCTCCAGTGCTGCTTTCGATAGGGCCCGTAAAAATAAAGAATGGCGGTGACGGCCGAGGTGCCGATAAACGCGACCAGATAACGCCCCACTCGCGATAACAGTTCCCACCATCCGGTCAGGGGATTCAGCACCGGGTCGACTTTCAGGACCTTCAGAACCTGGGCTTGTACGGTACCGCCGAAGAGAATCAGGAAAGAGGCACCCACCAGAGGAATCGCCGATAGAAAGACCAACAGAATTCCCACCACCGCGTGGGAGTACATGGAACGGTTGCGGGGCACGCGGTAGGCCGCATTGAAGCCATCAATCAAACTCTTGATCACGCTCGAAGCGGCCCACAACGAGAGTACAAACGCGACAACAAGCAAGGCTACGGGACGTTGCCCGCGATAGCGAAACTGCTCAAGCACAATATCGCCCGTGCCAGGCGGCAGCACCTGGGTCAGGAACGAAGCCAGTGCCCGCCGTACGTAATCCGCTCGTGTCTGTATCAGGATCGTCGCGGCTGAAGCCAGGACGGGAAACAAAGAAAGCAGTGCGGAATAAGCTGCGCCTTTGGCAATTGTGAACAGGCCGTCGTCAAATGAAGCAGTCAGCGTCCGGCGCAGCAGCGTAGGAAGATAGCGCAGAATTCGCACAGGTCACAATGTTGTCACAGGTTTTGCCATCGCGCGCCGGACTTCGAGGAAAGCGGGGATCAGGGATACAAAGATGATGCCCAGCACGACCTTCTCGAAATTCTGTCTCACCATGGCTACCTGGCCCAATTGATAACCGAGCGTAATCATGAAAGCGATCCAGAAAATGCCCCCGAAAAGACTGAACACAAGGAACCGCGAATACGGCATTTCCGCGACTCCGGAAATGAATGGGGTGCAGGTGCGGATGATCGGCATAAACCGCGCATATACGACCGCCCGGGATCCGAACTTCTCGTAGAACCTTTTGGTTCGCTGCAGATGGTCGGGATGAAAGAGGCGCGACTTGGGACGGCTGAAAATCTTTGGCCCGGCCTGACGACCTAAAAAATAGCCGACATTATCGCCGATAATGGCCGCGCACATCAGGAGACCGCCGAGCATGTAAACGTTAACGCCGGATGCGCCGCTGGCAACTCCCACAGTAAACAGAAGAGAATCGCCCGGCAGGAAAAATCCAACCAGCAATCCAGTTTCAGCGAAGATAATAGCAAAAAGCCCAGCCAGGCCGAGCGGATTGGCGAGCAGCGTCCGCACCAGTTCGAGAAGTCGCTCGGCGTTATAGAGCGACCGCAGGAAATCGATTATCTGATGCATCCTGAGACTAGCTTTTAGTGCTGTAGGCCTGAACCAGACGCGTAATTACGTCCTGATGAATCTTGAGCTTGCCTTCATCCTCTAAGCGCTTTTTGAGCCCATCCTCGAACAATGTAGCGCGGTCCTGAGTTTTCTGCTGCTTGAGTTCATTGCGCAAGGCCGGGGTCTGGGCTGCTAACAGGGCCGCATCCGCGGGCGTTTTCGCAATCACTTTAGCCACAACGAAGCCGCCGCCGGGGATGGCAGTGGGTCCGAAGAGCGCATTGACCGGTTTGGTGAACGCATCCGGAAGCGTACCGGCCTGACCCACACTCTCAAAGGCGCCCTGCCTGTCGACATCCATGGAAGTCTTGACCTCAATGCCCATTTCCTTCGCAGCCTTCTCCAGATCTCCGTTCATCGAACCGGCTTTCGCCAGAAGGTCGGACGCTTTCTGCGTCACAATTTTCTGCAATTTATCCTGGGTGGCACGAGTGTGAGCTTCGGCTTTCGCTTCATCGAACGACGACGCGTGAGCCGCCTGGTAATCGAGGATGGAGGCGATCGCGATTTTATTTCCAGGCAGCACAACGGGTCCCGCCATCACTTCGCCCTTCTTCAATCCGGCTACTGCATCGTTCAGTTCCTTCGAAACGCCGATGCCGGGAATGATTTCCCCCGCCGATATGTTGTCAGCCTGAATATAGGTTCCGCCCACGGCGTCGGCAACCTTCTGCGGATGCAGAGGATCTTTGTGCAGTTCGGCAACCGCTTTATCCGCCAGTTTCTGCATCTGGTCATTGGCATACTTCTGCATGTAATCGGCGGTCAATTGTCCTTTAACTTCGTCGAAAGGCTGCAGGCGAGCCTGCTCATGCTGTTCTACCTGCAGGATGTGATAGCCGTAAACGGTTTTGATGAGGCCGCTGGTCTGTCCGGGCTGCAGAGAGAAAGCCGCTTTCTCGAACTCGGGTACGGTCTGGCCTTTGACGATCCAGCCGAGTTCACCGCCCATGGCTGCCGAACCGGGATCCTGTGAGTTGTCTTTGGCCAGTTTGGCGAAATCTCCACCGCTCTGAACCTGTTTGAGGAGGCCCTCGGCTTTCGCCTTCATCGCGGCATCGTTGGTGGCGTCTGACTTGATCAGAATGTGGCGCAGATTCACGCGCTCGGTGGTGCGGAACTTGTCGAGGTTCGCGTTGTAATCCTTGTGAAGCACGTCATCGGGCGGAAGCACGCCGGAGGTGACCTTCGCAGGGTCGATCACCACGATGCCGAGGCTGCGCTTTTCCGGGGTCTGGAAGGTCAGCTTGTGAGTATCGTAGTAAGCTTTGGTTTCGGCGTCGGTAGCTTCGGCTTCGGTCTGGTATTTGGCGGGCAGGACGATCGCATATTCAATCTTTACCTTGTCGTTCCGCTTGTGGTATTCCGCTTCGATCTCGGCCGGAGTGACGATCACACTCTGCCCCACCATCTGGCGCAGACGCGCTACCAGTAATTGCCGGCCCGTGTCGTCTTTGAGCTCGTTAATGCTAACGCCCTGCTGCTGGAGCAATGCGTTGAGACTGGTGGTGTCGACTTTGCCGTCCTTCACCAGATCCGCCGGAAGCTGATCCATGATGGCGTTTTCGGTTTCGTCCGGAGTAACCTTTAGCCCCAGGCGGCCGGCTTCATAAGCCATCGCGCGCTCCGCAATCATCTGCTGAACGATCTGCGGCAGATAGATCGCGAGCAATTCCGCCGGCAGCTGGCGGTTCTTAGTCATATTCTGAATGACTCGGGTGACCTGTTGCGAGGTCAGGTCCTCTTTGCCGATGCGGGCCACGACGGTTGTATCGTTGGTTCCGGTATAGCCCTCGCCTCCCGTAGTCGGGATCAGGTACGTGACCATGGAGAGGCCGACAACGACCAGCAAACCGGTCAAAACGATGCGGACAAGCTTATCGCGGCTGCGGAATAAATCAAACATGACTGGGGAATCTCCTGCTGCTGAAACCTAATATTCTATATGATCGACGCGGCCCGCAGTCCGGGGGGCTACAGCTGCCTTGCAGCATGTTTTATTGGGTTTGGCGCTCTTTTACAAAACGAAGCCAAACCCACGAACCAGACTTTTGAGCTACGACTCAGTCTAGCGCAACCATTCCGGCGTCGAAGGCTAACCCTTTGGCGGTCAGCGTTAATGGCTTGTGAACGCGCAAAAACCCGCTCAACCGCTGTTGGCGATTTCGGTCATCAGCCAGGCCCGCGCCAACTTCCAGTCGCGCATCACCGTGTCCGCCGAGACCTTCAGTATCTCGGCAGTCTCTTCCACCGTCAATCCCCTGAAGAAGCGCAGTTCGATGATCCGGGCTTTGCGCAGGTCGATGGCTGCGAGAGCCTGCAGCGCATCGTCGACTGCGATAAGCTCACGCGCCTTCCCGTAAGAAACGTCCAGAACTTCCTCCAGGTTTACAAGAGGCAATCCGCCGCCGCGCTTTAACGCCACTCGTTTGCGTGCGCGGTCCAGAAGGATGTGGCGCATCATGGTTGCGGAAATGGCGAAAAAATGGGCGCGAAGTTGCCAGTCCACATTCCGGACGTCGACCAGGCGGAGCCAAGCTTCATGCACCAGCGCTGTCGTCTGAATGGTACGGCCCGGGCGCTCGTTCTGCATGCAATGTCCGGCGATACGGCGTAGTTCCTTGTAAACCCGTGGCGTAAGTTGCACCAGGGCGTGTTGGTCACCCTCCGCCCAGGCGCGCAGAAGCAGCGTAGTTTCCGTGGTTTCGGCGACGGCCATGAAGGCGTTAGTTCCCTGAATTATACGCCCCACCAAAGTCATTAAAAAAAATTTGCCACCCATGCCAGTTTTTTCCTTCCGACCGCGCCTCATGGGCGACTCGGGAGGAAACAATGAAGATCACAATTTTGACGGTGGCGGCGCTGATGCTGGCCGCGGGCGCACAGGGCAAGCAGGAGAGCGGCCGGCAGGTCACGGTGTACCTCCGCGATAATGCCACAGTTCCGGATCCCGTCAAAGTGCAGGCGGAGGGACTCGCGTCAAGTATGTTCGCGGACATCGGCGTTACGCTTCACTGGCGGCTCGGCAACGCCCCGCTCTCGGAGCCCGGCGCGATCGCCATCGAACTCCTAACCAACACTCCCGACATGCTGCTGCCCGGCGCCCTGGCCTACGCGCTGCCCTACGAAGGCGTTCATATCCGGATATTCTGGGACCGCATCGGGTCCGACCGCACCCGTACCGCGCTTCTGGCACACGTGATGGTTCATGAAATTACCCACATCCTGCAAGGCGTCGCGCGGCACTCCGACGAGGGCGTTATGAAAGCCCGCTGGACCGCCGAGGACCGAGCCAATCTGGCCTGCAAGCCCCTCAGATTCACTCCGCTCGACATCGACATGATCCACAAGGGCATGGAGGCGCGCGGCGCCGTCGAAATAGCCGCCAAATAGCCACCGGCTAATCGGGGTGTAATCCCGCAAAAGGCTATGACGCCGGAACGCTGGCAGCAGATCAACGAACTGTATCACGCGGCGCGGGAGCGCGGGCCGCAAGTTGTGGCCAATGCCGATCCCGAGGTGAAGCGAAAAGTCGAGGCGATGCTGGCGCAGGATACGGCGCGTAACGGAGTGCTGGATCGGCCCGCGGCGGAGTTACTTAGCAACACGAGCGTATCTGCCGGAACGCTGCTCGGGCCTTACCGCATCGAGACATTTATCGGCAAAGGCGGCATGGGCGAGGTGTGGAAGGCGCGCGACACGCGGCTGAATCGCGACGTCGCGATCAAGATCTCAGCACGGCAGTTTACGGATCGCTTTGAGCGCGAAGCGCTGGCAATCGCCGCGCTGAACCACTCCAATATCTGCACGATCCACGACGTCGGATCGAATTACCTGGTGATGGAGCTGGTCGAGGGACCGACTCTCGCCGAGCGGATCAAACGGAGTCCGATTCCGCTCGACGAGGCGCTCGCTATAGCGAAGCAGATTGCCGATGCGCTGGAAGCGGCGCACGAGAAAGGCATCGTGCATCGGGATCTGAAGCCGGCGAATATCAAAATTCGTCCCGATGGTTCGGTGAAGGTGCTGGATTTCGGTTTGGCGAAAGCCAGCGAAGAAACCGAGTTTGGCCCGGACTCGCCGACGGCGCTGTCGATGCCAGGCATGATTATGGGGACGCCGGGCTACATGTCGCCGGAGCAGGCTCGTGGCGAAAAAGTGGACAAGCGGACCGACATCTGGGCGTTTGGCGTGGTGCTGTATGAGATGGTTATCGGCCAGCGACTGCGCGAGCCAGAGTGGGAGCGCGTACCGGCGAAGGTTCAGCGAGTGCTGCGGCTATGCCTTGAAAAAGATCAGAGGATCCGGTTACACGATATCGCCGACGCGAAGTTGCTGCTCGATATTGAGCCTGCGAGTGCCGCTCCCTCACGGTCACGGTTCGGTAAGGCAGGGTGGGTTGCGGCGGTTGCGGTCCCAACGGTACTGCTCGCAGCGCTTGCATTCGTCCACTTCCGTGAGAAACCACCGGACACGACGATAGCGCGATCCACCATCCTGCTGCCGGAAAAAACCACCGTCGTCGATGCACCGGCGCTGTCGCCGGATGGCAGCCATCTCGTGTTCTTCGCGCGACTAGAAGAGGGCCGTTCCGGTCTTTGGGTACGCTCGCTCGATGCAACCACCGCGCAGCCTCTGGCTGGAGCCGAAGGAGGAAATTTTGCTTTCTGGTCCCCGGACGGCCGTTCCATCGGCTTCGGCACGGACGGAACGCTGAAAAGGATCGACCTCTCGGGCAGTCCCCCAGTCACGCTGGCCAATTTATCCGGCTTTCGCGGGGCAAGCTGGAGCCCGCCAGGCGTAATCGTCTTCTCGCCGGGAGCCTTCGGCCCGTTGCACCGGATCCCCGCGGCTGGAGGCGCTGAAACGCCGGTCACTGCGCTCGATCCGGCGCGGAAGGAGAACACACACCGCTGGCCCTGGTTTCTGCCCGACGGCAGGCATTTTCTTTATGCCGCCACCGTCATCAATACTAACGACGCGACGATTTACGTGGGCTCTCTCGATTCCCCTGAAACACGGATCGTGGCGCATGCCAACTCGAATGCGGTTTACGCTTCGGGTTATCTGCTCTTCCTGCGCGACAACACGCTGATGGCTCAGCCGTTCGATGCAAGACGTCTCACGACCACGGGTGAAGCCCTTCCAGCCGCCCGGCAGATTGCGACAAACAGCTCGGGGCGCGGGTTGTTCGCGGCTTCAGACACGGGAGAATTGGTTTTAGAGCCCGATGTGCAAGGCGGCCAGAGGCTTGTCACGCTGGACCGGGCCGGCAAGCCGCTTGCAGCGGTCGGTGAGCCGGGGCAACTCTTTACGATTTTTCTCTCGCCCGAAGGGAGGCGCGCTACTGTTGCCGTGTACGATCGCGGTGCACAAAACTACGATCTCTGGATCTATGACCTTGCGCGCAATCTCCGCAGCCGCTTCTCGTCCGACTCGGCCAGTGAGCTTGAAGGGGTCTGGTCTCCCGATGGCCGTCAGATTATTTTCAATTCCAATCGCCAGGGGCAATATGATCTCTACCGTAAACCGACGAGCGGCGACGCGGGGGAGGAACTTCTATACGCTGACGGCCTGAACAAGTATCCAACCAGCTGGTCGCCGGATGGAAAGTTCGTCATGTATCACTCACAGGGTGATCCTAAGCTCAAAGCCGCTCTTTGGGTCCTGCCCCTAAGAGGAGACCGCACGCCGATTCCTTTTCTGCAGACGCCATTTGACTCTACGTACGGCCAGTTTTCGCCTGACGGCAAATGGTTGGCCTACCAGTCGAACGATTCAGGCCGTTCCGAAATCTACATTGCACCGTTCCCTGGCCCGGGAGGCGAGAGTCAGGTGTCGACGGCTGGTGGAGTCCTGCCCCGCTGGCGCGGGGACGGCAAAGAGCTTTTCTATATTGCGCCCGATAGACGGCTTATGGCGACGCAGATTGCGATCACAGGCTCCGGCCTGGTTATCGGAGCGTCGCGACCGCTGTTCAGAACGCGAATCGACAATGGCTTTTACGAATACGATGTTTCCGCCGATGGCCAGCGCTTCCTCGCTATCCAGCCTGACGAGCAGGCCGTGCCCGAACCGCTGACGCTGGTGCAAAACTGGACCGCGGGGTTGAAGAAGTAAAACGACTTTCCGCGCTACCATTTGAGATAAGAGTGGTTACACCATGAGTGCTGCCAGCGAGCTTCGACTGACTATCGCCGATCTGGATGCCACGCCCGACGACGGCAACCGCTATGAACTGATCGACGGAGAACTGCACGTGTCGACCTCGCCCAGCTTCTTTCACCAGACCACATTGATGAATATCGGATTCGCCTTCGGGGATTACCTGCGTGGTCATCCGATCGGCCGGATCGTTCCAGGCGTGGGAGTGATTTTCGACGACTACAACGGCGTGATCCCCGATCTCGTCTTTGTGACCAACGAACGGATGAGGAAGGCTCTGGTGGGCGGGCGCTTCCGGGCAGCGCCGGAGATCGTGATCGAGATCCTTTCTCCGGGTACTTCCAATGAGCGCCGGGACCGCCATATCAAGCGAAGCCTCTACGCTGCTCGCGGAGTCACTGAATACTGGGTGGTAGATCTGGAAAATCGGAGCGTTGAAGTTCATCGCAGAGACGAAGCCGGCGATCTGGCGTTTGAAAAGAGTATCCGGCAGGGCGATGAACTGACCTCCGGGCTTCTTCCCGGATTCGCGGTACGGGTCGACACGCTCTTTATCTGATCTCTTTATCCGATCCTCAAGCATTGCGCCGTCAGTGCAGCTGACATTCGGCGTGAACGGCCCGGACTGCCTTCTCGAGACCGTCCCGCCGGACCACGATCGAAATCGTGAGTTCGCTGGAACCCTGGGCGATAGCGATGATGTTGACGTTCTCCCGCGAGATGGCGGTGAAGATGCGCCCTGCGATGCCGGAAAAGCCACGCATGCCCTCCCCAACAACCGCCAGCAGGCCGACCTGACGGTCCACCTCCACAGCGCGGACGTAGCCGTGAGCGAGTTCCAGAGCCAGCGCCGCCTCGATGGCCTCGGTCGCCTGTTCCAATTCTTCGAGGCGCACGAGAAAACAGAAGCTCTGGCGATAGCTGGAACTGGAGGCGGCCAGAACCTCGCAGTTGGCCCGATCGATGGCATCGAGTGCGCGAGCCATGATGTGAACGCCACCGCCGGCGGCTCCGGCCGGCTCGAGGGAAATCAGAGCGACGTTGGCCATGGAAGTCACGGCACGGGCTCCGGGATTGCCGGAAGCGAGGGACGGAACAATGCGCGTTCCCGGCTTTTCGGGGGCGAAACTGTTCTTGCTCCATACCGGAATGCCGCGCTCGACCAGAGGGGCCAAAGTTCGGGGATGGAGCACCTTGGCCCCGGCCCATGCGAGTTCCGCCGCTTCCCCGTAGGTAATTTCGGCGAGGATGCTGGCATCCGGAACCAGCCGGGGATCGGCCGTCATAATGCCGTCGACGTCAGTCCAGATCCAAAGTTCGGCGGCGTCGAGCGATGCCGCCAGGATGGACGCGGAGAAATCCGACCCGCCGCGGCCAAGCGTAGTCGGGCGTCCATCGGCCGTGGCTCCGTTGAATCCCGTCACGATGGGAGTGATCCCCAATTCCAGAAGAGGCAGCAATCGGGCCTGGGCCCTGGCTCGCGTCTCCGGCATCAGGGGTGAAGCATTGTTGAAAACGGAATCGGTAACAATCGCTTCCGCGGCATTCACGGCCTCGGCTTTCACGCCGAGTGAAATCAGGTAGCGGCTTACCAGAAGTGCTGAGAGACGCTCACCGATCGCTACCGCTTCATCAATCGTGCGCGGTGGTCTGTGACTCAGCATTTCAATGCCGCTGGCAATTCGCCGGAACTCAGCAATAAGGGCGCTGACGCCGGCGGAATCCTGGCCGAGTTCTTTCGCGGCCTCGAGATGCCGGGCTTCGAGCAACGCCAGATTCCGCTCGACGCCATCGTGATCGCCGGCTTCGGCGTGGCGTGTGGTATCCAGTAACAGATCGGTGATCTTCGACATCGCCGAGACGACCACGACTACAGGCCGTTGCGCGGCGGCTTTTTCGATCAGAGCGGCAGCAGCTTTCATCCGTTCGGCCGACCCAACGCTGGTCCCGCCGAACTTCATCACCAGAAGATTTTTCAATCACCCACCCACTTTTCCATTGGAGACTCGAGACCGTACCAACTGCAGAATTTTTTCCTCTACTTCGTCGATAGTTAAGCCCGTCGAGTCAATATATACGGCATCCGGCGCCTGCATGAGGGGTGAAACCTCGCGACTGCGATCCCGGTTATCACGCTGCGCAATATCTTCGGCCAATTGAGCGGTAGGCACATGCGGCTGCTCCGCCGATCTCCTGCGCGCCCGTTCGGAAGTATCCGCGTCGAGGTAGATTTTAACGCGAGCCGAGGGAAAGACTACGGTGCCGATATCGCGGCCTTCCATAACCACATTGGCCATTTCGGCATACTGCCGCTGTTTGTCTACCAGTGCCGAGCGCACGGATGCGATCGCGGCGACTCGCGACGCCAGCAAAGAAACGTGCGGCTCACGGATCTCGGCTGTGACGTCTTCGCCGTTGAGCCGCACCTGGCCGTCTGTCGTCAACTCGATCTGCGCGGCCGTTGCCAGCTGACCCAGGCGGTGCGAATCGTCGGGCTCAATCCCCTGACGAAGCGCCCAGAGCGCGATAGTTCGATACATCGCTCCCGTGTCTATATAGAGGTACTCGAGTTTAGACGCAACGCGGCGCGCAAGAGTGCTCTTGCCCGCGCCGGCGGGACCGTCAATCGCGATCACATGACCCATTCGTTATCCGGCTGGCGCGGGAGCGGCTATTGATTTATCAATCGGTCCGATCAATACGTCTGATCGCTACGGTTGACTGATCAATGCCGCGGTCGAGCGCTGCTGCCTCTTCGTATTATCCAATGTACGTCCAATGCCGACGTAGTCGAAGCCCGCGGCCCTGGCCATGGCGGGGTCAAAGAAGTTGCGGCCGTCCACCAGCACGGCTTTGTGCATGACACGGGCCAGTTCTCCGAGGCCGATCTCAGCGAACTCGGGCCACTCGGTCACCAGAACCACAGCATCGGCGTTCTGAGCCGCATCGATAGCATCAGTCGCATAAACCATACGCAGTTCGGGATTCTGCTCGCGGCAGGCATCCATCGCGATGGGGTCGAAGACGCGCACCCGAACTCCCATCTGGAGGAGTTTTTCGGCAATCTGAAGACTCGGCGCATCGCGAAGATCGTCGGTCTTCGGTTTAAACGCCAGACCCAGCAGTGCCACCGTGCGGCCTTTCAGCACGAACAGTTTCTCCTGAAGTTTACGGATCACGATATTGCGCTGCACTCGATTCACTTCGAGAGAAGCTTCGAGGATCCGGGCCTGATAGCCATATTCGTCAGCGGTGTGCACGAGGGAGCGGACGTCTTTACCGAAACAACTGCCGCCCCAGCCGATGCCCGCGTTTAGAAACTGCCTGCCGATTCGGGCGTCAAGACCAATTCCACGCACTACGTCCACAACATCCGCGCCCACACGCTCGCAGATATTGGCAATCTCATTGGCGAAGCCGATTTTGATGGTGAGAAATGCATTTGCCGAGTACTTGATCATTTCCGCGCTGGCAATGGAAGTGGTAACCATCGGGGCACCGGAGAGATCGGCGGGCCGCGGCGCAAACGAGGGCTCACTGAATTTCTGCTCGATCAAAGGCTTATAAAGCTCGGTCAGAACATCGAGCGCCATAGCATCGTCCGCGCCGACAACGATCCGGTCGGGATAGAGCGAATCCACGATAGCCGAACCTTCGCGCAAAAATTCCGGATTGCTGGCCACGCCGAAAGCGATCTGATCGGGGTCGGCTTTCTTCGACTCGCGGATGCCTTCGAGTATGAGGGTCTCGACGAGATTACCGGAACCGACCGGGACGGTGGATTTATTGATGACGACGCGATAACGCGAACCGTCCATGGCAGCTCCGATGCCTCGGGCCGCGGCTTCGAGATAGGTGAGGTTTGACTCTCCGGAAGGCAGAGGCGGCGTTCCGACGGCGATGAACACCACGTCGCTCTCGCGCACGGATTGGCTCAGGTCCGTCTGGTAATCAATGCCGCCGCGTTCGGCCGCCAGTGCCATAAGCTCACCGAGGCCAGGCTCGTAAATTACAGGTTGGCCTGCACGCAGTTTTTCCACTTTGGCCGCATCGGTGTCTACACAAGTCACACGATGGCCCAGATATGCCAGACATGCACCGGTAACGGTGCCCACGTAGCCGGTTCCGATAACAGTTACTCTCATTTTTTGTCAGTTCCGATCTGTTTTCAATTGCTTTTTATTTTGCATGGCGAGCGAAATGGTCATAGGCAAGCGGCTTCAGCTTTTTGTCGCCGAGCCTCACGTCGCCCGCGCTTCCTTTGGCTGTCATAGTTCCGATTCGGGTAATTGCGAGTCCCTGAAACTCGCCGGGAACACGCGTTCCCTTTTTGACGGTGAACAACAGTTCGTAGTCTTCGCCTCCGTGCAGTGCTTCGTCAGGAGTCGCGTCCGGGTAAATAGGCGGCAGTGAGATCTCGGCGGCGAGGCCGGATTCGAGGGCAAGGCGGCGCAGGTCCAGCGACAAGCCGTCGCTTAAATCGATGGCTGCGGTGGCACGAAGTTTCTCACGGGCAAATTGGCCCAGGGACAAGCGCGGCTCAGGCTTCAAATGACGCCGCCAGGCGCTGCCCTGCCGGGTCTTAAGGCCGTGTGCGGATCCACCCAAAAAACCGGATACATAGATTTCGTCGCCGGCACGCGCTCCGTCGCGACATATCGATTCACCCCGAGGTACGGACCCCGCGACCATGACGTCGCAGACGACTTTTTCGGCATGAGAGAGGTCGCCTCCCGCCAGAACAGTGCCGGTTTCCGCAGCCAGGCGGAGGAGTCCGCGAAAGAATGCCGGAACCCATTTTGAGCTCTTCTGGCCAAAGGCTCCTTCGCTAACGGCGAGGGACACCAGGCAAAAGCGCGGGGTCCCTCCCATGGCGGCGATATCGCTCAGACTACGCGCCAGCGCTTTCCGGCCTGCCTGCGCCGGTGTATAGCCGCGGCCGGTAAAGTGGACGTCCTCGATGAGCAGATCGGTGGTAAACAATAAATCCTCAACCGAGCCTCGTGGCCTGAATATCGCGCAATCGTCGCCGATGCCGTGCACCAGTTCGGACCGGGCGGGAATCAGAGCCGATCGCCTGAGCCATCCGGTCAGCGCCGCTTCATTGCGCAAACAAATTCCATCCAGACAGCTTCCAGGAGATCTTGCTGACCAACATTGAAGTTGCCCTCATCGTCCCACGATTAAAACTTTCTTCGCAAACGCCAATTAGTCCTTGATCTCACATATTTCCTGTGCCATACTGCGGACGCAGTATACATGGTGTCTGGATTGGTGGCAGTCAAGAGAGAGAGCTACGGGAAACCGTAGCTATTCGTTTTTTTGGGGCCCTGCCTGATCCCAGGCACTTATCAGGAGAAGGTAAGTGAAAGAGCAAGGAACAGTAAAGTGGTTCAACGCCGCAAAGGGCTTCGGCTTCATTCAGCGTTCGACCGGGGACGACGTGTTCGTCCATTTCTCAGCGATCCAGTCGTCAGGGTATCGCTCACTTGACGAGGGTTCGCAGGTAGAATTCGAGGTTAAGCAGGGCCCCAAGGGCCTCCAGGCGGAAAACGTCAATCGCCTGTAACGCCGCCTCTGCGCGAGGTTCTTTTGAAAAACGAGCCCCGGGCAAAACCGGGGTTTTTTTATTTTAGGGGTATTCGACATCGCGCTCCGCGAAGCTGCGCCTTGCCGCGTGGCGGATGTGAAGCACTTCCACTTGCCTCTCCTTTTCCAGCACGCGGTATATCGCGCGATAAACATGGGGTTTGTGACCATAAAGGAGGTGTCGAAGCTGGCCGTATTCCGGTGTTACAGGGCATCGATCCGGGTGCTTTTCGAGGCTGAGTATCGCCTCGCTAAATCCCCGATACCATATCAGCCCTGCACCCGATTGTCCGGCCTGGATCTTTATATAACTGACTGAGATCGCGTCGTGCGCGGAGCGAGAGGCTAACGCGATAAACCATGCTTCGCTTCAAAATCCGCGAAAAACTCTCTCGCCGCCTGTACCCTTCCCTGTTTCACGTCTTCGAGGCCCTGGCGAATTCCTTCCTTTGCATCGGCACGTGCCGCAATATCGAGCAGGCGTTGGTAGGCTTCGGCATCCTGGACGACGGCTGCAGCTTTCCCTTTGACAATAAGGACAACGGGCCGCCGGGTCTTTTTGAGTTGTCTCATGAAGTCACCGGACCGTCTGCGGAATGTTGTCAGCGATTGAATATCTTTCGTGATGTCGAGCATGGGGCCCCCGTCTGAACGCACCTTAAAAGGTGCTACCAGAATAGCGCGGTCGGAAGTACACTTGCGCCCCGTCGCGGGCCAGCCATTGAGAATTTGTCATCAACGGTCTGTCCGGCGGTTTTAGCCGTGAACTACCTGGATTTATCGGGCTCGTCGATCCTGACCGGCGCTGACGGATTTTTTTCGAATTTAAATGAAAAGTCGATGGTGGCCCTGTATTCGATGGGCAGACCGTCTTTCTCGGCGGGGATGAACACCCACTTCTTTAGGGCTTCAACCGGCCGCTGGACCACGGCGTGATCCAAAAGTTTTTTGCCGGAGAAGTTCTTCCAGTTTCCGTCTTCAGCCTTCGGCCGGCAATCCGCCCGGGGCGTGAGCGCCTCGCTCCGAAGGAACCCTCTTCCGTTTCACCAGCCAGTTCTGCAGACGATCGAAATAAAGGTAGATCACCGGCGTCGTATAGAGCGTCAGCATCTGACTGACGATCAGACCGCCGATAATCGTGATCCCCAGGGGCCGCCGCAGTTCGGAGCCGGTTCCGGATCCGAGCGCCAGCGGCAGGGCGCCCAGCATGGCCGACATCGTAGTCATCAGGATGGGCCGGAGCCGCAGCAGGCAGGCCTCAAAAATCGCGTCCCGTGAACTCTTCCCCTCATCCCGTTCGGCGGCTAATGCGAAGTCGATCATCATAATCGCGTTTTTCTTGACGATGCCGATCAGCAGTATGATTCCGATGATCGCGATAATGCTGAGATCGGTTTTGGTGAGCGTCAGTGCGAGCAGAGCACCGAGGCCCGCCGAAGGGAGCGAGGAAAGAATGGTCACCGGGTGAATCAGGCTCTCGTAGAGAATTCCCAGCACCAGATAAACCGTTATCAGCGCAGTCGCGATCAGCAGCGGTTCGTTGGCCAGCGATTCCTGATAAGCCTCGGCGGTACCGGCGAAGATTGTCTGAATGGTCGACGGCAACCCGGCATCCGCCGCGGCCTTCTGGATTGCCGTCACGGCATCGCCAAGAGCGGCGTTTGGCTGCAGATTAAAGGACAGCGTAATCGCCGGAAATAACCCCTGATGTTCCACCGCGAGCGGCGCGGTGGTCTGTGCGTAGCGAGCGACGGCATTCAGCGGCACTTCGGCGCCGGAAGGAGCCTTAATATATACGCTTCTCAGAAACTCGGGATTCTGCCAGAATTCGGGCGCCGCTTCCATCACGACGAAGTACTGATTGAGCGCCGTGTACATAGTAGATACGGGGCGCTGCCCAAAGGCGTCGTATAAGGTGTTATCGATCAGTTGCGAGGAAATGCCGAGCCGGCCCGCGGTGGCCCGGTCGTAGGTGATCATCGATTGCAGGCCTTTGTTCTGCTCATCGCTGTTCACATCCGCGATCATGGGCAGCGATTTCATTTTCTGCAGAATGATGGCCGAGTATTTGCTCAGGTCCGCGAGGCTATCTCCCTCCAGAGTGAACTGATACTGCGCGTTACTGGCACGGCCACCGATGCGGACATCCTGCGCCGCCTGCAGATAAAGAGTGGCGCCCGGAATCCGCGCCAGTTTGGGCCGAAGCCGCGCTATGATCAGGTCCGCATTCACATTACTCCGTTGCGCCAGAGGCTTCAGCGAAATGAACATTCTGGCAGTGTTGTCGCTGCTGGTAAAGCCGAGAGCCTCGTCGACCCCGGGGTCGTCTTTCACGATTTTGATCATCCGCAGAAGAAAACCGTTCAACGCATCGAAGGATGTATCCTGATCGGCCTGCATGGAGCCGTTAATGCGGCCGTTATCCTGTTCGGGGAAAAAACCTTTGGGAATTCGCACAAAAAGCCATACGGTGAGCGCTATAGTGGCCAGCAGAATCGCCATGGTGATGGGAGCAAAGCGGAGCGCCACGTTCAGCGTGCGGCCATAGGCATTCACAATCCATTCGAAGCCCTGTTCGGACTTCTGATAGAACCAGCCGTGCTTTTGCTCTTTCTTCAGCAGGTAAGCGCACATCATCGGGGTCGCCGTGAGCGAGACGATCATCGACATGGCGATGGCGACGGAAAGAGTGACGGCGAATTCGCGGAACAATCTGCCTACGATTCCGCCCATCAGCAGAATCGGGATGAACACCGCGATCAGCGAGACGCTGATGGTAAATACGGTGGAGCCGATCTCTTCGGAGCCTTTCATAGCGGCCTCCATGGGAGTGGCGCCGTGTTCCATATAACGCGTGATGTTCTCAATCACGACGATGGCGTCGTCCACGACGAATCCCGTTGAGATGGTCAGGGCCATCAGCGACAGGTTGTCCAGGCTGTAGCCCGCCAGGTACATAACCCCGAAGGTTCCGATCAGAGATACAGGGACGGCAACGCTCGGGATGAAGGTGGTGCGCGGATTGCGCAGAAAGACAAATACCACGAGAATTACCAGCCCGATCGAGATCAGCAGGGTGATCTCGACATCTTTGACGGACGCCCGAATGGTCACCGTCTGATCTGTCGCGACGGTCAGATCGATGCTTTGGGGAATCGAGGATTTGAGCTGCGGGAGTGCGGCGCGGATGCGGTCGACGGTATCGATAATGTTGGCCGCGGGCTGGCGGAAAATGATCAGCAAAACCGATGGCTGGCCGTTCAGATAACCCGCCTGGCGCAGATCCTGCACGCTGTCGACCGCCTGGCCGACGTCGCTGATATGCACGGCCGCGCCATTCTTATATGCCACCACCAGCGGTTCGTAGTCGACCGCTTTCAGGATTTGATCGTTGGCGCCGATCTCCCACATGCGGAGACCGTTCCAGACGTGCCCTTTGGGCACATTGGCATTGGCGCCGGAGAGCGTGGTACGCACCTGTTCGAGATTGATCCCATACCGGTTAAGCTGAACGGGATTCAATTCCACACGCACCGATGGAAGAGAACTGCCACCCACCACTACCTGGCCCACACCGGATATCTGCGATAACTTCTGCGCCATGATGCTGGAGGCCGCGTCATACATCTGACCTTTGGAAAGTACGGGGGACGTCAGGGCGAGGATAAAAATCGGCGAATCGGCCGGATTAACTTTGCGGTAAGAGGGATTCGCCGGCAGATTTGCCGGAAGGTATCCGCGGGCGGCGTTGATGGCGGACTCGACGTCGCGCGCGGCGGCGTCTATGTCGCGGTTCAGGTTGAACTGCAGCGTAATGGACGTCGAGCCGAGCGTGCTCGAAGACGTCATCTCGCTGACGTCCGCAATATGGCCAAGCTGGCGTTCGAGCGGCGTCGCGATGGAAGACGCCATAGTTTCCGGACTGGCTCCCGGAAAAGAGGCCTGAACCGAGATGGTGGGGAAATCCACCTGAGGCAGCGGAGACACGGGAAGAAGCCGGAATGCGACGGCTCCCGACAGCGCAATCGCGAAAATCAGCAGCGTGGTTGCCACCGGCCGCTTGATAAATGGCGCCGAGATATTCATCCGGCCTCCGGAGCCAGACCTTTGGGGCTGCTTGCCTCCGGAGCCGTCGTTCCCCGCCAATGCGCAACCCGTGACGCCAGCCGATCGAAGAAGATATAAATCACAGGCGTCGTATAGAGCGTAAGAACCTGGCTGACGATCAGGCCGCCGACGATGGCAATTCCCAGGGGACGCCGCAGCTCCGAACCCGTACCCGATCCGAGCGCGAGCGGCAGACCTCCCAGCAGGGCCGCCATGGTGGTCATCATGATGGGACGGAAGCGCAGCAGGCATGCCTGGTAGATGGATTCCTCGGCCGACTTCTTTTCCTCCCGTTCGGCCTGCAGCGCAAAATCGATCATCATGATCGCGTTCTTCTTCACGATGCCGATCAGCAGGACGATTCCGATGAGCGCAATCACGCTGAAATCGTTCCTCGTTACGATGAGCGCCAGTAATGCGCCCACGCCCGCCGAAGGCAATGTCGAGATGATCGTGATCGGGTGAATGTAGCTCTCGTAGAGCACGCCCAGAACGATATAAACCGTAATTACCGCGGCCAGAATCAGCAGTCCTTCGTTGGCGAGAGAATTCTGGAATGCCGCGGCCGTGCCCTGAAAGGCGGCCTGTACGCTCAGCGGCATGTTCATATCAGCCTGCACCCGTTCCACGGCATTCACCGCATCGCCCAGGGCTACGCCCGGCGCCAGATTGAACGACAACGTCACTACGGGGAACTGGCCCTGATGCGAAATAGTGATCGGGACGGCGATCGTATCGAGCTGCGTAAAGGCGCTCAGCGGCACCTGATTGCCGTTGGGAAACCGCGTGGTGGACCGAATCGGGCCCGACAGCAGAGGCGAGCCGACGGCAGCGGCGCCTGAAACGGACGAACTGCCGGACGACGACGATGCGGGAGCAGCGCTCGAAGGTCCGGAGGACAGCGACGTTGCCGTGCCGCCCGCCACAAGGCCGGTGTTGCCTCCGGTGCTTGCCCCTGCCGTTCCCGAAGTGATGTACAGATCGCTCAGGTTGAGCGGATTGCTTTCATAGCCGTGCTGCACCTCAAGGACAACGTGATACTGATTGAGCTGCGTGAACATGGTCGATATCTGGCGCTGGCCGTATGCGTCGTAAAGCGTCTCATCGATTTGCGAGGCGGTAATGCCGAGGCGCGAGGCCGTCTCACGATCGACCGAGAGTCTGGCCTGCAGGCCCTGCAGTTGCTGGTCGCTCGCGACATCCGTCAATTCCGGAAGCTTCTGCAGCCGGGCGATCATCTGCGCGGCGTAAGTATTCAATTCCGCGGCGTTGGCATCTTCCAGCGTGTACTGGAATTCGGTGCGGCTTACGCGATCGTCGACAGTAAGGTCCTGCACCGGCTGCATGTATATCGACAGGCCGCTGATCTGCGCCAGTTTCGGCTGCAGACGTCGAATGACGTCGCTCGCATTGATCTTCCGCTGGTCGAGCGGCTTCAGATTTATCTGCACGCGTCCGCTGTTCAGAGTGGTGTTGGTACCGTCGATACCGATGAAGGAAGACAGATTCGCGACAGCGGGGTCCTGCAGGACGATCTTCACCGCGCTCTGCTGCAGGCGCGACATTTCACTGAACGAAACGCTTTGAGGACCCTCGGTGACGCCCTGGATCACTCCGGTGTCCTGGATCGGGAAAAATCCCTTGGGGATGTAGTAGTAGAGGATACCGGTGACCACAAGGGTCGCGACGGCAACCAGCAGGGTGATGGCCTGATAGCGCAGCACGAACTTCAGCGTGCGTCCATAGAAGGCGATGACACTTTCAAACGCGTGTTCCGACGCTTTGAAGAGCCAGCCCTGGTCCGCCTCATTCTGTTTTTTGAGGAGGCGCCCCGACATCATGGGCGTCAGCGTCAGGGATACGAGCGCCGACATCAGAATGGTCACGCTCAGGGTGACGGCGAATTCGCGGAAGAGACGCCCCACGATATCGCCCATAAACAACAGGGGAATCAGCACGGCGATCAGGGAGATGGTGAGCGAAATGATGGTGAAGCCAATCTGTTCGGCTCCCCTGAGGGCAGCCCTGAGCGGCTCTTCGCCCTCTTCGATATAGCGCATGATGTTCTCGATCATCACGATGGCGTCGTCCACCACGAAGCCCGTGGAAATGGTTAACGCCATGAGCGAGAGGTTGTCGAGGCTGTATCCCAGCAGGTACATGACGCCGAACGTGCCAATAAGGGAAAGCGGCACGGCCACACTCGGAATGATGGTGGCCGAGAAACTGCGCAGGAAAAGAAAAATCACCATTACGACCAAAGCGATGGTCAGCATCAGCGAGAACTCGACATCCTGAACTGACGCCCGGATGGTGCTGGTACGGTCCGTGAGCGTGACCACTTTTACGGAAGCCGGCAAGGTCGAGGTGAGCTGAGGCAGCAGTTTCTGAATTCCGTCAACCACGGAGATGATGTTTGCGCCCGGCTGCCTTTGTATGTTCAGGATGACCGCCGGGGTTTGGTTCATCCATGCCGCCTGCCGGTTGTTTTCGGTGTCGTTCACGATGGTCGCGACGGCGCTCAGCTTCACGGGCGCGCCATTCCGGTAGGCGACCACGAGCTTGGAGTAGTCCGCGCTCGAAACCAGCTGATCGTTGGCGCCAATCTGGAACGACTGGCGCGGGCCGTCGAAATTACCTTTGGCCTGATTGACGCTGGCCGCCGTCAGCGCCGTTCGCAGGTCCTCCATATTGAGGCCGAAGGAAGAAAGCTGAGTCGGATTGGCTTCGATCCGGACTGCCGGCTTCTGCCCGCCACTGATACTGACGAGACCGACGCCGGGCAATTGTGAAATTTTAGGGGCCAGCCGCGTATCGGCGAGGTCTTCGACGCTGGAGAGCGGGATCTCGTTCGAGGTCAGCGCCAGGGTGAGAATCGGCGTGTCCGCCGGATTTGTTTTGCTGTAGACCGGAGGCACGGGAAGGTCGGCAGGCAGATAAGTTCCGGAGGCGTTGATGGATTGCTGGACCTCCTGCGCGGCCACATCGATGTCGAGACTCAGACTGAACTGCAACGTAATCACGGAACTGCCATCGGAGCTGACCGAGGTCATCTGCTGCAGCCCCGGCACTTGTCCGAACTGCTTTTCGAGAGGAGCCGTGACGGCGGAGGCCATTACATCGGGGCTGGCGCCCGGATAGAACGTCACCACCTGGACGGTTGGGTAATCAACCTCGGGCAAGGCCGAAACCGGGAGCTGGTAGTAGGCTACGCCGCCCGCCAGCAGAATTCCGACCATCAGCAGCGAAGTCGCGACGGGCCGCAGGATGAAAATCCGCGAGGGACTCATAGCCGGTCCCGGGTCATTGCGATTTGGGGCTCTGGACCGGAGCCTGGGCCGGGGTTTGCGCCGCGGGCTGCCCGATCGCCGCAGTCTGTCCGGTCGCCGCGGTCTGGCGCGCTACTACCTTGCTGCCGTCCTGGAGCTTATCGACTCCGCTCAGTACGACCACAGCTCCGGGTTCGAGGCCCGAAGTCACTTCCGATTGATCACCTTCGGTAGTGCCTACCATTACGGTCTGAGTAGCAACCGTGGAGTCCGGCTTTACCAGGTAGACATAGGTAGACAGCGTATTGCGCTGTATGGGCGCGGAAGGGATCAGAGTTACGCCCGTCTTTTCCTGGACCAACAACCGCGCATTGACAAACTGATTGGGGAAAAGGCCGCGGTTATCGTTGCTGAAGACGGCGCGCAGTTTCAGAGTACCGGTGGTCTGATCGATCTGGTTATCGAGCGTGGCCAGGGTGCCCGAAGCGAGCTTGTTCTTCAGTTCGCGGTCCCACGCGTCGACAGTCAGTTTTTGTCCGGCGCGAACTTTTTGCAAAATGGGCGGAAGCTGATCTTCCGATACCGTGAAGATAACGCTGATCGGCTGAATCTGCGTGATGACGAGCATTGCGTTGCTGTTCGTGGCCTGAACGATATTTCCCGGGTCTACCAGGCGCAACCCCACCACGCCGGTTATCGGCGAAGCGATGCGGGTATAAGCCACGTTGGTTTTGGCCGCATCGACAAGCCCCTGGTCGGATTTCACAATGCCGGCGTCAGTGGCGACGATCGCTCTTTGATCGGCGAGCGTCTGTTCGGCGATCGCCTCCTGCTTGACCAGGGTGGCATAACGGTCCAGATCGATACGCGCGCCTTCAAGCGTCGCCTGATCTTTCGCCAGTTGTCCCTGATATTGCAGCAACGCCGCTTCATAGGGCCTGGGATCGATTTCGATCAGGAGGTCTCCCTTCTGGACCAGGTCGCCCTCTTTGAAGTGAACGCTCATCAACTGGCCGTCCACGCGACTCTGCACATTGACGGTGGCGAGGGGAGTCACCGCGCCCAGCCCCGTCACATAAACGCCAATATTTCCAGTGGTTGCCTTCGCCACGACAACCGGAGTCGCAGCGCCGCCTCTACCGCCCGCGCCGCCTTGTGCGCTCGCCGCCGCGGGTTTTGGTTTAGGCCAATAGATGTAAGCAAGTACCGCGAGAAGCGCGAGAATAAGACCGAGGATCCAGATCCTACGCCGCTTCTTTGGTGGAACAGGTGCAGGCGGACCTGGCGGCAGTGCCTTCTGCTCAGGAGCGGCCGGCAGCTCGTGAAGTGCGTTAATAGCCATTCAAGCGCTTGCTATGCACTCTGTTCGCCAAACGGAGGGAAAGTGTTTCGGCCGCTGGCGTTAGGCTGCCGAAAATTGTTATCTATTGAGTTGCTGCGGGTTTAGCAGCCTAAGGTTCCAGGTAAAGTTTCACGCGATTGCTCTCCACGCCGTTCATCACAATGCGGAGTTCGCTGACGCCGCGATTCACGAGCGCAGGCATTTCCAGCTGAATCATGTAATATCCGACATACCCGGAGGCAAGGGTTGCGCTGTTCACGGTGACGGGCACGCCATCGAGGAAAGCCGTTACCGCACCTACTACAGCAGGAGGAGTTTCGAGTGGCGCCGGAACGCCACTAGGCCAATCGGGCGTCACCCGTCCCAGTCCGGTCGCCATAACACCGATCGTCTGGCTGGCGCGAATCGCCAACCCGGAATCCATCACAAGGCCGCTCGCCGTATCGACAATCAGAGGCGTGCCGTCGGAATCGACAAAGATCGCGGGCGCGGCGTCCTTCACGACCAGCGGAACGGTCCAGCTGTTACCACCGCCTTCTAGCGAAAGGGCGATCGATCCAGCCGCGGTGCCGAACGGAACCTGCAACTGCGAACTCTGCGCGGAAGAAGCCAGCACCGGCCAGTTCATTCCCTGATTTAATCCTTGAGCCAAACCAGCCGATCCGACTGCGGCCCCCAGTACACTGATAAGCGATCCCGGCGCGGCCGGACGATCCGTCAGATCCGCGCCACTGACCACCCGCACGGTGCGCATATTATGGGGCGCAGAGGTTTCGAAAACGCCATAGCCATCGAGCGCAACCGTCAGCGTGTTATCGGGATTCAGCACTACATCCCAGGCCGCCGCGGCGGGTAAATCGCGCGAAATCAATTTCCATCCCGACGCCCCTGCGCCCGCGTCATCGAGAGAAAGCGTGCCTGAGTAGACACCGCGGTCGGTAGCCGCATAGACGACACCGGCAAGACGATCGGCCGTCACGCCGTGAATCGCTACCCCAGGTAAACCGCCCGTCACATCATCCCAGAAAAGTCCGCCGTTGACGGTGCGTAACAGGCGCGTTCCCGATACGGCGAGCGCGCTGGCGGGACGCGAGGTATCCACCCAGATGCGATCGATACGGGACAAACCGGCGATGGCAGGCGCAGCTGTCCAGGTAGACCCGCCGTCCGCCGATACCAGCAAACGGCCATCGTCCGTGCCGCCATAGAGTACGGAGCCGCCATCCGCCGCCGCTGTGAAATTGCGCCTGGCCAGTGCACTCAACCGCGTTTGCAGGGATATTTCGGGATCGGCCGTTTCGCCCGCGATTTCCGCGCCGGCAACCCAGGTCACCGTGCTCGCCTCAACCTTGGCCTCAATCAGCGATCCATCCGCCAGGCGAGCAGTGCGCCGCCCCAGCAGGCGTCGGACGGAAAGATTCGGCAATTCGTCGTTCAGGCCATTCCATGAAAGCCCGCCATCCAGCGATCGCCAGACGCCCGATTGATTGGCCGCGGCAATTTCCTGGACATTGCTCCGGGGAACGGCTATCGACGAAAATCCAGCGCCAATTACCGAGCGGTTGTTATATGCCGTCAGGTTGAGCCACGTCTTGCCGCTGTCATCGGATGCGTAGACGTTGCCGGTTCCTAGCGCGTAAACTCGCGATCCGGCCTCCTGCACCACCGCTGCCGGAGGAACCACAGCCGACGCGTTCAGTTTCCAATGGACGAAATCGCTGGTCTCGAATATGCGGCCGGAATCGGTCTGTGCCAGTAGTGCTCCGGTGCCGAGGGCGAACCAGACTGCGCGCACGGGGCCGGTGCCCGGACTAGCCAGGCCTTCACTCACGGATGTGCCCCCCACCCGGCGCCAATTCAATGCATTTGAGGACTCGCTTAGCGGAACTTGTCCGAAAGCCAGTACCGCATGCACCACAAACAGACTGGGCAACGTCCACCGGAATGTACCGTTACGACACATCGACGTGTCCAATTTTACCTTAACCCGCAACACATTGTCCGGCGAAACCACTGATTTTAATTAGGTTGCACACTTCAAAAACATGGTCCTGGCATTTCACTCAGCAACTGTGGTGCTATTCTTTAGACTCGTAGTGGCACATTTGCGCATACTTCTCCGCGCCGCCGGATGGCTGGTCGCTGTGGTCGCCAGCTGTGTCTTTGCGTACGCGCAGGTGCCCGCTCTCGATATCGGCGGAGCCGCCAAACTGGTTTCTTTCACTGGCCAGATTTCCCTCCTGAAGGACAACAGCACCTGGGCTCTGAACGCCGGCGATCTGATTCAACCGGAACAGATAATCGTGACCGGCCCCGATGGCTACGGCGTTTTCGAAGTCTCCGATGGCAGCAAATTTGAAGTCTTCCCCAAATCGCACGTCGTGTTCCGCGCCAATCGCGGCGATTGGAAAGACCTGCTGGAAGTCTGGATGGGTAAAGTTCGGGTTCAGATCGAGCATGCGGGCGGCCTTCCCAACCACAATAAAGTTCGGACGCCCAGCGCCGTCATTTCGGTACGCGGAACTGTCTTCGATGTGGAAGTCGAAGATGAGGACGCCACCACTCTGGTTCTTGATGAAGAGGGGCAAGTCGAAGTGCGCCATCTGCTGCGTGTCAGCGAACCGCGCATCCTGAATCCGGGTGAATGGGTTCGTGTCTATAAGAATGAGCCGCTGGCGAAGAAAGTTGTGGATAAAGGCGCCCTCCTGCAGCGTGCCGCTCGTGCCGCTTCCGATGCGCTGTATCAGGCTGCGCTGAACACCGTCCACAGCGGAGCAGGTTCCATCGGGCACGGTGGCGTTGGTCCCACAGTCAGCGCACCCGGGCCGGCTGACAAGAACGGAAATACTCCTCCTCCGCCGCCACCTCCAGCCACAGCGGCCCCGCCGCCGCCCCCACCGGCGCCGTAATTTCGTCAGCCTGACTACTTAAAGCCGACTATTTGACCTGAAGGTCTACCTTGGCGTCCGTGTGCGTGTTGAAGGAGCTCAGGGTTTTCGTCGAGCTCGATTTCCCATTAGCATCCGCCTTCAGTTCGTAATCGATGTCTGTCGAAAGACCGTAGAAGAAATACTCGCCCGTGTCTTTCGCGATGAACGACCGCACTTGCAAAGTTTTCGTATTCTTGAGCTGAACCACGGCTCCCGGAATCGGAGCCCCCGCCGCATCCGTAACGATACCGGTGACAGAGCGTTCGGCCGGCGTTTTGTCCTTCTTCTGCGCGGTGGCGCACACCGCCATCACCAGCATCAGGAAAAACACGCCCAGATTTTTCAATATGCCATTCATAGCCCTGTCTCCTCAGACCAGCCTAACAGTCGGTTCAATACATTAATCCGTTTTATCTAATCTGTCTTATCTGCCGCGTAGCAGACCGGATTCAGACCGCATTCCGCACACCGCGGCCGCCGCGCAATACATAACGCCCGCCCGTGGTGAATGATCTGATGCGAGAACAGGATCCACCGTTCCTGCGGAATGATCTTGATCAAGTCCTGTTCGATGTGTACCGGGTCATCGTGCTTCGTCAGGTCGAGGCGCCGCGAAACGCGCAGAACGTGAGTGTCCACCACCACGCCGGCCGCCACCCCATAAGCTGTCCCCAGCACCACGTTGGCCGTCTTGCGCGCGGCTCCGGGCACCCGCAGCAGTTCTTCCATGGTTCGCGGCACCAGACCGCCATACTCGTTCACCACCATCTTCGCCGCGCCGAGGATGGACTTTGCTTTGTTGTTAAAGAAACCGGTAGAGCGGATGTCATTCGCCAGAACTTCCTGACGCGCACTCGCGAAATCCTGCGGCGTCGGATACTTCGCGAACAGACCCGGCGTCACCTCGTTCACCCGCTTGTCCGTACATTGCGCCGAAAGAATCGTGGCTACCAGAAGCTCCCAGGGATTCTTATGCAGCAGGGCGCACGTGGCGTCCGGATACATCTGGTCCAGCTTTTTGAGGATGAAACGGAGTCGCTCTTCGCGCTCGGCTTTCGTCTTCGGGCGAACGGGTTTTGGAGTTGCTTTACTCATACCTGAGAACTTCCACCGGCGTAATACGCGTGGCATTTCGCGCCGGATAGAGCGTGGCGAGAAGACTAACGCCCAGCGCAATCGCGGAAATCCACGCGCCATCGATAGGCCGCGCTTCGAAAGGAACAAAGCTCAAAGCGTAGATCGATTCATCGAGAGGAATCCACCGGTAGCGATCGGCAAAGTAACAGAGCGAGTAACCCAGTACCAGTCCCAGCGCCGTGCCTGTCAACCCGATAATCGTTCCCTGCAGGATAAAGATAGTGCGGATCTGCGCCCGGCGCGCCCCCATCGACATCAGCACCGCGATGTCTTTGTACTTGGTCAGCACCACCATCGTCAGGGTAATCAGAATGTTCAGCGCGGCCACCAGAATAATCAACCCGATCGTCACCGCCGTAACTGCTCGCTCCATCTTCAGGGCATGCAGGAGCTGCGCATTCTGCTCTTCCCAATTTGTCGACGTGTATTCCGGCCCGGCGATGCGTTCGGCTTCTTTCGCCACCGTCGGAGCGAGGTAAAGGTCATCGAGCCGCAGTTCGATCGCGTTCACAGTGTCCCCGACGCCGAGTAATTTTTGCACATTCGGGAGAGATGCGTAGCTCCAGTTATCGTCGAAATCGAAGAAGCCGGATTCGAAAATTCCGACCACACGAAAACGCTGCGTGCGCGGCTGCGGGCCGAAAGGGCTCAGCGTACCCCGCGGATCGATCACCGTGGCGATGCCGTTCAGCCGCATGCCCGTATCCTGCGCCAGTTTCGCGCCGACAATCATCCCGGGGAGTACATCCTGGTCGTTCAGCCGATCCAGCGAGCCGCTGGTCAAATGCCGCAGTGCATCGCTGGTGGCCAGTTCGCTGCGTGTGTCGACCCCCTTAAGCACCGCCCCTTTTGCGTTCTGAGGTCCCGTAAGAAACACCTGATCGTAGAGCACCGGCGCCACTGCGATCACATGCGGTATGTGCGCCAGCTTGTCCACCAGGGCAGGCCAGTTAGAGATTCCTTCGCCTACTTCTTTATCCAGAATGTTCACGTGCGCCGTGGCGCCCAGCAGGTTACGCTGCAGCGTGTTGCGAAAGCCGTTGTTGACGGCG
>Ga0302319_10003771_pt1 | contig 31429 bp, 25 predicted proteins | sample Bog_T0_2_FD_203319 | JGI IMG/M metagenome (GOLD analysis project Ga0302319, IMG submission 203319) | Peat permafrost microbial communities from Stordalen Mire near Abisko, Sweden - Bog_T0_2 | ecosystem: Environmental > Terrestrial > Soil > Wetlands > Peat | place: Sweden: Abisko, Stordalen Mire... | reverse complement strand
ACCGGCTCGCGCCGGATCGAGATGTCGAAGGCATCGGCCATCGCGTCTGAAATCAAATGATCGACCATCCCGGTCAGGCGCCTGGCGGCATCGCGGATATGCTCGATCTGGGCGGTGACGCTCTCCTTGGGGGCGGCGGCACTGATCAGCTCCATCAGCATTTCGGTACGGCCAAGGATCACGCCCAGCGGATTTTTCAGATCGTGGGCGACGGTACCGAGAATTTCGTTCTTGAAGCCGTTGGCCCGCTGCAGCCGCACCCATTGCGCCGACAGCCTGCGGTTGGCCTGCATCAGCGCGCGGGTTCGTTGCGCGACGCGGTCCTCGAGCTGACTGTTGGCTTCATGCAGCTGCTGGTAGAGGATGACGTTGTCGAATGCGATCGAGAGCCGGCTGCCGAAAATCTCGACCAGCGCCCGGTCGGTTTCCGACAATGGGCGCTCGGCCTGCAGCAGCACCACGACCTCGCGGCCGCTTCCGGTACGAACATAGAGCACGGTGCGCTGATCGACAAATTCATGCTTGCGCCGCCTGAAGGCGGCTTCCACCGTCGCGCGCAAATCGGAGTCGAGCGTGGTAGATGCGGCGGAGCCGATAAAGCGGCTGTAGCAGCCTGAACCGGCCAGTACGGAAAAATCGTCGCTGACCGCGCCGCCGTCGCGCAGCACCAGAATGCCGGCGCAATCGACGTTGAGCAGCGAGGCGAGCTGCGTCAGCACGCCCTCGGCGAGCCGCTGCATCGAGCGGAAATCGTACAGGGTCGGCGCCGCATCGATGATGATTTCCAGCCCGCGCCGGGTCTGCAGCATGCGCTCGAGCTGCTGATAGCTGCGCAGCGCGGCGGTCAGCGAGGTGAATAATTTGTCCGCCGTCAGTTCCGTCTTGGCCTTGTAGTCGTTGATATCGTATTCCACGATGACGCGGCGCTCCGGCGCCTGCCCGGGCTGCCCGGTGCGCAGGATGATACGGACGGTCTCGTTCTTGATCTCATTGCGGATATACTCGACGAGATCGAGGCCCGCGGCGTCGGTCTCCATGATCACGTCGAGCAGCACGGCCGCGATGTCCGGATGCGCGCGCATCAAGGCGCGGCCCTCGGCCGCGGAATAGGCCGACAGGATTTCGAGCGTCTGACCATTCAAATTGTAGTCGCTGAGCGCAAACCGCGTACCTTCATGCACCGCTTGATCGTCGTCGATGACAGCGACCTTCCACCTTCGCCCGGTCGATGGCTCCGGAAGCATACCGGAATCGTCGATCAAATGGAGGACATCGTCCTGGTCGGCCATCGCTGGATCTCGTCGCTCGCGGGGTCCTCGGGTGCTGGGATGCTGCCGGCGACCCTGGGTATGATTATGCGAAAGATCGTGCCTTGTCCCGATCTTGAATCCATGGTGATGCGGCCGCCCAGCTGCTGGGTGACCAGATTCTGGACAATATGCAGGCCTAGGCCGGTGCCGCCCTGGTTGCGGCGGGTGGTAAAGAACGGGTCGAACGCATGCCGCTGCACGTCCGCGGTCATCCCGGCGCCGTTGTCGGCAAAAATGATTTCGACCTCGTCATGATCGAGCGCCTTCGCTGAGATCGAGATGCTTCCGGAGCGTCCTTCGGCGAAGCCGTGATTGACGGCGTTGAGGAACAGATTGGTCAGGATCTGGCCCAAGGCTCCAGGGTAGCCGTCGATCGTCAGGCCTTGCGGCATGTCGACCGACAACGCGATCGGCGCCCGCTTCAGAACCGGCCGCAGGCTCGAAATAATCTGTTCCGTCGCCTCGTCCAGGCCGAAATGCCGGCGCTCCGCCTGCGAGCGGTCGACCGCGACCTGCTTGAAGGACTGTATCAGTTCGCCAGCGCGGTGCAGGTTTGCCACCAGTTGATCGGCGGCGTCGCGGGAGGCGCGGACGAATTCCTCGAGCTGGGACCGGCGCAAGGGCGCGTCGGATCTCAGCTCCTGCTCGAAGATTTCGGCGCGGCGCGACAAGCTCGACGCCACCGTCAGGCTGATGCCGATCGGATTGTTCACTTCATGGGTGACGCCGGCGACCAGACCGCCCAGCGCGGCCAGCCGTTCGGCGTCGATCAGGTTCTGCTGGGCAGCGTTGAGTTCAAGCAGGGCGCCCTCGGCGCGTTCCTTGGAAGCGCGCAATTCATCCTCGGTGTGGCGCTTGGCGATGGCGTTTTCCCGGAACACCTCCACCGCCCGCGCCATCGCGCCGACCTCGTCCCGGGCATTGGCGCCCTGCACCTGCACATCGTAATTGCCCGATGTAATAGCCTGCATGGCGGCCATGATCTGCTGCAATGGCAGCCGAATGCTAAGCGCGACCACGACCCCGGCGCAGAGGATGAGACCGAGCAGGATCATCGCGATCGAAAGCACCTTGTGGGATACATCGGCCAGCGTGCTGTCGAACGTCGCCTGCGCGGTCTGCTCGCGCTGCCGCATGCTGGCGGAAAGCCCGTCGATGGCGCCGATCGCTTCGGCCTGGCTGGCGTCGATCGCATCGCGCAACAGCTCGCTGCGGCTCGCCACCTGTCCCGACAGTTTGGCGAGGCCCTGGCGCAGCGCTTCGGCCCGGGCTCTCAATCGCTGCAGCGCTTCGCGCTGAACGTCGTTGTCGGCGAGATCCGACATCGCGGGGATGGTGTTCTCGATCGTCTCGGTGTTTTGCAGCGCCTCATTGGCGGATGCGGTGGCGAGCGAAAGATTGAACGAGTTGGCCGCCACCAGCATCGCGGTGAAGGCCTCGCGTGATTTGCCAAGCCAGGGCCGGATCGGCGCGTCACGCGGCCCGGTTGAGCCCTCGATGGCGACATAGAGGCCGGCCATGTCCTTGGCCGGCGCCAGCACATCCTCGGCGTAGGTTTTCGCGATCGCCGCCTGCACGCCATGCAATTCCCGAAAGCCGTTCAGGAAGCGCTCGGTGACGCGTTTGAGCTCATGCACCGAGCCGGACAGCATCGGGTCGGACGCGGCGTGGGTATTGAGGGTGCCGAGAACCTTTTCGCGCAGTTGCATGATCTCGGCGAGCAATTGCGGGCTGGGCTGGTTGATATAACGGTGGATCAGGTTCTGCAGCCGGCCGGTTTCGATTTCCAGCCGGGCCAGCGTCTTGTCGGATTCCCTGACCTGCCGCACGTCCTGCCAGGCCGAGCCGAGAACCCGGGCGCCGTTCCAGATCATGAAGGCCAAAGCGAGAACGACCGCCGAGTTCAGTGCGGCAATCGACAGAATGCGCCAGCGGATCGGCACGGCGCGGACCAGCGCGACCAGACGCCAGCGGTCGCGCGTGGCGGCGACCGCCGGCGGTTCCACAGCTTGGTCAAGCCGGGACGTTGCCACGCTCAGTTACTCCACATGGTAAACGCTTGTTCCAACCTTCTACCTGGCCGCCGCGTGGCGCAGCGCTGTTGGGCAGCCGGTCACCAGCGCGAATCTCCCGGGCCTCAGGACATCGGGAAGATCGCCGATCGTCGCTGCGTGAATCGGATCGTTGCAAATTGGGACGTTGCGGATTTCACCGTTGATGTCCGGCTTCGCACCGAAAGGCTTAGTGTCCGGGAAAGCCGCCCGGTTGCGGCTGAAACTTCGGTGATCAGGCGAGCGATCCATGTTACGCATTCCCCAGCACTGCCAGATCGTCCCCGCTCCGCCTGCCCCGCGGGGCCATTCCCGCGGTCTGCCGCGTTATCATAAAAGACCGCCCAACCCGCAATGCCAAGGTGCACGAAAGCGGGCGTCGCCGCACACCACCAACTATCCTTCCTGTTAAGGTCGATGGCCAGCAAAAAAGGTTCAATCAAAAACCTTCAAGAATAAAGCTTCAGGTTGTCTTCCGAGCGTGGTGCGTATCGGATCTTTTGACGTCGTCAATCCAGGCGCGCGACGGCGTATGCTGCGTCGTGGAAAGTTGTAACCGACGCGTCGATCGCGGATTTTGTACATCGGCCCGCGCCGGCGATCCGGCAGCCGTTCGCCCGGTGCGCTCGCGACTGAGGTCCGTGCTGGCACGGCCACAGCCATACTCGGAGGTGGCGCCGCGATTCACAACCTCCCGCCATTGCTTAAGGAACACCGCCCGGGAACTTGCACCCTTAATGGGCAACAGCATCTCTTTGTATGCAAAGCACAGCGCCGCTGCGGGCCCCCGAAAACTAAATATTAAATAACGAAATCATATATTTAGCGCATAGATAGGACTCTCTTACGATCTGGCACGAACCTTGCGAAGTTGACCTCAGCAACCCTCGTGCTTGGAGCCGTTGATGAAGCGACGCGATTTTCTGAAATCCGCCTCCGGGATTGCGGCGGGCGCCATGGCGTCGGCGCCAGCGATCTGGTCCCCCGCCAAGGCGGACGCGCGCTCAGAAACGCTTTTGGTGGTCACGGAGGGCGGCCCCAACAATCTGGACATTCATGGCGTCGGCACCAACCGGCCGGGCTACGAGGCCTCGTGGAACTGCTACGATCGTCTGATCAGCCATGAGACCAAGACGCTGCCCGACGGCACGCTGTCCTATGATCGCGACAAGTTCAAGCCCGAGCTCGCCGACGACATGAATGTCGGCGACATGTCCGTCACCTTCAAGCTGAAGAAAAACGCCAAATTCCACGACGGCACGCCGGTCACCGCCAATGATGTCAAATGGTCGCTCGATCGATCGGTGTCGGTCGGCGGCTTTCCGACGGTGCAGATGAAGGCCGGTTCGCTGGAGAGCAAGGAGCAATTCGTCATCGTCGACGACAGCACCGTGCGGATCGATTTTGCCAAGAAGGACCGCTTGACGATCCCCGACCTCGCGGTGATCGTGCCCGGGGTCTACAATTCCGCGCTGTTGAAAAAGAACGCCAGCGAGAAGGATCCGTGGGCGCTCGACTATACCAAGAGCAATACCGCCGGCAGCGGCGCCTACAAGGTGACGAGCTGGAAGCCCGGCGTCGAAGTGGTCTATGAACGCCATGACGGCTGGGTGGGGGGTAAATTGCCGCAGCTGCGCAAGGTGATCTGGCGCACCATTCCCTCACAAGGCAATCGCCGCGCCTTGATGGAGCGCGGCGATGCTGACATCTCCTTCGACATGTCGAGCAAGGACACGTCGGAGATGAGGAAGCAGGGCAAGCTCGTCATCATCTCCAACCCGATCGGCAACGGAATGTACTCGGTCGACCTGAACGTGAAGAACCCGCCGTTCAACAATGAGAAAGTGCGTCAGGCGATCGCCTATGCGCTGCCCTACCAGAAGATCATGGATGCGGCGATGTTCGGGCTCGCCAACCCGCTGTTCGGCGGACCGTCGAACAAGGTCAGCGATCTGAGCTGGCCGGCCAGGACCGGCTATAGCGACGATATCGCCAAGGCCAAGGCGCTGATGGCGGAGAGCGGCGTGTCTGACATCGATACCACCGTCTCGTTCGATCTCGGCGCCGGCGACATCTGCGAGCCGATCGCGGTGCTGGTGCAGGAAAGTCTTGGCCAGATCGGGATCAAGGCCGCGATCAACAAGGTGCCGGGCGCCAATTGGCGCAGCGAGATGGCGAAGAAGTCGATGCCCCTGATGGTCAATTTCTTCTCCGGCTGGCTCGACTATCCCGAATATTTTTTCTTCTGGTGCTATTCCGGCCAGAACGCGATCTTCAATACCCCGAGCTATGTCAATCCCGACATGGACGCCCTGATCGACGGCGCCCGGGCCGCCGCCGCGGTCGGCGACCAGGCCACATATTCCAGGGATGTCGAGGGCTTCATCTCGAAAGCCTATGACGAAGTGCCGCGAATCCCGCTGTTCCAGCCGTTTCTCAATGTTGCAACGCAGAAGAATATTTCTGGCTATGTGTACTGGTTCCACCGGCAGCTCGACTACCGCTCGATCGTCAAGGCCTGATGCCGGACGCAACCAGGGCTCCGCCGAACCAGCGTACGGACCAGCCGGAAAGCTCCGGCGGAGCGCAACATACGGGGGCTAGAACGACATGATGGCGATCCTGAAGCGTCTGGTGACCGTCATCCCGACCTTGATCGGCGTCGTGATCGTCACCTTCCTATTGACCCGGGTGCTGCCCGGCGATCCCGCGGTCTATTTCGCCGGCCCGGCGGCCACCCCGCAATCGATCGCCGAAATCCGCACCAGCCTCGGGCTCGATCGGTCGCTGCCGGACCAGTTCGTGCACTATGTCAACGACCTCGCGCATGGCAATTTCGGCAACTCGCTATCCACCGGCCGTCCGGTCTTGGCCGAACTCACCAGCCGGCTGCCGGCTTCCGCGGAACTGACGCTGTCCGGGCTGCTGCTCGCGATCGTCGTCGCGGTGCCGCTCGGCATTTTCGCCGCGGTCAAACAGGGTTCGCTGATCGACCATGCATGCCGGATCATCGCCACTGCCGGCGTTTCGCTGCCGGTGTTCTTCACCGGGCTGCTGCTGGTCTATGTATTCTATTTCAGATTGGGCTGGTCGCCGGCGCCGATCGGCCGGCTTGACGCGTTCGCCACCTCCCCGCCCGACCTCACCGGCTTCTATCTGATCGACAGCCTGCTCGCCGGAGATCTCGAGACCTTCCGCGCCGCCCTGAGCCAGCTGATCCTGCCGGCGGTGACGCTGGCCATCTTCTCGCTGGCGCCGATCACGCGCATGACCCGGGCCTCGATGCTGGCGGTGCTGTCGTCCGAGTTCATCCGGACCGCGCGCGCCAGCGGCCTGAACGGCCGCACCGTGATCCTGACTTACGCGTTCCGCAACGCCATGTTGCCGGTGGTGACGACGCTCGGCATGGTCTTCTCGTTCCTGCTCGGCGCCAATGTGCTGGTGGAAAAAGTATTCGCCTGGCCGGGAATCGGATCCTATGCGGTGGAAGCCCTGCTGCAGTCGGATTTCGCCCCGGTGCAAGGTTTCGTGCTCACCATGGCGGTGATGTATGTGGCGCTCAACCTTCTGATCGACATGCTCTATGGCGTGATTGATCCACGCGTGAGGCTCGAAGCATGACCGAAGCCAGTCTGACCGGGACGTCGATCACCGAGGCTCAGCCGAAGCAGCCGGCCAACTCGATTCTCCGCCATGCCGGCTATATCATTGCGGAAAATCCGGTCACCGGCCTGTCGTTCGGCCTGTTCATCCTGATCGCGTTTTGCGCGCTGATCGGGCCCTCGGTCGTGCCTTACGATCCGCTCGCCAGCGACACCTCGGCGACCCTGCAATCGCCGTCGTTGCAGCATTATTTCGGCACCGATCTGCTCGGCCGCGATATTTTCAGCCGCGTCATCGTGGCGACCCGGCTCGATTTCGTGATCGCGATCACGTCGGTCGCGCTGGTTCTCGTGATGGGCGGCCTTGCCGGCATCGCCGCCGGTTTCTTCGGCGGCTGGACCGACCGGATCATCGGGCGGATCTCCGACACGATCATGGCATTTCCCTTGTTCGTGCTGGCGATGGGCATCGTCGCCGCGCTTGGCAACACCGTGACCAATATCGTGCTCGCTACCGCGATCATCAATTTTCCGCTCTATGTCCGGGTCGCCCGGGCGGAAGCCAATGTGCGGCGCGAGGCCGGCTTCGTCCAGGCGGCGCGGCTGTCCGGCAATGGCGATTTCAGGATCCTGCTGGTACATATCCTGCCGAACATCATGCCGATCATGATGGTGCAGGTCTCGCTCACGATGGGCTATGCGATCTTGAACGCCGCCGGATTGTCGTTCATCGGCCTCGGCGTCAAGCCGCCAACCCCCGAGTGGGGAATCATGGTGGCCGAAGGCGCGACCAACATCATTTCCGGAGAATGGTGGATCGCGCTATTCCCGGGGCTTGCGCTGATGATCGCGGTGTTCTGTTTCAATCTGCTGGGTGACGGTCTGCGTGACCTGGTCGACCCGCAGCGCCGGACGTGAGCGCGACGGTACAATTCAAGAGCAGCGCCGATTCGCGGCGATGCACCTCGCGCTGGGAGTTCGTGTCATGACCGCGCCGCTGCTCGACGTCCATGATCTCACGGTTGAATTCGCCACCCGGCGCGGCGTGGTCAAGGCGGTCCAGCATGTCACGATTAGCGTCGCCAAAGGCGAGACGCTCGGGATCGTCGGTGAATCCGGTTCCGGCAAGTCGGTGACGTCCTACGCCGTGATGCGGATTCTCGATCGCGCCGGCAGCATTGCCGAGGGTTCGGTGATGTTTTCCGGCATTGACGTCAGGGCGGCCAGCGAAAGCCAGATGCGCGAACTGCGCGGTCGCGAGATATCGATGGTGTTCCAGAGCCCGCGGCTGGCGCTCAATCCGATCCGCAAGATCGGTCGTCAGATCGAGGATGTGCTGCTGCAGCACGCCCAGGCCGACAAGGCTGAGGTCACCGAACGGGCGATCGCGGCGTTGGAGCAGGTCAAGATCGCACGGGCCCGCGAACGCTATCACGCCTATCCGTTCGAATTGTCGGGCGGCATGTGCCAGCGTGTGGTGATCGCCCTGGCGCTGGCCTGCAACCCGCAGCTTCTGATCGCCGACGAGCCGACTACCGGCCTCGACGTCACCACGCAGAAGGCGGTGATGGACCTGATGGTCGAATTGACCCGGCGGCGATCGATGTCGACCATCCTGATCACCCACGATCTCGGCCTCGCCGCGGCCTATTGCGACCGCGTGGTGGTGATGGAGAAGGGTCGCGTGGTGGAAACCGCGCTGTCCGCCGATATTTTCGCCAGGCCACAGCATGCCTACACACGGAAGCTGATGCGGGCGACGCCGCGGCTCGGCGTCGCCCTTCGCGATCTGCTTCCGGAGCAGGAACCGGCCGCTCCGACGCCTTCCGCGGCCAACGTGCCGGGTGCGGTTGCTGTATCAAGCTCGGCGCCGGCCGCGACCGCGCTTTCCCCCGCCGCCGGGGATGCCAAGTCAGAGCCGCTGCTGCGCGTCGAGAACCTGGTCAAGGAATATCCCCGTCAGGGCGCGACCGTGACGCTTGCCAAATTGTTCAGCCGAGAGAAACCGGCCGGGCCGGACAAATTCCGCGCCGTCGATGGCATCAGCTTCAGCGTCGGCCGCGGCGAGAGTGTCGGCCTGGTCGGCGAATCTGGCTGCGGCAAATCGACCACCTCGATGATGGTGATGCGGCTCACCGGCCAGACCTCCGGCCGCATCCTGTTCGACGGCGAGGATATCGGCGCCATCAAGCCCAATGCGTTCGCGCGGCTGCCGCTGCGCAAGAGCATCCAGATGGTGTTTCAGGATCCGACCGACAGCCTCAATCCACGCTTTACCGCGGTCCGCGCCATCGCCGATCCGCTTCTGCAGCTCGGCGAGGTCCGTGGCCGCGAAGCGCTGCGGGCGCGCTGCGAAGAATTGGCCGGGCTGGTCGGCCTGCCGCTCAACCTCTTGGACCGCTTCCCGCATCAATTGTCCGGGGGACAGAAGGCTCGGGTCGGCATCGCCCGCGCCATCGCGCTGCACCCGAAGCTTGTGATTTTGGACGAGCCGACCGCGGCGCTCGACGTTTCGGTGCAGGCGGTGGTGCTCAACCTGCTGCAGGATTTGAAGCAGTCGATGGGGATGAGTTATTTGTTCGTGTCCCACGATTTGAATGTGGTACGGCTGTTGTGCGACCGTGTCATCGTGATGCGGACGGGGCGAATCGTCGAGCAGGGCGCTTCCGAGCAGGTCTTGGGCGACCCGCAGGATGCCTATACAAGGGAATTGCTGACGGCGATTCCGCACCCGCCCTTGCCGGTCCATTGACCGTGATGGTCGCGCTGCGATCGATTGAGGAAAGACCGATTGGAGAACCATGCCTGCTGATCCGCTTGACGACTACATCGAAGCCGTAGCGAAGGCGCTGGGGCTTGCCATCGAGGAGGGCTGGAAGCCCGCGGTCAAAGCCAATCTCGAACTGTCGCTGAGGATGGCGCGGCTGGTCGATGAATTCGCGCTGTCGGATGGAGCCGAGCCGGCCAGTGTCTTCGCAGCCTGATCGGAGCTCGGCCGCGGACGGCGAGGGCCTGTCCGCTGCGGCGATCGCCCGCGGCGTCAATGGCGGCGGGCTGTCGGCGCTGGCGGTAACGGAAGCTTCGCTGGCGCGGATCGCCAGACACGATGCCATCCTCAACGCGTTTACCGATGTAACTGCCGACCGCGCCCGCTTGCGCGCGCGCGCCATCGACGCCGCGGTGGCCGCCGGACAGCCCGCGGGGCCGCTCGCCGGGGTGCCGTTCGCGGTCAAGAACCTGTTCGACGTGCAGGGCCTGCCGACCCGGGCGGGTTCGAAGATCAACCGCGACCTGAAGCCGTCGCCGCGCGACGCCACCCTGATCGAGCGGATGGAGGCGGCCGGCGCGGTTCTGGTCGGCGCGCTCAACATGGGCGAATATGCCTACGACTTCACCGGCGAGAATGTGCATGACGGCCCGTCGCGCAATCCGCATGATCCGACGCGGATGTCGGGCGGTTCCTCGGGCGGCTCTGGTGGTGCCGTCGGCGGCGGCCTGGTGCCGCTGGCGCTGGGGTCCGACACCAACGGCTCGATCCGGGTGCCGTCGTCCTTCTGCGGCATCTTTGGGCTGAAACCGACCTACGGCCGGCTGTCGCGGGCGAGGTCGTTTCCGTTCGTGCTGAGCCTTGATCATCTCGGGCCGTTCGCGCGTAGCGTCGAGGATCTCGCGCTCGCCTATGACGCGATGCAGGGACCGGACCCCGACGATCCCGCCTGCGCGGCGCGACCGGCGGAGCCGGTCAGCGCGCTGTTGGCGCAGGGCATCGACGGCGTGCGGGTGGCGATTGCCGGCGGCTATTTCCAGCACAATGTGTTTCCCGAGGCGGTCGAGGCGGTCGCCCGTGTGGCAAAAGCGCTCGGCGCCCGCCAGACGGTCGAGATCCCGGAGGCGGCGCGGGCCCGCGCCGCGGCCTATGTCATCACCACCACGGAAGGGGCTTCGCTGCATCTCGATCGGCTAAGGCGGCGACCGAACGATTTCGATCCGGCGGTGCGCGATCGGCTGCTGGCCGGCGCCATGATCCCGGCGCCGCTGGTCGATCGCGCGCAGAAATTTCGCCGCTGGTTTCGGGACCAGATGCTGCAGCTGTTCGAATCATTCGATGTGATCCTGGCCCCGGCGACTCCCGGCATTGCCCCCATGCTCGGGCAAACAACCTTCGTGGTGGACGGCGTCGAATGGCCGGTCCGCGCCAATATCGGCCTGCATACCCAGCCGATCTCCTTTATTGGCCTCCCCGTGGTCGCCGTTCCGATCCCGCTCGAGCCGATGCCGATCGGGGTCCAGATCATCGCTGCGCCCTGGCGCGAGGATATCGCGCTTCGCGTCGCCCATGCATTGGAGCGCGCCGGTGTGGCCGTGGCGCCGCCGCCGAGGGGACTCTGACATGGAAGTCGATCTGCCTGACGTGCTCGCCGAAGTCCGGGCGCAATTCGATCGCTACGAGCAGGCGCTGGTGTCGAACGACACCGCCGTGCTGAATGAATTGTTTCGCGCCGACCCCCGCACCTTGCGCTATGGCGCCGGCGAGAACCTCTATGGCTACGCCGCGATCACCGGGTTCCGCGCGCAGCGTTCGCCGCTCGGGCTTGCCCGCCGAACCGACCAGACGGTCATCACCAGCTATGGCCGCGATCTTGCGGTCGCCTCGACGCTGTTCTATCGCGATACCGCGCCCGGCAAAGTGGGGCGGCAGATGCAGACCTGGGTGCGGTTTCCCGAGGGCTGGCGGGTCGTCGCCGCCCATGTCAGCATCATCGATCAACCGCGGGATCCCGGGACATGAGCCTTGACGATCTCCCAGCCAACGCGCCGGATCGTCCCGCCGCGGAGGCCCCGGCGGCGCTGCGGCGTGTCGATCGCGCCGTGGCCTTTCCCAGGGACAAGATCACGCGGGCGGAGGAACTGCGCCTGCAGCTCGCCGATGAGATCGTGCGTGGCGCGCTAAGGCCAGGCGCGGCGCTCGATGAGACCGAGATCGCCCGGCGATTCAACGTCTCGCGAACGCCGGTGCGCGAGGCATTGCGCCAGCTCGTCGCCAGCGGCCTGGTCGAGGCGCGGGCACATCGCGGCGCGGTGGTGGCGCGGCCGTCGATCGAGCGGCTGACCGGGATGTTCGAAGCGATGGCCGAACTGGAGGCGCTGTGCGCCGGGCTTGCCGCCGAACGCATGGCGCCGATGGACCGTCACCGGCTGGAGGCGATCCACGAGGAACTTCGGGTGTTGAGCTATGCCGGCAATCCCGATCGCTTTCACGAAGTCAACGAACGCTTTCACAACGCGATCTATGCCGGCTCGCAGAACGGCTATATCGCCGAGATGACGCTGGCGACCAGGGTCCGGGTGCAGCCGTTCCGCCGCGCGCAATTCCGCAATCTCGGCCGGCTTGGCAAATCCCACGCCGAGCACGACCGCGTGGTGGTCGCGATCCTGCGCGGCGACAAGCCAGGCGCCGCCAGCGCGATGCGCGCCCATATCGAACTGGTGCGCGGCGAGTATGAGATCTACGCGGTGTCGGTGTGAGGGGATGGATTCCCGAGCTGCCGTAGGGTGGATTGCATCCGAAGGCGGAAATCCGCCATCTTGCAAGCGGCCGGGACAGCTTCTGCTGCGGACCCTTTATGGCAACGGACGCGAATTTACGCCTTCGGCTCCATGCGCCCTACGAGCTTTGTTTTCAAGACTCAGCCAGATTTTTCACTCCCAGCAGTTCCCCAAAACTCTCTATCTGAAGAAATGCACCAGAAAGATCATGATGGACGTTAAAGGGATGACGAACGACAACACAGCGGCAGCCTGCTCGCCTTGCCGCCATGAGCCCTGCGGCCGAATCCTCGAATACAACGACGTCCTCCCGATCGAGCCTCAAACGCGACATCGCCAACAGATACGCCTCTGGATGCGGCTTGTGGTGGCCAACGTCATTTTTGGTGATGACCAGATCAAATGCTGCTTCAAGATGGAGGCCCTGAAGGATCCTGTCGACCATCCAGGCATCTGCCGAGCTGACCAATCCCAGCGTGAGCCCGACGCTTCGGCATTCCTCGATGAATTCCTTTGCTCCATCGGTTGTCGCAATTTCCATCTCAATCAGGCTGGGATAGTAAGCGCGAAATCGATTATTGAACTCTGCGATATCGGCATCAATTCGATAAGCCTGGAAAAAGTGCCTCGTGACCGTATCCCAATTCTGCCCCATGACCTCCGCGTACAACGCGTAGTCAGGTTTTTCGACTCCAAAGGAAGCGCACGCGCTAGCCAGCGCTCGCGCTTTAAGGACCTCGCTCGCGGCTAAGGTGCCATCGAGATCGAATAGGCATGCTCTCATTCTGATACGCTCTTTGGGCCCGGCTTATGCTCACCCAGCCACAAACGCCCGCCAGCCGCCAAAGCCTGAAATGTCCCGCGCCGCCGTGATGTCGGTGGCCTCGACGATGAAGCCCTTGACGCCGCGGCCATCGGCAAGGCGCACGGTGCCGATCGACAGCGGCGGCGGGATCGCGGCGACGAATCGGCCGAAGGAAGCGGCCGAGAGCGCCCAGAGCTCGAGGTCGATCGAAGATCCGGTGCCGGCTGCGACGCGCAGCATGCCGGGTTTCGGCGGCTTGGTGTCCAGCGCAAACAACCGGTAGTCCGGCGCGGTTGTGGCGGCTTCGAGCAGGCGGCCGCCGAGCGCGGTCAGTTCGCCATTGAGCGCCATGCCGGAGAGATGGGCGCCGACCACCGCGATGGCGATCTCGTCGCCGCTGACCCCGCTGGGCAGATCCGCAAGCGCGGGTTGCGGCAGACCCCGACCGCCCATGGTCAGCCCGGTATCGGCATGGAACACGCGACCGATGCTGGCGAGCTGCGCATCGTTGCCGGCGGGCGCCAGCAGCGTGATGCCGAACGGGATGCCGTCGGGCCGGATCGAGGCCGGCAGCGCCAGGCCGCAAAGGTCGAGCAGATTGACAAAATTGGTGTAGGTACCGAGCCGGCTGTTGAGCTCGACCGGGCTGGCCAGCACCTGCGCCGTCGTATAGGCGGTCGGCGCGGTCGGCAGCACCAGGGCGTCGACCCCGGCGAAGCCGCGTTCGGCGATCCGGCGCAGGCCCTGCAGCCGGTAGAGCGCGGCAAAGGTGTCGGCGGCGCTCGGCCTGGCGCCGGCGAGGATGATGTCGCGGGTCACCGGATGGATCGCATCGGGCTGCGAGGCCAGCAGGTCGCGGATCACCAGATAGCGCTCCGCCACCCAGGGACCCTCGTAGAGCAGCCGCGCGGTTTCATAGAGCGGCTCCAGATCGAACTCGACCAGCGTGGCGCCGAGCGCGGTCCAGCGCTTGAGCGCCTCGCCATAAGCGGCTTCCGAGGCCTTGTCGCCGAAAAAGATCAACTGGCCGCTGCGTGGCACGGCGAGCTTGAGATCGGCCGGAAACCGCGCGAGCGGACCCAGCGGCCGGTTGCGGGAGAACGGATCGGCGCGATCCGGACCGGCCATCACCGCCAGCGCCGCCATCGCATCGTCGACGCACAACGAAAACACCGACACACAATCGAGCGTCCGGCAGGCCGGCACCATGCCGAAGATCGAGATCAGTCCGAGGCTCGGCTTGAGGCCGACGATGTTGTTGAGCATCGCCGGCACCCGGCCCGAGCCGGCGGTGTCGGTCCCCAATGCAAAAGGCACCAGCCCGCTGGCTACCGCCACCGCCGAGCCTGAACTCGAGCCGCCGGGAATCAGGTCGGCGCGGATCGGATTGATCGGGATGCCGTAGGGCGAGCGCACGCCGACCAGGCCGGTGGCGAACTGGTCCAGATTGGTCTTGCCGATGACAACGGCGCCGGCCGCGCGCAGCCGTGCCACCGCGGTCGCATCATGGGCCGCCAGATGGGAAAACGCCGGACAGGCCGCGGTGGTCGGCATTCCCGCGACGTCGATATTGTCCTTCACCGCGAACGGAACGCCATACAGCGGCAACTGCGCGGCATCGCGCGCGGCGAGGGCTTCGGCTTCCGCCAGCGCCTCTCGCTCGTCGCGCAGGCTGATGAAGATGGCGGGATCCCCGCGATCGCGGATCCGCTGAAAGCTGCGCGCCACGGTTTGCGCCGGTGACGCGCTGCCGTCCCGGTGCGCGGCGACAATCGCAGCGATGGTTTCGGTCACGCGACGCCCCGGTGCGTAAGGATCCTGATGAGCAACTGCGGCCTCGGCATCGTTGACAGGAATGGGCGAACGTTCGCCATGCAAACGACACTCCGGAAGGCTGAGATCAGGAACAAATCGAAGCAAGGGGTGTGCCATTGCGGAGAGTGGTGGGGCAAGCTCCGATCGCGGAAATCATCGGCGTTTGGCGAATCCGTTGCAAATTGGCCGGCTGCGGAATCCATTTCACGCCAGGCGTGACCGAACATGCCTGCCTGTTTTATGGGCAGACCCGGATTCACCGACGTCGCGCCGGGGCGGCGATGCCGCATGGCTAGGAACTGGCGGTTCGCGTAGGCTAACACCGAAGCCGCAGTGCCCCAACCCAGAGGGTGACGGAGGAAACCGATGACCGCCATGGCCGATCGCAGCCTGGATGCCGAACGGCTGTTCGCGCCCGCGGAGATCGTCGCGGATCGTCGCGCCGACGGCAGCATCTGGCTGAGGTCGACTGCGACGCTGCAACCTGGAGCGCGTTGCACCGGCGAGTGGCTCGAACACTGGGCGCGGCAAACCCCGCACCGGGTCTATCTTGCCGAGCGTTGGCACGCTGAGGCGCCGTGGACCACGCTCAGCTATAGCCAGGCGCTGCGTCAGGTGCGCGCGGTGGCGTCCTGGATCCTGGCCAACCAGCTCAGCGCCGATCGGCCGCTGGCCGTGCTTTCCGACAACAGCATCGATCACGCGCTGCTGTCGCTCGCCGCCATGCATGTCGGCGTGCCGGTGGCCGCGATCTCGCCGGCCTATTCCCTGATGTCGAATGATTTCGACAAGCTCAAGCGCATGATCCGCCTGCTCGATCCCGGCGCCCTCTATGTCGCCAGCCTGCCACCCTTCGCAGCCGCGCTCGCCGCGATCGCGCCGCTGCACCGGGCCGTCCTCATCAGCAGCGATGGCGATGGCGGCGAGGTGGTCGCGTTCCGGCACATCGCGGCGGCCCCTGACATCGCGGCGGTGGACGATGCCTTTGCCGCGGTCGGGCCGGATACCATCGCCAAATTCCTGTTCACCTCAGGCTCGACCGGCACGCCAAAGGCCGTGATCAACACCCAGCGCATGCTGACCTCGAGCCAGCAGGCCAAGGCGCAGACCTGGCCGTTTCTGGCGCGAACGCGCGGCAAACTGGTGCTGCTCGACTGGCTGCCCTGGAGCCACACCTTTGGCGCCAACCACAATTTCAATCTGGTGCTGTGCCATGGCGGCACGCTCCATATCGACGGCGGCAAGCCGGCCCCGGGGCTGTTTTCGACCTCGCTCGCGAACCTGCGCAGCGTGATGCCGACGATCTATTTCAACGTGCCGCGCGGCTTCGACATGCTGATCGCGGCGTTGCGCGATGACACCGAGCTGCGCCGCCGATTTTTCGGCGAGGTCAGCTTCGCCTTCTATGCCGGCGCGGCGCTGCCGCAACATCTCTGGGATGCGATGGCCGCGCTCTCGATCGAAACCATCGGCCGGGCCATGCCAATGGTCTCGGCCTGGGGCTCCACCGAAACCTCGCCGTTGGCCACCGACTGCCACTTCCAGGCCAGCCGATCCGGCAATATCGGGGTGCCGATCCCCGGCACCGAGTTGAAGCTTTTGCCCACAGGCGACAAGCTCGAAGTGCGGGTGCGCGGTCCCAATGTCACGCCGGGCTACTGGAAGGCGCCGGAATTGACCGCGCAAGCCTTCGACGCCGACGGCTTCTACCTGATCGGCGACGCCGTCACCTTCGCCGATCCCGCGCGCCCCGAACTCGGACTGTTCTTCGACGGCCGCGTCGCGGAGGATTTCAAGCTCAATTCCGGCACCTGGGTCAGCGTCGGCACGCTGCGTGTCAAAGGCATCGCCGCGCTGGCGCCGCTGGCGCAGGACATCGTCGTGACCGGCCAGGGCGGCGATCACGTCGGTTTTCTGGTGTTTCCGAATCTCGCCGCCTGCCGCGCGCAGGCGGGGCTGCCGGATCGGGCCGAGGCCAGCGAGGTGATCGGCAACCGGAGGATCCGCGCTTTGATCGCGCAGGGATTGGCCAAACTCAAGGCGCAATGCGGCGGCGCTTCCTCCGGCCATGCGACGCGGGCGCTGCTGCTCGGCGAACCGCCGTCCGTCGATGGCGGTGAGATCACCGACAAGGGCTACATCAACCAGCGCGCGGTCTTGACCCGGCGCGCCGCCGCGGTCGCTGTTCTGGCGGACGACGAGGCCATCGAATGGATCGGTTGCGCGGGCTGAGCGCTTCAACAGCCTCGGCGGCGGGATCCGTCAGGCCTTGTCCGCCAGGATCCGGGCGGCGTCGCCGATGCCTCTCGCCATCGCGACGAACTCGCTCGGCATCATCACGATGGTCATGGTGTTCTGCTCGGCGCCGACTTCCGTAATCATCTGCATCCGCCTCAGTTCGAGCCCGGCCGGATTCTGCATGATCACCTCCGCCGCCCGACGCAGCTGTTCGGCGGCGTCCAGTTCGGCCTCGGCCTTGATCAGCCGCGCGCGCTTTTCCCGCAGCGCCTCGGCCTCCTGGGCCATGGCGCGCTGCATGCTCGGCGGGATTTCGACGCTCTTCATCTGCACCAGCTCGACCTTGACGCCCCACGGCTTGGTGATCCCATCGATCGACCGCTGCATCGCTTCCGCGATGGTGTCCTGGGCCTTCAGGATTTCATCGAGCGTGTGCTGGCCAAGCACCGTACGCAAGGTCGTCAACGAGACCTGCACCACCGCGTTGGAGACGTCCTTGACCTCGACCACCGCGCGAGCGGGGTCGACAATACGAAACCAGATCACCGCGTCGACCTTGATTGGCACGTTGTCCCGGGTGATGCCCTCCTGCTGGGCGACATTCGCCGTGATCGTCCGCAAGTCCAGCTTGATGATCCATTCGATGAATGGCCAGACCAGGTAAAGACCCGGCCCCGCCGTGCGATTGAACCTGCCGAGGCGAAACACCACGCTGCGTTCGTACTGGTTGGCGACCCGAAGGCTCTTGATGAACAGAAGGATCGCGATCCCAGCGCAAATCGACAGCACCGGATGGGCGAGCAAAAACTCCAACAGGTTCATTGCTGCGCTCCATGGTCAGCTGAGCCGGGTTAGCACACAAGGCCAGCCCGAGCCAGCAACCAGGCCGGCCGTCAGCTTCATCCATACGCCTGAACCCGACGGCCTGGGACTGCGGCTTCCATAACGGCAAGTCTGATTGCCAAAAAAGTCGCATGATGCGGTAGGATCGCGAATCGCATCGTGAGGCGCGCCTATGATCTTTCGCCAGCTGTTCGACAGCACGTCGGGAACCTACAGCTATCTGTTGGCCAGCCGCGCCGGCGGCGAGGCGCTGATCCTCGATCCGGTACTCGACAAGGTCGAACGCTATTGCCAGTTGCTGCGTGAGCTCGATCTGCGGCTGGTGCAGGCCGTCGATACCCATCTGCACGCCGACCATGTCACTGGATTAGGCGAATTGCGCGACCGCACCCAGTGCGTCACCATCATGGGCGAGCAGAGCAAGGCCGACGTGGTGGCGATGCGGGTGGCCGACGGCGACACGCTCACGATCGAGGGTATCAGCCTCGAGGTAATGTACACGCCGGGCCACACCGACGATTCCTACTGCTATCTGATGGGCGACCGGGTCTTCACCGGCGATACGCTCTTGATCCGCGGCACCGGCCGAACCGATTTCCAGAACGGCAGCGCGCGGGCGCAATATCAGTCGATCTTCGGCAGGCTGTTGAAACTGCCCGACGAAACCCTGGTGTTTCCGGCCCATGATTACAAGGGCGACACGGTCTCCACCATCGCCGAGGAACGGCGCTACAATCCGCGGCTGCAGGTCAGCTCAATGGAGGAATATGTCGAGTTGATGGGCCGCCTGAAGCTGCCCAATCCGAAGATGATGGATGTCGCTGTGCCGGCCAACATGCAGGTCGGCCTGCACCAGGATGAACTGGAAAAGCATGGCCAGGTGCTTAGCGCCTTAGATGCCATCGAGCGGCTCGGCCGGCCCGACCTCTTGCTGGTCGATCTGCGCGAGAGCGGCGAACGCGCCCGCCACGGCACGCTGAGCGGGGCGCTGCACGCCCCCTATCGTGACATTGAAAAAAGCCTGCAGCCTGGTGGCATGCTGCGCGACGTCGCAGCGGCGACCGGCCGCCGCATCGTGTTCTTCTGCGCCTTCGGCGAACGCTCCGCGATGGCGGTGGTCGCCGCCACGGCCGCTGGTCTGCCCGACACCGCCCACATCAAGGGCGGCCTCGATGCCTGGAAGAAAGCCGGCGGCCCGGTGCTGCTGCCGTGACACTCACCGCCAGCAGGTCCAGCGCTGCCGCCATCAGATCAACAACCTGTTCAACGCGCCGTACGATGACTATGTGATTGACAGCGTGTTCAGCGCCTATCCGCAGCCCGGGCGGACCCATCTGGTCAAGCCGGGCGCGACATTCTGACGCCAAATCGGGAACCGGGATCACAACCCGGCACAGGCCAGTCGATTTTGCTAAGGAATCGCGGCTTTGCAGGTCAAAGCGGCCTGCTCTGGGCTTTTCCGTCCGGGGCGTGGTAGGGTACCGGCTCACGTCCTGGCGCGACCAGGGGCGCGCGGCAGCTGTAGGGATATGCGATGAGTGATGAGCCGAAAAGCCCGGCCGAGCTGAAAGAGATCAGGCTGAACCGCAAACGCACCCAGGATGCCGAAGGCATCAAGGCGATGGCGGATATCGCCGCCGCCGATGTCGCGATCCGCAAACGCACCATGGACCTGCGCGCGATGCGATTGGCCAAGGAGGCCGCCGAACGCGACCGGCCGTCCGAGCCGAAAGCGAAACCCAGGAAGAAGAAGACGACTTAAATGAGCAAAGAAGATCGCAACCGCGCCGATGCGCGTTTCACCAAGACCGCCGGCGCCAAGCCCGGCAAGTCCGACCACGATATCGCCGCCAAGGCCGTGCTCGACAACATGGCCAAGCTGAAGGCATTGCGGCTGGCACGCGAGGCCGCCGAGCCACCGCGCCCGGCTGCCATCAAGAAGGGGCGCGGCAAACCAGCCAAGAAATCCGAGATGAAAACCCCGGCGCTGTCGGATTGGCTGGCCGGCCAGCAGAACGGCGGCCGGCGCACCTGATATCGAACATCGGCCAGGGCAGAAACGGTACGTTTGGGATGGGCGACCCCGGCAACAAGCGCGAACCGCCTGATCCAGGCGCGCCCGAGCCGCAGCCGGTGCAACCGGTCGAGGACGATGACCGCGAGGATGGCGACATCGCCACCCCGAAACGGGATCGCAGCGGCGAGGACGACCAGCCGCTCTAGCAGAACTTCGGCTTGGCGGTGGTCGCGGCGGCCGGATGCATCCCTGGGCCTCGTCGGCAGCGGTTGACAGCCCGGTTGGCCGTCCGATGATGCGGGCAACACGAACTCAACATCGGGGATGAACGCCATGGCCAGCACGCCCGACCTTGTCATCCGTGGCGGCAACATCGCCGACGGTTTCGGTGGCGCCTTGGTTGAGGCGGATGTGGCGATCGCCGATGGCCGGATTGCCGAGATCGGCCGCATCACCGGCTGCGGCCGTGAGGAGATCGACGCCCGCGGCAAACTGGTGACGCCGGGATTTGTCGACCTGCACACCCATTATGATGGCCAGGTGACCTGGAGCCAGGACATCACGCCGTCATCGCAGAACGGTGTTACCACCGCGGTCATGGGTAATTGCGGCGTCGGCTTCGCGCCCTGCCGGCCGGCCGACCGGCAGCGGCTGATCCAGCTGATGGAAGGCGTCGAGGACATTCCCGAGCCGGTGCTGAGCGCCGGCCTGCCGTGGGCGTGGGAGAGCTTTCCGGACTATCTGGATTGGCTGGCGCAGCGCGAATTCGACATCGATATCGGCGCGCAGCTGCCGCATGCGGCGCTGCGCGTCTATGTCATGGGCGAGCGCGGCGCGCGCCGCGATCCGGCGACACCGGAAGACAACAGCGCCATGGCCGAGTTCGCCGCCCGTGCCGTGCGCGCCGGCGCGCTCGGCTTTTCGACCTCGCGCACCCTCAACCACCGCACCTCCACCGGCGATTACACCCCGACCCTGAAGGAAGCCGAACTACGACAAGATGTACCTGCTCGGCGATCCCCCGGATTATGAGCAGCCGCCGGAGAACGCGCTCGGCCCGCAAGCACGCCGGCAGGGCCGGCAGCCGGAGGAACTGGCCTATGAGGCGATGCTGTCGGATGACGGCCGCGGCATGCTCTACGTGCCGTTCCTGAATTATGCCGACGGCAATCTCGACGCCGTGCACGAGATGCTGCGCCATCCGAACGCGGTGCCCGGCCTCAGCGACGGCGGCGCCCATTGCGGCATCATCTGCGACGCGTCGTTTCCGACCTATCTGTTGACCCACTGGACCCGCGACCGCCGGCGCGGCGACAAGCTCTCGATCCCATTCGTAGTGGCGGCGCAAGCACGCAAGACCGCGATGTCGGTCGGTCTTTCAGATCGCGGCGTGATCGCGCACGGCTACAAGGCCGATCTCAACGTGATCGATTATGACCGGCTGCATCTGCACCCGCCGAAGGTGCATTACGATCTGCCGGTCGGCGGCCGCCGCCTGCTGCAACGGATCGACGGCTACGACGCCACCATCGTCTCCGGCGTGGTGACGCAACGTCACGGCGAAGCCACAGGGGCAAGACCGGGCCGGCTGGTGCGCGGCGCGCGCGGCTCCGGATTAAATTGATCGCGCCGATATCGCCGCTACCTTGCGCAACATTCGGCAATAAAGCGCGACGATTGTAACAAGCTTAGGCCGCAAAGAATCTCCACAAACGGTAGTATGTGGTGGGGAGGCGGGATGCAGGCAGCTATCGCGGGGATGGATGATCCGCGACGGCGCTCGGCGGCAACCCAGCTCCGCCGCGGGATCGCCGGCGCCGTTGCCGTGGCGCCGCTATTGACACTGACGCCGGCCAAAGCCTTGGCCGATCCGCTGCTCACGCTCCCCGCGCCGGCGTTCGAGCTGCCCTGGCTGCCCTCGCCATCCGGCACCTGGACGGTCACGGCCGGCGTGGGCGGCGAATATGCGCCGGATTTCGAAGGCGCCAAGCGCAGCATGCTGAGCCCGGTGCCGATTTTTGCGATCCATCGCGCCGGCGCGGCCGATCAGTTTCGCGGGCCGCGCGACGATCCCAGCATCGCGCTGCTCGACTTCGGCGACCTCAGGGCCGGCCCGGTCGCCAAGCTGGTGCCGGCCCGCAAGGCCAATAATTTTACCGAGCTCAACGGCCTCGGCGATGTCAATACCGCCTACGAAGTCGGCGGCTTTGTCGAGTATTTTCCGGTGGACTGGCTGCGCACCCGCGTCGAAGTACGCCAGGGATTTGGCGGCCAGAATGGCGTCACAGCCGATTTCTCCGCCGACATCATCGTGCCCTTGATCGAGCGGCTGACGCTGTCGGCCGGCCCGCGCTTCACCTGGGAGAGCACCGGGGCCACCGCGCCCTATTTCGGCATCACAGCGGTTCAGGCGCTGGCGAGCGGACTGCCGGCCTTTACCGCCAAGGGCGGGGCGCATTCGGTCGGCGCCGGTACGCAAGTTTCCTACCGGGTCACGCCGCAATGGGAGGTTCATTCCTATGTCGAATATCAACGGCTGCTCGGCGACGCCGCGGCGAGCCCGCTGGTGCGCTTGCGCGGGTCGCGCGATCAAACCACGGTTGGAGTAGGCGTGTCCTATTCCTTCGACGTCAAGATCCGCTAGGCCGATGCGCCGCGTCCACCAGACATTGACGGTGCTTGTTGTCGCGTTCGGCCTCGGCGGCTGCGCGACATTTGCGACCAGCAAAGACAAATTGCAGGCGGTGAAGAGCATCGGCATCATCTCGGCGTTAGGCGACGAGTTTACCGTCACACATGGCGGCCTGACCGGCCTCGACAACCGCAGCCAGCGCTTTTCGATCGCATCCTGGGGCCTCGACGATTCGATCGTGCAGCAGGTGACCTCCGCCCTGAGCGGACGTTTCCAGGTACAGCCAGTCGGCTACAGTCGGGATGCGTTTTTCCAAGTCGAAAAGGAGAAGGTACTGTCGCCGGTCAATCTGCTCCGCGGCGACCGCTTCAAGCCGCTGGTCGCCGGCGTGACGCCGCAGGGGCTCGACGCCTACCTGGTCATCACCAAGGCGAAATCCAGCTACGGCAGCGGCGCTCGCACCATCGAGGGCATCGGGCTGTTGTCCTTTCGCAGCCTGGTGGCCTCCCACGACCAGATTCATGCGCTGTATGAAATCCGCCTGTTCGACGGCAAGAGCCATGAGGTGATTGAAAAGCTGGCCGCACCGCCGCTCGACAGCGCCGGCGCGGTCCGGATCGCGGGCCCCAGCCGCATGATCGATGCACCGCTCGCGCCTGACGCCGATCCCGCGCAGGACAACCGGCTGCGTGCCGACATCACCAACCTCCTGACCCGAAGCCTGAGCCTGACCTTGAACGACCTGCATCTTCCCAAATCGCCCTGACAGCGGGCAGCGTCTGCCTTCACAACCTTATGATTGGTAGATTGAACCCAACCGACTCACAGCTTGCGACAATAAGGACCGCTTAGATGATTGGAACAACGCCGATGCTCACTCGGATCGTTCAGACTTCTCTCTTTTTGACCATCCTTGCCGCCACACCTGCCGCGGCGGAGCCGGGTTTTGCCCACGTGGCCGGCTCCTGGTCGGGTAACGGCACGATGCAGCCCAAGGATGGACCGCGCGAGCGCGTCCGATGCAAGGCCGAATACGTCGCCAAGAATGCCGACCAATCCGTCAAACTCAACCTGCGCTGCGCCAGCGATGCCTACAAGATGGAGATGGTCGCCAATCTCGACCAGGACGGCACCGCCATTTCAGGCAACTGGTTTGAGAGCGAGTATCGCCAGGGTGGCAAGATCACCGGCCAGAACGTGAACGACGTCATCGAGGCCAGGGCCGAGAGCAACACCGTCGTGGCGCTGCTGACGGTGCGCACCAAAGGCAGCCATCAATCCTTTGTCCTGGAAGCCCCCGGCGCCTGGGTCGCAAAGGTCGCGATCGAATTTGCCAAGGACGGCGCCCACTGAAATTGGCGCGTCGCCAGCCTCGAGCGCGAGGTGGCTGATTTACGGTCGGCCCCTGCTTTTCCAGGACGTTCAAAGCATGAAATGGGAACGTGCACCCTCAGCCAACGGGTTCTTCCCAACGCGTCAAGCCCGGCTTGGTCGGATGCGGCTCCGGACAGCCTTCGGACTCGAGCAGTGCCTTTCGCGATAGCGGGCAGCCGCAGAGCCCGCATATCTTGCCATCCGCCCTGCCCCCCGCGATCCGGTGCAACAGCCCTTCGGGTCGCTCCGTCTGCTGCGGGCAGCCGCCGCAGGCATCGAGCCGCTTGTGAAAAGTGGCATCATCGACGGTCGAAAATCCGGTCCGCGCCCATTCCCACAATGCGACCGATGCCTTGCGGGCGAGATCAATACTTGATCTCGGGGCAGCACCACCCGCAACGCCCTGTCGCGGTGGATGCGCGAGCAGATAGGCCAGCAGGCCGGGCTGCCTCCGGCTGACCAGCAGGTTGTGTGCGTAACCCTCGTCTTGCAGCGCACAGGCGAGCACCGCTTCGGGCACCGGCGCGCCAAGCCCGAGCAGTTCGCCCATTTCCCGGCACTTCGCGCCGAGATCGAGATCAGAATCATGTTCGGCAAGCTGCACGTCTCTCCTCCTTCCCATCATCGGTAGGACAAAGGGCGGCGCCGGCGACGCCGCCCTAAGCTTCAAGCCAAGCGGAATTTCGCCGTGGCATTGTCAGAATCCAGTGTCGAACCGCCGACGGCGCGCACGATGGAGCGCACCGTCACCGTGTAGTCGACGCCGGCCTTGATCGCCGCCGCCAGCAGCGCCGATCTGCCATCCGGCGCGAGATGAACCGAACCCACCGCGATCAATGGCTGAATGGCGTAGTCTGCGGCGTCGGATGCCGAACTCACCTCTACCGGAACGTTGAAATTGACTTGAACCGTCGCGGGCAGATGCAGCAGGAGGCCACGCACCGTTTCCGTCAGATACTGCTTTTTCGCAGCATCGCTCTCGCGCTCGAACAGGAACGAGAGATCCGTCTCCAGCGAAAAGCCCGGCGCCAGCGTGCTCTTGGCGTCGATGATTCCGTTGGAGCTCAGATCCGCATAGAGCTGCGCGGCGGTCTTCGCATCGATGTCCTGGCTGACGAACAGGGTGGCGCTCACCGTTGGAGCCTGCGCGGTTGCTCCCGTCACTTTCAAGCCGCCAAGTTCTGGTCCGCCGATGCCGTCGGGCGGAAAAGCCATCGCATCGCCCGCGCCGAAGGCGTCGAGGCGCGTATCCACGCTAGGCTTGAAAGGGTCGGTCTCATAGGCTTGGTGCGCCGGCGGGATGCACGAAAACACCGCATCGGTCACTTCCTTCAGCCCCTCGGAGAAAGTCGACGAATAGCCCGTGCCGAAGAAGATGGTGCGCAGCACACCGCTGCTGTAATAGTCGGCCATGCCGATCGAGGTATAGCCATTGGCGTCGTAGGGCGGACTCTTGTGCAGCCTCGTCACCATGTGGGCCAGGATCAACGCGAATCCGCCGAGACCGAGCCCGCGAATTCGCGTCAATCCACCGGGCAACACGACGAACTGCTGGCCATATTCGGTGAACGCGAAGGCGTTGGTCCGCAGCTGACCGGTATCCTGGACGAAATTGACGTCGGGATAGAAGCCGCGAAACAGTCTCAGAACGTACTGAACAAGCGCCGCGCCGACGCCGGCCTCGGCGAAGTCGGCCTGGTCGACCTTGGCTTGGACATCGGCCTCCTGAAGCGGGCTGAGAAAAGCCGCAGCCGTCGCAGGCACGCTGGCAACCTGATGACCGAAGACGAAGAACTTGCGAACATTCTGATTGGTTGGCGCTGCCAGCCCCAACGCCGCGACCGCGTTGCTGGTAAATTTCGACTTGTACTGTCCGGTAACCAGGTTCGCTCCATGGGCGGCCACGTAGGCGTCGCTGCCAATTTTCGGAAGCTCGTCATGGGGCAACAGCAATCCGCTGGCGATCAGCTGCTCGGATCGGATCTGCAGGTTGAAGTCACCCGAGACGATCCCTTCCGAAAGCAGCAGATGGTCGTCGACGCTGCCGGTAAATTCCTTGTCGGTGGCGATGTGGTGCACGCCTCCTTTGTATTCGCCAACGCTGACCTCGTTGATGGCAACGGGCGTCCCCATTTGCGAGACGAAGAAATCCTTGCCCGGGACCAAGCGGTCGGCTCGCTTCAGCTTGCCGGTCGACATCAGGAATAACTGGTCAGGTGTGGCGATGATCGAGCCGACCTGGCCGTGGTGAATGTAGACCATGGCCGACTGAAATCCGTCAGGGCCGGTACCGGAACTGAAGGCGACCTTGGCGGGCGACCAGCTCAGCTTGACGTCACCCGCCGACGCCGCCCCGAGCGAGGCTGTCAACACCTTGTCGCCGATCACGAACTCCTCGATCACCCGGGTTCCATCAGGAATCGCGATCCGGGTGCCGTTGGCAAAGCAGGAGCAGCAGCAATAGCAGGTCAGCTGGTACCAGCTATCGCCCTGTCGGGTGCAGGCCCGGCTGGTTTTCCCATTGAACTCACTGGGGTTTGTTATGTTGATGCAGACCTGGGCCTTCTCCGGATAAAGCGCGCCTGCGGGCGTGCATCCCGGAATGGGCTGGTTGTTGATGTCGAGGCAGTGGCACAGCTGGTGATCCGCCGGCGACTGGTTGACGTTATCGACACAATGCCGGTCCGGACAAATCAGGATGAATGGCTTTCCGTCCTTGAAGGTGTCGTTGTCGAGCACATCTTGTGGCACCGTCGACCAGCTGACGCTGCCGGCGTCCTGCGCCGGCGCTGGCTTGAAACTCCTCTGAATGTTGGCGACGCAATCTTCCCAGGCCATGACCTCTTCCCTCTGATTGACTTCGTTTGATTGACTTCGCTTGTATGACGACCGTGTTCGCTAATTGGAAAAGACGTTGGATTGATAGGTGATCACCACGACGACATTGGCGAGTACGGCAGGATTGAGCGCGCCGTTCGCCAACAGCGTGCCCGGTAGATTTGCAATCGTGAACGACAGGCTGCAAGTTGTGCCCTTGGGGGTCATGCCCGACAAATCGACATTGCCGTGGTTGTTCGCGACCTTGACCTTCTGGACGTCACTGTCGCCGATCTTGAGACCGATAAAACTCCCGGCATTGCCGTCCGAGACCACGCTGCCATCGGCGGTCAGCAGCAGGATATCGGCCGATTTGAGCATCACGTTTTTTAGATTTGGCAGGATGACGCGGTCGGTCAGCGTGAAGCCGATGCTCTGGATCCCTGCCTGCGCAGGCTGATTGAGCAAGCGCGACCAATCCGCCGCGAACGCCTGCCTGAGATCGAGGACCTTGGCGGGCGTATAGGGATATGGCGGCTGGGCCGAGAACAGCGCCTTCTTGACGTCATCGGCGAGCGTTCCGTCATCCTTCGCGGTATATTGGACCTTCACGATGACGTCCGAAATGGTTCCGAAATCGATGCGGTTGGTGTCCGGCGGCAGACTGAGCAGCCATGAGGAGACCGCGCCGGTGCCTTCGAAAGGCAGGAATCTCTGGTCGCCGAAGTCGAGCACGAACAGGCCTGAATCGTTGACGCCGCGCGACAGCGCGATCGGCTGCGCCGCGGGCGCGCTGCCGATCGAACCATCCGGCGGATTGCCTATCCCATCGAGCAGGAATTTCACGGCGGCGATCTTGGGCTTCAGCACGATTGAGTTCTTGGTCTGTGTCAGCATCGCGTTCAGGTTCTGATAGGGGCCGATAACCGCCGGAATCGACACCGTCACCGCCTTGATCTTGCGGCAGTAGTGCCCGGGAAAATCGAAATCGAACAGCGCCTCACTCAGCGTGAAGGGCAGCTCGCCCTTGGTGGCGCCGTCGATTCCTCCCTTGAACTTGATGAAGCCGACGGGATCGAGCTGCAGCAGCGAGATGGTCTTCTCAATTTCATAGGTGCGCGAATTGGCGGCGATATAGGCCGCTTCCATCTGGTTGAGGACGAACAACAGTGCATCGCCGGCCAGCAGCCCCTGGTGCAGGCTGTCCCAGTAGTCGAACCCGACGAACTGATCGGTGGCGTCGAGTTCGCGCCGATAGACGGTTTGCGCCGCGAACGCCATGTCGAGCGCCAGCCGATAGGTCTGGAAGTGCAGCGTCAAAAGCCGTCCAACCATCCACTGATAGAGTTCCTGGTTGGTGAACTTGCGCTTGAGAAAGCTTTCGTACTCGTTGGCCTGGTCGATCGACTTCAGATGGGTGGCAAGCTCGCGATTCAACAGATCGAGGCGCGACTGGCTGGCTGCGATCTGCTTGTCGAGCTGGTTGAGCTCGTATTGCGCCACGTCGCGCTGCAATCCCCAATCGTCCCGCCGCCGGACATATTGCGCTCCGGTGCCGATCAGTCCGGCCGACTGATTGAGGATGGCAGAGCCGCCGTCCAGGATTTGCGCGATGCTGCTGACGGCGTCCCCCCATTGCATGCCACCATCGGCCAGCCCGAAAATACTGGGCGATAGATAGCCCGCAATCGAGATCCCGCGCGTTCCAATCGCGGCGACCTGCAGGGGCAGCGACGCAGAACGCAGAGTCAGATCGATGATTTCCAGTGCGTTGAGGTTCTCATCATAGGACGATGCGTAGAAATCATGCCGTCGTTGCGCGCTGTTGCGGCTCTCCTGGGTCGCCTCGATGAGTGTCCTGGTCTCATCGACCTGCTTCTGCTTCATCAGCGTCGTCAGATCGAGAATCGCATTTTCCTGGGTCGCACGCAGCCGCGCCAAAGCCTCGGCATCCTTCTTCTCAAGTGCCGCAAGCAGGGCCTGGCCGAGACTAGATGCGGCCGAGGCCAACTGCCGCGCTCGTTCGATCATGAAGCTGAACCGGTAGATGACATTGGCATCCTGCCCGGAAAGACGCGACAGTACGTCGCCACCGGCCGCCGCGGCACGTACCAGCTGGTGGGGGTCGATCGGCGGCTCAAACAGCGCCAGAACCTGCGGAATGCCCTTGATGTTGAGGCCGTGTCGGATCTTGTAGAGCCGATCCTCGACCCGGTCCCAATAGCCGACGAAATCACTGTTCTCCGGGACGCAGAAGTAGGTATCGAACGCATTGATCGGAGCGAACGTCATCATACGGGCGCCCGGCACCTGCTCGGCCTCGAGATCGAGCAGAAATTGCGGAATCTTGCCGTGGAATTTCTGCAGCAGGTCCTGGAAGGTCATCGCCGGCGGTGGCGGCTGGGCTCCGAGATCCTCCGGCCTCTCGCCGAGCAGATTGTAGGCGCTGACATAGAGCATCGTCGCGGCCACGATGCTCTCCCAGGTATATTGGGAAAACAGCTGATCGCCCCACTGCAGCAGGTTGTCGGCATATTGCATCACCACCGCTTTTTCGTAGGCGCCGATCCGCAGCGCCGCAATGGCATCGGGGTCGAACGGATTCGAGTTGTATTTGTCGATCTCGTCGCCGTTGGTGAGCTGCGCGCGGAGCGTCTCCAGGGTGTGATTGCGGAACGGACGAAATTGCCAGAAGCGCGCCGTCGGCGCGCTGAGCTGCTGGTTCAGCAGCACATTCCGCGCGGTCTCGATCTGCTCGCTGTTGCCGAGGAAGTTCAAGGTCTTGGAGAGGTCGGTCTCGGCCGCGAAATCGCCGCTTACTGCGCCATCGGCGGTGATGATCTTGGCATCAAGCAGCGCCTGGTAGATCCGGGCCGAATCACGCGCGCCGATCGTCGTGGAGACGAACGCATCCTTGCCGATCGGCTGAATTGGTACGGTCGGGTCAAAGATGTAGCGATACCAATGCTCGGCTGCCTCGAATTGCTGATTGGCTTTGAGCAGATTGGCGACCGTCAGGGGGGCGTGGAAGAACAGCTCCCAATAATACAGCTTGTAGGTGCCCCAGAAGTCCACCTGGGCGCCGTCGATCGCGACCGGCGCGGTGACGGCGCCGGGCGAGAACTGGAAGCGGCCGAACGGAAGCTCGGGTACGAGCGGAATCTGCTGGGTCCGGAGATCGAGCAGACTATCGATACCGCCCGTGAACAACAGGGAACTCAGATTGTGGACCGCCGCGGTGGTCAGCCTGACCGCCTCGAAATTGTACTCGAACGGATTGACGGCCGGGCTGGTATCGAAGAAGCCGACCGAGGACGGCGACGCCCGCTGGTAGAGAATGTCGACAACGAATCGCACTTTCAGGGCCTGCGCCGGCTGGCCTTGAAGCGTCGAATTGACGCTGTCCATCAGGTCATGGAAATCGACATCGGCGTCGAGCCGCCCGTTCTTGTCGAGATAGCCCTGTTCGGCCAGCTGGTCGAAGATCGCCTTTGACCCGTCGAGCGTGATCGCCGTCGGATCGCCGGCGACGAACGCATCAGGCCTGAACATCGGCGCCTGCGTCACCAGATTCACGACCGCTGCCGCCTGATCGTCATTGCGCAGCTGATCCTTCAGCTCGCTGCGAAGGTCGTCAACATCGAGCTGCGCGTCGAGCTGGCCGTTTGCGTCGGCGAAGCCGCTGTCGATCAACAGCTGATAGATCGTCCTGGATCCGGTTGCGTCGATATTCACCGCCGCCGACACGAATGTGTTCTCCGCCAGCAGAAGATCGGGATTGAGCGCGGCACGGCTGATTGCCGGCATGGCTCCCTTCGGTGCCAGCAGGAAGGCCTCCTTGTCGCCGCTGAACACGAACGCCGCGGGATGGTTCTTGACCGTGAACAGCGTGTAGTCCTGGTGACGCATCGCATTCGACAAGCAGGGCGTACCGGCCGCTTGGCCGATCACCGCAACAACGCTTTCGGTTTTCTTGTCCGGGTCAGGCTGGCCCGAAAGCGCAGCCTTCAGATCGGATCGCAGCTGCGCAAAACCGATCGTCGGCGCCAGGATGCCGTGGGCGCCGATATATCCCTTGATGGACAGCGCGCTGTAGATCGAATCCGACAGGGCGCCGTCGATGCCAGCAGCGGTGGACACAAAGCAGTTCTGGCTCACGGCGGCCGGCGCGGTGACAGCGGTTGGATTGATCAGTCCGTCCGCCTGGTAGTTGTCCAGGATGATATGGTCGGTCGGCAGCAGGCTGAGCAGCCCGGCGCTGCGGTCGATCTCGGGACGGACATAGTGCCGGCTCTTCGGGTTCTCCTTTTGCAGCAGCAGGAATTCGTTTGGATTGACCAGGAAGCCGCGGTTGAGGTCGTTGTTGACCACGATCGGC
>Ga0302319_10003768_pt1 | contig 31444 bp, 29 predicted proteins | sample Bog_T0_2_FD_203319 | JGI IMG/M metagenome (GOLD analysis project Ga0302319, IMG submission 203319) | Peat permafrost microbial communities from Stordalen Mire near Abisko, Sweden - Bog_T0_2 | ecosystem: Environmental > Terrestrial > Soil > Wetlands > Peat | place: Sweden: Abisko, Stordalen Mire... | reverse complement strand
GCGCCGAAGCCGTGCGCCTGTCTCTGGCCGCCATCGGCCTCACTCCCTTGGATCTGCAGGCGGATTTCGCCGAGCAGGCCGATCTGCTGTCGTTCACCAGCCTGCGCTTCCGCCCCGCCGTCGAGGTGAGCGACCGCGAAGTGGAGGAGTATTATCGCAATCACATCGCATCGACGCCCCCCCCGGTGGCCGGCGCAAGTCCGCCTTCGCTCGCCGAGGCGCGCGCCAGTATCGAAGAGATTCTCGCCAGCCAGCGCGCGGACCTCGAACTGGACGCCTGGCTCCGCGACCAGCGCACGCGCACGCGAATCGTCTATCTTGAGAAAGAGCTGGATGCCTCCCCGGATACGGGAAAAGATACGGGAAAAGATATGGAGAAGCCGCCGCCGGGGGGTGCTGCAACACAATGAACAAGCCGGCCCGCATCGCTCTGTTCTCCCTCGGTGGCCTCGCGCTGCTGGCGCTGTCGGCGGTCTTGTCGGTCCTGCTGATTGCGCGCAGCGAGTGGCTGCGGGAAAAGCTCCGCGCCGAGATCGTAGAACAGGCGGAAACCGCCACCGGCGGCCGCGTCGAAATCGCGAAGTTCCGGCTCGACTGGACCGGGTTGACCGCCGACGTCGACGGACTGGTCATTCACGGTACCGAAGCTCCCAGCCAGGCGCCCTTCCTCGCCGTGGAACATGTCACGATCGGTTTCCGCATCGTCTCGCTGTTCAGCCGCGATGTCCGTCTGAACCGCATCGACGTCGGCCATCCCCGCGTGCACCTGGTCGTCGACTCCGATGGCGGCGTCAATCTCCCCCGGCCGAAGGTGCCGGGTAAGGCGCGTACCTCCGATACCATTCTCGATCTGAAGATCGCCCGCTTCGAAGTGCGGGACGGCGAAGCCCTGGTCGAATTCCCCGGCTCGCCGCCGCACCAGATTCCCTGGAGCGGGGACGGGAGGAATCTCACCGCGCTGGTCCTGTACGATCGCGCCCGTGACCGTTATTCGGGCGACGTATCGCTGGCGCCCGTGCATCTGACTCTCGTTGGCTACGGACCTCTGGATGTCGACGTCCAGGCGTCGGCTGCGATGGATCGCGACAACCTGACGGTTTCCAAAGCAAAGGTGAAGAGCGCCGGTTCGGAAATCGCTCTCAGCGATCTGACGCTCGGCAGTTTTGCCGCGCCCGTTGTGACCGCGAATTTCGAGGTAAATTCCTCCACCGCAGAAGTCTTTCGCGTGCTGCACTCGCGCGCTCCGGTATCGGGCAACATCAATGTGGCGGGCAAGGTGCGATATGTGTCGCCCGTCGACTTTACTCTGACCGGCGCCTTCCGCGGTTCGGGACTCGCGTACGGCGCTGTCCGCAATATCCGGCTGGCGGGGAATCTGGCGGGAACTCAGGCGAAGATGTCGCTGACCGGTCTGCATGCCAATGCGCTCGGCGGCGAGGCGTCCGGCAGCGTGGAGCTCAAAGGTTACGACGTCTATCGCATCGACGCCAAAATCGCCGGACTGGGCGTGCGCGATCTCGCCGCGCTCGGTGCCGCCCAGTGCACGGGCCGCGACACGCGGCGCCAGACGAATCCGCAACCGCAACCCGAGCCGGGCAGCGCGGCCAGTCCGTGCGCTGTTTCCGGAGAGTGCACGGGCCGCGACACGCGGCGCCAGACGAATCCGCAACCACAACCCGAGCCGGGCAGCGCGACGAGGCCGTGCGTCCCTGGAGAGACCATACCTTACGATGGGGTCGTTTCCGGTACGGTGGCCGGCAGCGGCAAGCTGCGCGATCTCTCCCTCAGCGGACTCCTGGACGCCACGGCGCAGTTGACGGTCGCCCCCGCCGCCGCCGGCCCCGCCGTTCACGGCGAAATTGCCGCGACCTATACTGCGGTCCCGGGCGCGGCGGCGAAACTCGAACTGGGCCGCTCCTGGATCGAGCTTCCCCACACCCGCGCGGATGTCACGGGAACGCTCGGCGGTTCGGTGAAACAACTGACGGTGAAGCTGGAAACGAAAGATCTCAACGATCTTCTGCCTGCGCTGAACGGCCACACTCTGCCGTTTTCGCTGCGCGACGGGTCGGTTTCCTTCGCAGGCACCGTGAACGGCACGGTGGAAGATCCGCGCATCGCGGGCCATGCCACTCTGCACAACGCAGTCTACGAAGGCGAGCTCGTCGACTCGGCATCGGGCGATGTCGCGGCCTCGATGAACCAGGCCAGCGTCGCCAACGCTTCGATCGTCTACGAGGGCGTCACCGCGAGCGGGAACGGATCGATCGCTCTGACCGAATGGGGAGCGACGGACGCCTCCGCGATCGTGGGGAACGTGGAAATCGGCAACGTGGATCTCACCCACGCTCTCGCCCTGGCCGGCTACAAGGAAGTGGATGTCAACGGAACGCTGACCGCCGCCGCGCACGTTTCCGGCACCCTCGGCCAACCGGTCGGAAGCGCCGACATGACCCTTTCCAAAGGCCTGATTTATCAGCAGCCCTACGACTCCATCACGAGCCATCTGCAATACGTCAGCGCCGATCTGCAGAAGATTTCCGGCACGTTCGTTTCCGGCCCGAAGCGCGTCACTTTCGATGTCGCCTATCCGCACGCGGGCCAGCCGTTCCCGGCGGGAACGCTGCAAATCTCGGCCACCAGCAACGTGATGGCGCTGAACCAGATCGCCCTGGTGCGGCAGCGTCAGCCCGATATTCAGGGCGCCGCCCAGTTTCGCGGTACCGCCGCCGTGCGCGTCAGCCTCGACGCGAAGAAGGAAGCTCATTTCGACCTTGTCGCTATCGACGGCGACGGCTCCGCCACCAAAATCGAACTGGGCGGACGCGATCTGGGCGACTCCCACATCACCGCCCGGACCCAAGGCTCCACTCTCACGGCCAGCTTCGACTCCAACGCCGCGAAGGCCGTGATCCGCGGTCAAGCGAGAGTGGAACTGACCGGGGACGACCGTACGTCCGGATCCGTCACGTTTTCGAATGCCGGGCTCAACGCCCTGGCGGCGCTGATCGTCACCGAGAACGACGCAAAGAACATCGGGTTTGACGGCAGCGCCGAAGGCCAGGTGGATTTCAACGGGCCGCTCTTCACTCCGCTGCAGATGTCGGCAACGGCCACGATAGGCCAGATCGAAGTGCATCCTCTTCCGGGCACGCCGCTGACGGCTTCGATTCCCGGGTTCAGCATCCGCAACAACGGACCGGTCAGGGTTTCGTTCGAAAAGTCCGTGATCCGCGTGGATGAGGCGCGTTTTGTGGCCCCGGAAACCGACACGACGTTGAGCGGCACGGTGGAGCTGGCCGGTTCGTCCCCGCTCAATCTTCGCCTGCAGGGCGACGTCAGTCTGGCGATGCTGCGGAACTTCGTGCCGGACCTGGCCTGCTCCGGAACCGTCGCCGTAACGGGAAACATACGCGGCAGCTGGAACGCGCCCGACCTCGGAGGGCACGCCACCATCCGCGGCGGCGAATTTCATTTTGCCGATTTCACCAACGGTTTGACCAACGCGACCGGCGAAATCGTCTTCTCCGGAACGCGGGCCACGATTCAGTCGTTCAGTGCCGATACCGGCGGCGGAAAGTTCACCGGGTCGGGCGCTGCCTCGCTCGGCGCGGGCGGCGTCGCATTTCAGTTTTCCGCGAGGACCAAAGACGTTCGCCTGCGCTATCCCCAGGGCATCAGTTCCACCTCGGATTCCGATATCCAGATCGTTCGAAGCCCGCAGCGAAGCGCTATTTCGGGTACCATCACCGTGCGGCGTCTGGTCTTCAATCCGCAGCAGGATACCGCCGGAACGCTGGCGGATATGAGCCGCAGCGCTCCCACGCCCGTATCGGGAGACAACTCGCTCGCCAACATGAATCTGGATGTTCTGATCCAGACCGCGCCCGACGTGGCGCTGCAATCGAAGGTGGCGGAGAGCATTCAGGCCGACGCATCGCTGAGACTGCGCGGGACGGTGGCGAGTCCGGCGCTGCTGGGGCGCGTCAACATCTCGCAGGGCAGCGTACTGTTCTTCGGCAACAAATACACCATCAGCCGCGGCTCCGTCTCGTTTTTCAACCCCACGAAAATCGACCCGGTCCTCGACGTCGACCTGCAGACCCGCGCCCGCGGCGTCGATGTCACCCTGACCGTGACCGGCCCGCCTTCGCATCTGGGGATGACCTACCGCTCCGACCCGCCCCTCGAATTCTCCGATATCGTGGCGCTGCTCGCCACCGGCCGCACGCCGGACGATCCGTCCGTCGCGCTGCGCGGCAACGCGCCCACCCCCAGCTTCGAGCAACTTGGCGCTTCGACGCTGATCGGGGAAACGCTGGCAAACCCCGTAGCCGAGCGTCTGCAGCGGTTTTTCGGCGTCAGCAGGATCAAGATCGATCCGCAGCTGGCGGGGGTAGGCGGAACTCCGGGAGCGCGGCTGACGGTGGAGCAGCAGGTGACACCCGACCTTTTATTCACCTACATCACGGATGTTTCCGATACCAGCCAGCAGCTGATCCGCGCCGAGTGGGCCTTCAATCCCCGGTGGTCGGCGATTCTGGCGCGGGAAGAAAACGGCTACGTCGGCGTGGACTTTCAGTACAAGATCCGGTTCAAGTAGACCGGGAGGGCCGCTCTTGCGGTCGCGGCTCTGTAGCGCGGCAGAGGCGCGGGGCGGGCGCGGCGGCGCGGACCACCGGTGCGGTTCGAGCGCGCGGGTTGTGCGGGCGCTCGGGGCGGCGGTGCGGTCGCGCGGTGCGGCTTGGTTCGTTCGGGCGCGCGGGCGGGGCGGGCGCTCGGCGGTGCGGTGCGCGTCACGTTTTCATATAGCCTTTGAACTTGTCCGCGCTGCCCGCATAACCGGGGAACACCTTGCCGATCTGCCTGTTGCCGAGATGACTGCAGACCGCCTCGCTCAGCACATCGCGGAAGTCCGTCGTCAGCGCCAGATCGCGCCGTTCGTACAACTGTTCCACCGCCAGTCCCGGCCATTGTCCGTACACTTTGCCGCCCTGCACGGGGCCGCCCATGACGAACATCGCGTTGGCGTGGCCGTGATCCGTGCCCCGGTCTCCGTTCTCCTTCGCGGCGCGGCCGAACTCCGACATGGTGACCACCACCACGTCCTCCATGCGGTCTCCCAGATCCCGATAGAATGCCGCGAGCGATCCGCCGAATTCCGTCAGCCGGTTCGCCAACTGGCCGACCGACGCCTTCGGTCCGGTCTCCTGCACATGGTGATCCCAGCCGCCCAGATCGGCAAACGCCACTTCCACGCCGACATCGGCTTTAATCAGCTGCGCAATCTGCCGCAGGCTGTCGCCGAAGCGTCCCGCCGGATACTGCGCGCCGTCCGCCGGTTGATAAGGAGTCTTCTGAAGCGACTGCAGCAGCGCCACCGCCTCGAACGTGGCGCGGCCGGTACCGTTCAGAACCTGGTCGCCGGTCCCCGCGTACATCGCCTCAAGCGTCTTGGCCGCCGACGCGTCGCGCACGGTGAACGCACCGAGGCTCTCCACCGCGACCGCTTCGTTGTCGCCGCGCATGGACCGGGGCAACGTAGGCCCCAGGCTGACGGCCCGCACCGGCGACGGCTTGCCCAGCGCTGCATCGGGCGGCAACAGCGCGCGGTTCAGCCAGCCGTCGTTGGTCGCCTTGAGCCCGGGCGTGCCGGACTCCATGTAATCCTGCGCGTCGAAGTGCGAGCGAGTGGGGTCGGGAGATCCGGCTGCGTGAACGATTGCCAGCTGCCGGTTGTCCCAGAGCGGCTTCAGCGGCGCGAGCGACGGGTGCAGGCCGAACATGCCGTCCAGATCGATCGCCGAGTCTTCCTTCGCGACACCGGCCGAGGGGCGCGGAACGAAAATCGTCGGGCGCAGATCGTAGTAGCGCTGCTCGCCGTGAGGGACCACGATGTTGAGCCCGTCCGCTGCGCCGCGCTGGAAAATCGCGACCAGCACTTTCTTCCGGCCGGTATACTGCGGCGACGTGTTTGCGGCAAGTGCGGCACGCTCCAGCCATAGCGGCGAAGTGCCCACGCCGACCATGGCGATGGCGGAGTCGCGCAAAAAGATACGTCTTGAAACTGGCATAATGGCGTCCTTAAAATCACCGTCTCTGAAAATCGGGAGAACCGAGCGTTAACCCGGCCACCAGGGGGCCCGTGGGCATGCGGCCGGCGTTCTGGGCCAGTTGCTCCAGACCCGCCCCGATCGCCGACTGCGACGCGGGCGAAGCGTCCGTCAAAAGAATATTGCGTTCGATCTGCGCGGTATCCGCCGAAAACTGAGTCGGATCCACTTTGACGCCCGGGACCTTCCCCTGGGCAAGGTTATTGGCGAAATTCATGCGCGCCAGCAGCGATGCCGAATTCAGCCAGTCGCCGCCGCGATTCGTATAACCCGTCGGCTCCTGTTTGCGATAGAGTGGCTCGCCGAGCGTGTTCATGAGCTGCACCATTTGCACCGCTGTATCCACGTCGCCATTCACGGCCCGCACCGCGCTGACCACCATTTCGAGCGGCGATTTCAGCTTGGCGCGGAAGTTCCCGGCGGCCCAGAATTCCTCCGCCGTGAGCATGGTGCGCATCACTTCGCGCAGATCGCCGTCGGTGTTCGTGAAAGTCGCGGCCATTTTGTCCACCAGCGCTTCGGGCGGATTGTCGGAGACGAAACGAATGGCCAGGCTCTTCGCGATGAAGTGGGCGGTTGCGGGGCTCTTCGCGAGAATGTCGAGCACTTTCAGTCCGTCGTCGATGCCGCCGCCCGCCGCGATGGTGACGCCGAGCACATGCTTCTCGCCCGGGTCGTGCATGCGCGGATTGAAGAAGAAGCCGCCGCCCAGGTTGGGCTGCCGGATGGTCCACCCGGTGAAGCAGCGGGCGACCTCGGTCACGTCCTGCTGCGTGTAGCCGCCGTCGACACCGAGAGTGTGGAGCTCCATCAGTTCGCGACCGTAATTTTCGTTGAGGCCGGCGCGGCGCTGATTCGCGGGCGCGTTCGGCCGGGCGGGGGTATTATCGCTGACCGACTCCCAGTTATCGAGATAGAAGAGCATCGCGGGGCTCTGGGCCGTGGCGAGCAGAAGGTCTTTGAACTTGCCCAGCACATGCGGACGAATCACGTCGCGCTCATAGGCGGTGATCATGAAACGGTCGGCGCCTTTGTCGAGATAGACGTTGAAGTGGTTGAACCAGAAATCGGTGAGGACCTCGTCGAGCTGGCGGTTCGAGTAGATGGCGCGGAGCAGCTTGCCTTCGCTGAGATCGCGGCCCACGACCTGCATGGGCGTGTTGAGAATCTCGACGCGGCGGCGCAGCGCGGGCGGCCCGGCGTTGGCGAGGCGGTTACGAACCTGTAGAGGGAGAGCTTCGAGGACATCGACCAGTTTGTCGTCCGGCAGCGAAGCCAGCAGCGCGAGGCGGGTTTCCTGAGTGCCGTTGAGAAGGGCCGATTTCTGGTCCGGGTCGAGGGGAAGGGCGTTGACCGTGTCAGCCGTCAGGCGTCCGCCGGCTGGCCCCGGGTTCGGCGCGGGGTTCGGGGCGGCCAAGCCGGGACTTGCCGGTCTCGGCGTTGTCGGCTGCCCGTCGCCCGCGTTCGCCGCTCCATCCGCAGCCTGCCTTTTCTGGTAACGCGCGATCGCGGTCTGCACCGCCGCGCGCGTCTGCTTGTCTTCCGGCAACGGCATTCTGCCATCGATCATCAGCTTGATCATCTGAGGAGAAGGGAACCTCTGCAGCATCTCGGCGGTGCCCATTTGCAACGTGTCGAGCGTTTCGAGGCGGGCCAGGAGGGCGGGGTTTTCCGGGATGCTGTCCGGCCGGAGTTGCTGTTCGACCCATTTGTCGACGCCGAGTTGCTTCACCTGTTCGAGGTCGCCGGGACGCGGACCGAACGTGAGGCGGTTCAGGGCGTGCAGCGCTTTCTGATCGTCGGTCATGAGGGCGATTTTGGGAGGGCCCAGAGGGGCGGCCGGGGCGGGCTTAGGCTTTTTTGCCGCCAAGCCGGTCGCGATCATGGTCATACCGGCGATTGCGAGGACTAAGATTTTTCGCTGCATACGATCTCTGTATTATCTAACGCTTTAGAGGGGTGAAAGTTGCGGGCGTCCGTCAGGCGGCATCGGGTTGGGGCCAGTTCACCACGTTTGACGGAGCGCCGGATGCCGCGCCGGCGTATTGGACCTTCACCGGGTGCTTCCAGAGCTCGTTTTTCGCTACCCGCAGGGTGGTCAGGCGGTTGGTGGCGGCGAAGATTTCGGGATTCGAAAAAACCGACCCATTTATGGTCGGCGTGGACGGAGCCTGGTAGGGTAAACCCTTGATATCGCTGTATCGGGCGAGGATGATTTCTTCGGCCTGGTCGCGCTTGTAGTTGCGGATGCGTTCGGCCTGAAGGTCGCGGAGGGTCGCCAGATTCTTGTGCCGGCTGCGGTTCATGCGCTGCTCGTAGATGCTCATGAGGGCGAATTTGTTCGCCTCCTTCGCGAAGGTGGCGGCTGCCGACATCGCTATGTCAATGACTGTCTCGGCATCGCTGGACCCGAGCGCGTACATGTTCATTTCGACGGCTCGGAGATGGTTCAGACGCCAGGTGTCCCAGGCGATGGCGTCGGCCAGGCTGAGTTCCATGGTGGTTTTCGGGGCGAGATCTTTGATGAGGTCCGACTTGAACTTTTCGAAGACGGGGAGGTCCTCGGCGGACAGGGTGATGACTTGGCCCGTGAAGCCGTCGCGCAGGGCGTTCATGCGGGTCCTGGATTTGCCTTCTTCGGTGCGCGGGCCGGTGGATTTCTGCGCGTTGGCGCGGTTTGCTGCGATCTGCTTTTCGGTTGCCATGTTTGGTGTCTCCGTGAACAGAATTAGCATGGGCGCGGAGAGCTGGAGTGTTATGTTGTTGATTTTATTGAGTAAAATCGACGATACTCTTAAAGTTGCTTCGGCGCTCCCGTGGCCACTACACTGGATTGAGATGGCTCACGCGCGCGTTTCCGACCGGGAATTCGTCGGCGTCCTGCGCGACGCCATCGGTCGCTATTTCGCGGCCGTGGACGATTGGGAATCGGCGTACCGCCGGTACTATCGCCTGCCCGGCGCGGCGAGACCGAGCGGCGACCTCGTCACCGAGCAGCGTGAATTCGAGAACCGCCGCCGCACACTGGCGGAGTTATTGCCGCGTGCCCGGTCCCTCTGTTTCCAATACGGCAAATCCGACATTTTCGCCGGCCTCATGCACGTGTCTTTGGGAGAATTCGCGCCGCAGGAGCGCAGCGATTCCGCCATCGGCCGGGGCGAGCGCGGCGCGGTCATGGCCTGCCTCATCGAACTCAGCGTCGAATGCCGTGAAGCGGATGCCCGATCACAAGCCGGCATCGATGCACCAGACCGCAAACCATCGCTGCTCGACCGCATCATCGACTTCCTGGGCTGAAGCGCAACGGACCGGGCGTGGCCGCCGACTGCCACTGCGGTGCCACAGATCTTCAAAGCCAGCACGAACTCGTCAGCCCGAACCTGGATCGGCGAGCGCGACTTCGAACTGTACGGCAACGTGGCCGGTATGGCGCACCAGTTCCACGACCGGATGCGGTAGGAGGCATCCCAGCCGACCAGAAAAAACTTTGCGGCGTTTCATCGAGTGGAGGCGTGGTGCACTTCGGAATTATATCGGCACCACGGTGCGCGACTCGATGGCAGCTTTCGAACAGAGAGGGTAAATCAGCAGACGACAGGCAAGACGGTTGGGAGACCGCTTCAGGAACCGAGCCCGTTCATTGAACAGGGGCACCGAGCCAGAGTGGATTAGTAGCGGCCCGCCCGATGAGCAATCGTCAATTCCGCCTTATAGCGCGCGTTGTTGCGTTCGGACCACTGACGGTGCCACTCGTCCTCCTGAAGGCGCTTAATTCTTGTGGCGTTGGCAGGGTGCGAAGCCGAACCGGCAATTTGGGATGAATCCCCGTCCTTGACAATTGGCGCATCAATCGTTGCAGTCATCATCTGCGTATAGCATATCATCATGAGCCTTGCACCTCAATACCAACCCCCTACTCTCTCTTTGACGGCGTGACGACGTAAATGTCAGAGTTACAGCGATCCACCAGCACCAGTCGTCCGGCCGTCGCGGCTTTCTTCCCGATACACGCCCCGAAATCTGTCACTTGCCGTATCCTCCACCAGAAGAATGAGTGCGTTGAGCTTGCTCCAGTATGACAAGACTGGTCCCAGTATGGATTCCCAATCGGAGAACTCCCATTTGTTGTGGAAGATCGCGTTCCGCACCTCCGTCAAGCCGTGCCAGTCGTGCCCGATCTCCTCGCCAGAACTGTGGCCGCTCAGGGCCTTTGAGCAGATCTGGAGGAGATCCACGAGTGTGAGCTGTTTCCACCTCTCCTTCGGGATCTTCGTTTCTTCGTATACTGTATTGGGGTTCTTGCCGAGTTTTCCCAGAAATTCGCGATGCGCACCGCGGAGGTAATCCTCAACTTCGCCAAATAACTCGAAAAGAACGGCTCCCGAATCCATCTTCTTATCCCGCACAATTCCGGACAGGAAGTTCCTCGACAGCTTTCTGCCGCCCGGGCCGAGTTCGCGAAATATCGGTGACGCCTTCACGAAGGCTTCCACGTTGCGTTGTCGCTGGTTGCGGCGCGGGTAAACCTCGGGGATCAGATTCCAGACGAACAGATCCCGCCCCTCCAGGGCGGCAAAGGTTGCGCCACCGATCTTTCCCCTCCCGTAAATGTAACCGGGTGCCTTGGAAAGAAAAGTCTCCGTTGTCGCTTTGTCAGAGGCGAATGTCACGGAGATCCAGTCCGGATTCCCGGTCATTTCGTTCCATGTCGTCGCGGAGGCGAATGCCATGGCGCGCCTGGACGCACCTCTGATGCCAGATCAGAATCAGGCCGAAGATGGTCGCCAGCAAGCCCGCGGCTCCGATGAGTTCGGCTTTCATCTCATCGTCATCCCCAGCCTCGCGGAGGCTTCCGTCATTCCCGACCGCAGACGGTCTTCCCGGCTCGCCAGATGGATCACCCGAACGCCGTAGTTGCCGTCGACCACGACCACCTCCCCCCGGGCAATCACACAGTTGTTGACGATGACTTCCACCGGCTCCGAGACCAGCCGGTCCAGTTCTACAACGGAACCCGTGTTCAGCTTCAGCACTTCGCGGATCTGAAGCAGAGTTTTCCCGAATGAGACGCTGACCGGAAGGGCCACGTCCAGCAGCAAATCGAGCGTCTTCGACGCCACAGGTTCGCGCGTCGCCGAAGACGGGACCACGGGCGGTTCAGCGCCGCCAAGCCCCGAGGTGAACGGAGCGGTCCACAGAACCCGGACCTGCCAGATCTGTATACTGTTTCGGACTTCGAGAACCGCGCCCGGCATCTCGCCGCCCGGGCCCTCGGCCTCTTCGCCGCCCTGAGCCAGTATTTCGCGCCCCAAATCGGCCGAAATCGCCCGGGCGATTCCGCTCATGGTTTGCGCCGCGATTTCATTCCAGGTCGAGCGGCAGTCCTCGTCGGACACCGAATCGGCTCCTGTTCCGCCCAGGATCATCTCACCGGCGGCGTCCCGCAGATCTTTGCCCGAGACAAGCCAGAGGATCGCGCCCTCCGCCTGCGAAAAAGGCTGACGCCAGATCAGGGGCTGTTCCGGATTTTCAAACTCGCCTGCTTCGGCGACGGAAACCTGAAATCCGGCGCCCGCAAGGCCATTGAGCGCGTCACCGAGCGCAGAGCGGCAATACCCGGCGATACGGGACCGCAACGATGCCGGCGACATCGGCCCGGAGCCAGGGACCGTCACGCGGCACCGCCGCCGCGAACACCGGGCCAGCGTTGCCCGATGGCGTTACGCAGGCGCAGAATCGCCTGCGACTTAATCTGCGATACGCGTGAAAAATGAATCCCCATAATCTCCGCAATTTCCCGCAGCGTCAGCTCTTCGTAGAAATAGAGACTGAGAACCGTTCTTTCAGCGGCCGGAATCCGGTCGATGGCGGCTGCGATTAGCCTCTCCAGTTCCACCTTCTCCAGCTGCATCGCGGGCGAATCTTCGTCCGGCGTCGACACATACTTCAGAAGGATCGGAGTCTCGCGCTCGTCGCGCAGGAATTCCAGCTCCCCGATATCCAGCGCGGCCACCTCGCTCAGCTTCGTCCGGTACTCTTCGACCGGCATGCCCAGTTCGGCCGCAATTTCCGCTTCCTCCGGCGCCCTTCCCCACCGCTGCTCGGCTTTGGCCACCCCGGCTTCAAGAGTTCTGGCCAGCTTTCGTTTCATCCTCGGCGCCCAGTCGCTGGCCCGCAGGCTATCGAGAATCGCTCCGCGAATCCGGTATTCGGCGTAGGTCCGCAACTTCACGTTCTGGGAGGGATCGAAATTGTCGATGGCGTGGATCAGCCCCAGCACGCCGGCCGAGAGCAGATCGTCGAGCGTAACGGACTCTGGCAGGCGTTCGTGGATCTTGCGCGCGATCAGTCGAACCTGAGGCAAGTGTTCGACGATCAGCCGTTCGCGCTCCTCCCCCGAAACCACCTCCGCCTGATAATAGTGTGCCGGCACCGCCACGTTTTCTGTTCTCAGACCGCCCTAAAGCGGCCTGCCTCTCTGACCGCCCGCGCGGCCATTTCACTCGACTGTCCCGGCAGGTTAAGCGGCTTTCGCCGCCAGCCCTTTCGTGGCCCACAAGGAGCGCGCCACCTTCGGCACGCTGACCTCCTCGAGATCGTCGGGGATCTGCGGACCGGTACCGAAAAACGTCGCCGCGATTCCACTGCCGATCATCGCGTCCACCGCCGCCCCCAGACTCCGCGCTTCGTCAACGCCTGTAAACAGGAGCCGCGAGGGCTGCATCGCGGCAAAGCGCGACAGCATATACCGCATATCGGCAGATCGCGCCTCCGCCCTTATAACAAGGTGCCTCTCAATATCGGTCCGCCGGGAAAAGAACCTGGTCATGGCGTCCATCTCCTGCTGGTCGGTTGTGACCAGACCCGGAGTGTCGATCAGGATCAGGCCCTTCCACCTGTCGCCCCGCAGCGCCAGATTCAGACTTTCAAAGGATTCCATTGCCTGGAAAGGAACTCCCAGAATGGCGGCGTAGCGCGCCATCTGCTCGGCTGCTCCCACGCCGTGCGCTCCTGCCGAAAAGATCTGCACCGGTATACGATGCGCCAGACCGTAGCGGAAGGCGATCTTGATCAGGCTGGCCGTCTTACCTCTGCCGGGAGGGCCGACAAATGCCAGGGTTCTGCTCTCACCCGCCCCAGGCGGCGTAAACCCGGCGGCCGGTATGCGCGCCACGATTTCGCGCAGCAAACCGGCAGACCCCGCGTGACCCGAACCGTCTGCGGCCGCTGACGCGATCCGACAGGCGGTATCCTTCTCTATGCCGGTCGCGCGGAGCGACTCGACGGCATCGGCGTCGACCTCCGCCACTGCCCCGCCCCCCGCCGAAGCGACGCCGGTGTGCCGGCCGAAAGCGGACCGCAACGCCGAGATCTCCAGCCGAATGTCTTCCAGCCCGGATTCTCCTCTCGGCGCCGCAGCTTCCACATGCATCACCTCAACCGGCCGAAGTCTGGCTTGAGCCGGGCGAGACCCGGGGCTGCCGGATGATCCCGCGTCTTTCGCAGCGCCCGCCGTGTCCGCTTCCCAAGCGAACGTAACCTCCCAGCGGCCGAACGGCCTTGCCGCTTCGGGTGCGGGCCGGGAATGGACCAGCATCGCGTCAGGCCCCAGTTCCCGCCTTGCGGCATCCATCGCAGCCGGTACGCTGCTGGCAAAATAAGTTTTCGCTTCCATTTTGTTCCGTTGAGTCCTTTCTTACTGAATGATTCCCAGCGAATTCACCTTGATGCCGGCCGGGATCTCGCTGTGGCCGAGGAAAAACAGGTTCGGGATCGACGATTCCACCGCCTGGCGCAGGAAATAACGGCACGTCGAAGCCGTAATCACGACCGTCGGCGACTCCAGCGGCCCCAGCGCCCGCTGTATTCGTTCCAGCAGATCGCGCAACGCTCCCGGAGCCAGCGCCAGCGAACTATTCGATTCGCCATGTTCGACCCCGCTTTCCACAATCCGCTCGATCGGCTGATCCAGGAACCAGGCCGCAAGATCGCCGTTCGAACTCAGATACGGTTTCACGATGACCCGCCGGATCGCCTGACGAACATAGTCCGTGAGTAAAACGGGGTTGCGCGTCGTTGGCGCCGCCTCGCCCAGAGCCTCAAGGATGGATACCGCGTCCCGAATCGAAACACGCTCGCGCAACAGATTCTGGAATACGCGCTGAACTGTTGCCAGAGACAACAGCTTCGGAACCAGATCCTCGACGACCTTGGGGTTATCCGCCGTCACCCGGTCCAGCACCCTCCTCGCCTCCTGACGAGAGAAGAGTTCGTGGGATGTGCGCTTAATCAGTTCCGCGAGGTGTGTACTGATGACACTCAGCGGATCGATCACCGTGTAACCGAGAGCCCGCGTTTTGTCGGCCAGGGACGATGGAATCCACCACGCAGGCACGCCGAAGGCGGGGTCCTTCGTGGGCCGGCCTTCCGGCGGCTTCTCGGTCGCGGTCAGAGCGATCGCCAGTTCCGAACCGGGCGGAAGTTCGAACCGGGTCATTTCTACACCCTTCAGGCAGATGGAATATTCCCGCGCCCGCAGCGACAGATTGTCCGCCACCCGCACCGAGGGAATAATAAAACCCAGTTCCGTGACCAGCTGCTTGCGGATGCCGGCAATCCGCCGCAACAGCGGTGAATTCGCCCCCCCCGTGAGAAACGAGATCAGACCGACTCCGACTTCGATCGAAAGCGGTTCGATCCGCAACAGATCTTCCAGTTTTTCTCTTGCCGCTTTCGGTTGCGCGGCAGTCGCTTCCGCCGATGGCGCGGTCTTCTTTTTCATATTCCAGGCCGCGGCGCCCAGGCCGGCGCCCAGAAGCAGGAAGGGAATTCTGGGTAGTCCGGGGAACGCCGCGAGGGCCACCAGTACACCGCTCGAAAGCATCAGGGGCTGAGCGGCGCCGAAGATCTGCTTCTGAAACTCGACGCCGAGGCGGTTGTCGGAGCTGGCGCGCGTGATGATCATGGCGCCCGAGATGGAAATCATCAGCGCGGGGATGACCGTCACAAGACCATCGCCGATGGTCAGTACGGTATACGTTTGCAGTGCCTTCGTGATATCGAGGCCGTGCTGAACGACTCCGATCAGCAGCCCGGCAACGATGTTGATGCCCGTGATCAGCACGCCCGCCACGGCGTCGCGCTGCGTGAAGCGGCTGGCGCCGTCCATAGCGCCGAAGAACTCCGCCTCGGCGGCGAGCTGTTTGCGCCGCCGCCGCGCTTCCGACTCGTCGATCAGACCGGCGTTCAGATCGGAATCGATCGACATCTGCTTGCCGGGCAACGCGTCGAGCGTAAAGCGCGCGGTCACTTCCGAGATGCGCACGGCGCCGTGGTTGATGACAACGTACTGGATCGCGATCAAAACGAGGAATATGACGGTGCCGACAATGTAGTTTCCGCCGACCACGAAATTGCCGAACGCCTGGATCACATCGCCGGCCGCGGTCGTGCCCGTGTGTCCGTTCAGCAGGATCAGGCGCGAACTGGATACATTCAGGGCCAGGCGAAACAACGTGAGCAGCAGCAGGGTCGTGGGAAAGACGTTAAACTCCACCGGTTTGGTAATGTACATCGCGACCATCATCACGACCACCGACATCATGATGTCGGTTACGATCAGCAGATCCAGCAGAAAGCTGGGCATCGGCGTAATCAGCGCCACCACGATTCCCAGTACCGCGCCCGGAACGATGAGTTCCGCCGCCGCGCCTGGCGGAAGCCCGAGCCGGGGACGCTTGGGAGCTAACGTGGCCGTCATGAACGGCCCGCCTTCCCCATGATCCGAAAGATGTAGGCCAGAATCTCAGCCACGGCGCGGTATAAGTGCGGAGGGATGTCCTGCCCGATATCCACGGACTTGTAGAGCGCCTGGGCCAGGGGCGGATTCTCGATAATCGGCACCTGATTCTGAATGGCCCTTTGCCGGATCCGGGCTGCCAGATAATTCCTTCCTTTGGCGACCACCTTCGGCGCGGTCATCACGCCTTGGTCGTACCGGAGGGCGACGGCATAGTGCGTCGGGTTGACGATCACCGCAGTAGCGGTCGGAACCTCTTTCATCATGCTGCGGCGGCGCATGTCCCGCTGAATGCGCCGGACACGGGCCTTGATTTGCGGATTGCCGTCGGTTTCTTTCGACTCATCGCGGATCTCCTGCTTGCTCATGCGCAGCCGTTTGCTGTAACGGCCGCGTTCGCGCACCAGCATGATCGCGCCCAGAACGATCAGAACGAACGACGCGCGGCGCAGTGCGTCCTTGATCAAAGCGCCCGCCGCCATCGCTCCGGACGCCACGGGCATCAGCGGCAGACGCAGCAGTTCGGGCAGTTTGTCCCGCACGAGCGACCACGTCAGCCAGAACATCACGGGCATCATGACAACTGCCTGGAGAAAGTGCGCGACATTCGCGGCCGGCACTTCCCTCAGTCGGTTCATCGGATTCAGCCGGTCGAAGTTCGGCGTCAGCTTCGCCAGGCTGAAACCCAGACCGTTCGACGCCATCTGAAAAAACAGCGTAAGCGACAGCAGGATGCCGCCCAGAACGGCCAGGGGCGCGAGCGCGGTGCGGGCCAGCACGGTGAAAAGTGCCAGCAGGTCGGCGTTTGTCAGCAAACCGCGGCCGGGCGAGACCGAAAACGCCCGGCGCAGCCCGACATGCATCGTGGATTCGATGTCGGCGAGCCAACGGGGAAACCACGAGGCCGCGAGAAGCACGAACCCCATAAACTGAAATGCCGCGACGAATTCGCGGGTAGCCGGGAAGTCTCCCTTTTCGCGAGCCTTCTTGAGGCGCTGCGGTGTCGCTTTCTCCGTTTTCTGGGCGGTATCGGCCATCAGCGGGCGCTCCGGAAAAGCGTTTCCATAAGCCGTACTCCGGCCGCCATCATCGACTCCAGAAACGCCGGCTGGAAAGCCAGCGTCACCGACAGCAAGAGCATCGTGGCCGCCAGCTTGACGGGCATTGTCAGGCTGACAAGGTGCAGTTGCGACTGTATGCGGCCCAGAACCGCGAGCGAGACATCCGCGAGAAGCAAAAGGGCGACAATGGGAGCGGCCAGACGCAGGCCGGCGCTGAAGATGGTCGCGGAGAACCGAACGACCGGCTCCGCCCATCCGCTCTTCACCGCAAACGATTCCGGCGGGCAGATCCGCAGACTGTCGGCCAGTACCCGGACCAGCATCCGGTCGCCGCCCGCGGTAAAAAACAGCAATCCGGCAGTCAGTTGAGCGAGCGTGATCAGAACGGTGGAATCCGCCCCGCTGGTCGGATCGATCGTGGAGGCATAACCCAGCCCGGCCTGCAGGCTGACGATCTGAGCAGCCACCTGAAATAGTTCGAGAACGATTGCGACGATGAGCCCTATCGCCAGACCGAGTGCCATCTCCGCTGCCAGCCCGGCGACGATTCTCCCGACGGATGCGCCGCTTCCCGCGCCTGCGGCCACGGGCGATTTCCATTCCGGCCAGAGGATCGCGGTGAAAGCAAGAGCCAGCACGATTCTGGCCGCTTCCGGCGCGGCGCGAAACGATGCGAGCGGAAGAAAAGCGAAGACGCCGGAGACCCTCGCCAGCGTGAACAGGAATCCCAGCAGTGTCGCGTAACTGAACAGGGATTCAACGGGCATAGTGAGCCAGATTTCCCAGAATGTCCGCGGCGTAGGACATGGCCCGGTGAATCATCCAGGGCATGAGCAGCAGTGCGCCGCCCAGAAATGCGACCAGACGGGGGATGGCGCTGAATCCCGCGTCCTGAATCGAGGTGACGATCTGCACCAGGCTGACGAGAATACCCGTGGCCAGGCCTATCGCGAGCAGAGGCGCGCAGACCCAGAAGGCCGCGAGAAACATGTTCCCGATAATGTGCGCCACGGCCTGGGGCGTCACAGCGCAAAGCCTTTCATGAGCGACCCGATCGTAAGATTCCAGCCATCCACAAGCACGAACAGCAGGATCTTGAACGGCGCGGAAACCATGACCGGGGGCAACTGAACCATCCCGATCGAGAGTGTGACCGATGCCACGACAATGTCGACGAGGAGGAAGGGCAGAAACAGGATCGCGCCGATCTGAAATCCGGCGCGCATTTCCGAGAGCATGTACGCCGGAGCCAGAACGGTCAGGTCCAGATCCGCCGGCGTGCGAGGCGCCGGCGCGTGCGTGATATCGAGAAACAGCCGGACGTCTTTTTCGCGGACGAAACGGCCGAGGTATGTCTTGAGCGGTTTGGCGCCGGTGTCCCAGGCCTGCGAGGCGGTGAGTTCTCCCCGCTCCATCGGCTGCCAGGCTTCCGCGTAGATCTGAGATGCCAGCGGTGCGACAAGAACGGTTGTCAGAAACAGAGACAATGCAAGCAGGACCTGATTCGAGGGTGCTGTCTGCGTTCCCATCGCCTGCCGGAGAAAATGAAGGACGATCGAAATCCTCAGGAACGGCGTAATCGACATGATGATTGCCGGCAGCAACGTGAGCAGCGTCATCAGGATGATGATCTGCATCGGAGTGCTGAGATCCTTCGGAAGCGCGGGCAGCGCCTGCAGAGGCGCCGCGGCGCGCGCGCCGGCGGCCGACAGAGCCGCGGGCAGCAGCAAACAGCAGAATAGCCGTCTCACAGCGCGGCGCCCTCTCTGACGGCGGAGTCGATCATTTGACAGAACCCCGGCGCCGTGGCAATGAGAATCAGCCGGTCGCCTGCACGCACAAGATGCAGCGCGTGCTGGGGACCGAGCGGAACCCTTTCGACGACCTTCAGCTGCCGCACGCCCGTGCCCTGCCGGCCGGGCGGCGATCCGGGGACGCCGAACGATGCCATCCCCCGCCTGCGGAGTATGTACAGAGCGCCCCCCAGCAGACTCAACACCAGGAGCACGGCGGACAAGGGCTGAAGGATATCTGTCATGTTAGTTTTCGGGGTTGAAGTCGGTAATGCGTACGCCCATGATGTTCTCGATAATTACGATTTCACCGAAGCCCAGGAGCTTCGAGCCCACATAGATGTCGATGTTTTCGCCCGCCGAGCGGCGCATCTCCAGAATGCTCCCTTCTTCGAGCCCCAGGATCTCGGAAAGCTTCATCCATCGCTGGTCGAGCTGTACTTCGAGCTCGATGCGGACGTCGGCTATGTGGGCGACCTGTTCCTGTGGCGTCATAGCTTCGGCATTCTCCGCGATCACTCTGTCGTAGAAGTACTTACCCCTGAATCAGCGCGACCGTCGACTGCAGGACATTGTCCTCGGTCGTTATCACTTTTGAATCCGCCTGATAGCCCCGCTCATAAGTCAGCAGATTGGTGAATTCGCTGGCGATGTTGACGGTGGAGGCTTCGAGGGCGCCGCCCGTGATCTGTCCGCGCGATCCCGTACCGGACGTTCCGATGATCGGCGTCGCTGTCGCCGACGTCGCCGTGTAAGTGTTGTTGCCAAGGTTCTGCATCGAATCCGGATTGAGGACGGAAGCGAGGGCGAGCTGCGCCACCACGACCGAGTCGCCGTTCGAGTAGTTCGCGGTGATCTGGCCGTTTGTTCCGATGCTGCTCCCCGTGAGCTGACCGGGGGCCGACCCGTCCTGCGTACTCGCCAGGTTTGAAGAAGCCTCGCTGAATTGGGTGATGGTCGAAGCTCCGGATGCGTTGTAAAGATTCCAGTTGAGGCTCAGATCCGATGCGCCGTCGGCCAGCCCGGTGATCGAGATGGCGACCGGGCCGGCGCTCGCCGCCGGGCTGGTGAGCTGGCCGGTTCCGTCGAAAGTCAGTGTCCCCGTGGCCACGGACGTGGTCGCCCCGGTTCCGCCCGTGACATCGGTTGAGGGGATCGTGACATTGTAGGACCAGTTGTTCGCCGCCGTCTCTGTGTAGGTCACCGTCAGCGTATGACTGGTGCCCTCCGCGTCGTAGATCTGAATCGGTGAACTGAAAGTGGCGGCCGCCGATCCCACAGTGGCATTTCCGTTGAGATTCGTGCTCAGGGTAAAGTTGCTCGTGGCGGTCGGCTGCTGGGAACCACTGACGGGCAGCGTGATGTCGGAAGCGGGTCCGGTCGTTGTCAGGACGCCGTTCACGGCGTTCCACCCCTGCACGTTCTCGCCCGCGGTCCCGAGAAGGTTGCCCGAGGTGCCAACGGAAAAATTGCCCGCGCGGGTGAACGACTGTTGCCCGTTGGCCGCACTCAGGACAAAGAAGCCGTTGCCCTGAATCGCGGCATCGAACGGCTGGCTGGTCGTCTGAATCGAGCCCTGGCTGAACTGTGTCGACGTCTGCGCGATCACGGATCCGGCGACGGAGGCGTTCGCCTGGCTCGACAGCGTCCCGCTGAGCAGGTCCTGGAACGAGATCTGGTTGTCCATATAACCGGCAGTGTTCAGGTTGGCCAGGTTACCGCTGACGTTGTCGATGGCGAGAGAGTTCGCGTTAAGCCCCGAGAGGGCGTTGGAAAAAGCCGATGACATTTAGAGAGCTCCTGTGTTGGAAGTAGTTTGATTTGTGCTGCTGTTGGTGGTGGAAGAACCGGCGTCCGACGGGCTGGCCGTCTGACCCGTCGCCGCCTGGCTGATGCTCGTGGTGTCCGTGTGTATCCCGATCAGTTGCTCCAGCTGGCTGTACTCCGTCAGCTGAGAGACAAACTGGTTGCTGTCGACCGGGTCGAGAGGGTCCTGGTTCTGGAGCTGTGAAACCAGCAAGGTCAGAAAGGTCGATTCGCTCGCCAGCGGATCGGTTGCCGGCGGCGTGGCGGTGGCGCCGGACGGTGTCGAAGAAGCCGACGCCGATGTCAATGGGTTGATGGCTGTGCTCATGGAATCTCCTGGTTGGGCTGAAGGGTGCCGTGTTGCAGGAGCCCGTCAAAGTTTTCCGCCTCGCCGGCGCTCGAAGCAGTGCGGCGACGCTGCGGCGCAGGCTCATCGCGAGGTTGCTGCTGGTCGTGGTTTTGACGGCCGGAAGTCCAGGTCCTCGCATCGAATCCCGCGTTCGACAGCAGGCTGGTGAGATCGTCGGCCCCGGCGCGAAGGCTCTTCGTTATCGCCGGGTCGGGCGAATGAAGAGATACATGAACCTCCCCCGCGCGTTGCGAGAGCCGCACACGAACATCCCGAGCGCCGTCCGGCGTGAATTCAAGCGCCAGCGACCTGACAGCCGTTGGCGCGTTGCGGTCGGGCGCGGGCGGTTCGGGTGGCGGAAGTAATGGTCGTTGTGCTTCGTTCCGCGCGGGGGTATCGCCCGTGGTCTTCTCCGGCTCGGCTTTCACCTGAAGGTCCTGAAGCGACGCCGATTGCGGGGCTGGATTCCGGACACTAGCGGTCTCAGGACCAGCCGCAAACCTCGTCGTCGCGATCTTTGCCCGTTCGGTACCAGTTGCGGCCACGGGCAAAGCGGTGAGTGGCGGAATTGTGGATGATGCGGCCCTTTCAGGCTCAGGCTGCGCCTCACCGGCGCCTGCGGAGACAGCCATTGGCGGCTCGCTCCGGTCCGCATGCGCGACCGCGTCGCCCGGGTCACTGGCGCCTTCAACTCGCGGTTCAACGGCTTGGGGGAAAACAGCGGCATGAGTCCCGCTGACGGGCACTTGCCCGCGCACGTCTTGCCAGGCGAGTGATGGCTCATCCCGCGAACGCGTCGACAAGCCCACCTCCACGGTGCTTCCGGAACCCTCGCTGCGGGGCAGAACGCCATCCGGCCGACGATCGGTTCCGTCGTGCGTCGCCGCAGACGGTTCGGGCCCGGTTCGAATCACAACGGTTAGCGCAGCTTCCGGTCCGGCCGTGTGACCAGCGGACTCGGCGCGAACCTGCGCCTGCTGCGGCTCGCCGGATCGGATCGCATCGGGAGGCGGCGCTTTGGAAGGCTGAGGCGATACCGTTGTTTCGAGGGGGATGACAGGATTTTCCGGCTGGCGAGCGCTCATCCCAGGCCCGGCCGGGTTGAGACGTGCCTCCGAACCACGGGGCGGCGGAATACTGGCTATTTCCCTTGCTCGGTCAGACTTGGCGGCCCGCGAACTCGCCGGTAAACTCACCGGATCGGCGGACCTGACGTCGCCAGTCGCGCCGGGTCTTGTCGCTGGATATTGCGGCGCAGGGCTCAGCTTCAGAGGCGGCGCTTCACAGCGCGGCGGCGCTGTCGGCAAAGAAACCTCCGGCTCGGCGTAGTCGGCAAGCGCGGGACGCGGAAGAGGCGCCGGAGCGCTCGCCGCGTTGGTCGGCTCATGAGCTGCGGGCGGACCCGGAAAGGCTTGTTGCCGCATGGCTCCATCGGAGACAGACGCTCTCGGCGTTTCAAGCGGATTCTCTGAGACGCGGGGCCCCGGCTTGAGAACGGTCTGCGGTTCCGGCTCACCAGCCGCGACCGGATTCGCGGAAACCTGTTGTCGGCTGGGTGCGCGAAAGGCGCTCGCTCCCGGCGTTTCAAGCGGATTTCCTGAGGCGCGTGATCCCGGCTGGAGAGGCTGCTCTGGCGCCGTGACTTCTTCGGGGAGTCGGCGCATTTCCTGTCCGGGCCGGCTCACCGATGCAATATCGCCGGGGACGTCCGAGCCGGAACCGGCCGGGAGAGGGGGCGGCGTGGTCACAGGCTTTTCGGCCCGCTGTACAGCGGCCAGATCACTCGCCGGTGAGTACACGGGCAACGGCGTCGATCTGTTCGTTGCCGTGCCCGGTCCTGCCGATTGAAAAGACGCGATCGAACTGTCCGCCGCCATCGTAAAGAGGTCCTGAATGGGCGAAAACGATAAGTGCTTCGGCGATGGCTCTGGCGGAGCAGGCAAGGTGGAACCCGTCGCGCCGGCACGGTCCGGATCGGCACTCGGCTTTATACCGGCGGCGTTATTCGCCGGATGTGGTTGCCGGGTAACTGCGGCGACCGGCGTCTCGAGTGCGCTACTCAGGGCGGGCAGCCCTGGGTCGAAGTAAGGCAGGGGCACGGTCCATTCTGCCTGTAACGCCGAAGCGTCCGGCCGTTGCTCCGGCGCAGGCGACAACTTTCCAGTGCCGGGGCCAGGACCAGAACTGCCGGAGCGTGCCAGGCCAGCCGTTTCCTTCGGAGTCGTTGTCGGTCTGCCGATCATTGCGTCCGGCGGACTCGAAGACCATATAGTTCGGGGGCTGACAATCGTGCCGGGCTTTGTCGATTCAATCAGCGTCCATTCAGTCGGCGCAGCGGCGCGTTGCTCCGGATGCGCAGCGGCAACCTGAGGATGCACTGCCGCCGAAACGTCTTCAGTCGAAAGAGCCTCCCGGATAAGATCTGCAAACACGAGGAGGGAAGCGCTCTCCGGTCCGGGCCTAGCCGGGACGGATTCCCCGCCGTCCTGTTCTGTTTCAACGGCCCGGTTCGCGCGGCCCCGCAGTTCGGCAACAGACTCTCCGATGATCGCTCTGGCCGTCTTTAATGAAGTACTTGAGAATGTGCTGCTCCCGGCTGCGCTGCCCGGAAAGGCGCCGGCCCCCGCGGGGAGCGACACAGGAACGGCAACCGGCAAGAAGGCTGAGGGGCAGATCACGCGTTCACAACAGGCAGTCCGAGCGCCAACCCGTCAGGAGCGCGCTATCAATCGGTTACAGGGCGAGGCTTCGACGGGATTTTGCCGGAAAGCAAAATTTCGCCAAAATCCTGGCGGTCGCGAGACTCCGGCTTATTGGACTTATCGTCCGGCTGTCCCTGATTTTGAGCAGGTTACCCGGATTCTTCGCTTCGGCACTCCCGGTGCACTGCTTCGTGGCAGCAGGAAATCTATGGACAGCATCTCAATCTCGGCGGCGAGCGGCATGCGTTCCCGCATGCAGTCGCTCGACCTACTGGCGAACAATCTGGCCAACGCCGAGACTGGCGGATACAAGGCGGACCGGGAGTTCTACAGCATCTACACGAGCGCCGAGGCAAGCGCGGACGCGCAGGACCAGAATTTCATAAATAATGTGACGACTCTTCCGGTGGTCGAGAAGCAATGGACGGATCTTGCGCCCGGAGATCTGCGCTCCACCGGCAATCCCCTCGATCTCGCCGTCGATGGTGACGGGCTTTTCGCCATCCAGACCGCGCGGGGTGTCCGCTACACGCGAAACGGCAACTTCAGGCTGTCGCCTGCGGGAACCCTCGTCGCGGCCGATGGAAGCGCCGTCCGGTCGCAGACCGGCAGACCCATCGCACTCGACAGGACGCTCGCGGTGGAGATTCTGCCGGACGGTACAGTCCAGCAGTCGGGGAACGCGGTGGGAAAGATCCAGATGGCGTCTTTCAGCGCGGGCAGCCTCGCCAAGGAAGGCGCCAATTATTTCGTCGCAGCCCCGGGCGCGACGCCGCAAGCAGCAACCGGGACCGTCATACAGGGAAATCTGGAGCAATCCAACGTGGGGGCGGCCGAGTCGGCGGTTCGCCTGGTCTCGATTACACGCCAGTTTGAAATGCTGCAAAAGGCCGCCGGAATCGGCAACGACCTGGGCAGGCAGGCGATTGAACAGGTAGCGCGTGTCGTTTCGTGACCGGCGTGCGTTGCGCGCAGGTCACGCCACCCGAACCAAGCTGCAATCGGAATAAAAGGCACCAAGAAGAGGACACATGATTCGAGCCCTATACAGTGCTGCCAGCGGAATGACCGCCCAGCAACTCAACATCGATAACATCGCCAACAATCTCGCGAATGCGAACACGACCGGATACAAATCCCGCCGCGCGCAGTTTCAGGATCTTCTCTACCAGAACATGGTCGCTCCGGGATCGTCCGCCGGCCAATCCACGGTCGTGCCCTCCGGTCTGCAGCTGGGTCTCGGCACCCGCGCCGTTTCGAATGAAATCATCTTCCAGCAGGGAAGTTTCGCCAGTACGAGTAACCCGCTCGACATGGTCATTCAGGGCAACGGCTTTTTCCAGATCCAGCAGGCCAACGGAAACCTCGCTTATACCCGCAACGGCTCGTTTCAGCTGAATGCCACCGGAAGTCTTGTCACCTCACAGGGCAATCTGCTTCAACCCCAGGTCACCATCCCCCCGGCGGCCCAATCCATCAATATCGCCGCTGACGGTACGGTCACTTATACGCTGGTGGGCCAAACACAGGCGCAGAACGCCGGCCAGATCACGCTCGCCAATTTCCAGAACCCCGCGGGCCTGAACTCTCTCGGGGGCAGTCTCTTTACGCCCACCGACGCATCGGGCGCGGCAATCATTGGTACGCCGGGCGGCGCCGAGGGTGTAGGCAGCATCATTCAGGGCTACACCGAGGAATCGAATGTGAGTGTGGTCGACGAGTTCATTAATATGATCACGAGCCAGCGCGCCTACGAAGCCAACTCCAAGGTCGTCAAGGCGGCCGATGAGATGTACCAGCAGGTCAATAATCTGAAGCAGTGACAAGGGACGACGATGAGACTTCTCACGTTATCCGCGATCTTGCCGGTCGTGACGCTGCAGACGCTGGCAGCGGCCGGTTGCCTGCCCGTCACCGGCGACCGCATCCTCGGACGCGATCTCGCGCTCGCGGATACCAGGCTCTCCGCGCTGCCCGGCACAGCGCCATTCGGCTACGCGCCAGTGCCGGGTACCAGGCGCGTGTTCACGGCAGCGGAACTGGAGCGCATCGCCCGTGCCAACGGCGTCGCCCCTGGACCCGATGCCGCCGTCTTCGCCGAAGTTTGTTTCGAAGTTCCTTTGCACGTTCCCGCGGATGCCGAGTTTATCGAATCCATGCGGCGCGTGTTGCCCGGCGAGGCCAGCGTGCGCCTCGTGGATGCGGGAAGGTCGGCGATACCCGTGGGGAGGATTGAGTTCCCGTTGTCCGGCCTCGAACCGCCCGCTGCCGGCGGAGATGCCGCTCAGCTTTGGCGGGGATTCGTTCAGTTCACCGATTCCCGCCGCATCGCAGTCTGGGCCCGCGTTGCCGTCGTCGTGACTTATCCGGCAGTGGTGACCCGGAAGGATCTCGCGCCGGAAACTCCGATTGAGGCAACCTCCCTGCAGATCGAGACACGATCCGGTCCGCTCAAACGCGAGGCGACCGCCAGCCGGATTGAAGACGTGGCGGGTCGGGTCGTGCGCCGGCCGCTCCGGTCCGGTGTCGAGATCCCGGTCTCTCTGCTCGATGAGCCTCCCGCCATCCGGCGAGGCGACTTAGTCAGGGTCGAAGTCCGCAGCGGACTCGCCGTTCTGCGGTTTGACGCGATCGCCGAAACGACGGTTCGGGCGGGAGAGATGGCCGAGCTTCGTAATCCGATCTCCGGAAAGACCTTCCGCGCACGCGCCGAGCCGGGGTCGAAAGCGGTGGTCGTTATCGGGAAGAGCCCCGCGTTATGACTCGCCATTCCCTTCCGCTGTTGTTCGCCCTGCTGGTTCTGGCATCGGCTGCCTTTCCCCTGCGGGCCGCTTCCATCCCGAAGAAGAAATCGACCAAAGCTCCTCCGCTGACGCTGCTAGAGGAGTATCTCAAAAGCGCCGCCGCCAGCGCCGAGAAAGACGAGGCGTTGCCCGGAGCCATCTGGTCTCCCACTGCGCGTCTGAACGAACTCGGCCGCGATCTCCGTGCCAGCCAGGTGGACGACGTTGTCACCATCGTCGTCACGGAGTCCGTGAACGCGGTCGCCTCGGGGGTGAGCACTTCGGAGCGCGCCTCGTCGGCCAGCCAGTCGATCAGTCAGCTGGCGGGGATCAAGTCGCCTACCGGCGCACTGGCGAATCTGCTGGGCACCACGGGCGACCAGAAACTCAATGGTACGGGAACCACCTCGCGGGCGTCCACGCTGACCGCCACGCTGACCGGGCGCGTCGTGAAAGTACTGCCCGGAGGACTGCTGCTGATCGAAGGCGACAAGAACATTCAGGTGAACTCGGAACAGCAGTCGATCACGGTCCGCGGCGTCGTCCGGACTGCGGATATCTCGAACGCCAACACGGTCGCCTCGACGCAGGTGGCCGACATGGAAGTGCGGGTCAACGGCAAAGGCGTGATCGGCGACGCCATCCGCCGTCCGAACGTGCTGTACCGGATGATCCTGGGTCTTCTTCCCTTCTAGATCTTTATGATGAACTCTCTGCGGGCTTATCAGGTGCGCGCCGCTCTCGCCGTGATCGCACTTTGTTTCGGAGCGCATGTTCCCGCCTCAGCGGCGCCGGTACGCCTGAAGGATCTGGTGTCGATTGAAGGGGTACGGGAGAATCAGCTGGTCGGGTACGGGATCGTGGTGGGTCTGGCGGGCACAGGCGATAAGCAAACCACCATTTTTACAACCCAGAGCCTTGCCAACCTCCTGGCGAGAATGGGGGTCGCGGTTGCCAACCCGACCTCCATCCGTGTGGCCAACGTCGCGTCCGTGATGGTGACGGCCATGCTTCCCGCCTTCGCGGAACCCGGCGTCAAGCTCGATGCCACTGCGGCGGCCATCGGCGATGCCAGCAACCTGCAGGGCGGAATCCTCCTGATGACCTCTCTGAAGGGGGCCAACGGACAGACATACGCCGTGGCGCAGGGTGCGGTTGTGACGGGCGGCTTCGTGGCGGGCCGCGGGGGCGTGAGTCAGATGGTCAATCATCCCACGGTTGGCCGGGTACCGGAGGGCGCGACAGTGGAGAAAGCCGCGCCGTCCGTCGAACCTTCCACCAGCGTTCGCCTCCAGTTGCAAACCGCGGATTTTGCGACTGCCTCGCGTATCGCCGAAGCCATCAACAAACGATTCACCGGATCGCCGCCCGTCGCCCGCGCCGAGAATTCGGCGATCGTGTCGGTGAGCCCGCCGCAGGATTGGAAAGACCGTATCGCCGAATTCATCGCCGGCGTCGAAGACGTGAAAGTCGAGGTGGATCGTCCGGCCCGTATCGTGGTGAACGAACGCACGGGAACCATCGTGATGGGGAGCGACGTTCGGATCTCGCCGGTCGCAATCCTGCATGGGAATCTCACCGTCGAAATTCAGACGAATCTTCTGGTTTCACAGCCAAATCCGGCTTCCGCCGGCACAACCCAGGTAGTGCCGGAAGAGAAGGTCGCCGCGAAGGACGAGCCCGTCCGGAACGTTGTCTTGAAAGAGGGCGCGACGGTCGAAGAACTGGTGCGGGCCTTGACGGCAATCGGCTCTTCCGCGCGCGACATCATCGCGATTCTTCAGAACCTGCGCGTCGCCAATGCCCTCAATGCCGATCTGGAGGTGATCTGATGTCGTCGGGCTCCTTAACGGGTCTTTCCGCCGGCCTTTCCTCGGCGGTGGAAGCTCTGGGCCGGCAACAGCAGGGCAACGACAGCCAGACGAAGGCCGCCGGCGCGGCGAGGGATTTCGAGGCTCTGCTGCTGGGCCAGATCCTCAGGTCCGCGCATGAGGAAGGCGGGTGGCTCGGTGCCGGCGACGATGATGCGGGAGAAGCTGCCGTCGGCCTCGGTGAAGAACAACTGGCACGGGCGATGGCCGCGAACGGAGGGATAGGCCTTTCGAAACTGGTCGAGACAGGCCTGCGGGGCCGGCAGGATTCGCTAAACGAGGCGCCACAGGAGGGCGGCAACCGCTGACAGCCGGGGAACGACGCGGAGGTGCTTGAGCTTCAGGCCCAGGGCGACCGCCTGCTTGCCCAGACCGGTAGGTAGTACTTGTAGGATCTGCGACGAGGCATCGGAGACAAGAACACGGGCCAGATCTCCCGTCTGATGAGGCGGCTGTGTACCAACGGCCAGATCAAGAAGATCGGACGAATATTCCGGCGAGAAGATCGCGGACGGAATCACCGCCCAGCCCGGAATCTGCCAGGACGCGGCCGGGCAAGTCCGAGGCCGCTGGCGCTGTAACGCGCCGCAGCGAAGACAACCGCCACGGTCGCCATCCGGATCAGGAGAGGTATCGCCACCGACAGGGAACGATCCCCAGTCTGTGCAGCCCCACGGGCGCCACGAAAAAGCCCGCGACCATCGCGAACAGACGTGTCTTCGAGACGAAGTCCGAGGAGACGTTGCGCGCGGAAACCAACTGCGGGGAAACGAGCTCCCTCGATGCCGGACCCTCTACGGGCACGAGTGCGATTGTGTCCATAGAGCTGCGATTACGTGACGAAACGATTATGGCGAAGTGACGGATCGGTTACAAAAACCCTCTGCGTGGTACCGGCATTCCTCCCGTCGCTGGCCGCTTGCTATTGTTGAGGGGCTGGCACCGGTAACGGGCGGTGTCCGCCCTGTGTTGGCGGCGTTACCCGCCGGAAAGATCTTCGTCCCCAGTCGCCCCGCCGCGCACGACCGTATTCCGTGTGTCTGAGGAGCACAAGTGGCCCCTGACATGCATACCATTTCGCTTCAGCCCAGCCCGCGGATTTCGGCGCCCGCAGAATTCAGGTGTACCTTGCAGCTTCGAGCCGGATTTGAACTCATTTACAGCTTCCCCCAGCCCACGCCCATCATTCTCCACGTGAATATTCACGATTCGCGCGCTCAGGACATCGCCATCCCCGACCACCTGACGACGGAACCCGCCATCCCCGTCAGCGTTTACCGCGATGGTTTCGGAAACCGCTGCAATCGCGTCCTGGCCCCGGCCGGCCGTCTGCGACTCACCACCGATTGCGTTGTCCGGGACAGCGGACTGCCCGACGAGATGGTGTTCGGCGCCGGGCAGGACTCCGTGCAGAATCTCCCCGAGGACGTCCTCGTCTTTCTGCTGGGCAGCCGTTACTGCGAGACCGATTTTCTGTCCGACACCGCCTGGCAGCTGTTCAGCGGCTATGCGCCGGGATACACGCGCGTCCAGGCCATCTGCGACTACGTTCACCGGCATATCGTTTTCAACTACCAGAACGCCCGCGCCGACCGCAGCGCCGCGGGGGCTTTCAACGACCGCACCGGCGTGTGCCGCGATTATGCCCATCTCGCCATCGCGTTTTGCCGTTGCATGAATATCCCGGCGCGCTACTGTACCGGCTACCTGAGCGATCTGGGAACGCCGCCTCCTTACGCCGTGGGCGATTTCGCGGCCTGGTTCGAAGCCTGGATCGGCGGCCGCTGGCACACGTTCGACCCCCGCAACAACGTCCCGCGCATGGGCCGCATCCTGATGGCGCGCGGCCGCGATGCCTGCGACGTCGCCATCGCGACAACCTTCGGGCCGAACACGCTGGAGAGTTTCAGGGTCTGGACGGACGAGCTTCCGGATGGCGAGGTTCCGGTCCTCAGTCCCGGCACCTGGGGACCCGCGCCGCCGGCGCAGCCCCCGGGGGCGAACTACTGATGTCTCTGCTCAAGGTGAGCCACTCGACGGTTTACCGTTATAACGAGCCGGTCGGTCTGGGCGAACACCGCATGATGTTCCGCCCGCGCGAGAGTCACGATCTGCGGCTGATCCGGACTCATCTCACGATTACGCCGCAACCGGCTCATCTGCGCTGGCTGCACGATCCGTTCGATAACTCGGTCGCGGTAGCCACCTTCGAAGGGACCACCGCCGAACTGCGCTTCGAGAGCGCGGTGACGCTCGAACACTTCGAGAACACCGTGCCCGAGTATCCGCTGGAGGAATATGCGCGGACATATCCGTTCCGCTATTCCGACGAGGACTTTCCGAATCTCGAGCGGGCGCTGGCCCACCATTATTACGCCGCGAGCGTGGCCGAATGGGCATTGCAGTTTCTCGACCCGGCCGAGACCACCGACACCATGAAAATACTGCGCGCCATGACCCATGGAATCCGCGAACAGTTCACCTACGCGCGCCGGGTCGAGAAAGGCGTGCAGAGTCCCGAGAAGACGTTGCAGAGCCAACAGGGCAGTTGCCGGGATTTCGCGGTGCTGATGATGGAGGCGTGCCGGTCCCTCGGAATCGCCGCGCGTTTTGTGAGCGGCTATGTCTACGCGCCCGGCGGTTCCGTCCGCTCCGGAATCACCGGGGGCGGGGCCACGCATGCGTGGATGCAGGCGTACCTGCCGGGTGCCGGCTGGATCGATTTCGACCCGACGAACAGCATCGTCGGGAACCGCAACCTGATTCGGGTGGCCGTGGCGTGGGCGCCCGAACACGTGCTGCCCCTGTGGGGAACGTACGAGGGTCCGCCCGGCGCCTTCGCGGGCATGGAGGTCACGGTAAGAGTGGCTGCGGCGCCGGATCGAAGCAGCCGCAAGGAAGCGGCGGCAGCCAGCCCGAAGGCATGATCGTTACTTGGTTCGGTTAGTGCGGCTAAACTGAATTCAAACCGTTCAGATGCCACTCCAGCCAGGCGATAAACTCGGCCCCTACGAAATCGTCTCGTCCATCGGCAAGGGCGGCATGGGCGAAGTGTACAAAGCCCACGATCCTCGTCTCCGGCGGGATGTGGCGATCAAGGTTTCGGCGGCGCGCTTCAGTGAACGGTTCGAGCGGGAAGCCCGCGCCATCGCCGCGCTGAACCATCC